>Ga0074199_1000276_pt1 | contig 94518 bp, 62 predicted proteins | sample EPASupsiteSAE347_FD_64528 | JGI IMG/M metagenome (GOLD analysis project Ga0074199, IMG submission 64528) | Bioremediated contaminated groundwater from EPA Superfund site, New Mexico - Sample SAE3-47 | ecosystem: Environmental > Aquatic > Deep subsurface > Groundwater > Contaminated ...
CCTCGTCTGACCGCGTCCGCGGGGCGGACGCTTATTTCTTGCCTTTCTTCTTCTCTTCGGGAACCTTGGAAACGGCCACGAGCTCCAGCTCGCAGGTCTTATCCTCGCCGCTGTATTCCTCGAGGATATAGCCGACGCCGGGGGCGTAGTAGCGCACGGACTTGCCCGCGTCGCCGCCGGCCAGCATCGTCACGATCTTCATGCAGTTAGCGAACTTGCCGGCCTTTATCGAGACCTTGTCGGAGAGGGAAACGACCTCGCTGGCATCCGGGGACTCATCCCACTTGGCGCCTTCCTTGGGGGGCAGGGGGAATTCGCGGCGGCCGCCTACGATGACGCCGTCGGCCGTGGTCAGCCATTTGGCGTCGCGCGTGATGGTGTACTCGGTGGTATGCGAGTCGCGCAGTTCGAAGATCATCCGGGCGCTGGCCACCAGCTTGGCGGCCTTCTTCTTTACTTCGAGGATATCGATGAAGACGCGGGCCGTGCCTTCGAACTCGGTGCTGGTGAATTTATATTCGAAGCGGGTCCGGTCTTTGAGGGGGAAATAGTCAGCCATAGTTTCTCCTGTACGCCGCGGGTTATATTAGATTTTACCAATTATTTTCGCGAAGATAACGGATATAGGCCTCTAAAACTTTGTCCGCCACGCATAAACCGCATAGCGGTTTTGCGCGGCCCCGGCTCGGCAATTTTTCGCTGTAAAAATTGCCTCCGCCCTTGCGGCCCGGACGCGAAGCATAATTATGCTTCGCTCTAAAGCCGGGCCTCACCTCGTTGCCGGCCCCTCTCGGCCTGCGCCCCCTTCGGGACGCGGCGGGGCGGCCCCCCCCGGGGGGGAGCCGATCAAGGATGTCATGCGCAAGGACGAGCGGCTGGCGCCGTTGCGCGCCTCGGAAGCGTTTCAGAAACTTGTCGTCCCGGCTCAGCCGGGCGGCGGATTCAATCCGTTCCCCGGTCTTGTTGCGCCATAATGTTTAAACGCAGGCATATGATTTGTGATACGAAAAGAAATGTCATTCGGACGCGAGGAATCGCGTCCCTCCCTTTCAAAAAAAGGCCAATATTTGGAGGGAAGAATCCGGCCGGCGCGGGAATTCATAATTGAGCGCGCTCAAGCCGAAAATCGCGGCGGTCTCAACCCGGAGCACCTCTGTTCCGAAACTCACCGGCTTGAAGTTTGCCTTTATGAGCAGTTGCTGTTCGGCTTCGGTCAGATCGCCTTCCGGGCCGATGACAAGCGTAATGCTCCTGACCGCGGAACGATCAACTTTTCTTAAAATCTCCTTGAACGCCGGCGTTTGCGGGGCAAGCGCGCCAAAGATTTGCAGATCTGATTTTATCCTGGCAACGGCCTCGGCCAGCGGAACGACCGGACAGACTTCCGGAAGCCAGGCCGATTGGCATTGCTTGACGGCGGCCAAGGCAATCTTTTGCCAGCGTTCAACGCGCTGGCTGGCGGCGGCATCATTCAATTTGACGACCACCCGTTCGGTCATCACCGGCACAATTTTCTGAACGCCAAGCTCGGTCGCTTTTTGAATGATCAATTCCATGCCGGAATGTTTTGGAACGGCCTGCAACAGGATAAAGGCCGGCGCATGCGGCGCAACGCGGCGGATGCTTTCCGGCATAATTTTAATCATGGCCGTGTTTTTGCGGGCGGAAATAAATTCGGCGCGCCCCATCTGTCCGCGGCCGTCAAATATTTCAATCTCTTCGCCCGGTTTCGCGCGCAGGACGTTCAGCAGATGATGGGATTCGCCGGCGGATAATTCTCCTTCCTTTTGCCGGAAAATGTTCTGGTCTGCGAATGCTCGTTTCATTTGGATCGCTTTCTATTTTTCATCCTCATCTTTTTCTGAAGAAAGTCCCTGGCCGGATTGCAGGCGTTTATAGAGGGCGTCCAGTTTTGCCTTGTAATAGTTGAGATTTTCATCGCGTTTTTCAGGATTCCATTCCGAAACCAGTCTGGCGGCCTCGTGCATGGCGACGTTCTTTTTCGTCCCGGTGATATAGTAGGAAACCTGGTCGCCCGCCTGGTAAGCGCGCCCCGAGCGCAGGGCCAGTTCGTAAGCGGCGTTTCTTCCCCGGCCGCCCCGGGCGATTTTTGCCGAATAAGTTTCCGGTGAATCCTTCAGATTTTCCGTCTTGGCCAGCCAGGATACAGGTCCTGAACCTTCCGCGATTTTTATCTCATACTTTGCTTTCAAATCCGCTATTTCGGCGTCCTTGGATTCAAGTTTAAGCCGCAGATAATCGCGCAGAAAAGAGCGCAGATAAGGCTCCAGACCGCGCGATTTGAGCGCGGCGCCCTTGATGATAATTTCCCCCTTGCCGCTTAACAGAGCGTAATTTTTCATTTTATAGCTGAACATGGAGGTAAACTCGCCGTCAAATTCTATTTCAATCCCCGGCGGGAGCGCGGCGCTCAATCCCCGGCGAAACGCTTTGTTTTCATCGGCGGTTTTAAACTTCGGCGGCACAAAATATATGCCGTCGGTGTCGGCTTCAACCGGCTGGGCGCCGTGTTTTTCAAGCCAATGCAGGATATTTTTAATGATGGAGCGTCCCGCGGCGGTTACAAGCTCGGCCGCGTTAAAATCGTTGAAGCGCGCCTGGGCACAGCCAAGATAACCGTAAAACGAGTTGATCAGAATTTTAAAGGCGCTTTGCAGCGCATCAAAATGATGCTTTTCGGCCGGGGAACCGCTCCGGCGCATTTTTTGTTTTGCGTCAAGACGGTATTCGCGGAAATAGGCGAGCATTTGCAAAAATACGCCGAGCTCATCATTCGCCGGGGCAATTTTTTTGGCAAGCATGACCGAGGGGTAAAGCGAACTCACGTCGCAATGGTGGACATTATGAATGACGCCTTCCCTGAATATATCGGTGTAGCCGCCCTCGAATTTCCGCGCCTTGTCCGGATACGGCAGGGCCGTTGCCTGATGAAGATATTCGCGCAGGAGGAGCGCGTCAATTTTGGCGGCGTTGCCGCGCAGGCAGACATTCTGGTAACTGAACGGCAGGATTTGCGCCTGGATAAAATAAGTGCGCGAGAGCAGATTGCTCAGGGCGGAAGTTTCGCGGATATCGTCCTCGGCATAACGGGCCACGCGGTCCGGATCGCGCTCAAACTCGCCGGAAATTTTGTCGCCCTCAATATAAACCCGGTCTTCAGCCGCGAGGTCAAAATGGAGCGCCGCTTCCTTCAGGCTGAGACTTTCCAGCGAACGGTGCGCCAGGTCATACGCCTGCAGGAGGAAATAAGTGTCAATAATATGCCGGCCGAAAATCTCGTATTTTGTGTAGGAAAATATCCGTTCACCGAGCATAAACCGGCTTGGATGGGCCCGCATTTTTCGGCCGTCGCGTCCCAGGGCAAGCTCAACTTTATGCCGCTCAGCGCGGGCGGAAATGTAAGGCAGGTCAAACTTGAAAATATTGTGCCCTTCAATCACATCGGGATCACGCTCACGGATAATGGCGACAAACCGCCGCAGGAGTTCTTTTTCATTCCCCGATTTATCAACAATAATTTCCTTCCAGCCGGTATTGTCGCTCAAGGCAATGATAATAATCCGGTCGCCCGCGCGGGCGGGGTTGCTGAATTCAAACCCCGGGGCGGTGCGGGTTTCTATATCAACCTGCATTCTTCGCACATCTTCAAAGTTCATGCCCTTGAAGAGCGTGCGGCCCGAGGACAGCAGATACTGATGCGCCGGATCATTCAGGATAATGAAGGACGCGGAACGCGCGGCAAGCCATTTTTTTGCCCTTTCCCATTCCGTCCAGGACGGGAAAAATACAATGGTTTTCAACGGCCCTTTTCCGCCCAGGGTGCGGAAAGAATATTGACCATCCAGGCCTTTGAGCAAGCCTTCATTTTCAATTACCATAAAAGGCAGGAAAGATTCGCTGCGCGCCGTGACTTTCCCGCCTTCCCGGAAATAAAGCCTGGCCTGACAGGATTGTCCGGGTTCGGCGCCGTCATGCACTTCAACGGCGACAATCTTTTCCTCCGGGTTGTGGCCAAAAATGCTTATGGTGTTCATAATAACGACATCAGACCTGCCTGGATTCCCGCCCGCCACATCGCCCCTATAAATCGGGGCAAGTGGCCACTTGCCTGACGACGTGGCGCGGGAATGACATATTGATTCTTACTTTGTGCCTTTTTCATCACAACCCCACATCCGCTCTGACTTTTGGAAACTGGGTGAACCAGAATTGGAGCCAAATCGTAAAATCGTCGTCCAGCTGCTGTTCAAATCCGATTTTGGCGGTGACGCACTCCATGGTTTTTTGAATTGTTATCCCGTAGGCTTCCATGTGCTGGTCGTAGAAATCATAGCGCACATAAATGCTGTAGGCCCATTTTGGGAAAGGAGAAAGCTTTAGTTCGTTGTTCAACAGACTGTTGCTGTCCTCCAGGTAGCGATGTTCGACTTCATAACGCCAGATGGGATCGTCGGAAAGAGCCAGACGCGTGTTAATGGTATGGAAATGATTCTCATACTGGTCATATTCACCGTCCAGATACAGCCCCACACCGTCAACGGGCGTTGAACGGATATCGTAGCTTATATTGGTGAATATATTCTGGCCCTCTTCCGGCGCGACACGGTAGGTTGTCCATATATCGGCATTGATCAACTCGGCGATGGTGTGGCGCCGTGATGATGGCTCAAGTTTGTTGAAACGCTGGGTCTGGATTTTATTCCGCATTCCGAATTTGATTTCATTTTTCTTGCCGAGTGTGTCAATCTCATCAAACTGATAAAGGTTGGTGCTGAGGACATTCGGCTCGGGCGTGAATGAATAATCGGCGTATGGTTCGGCAATATGCCGGATATTATTAATGATCGTGCCCGGATAGGTCTCCCAGACCTTGAACGCCTTGAACGACGTTTCCACTCCCAATTTGGGCATGGAACGCAATTGCGCGTCGGTGGAACGCGAGAAGACATTGCTGGTTACGGTTGTCCTGGTTACGCCGTTAGTGTCAACATACGACGTAGTGGTTGTGTTGGTATAATAACCAACGCCCGCCGAATAAAGAGTGCCTTCCCAGCCGGCGCGCGGAATTATAGCCAGGAAACCGAATTGCTTGGTGGGATAATAAATCATATTGGGCGTGTCCAGACGGAAGGCGGAATAATTGGCGTTGCTGGCGGCAAGATTTTTTTCCCATTCTTTTGAAAGATAAGCGGCCGTGTGCTTGCCTTCATAGTAAAAGGGACTATCCCAGATCTGCTGGCGGGTAAAGTCCAGGGTGGCCTCCGGCAATCTGTCAACCGATGTGTAAAAATCGTTAAACCGCTTCCTGAACATGAGGCTGGCGGCGTAATATTGCCCGCGGCGTCCAAGGACAAGGTAATTATCCGGTTCCGGATCGGTCTTGTATTCCTCGCGGAAGAACTGCTCGATTATATAAGGGTCGCTGATGTAATTGGCCTGGAGCATGGCGTAATCCTGCTCGTCAATATTCTGATTGTGTGTCAGGCGCACCCGGTAGCGGTCATTGGGGATGGGATAATCATGCGATTTGCCTTCATCCGGCCAGAGGTCGTAGGCATAGTAAGTGATCAGGTCGCCGGACCATTTGTCTTCTTCTTCCTCCTCCGCTCCGGATTTTTCCCAGCGGTCGGCCGACCGCATTCCAAAAGCCCATGGCTCATCCTCCAGGGCGCCCTCATACTTCTCGGTGGAAAGCCCTTTGGCGTTGCCGCTGGAAGACCAGAGGATGTCCTGGCCGACGGCGAGGCCGCGGCGGACCCGCACGTCAATATGCGATTTTGCTTCAATATTGCGGCTGAGCCGGTAGTTGAAGGTCGTGAGCAGGAAAGCCCACATGCGGCTGTTATAGCCGGGCACGATGCTGATGAAATTCGGATCGCCTATATTCTGCGCCCAGTAGGGACAATACATTACCGGAACTCCTCCCACATAGAGGAACACATTCCGGGCATAGATATGATGGCCGGGAATAATCCGGGCTGTTTTAACCCGAAAAAAGGCCCGCGGATTTTCGCCCTCGCAGGTTGAGAGCACGGCGTCCTTGAGTAAATATTCGTTCTCGCCGACGCGTTTTGATGATTCGGCATGAACATAAAAGGGCTCCATATAGGCCGCAAAAATGCCGAAATCACCTTTTTTTGACAGGAAGTTATACCGCAGTTTTTTGCCGATCCAGATATCGCTGCCGCGTTCAAACTGCACATTGCCTTCGGCGAGGACATCGTATGAATCCTGATTGACAATCGCATTGTCACACCGCAGAAGTTCTTCACCTTTTTGCATGCGGAAGTGTCCGGAACCGATCAATATGTTCTTATCGCCGTCATACTCAAGACTTTCGGCCTGAATGTCAATCGGCACAGCTTCTATACCGGTAATATAATCAGGATAGGCGTCCTCAATCAGGTAACGGTTAAGCTTTACCAGCTCCAATCCGGTCAATTTCTTATTATTAAGCAGGCTTTTGATGCGTGGCGACAATTTGACCGACAAAAACCGTTCCTTTTCATAAAAACCGTCGCTTTTAAGGACAATATTCAAACTGTTCACGAGATTTTCACGCAAATCAGAGATCGAGGGGGTGGCGGCGTTATACTCGCGCAACTGCCGCCGCACGTTTTCAGAACAGTGATCGCGCAAGTATTGCGAAACAGGGTCCTTGGCTTCGCGCAGTTTTACCGTCAGAGCCGGAAGATTCGCCAAATCGGATGGTTTCAACAGCCAGATTTCTTCCGGACGCCCGGCAATTTCATTGGAAAAATCTTCCTCCAGCCGCATCCGGTTAAGATGCATGCGCTCATAACGCCGTGTTTTTTGACTGCTGGCGCCGGCATTTTTTGCGGCGGCCGGGAATGCAGTTTGTTCAAACATTTTTTCCTGGTACCAATCCGACTCCTCGATTATCCGATTCAAATCGGCGAGAAGCGCTTCGCGTAATTCGGCATTGGGAGATTGCGAGCCGTCATATTCGGCGAGGAGCCGTTCGGTTGTTTCCGAACAGTAGTCGCGGAGATCGGCGGAAACGGCATCCGACGGTTCGCTCAGCTTGATCACCAAAGACTGGGCGTCTGTCAAATCCATGTCGTTCAAGAGCCAGATACTGTCCTTGGCAGATTCCGGCTCTCCGGCCTGAACCAGAACGGCGGCAACGCATGTTAAAAAAGACAATATAAAAACGTTTGGCCGTTGAATATCCACTAATTTCGTTCCTCGCATCTCGGGAAGCGCGAAGCGTATGCCCGCCCAAGCGCTGGCCAGGGAATTTATAACGGAATACGCTTCACGGACGACGATTCCGCCCTTTGTATCATCTCACGCTGTTTTGACCAAGCTTAATCAGGATTCAACGCGTCCGGTTATTGAACAATTCCTCGCCGGTTTCTGCGTTCACAATTAAGATCTCCTCCATATGGCAGCCCGGGTCCGGCAGGAAGCCGAGCTGGCCGTTGAACTGCTCCTGCATTTTCAAGAGCAATTCCTCATCCTCCTCGCGCAGGCGGTTTAAAATTGCGGGGTTGACGGTAATCCGGAGGGACAACTGCGCTTTATCCTTCCGCTGGTGCTGGCGCATAATGGCTAAAATCCTTCTTTGAATTTCAACACTCATATTGAAAGCTGATTTTACGCTTCCCCGTCCGCTGCAATAGGGACAATCCATGTACATTGTGGATTCTATACTCTCATCCACGCGCTGGCGAGTCATTTCAAGCAAGCCGAGCTGGGAAATGGGAAGGATATGGGTCCGGGCCTTGTCTTTCCTCAAGGCTTCCTTTAACGTATGGTAGACGGCGTTGCGGTGCCGCTTATGCCGCATGTCAATCAAGTCAATAACGATCAGCCCGCCCAGGTTGCGCAAACGAAGATGCCGCGCGATTTCCTGCACGGCCTCGGTATTGACCTGAAGAATGGTTTCATCCTGTGAAGCGGCGCCCTTGTGCTGGCCGGTGTTGACGTCCACCGCAATCAACGCCTCGGTTTCATCAAAAATTATATACCCGCCCGATTTGAGAACAACCTTGCGGCGGAACGCTTCTTCCAGTTGTTGTTCCACGCCGTAATGCTCAAAAACCGATCGAACACCATCGTAGTGTTTGACAATGCCCCGGGCGCGGCGCGAAATGGCCGCGAGAATATTTTTGACGCGCTCATATTCTTCAATCGAATCAATAACGATGCCGTCAATTTCTTCGGTGACGGAATCGCGCACGATGCGCTCAACCAGATCCGGCTCCTCATATAAACAGGCCGGAGCAGTCTTGCCGGTGGAGGCGGTCTGGATCGCCTGCCATGTTGCCAGCAGTGAGCGCATATCCCGCACGAAACTCGAACCGGCCGCGCCGACGCCGGCCGTGCGGATTATCAGACCGCAGCCGTTTGGCACTGGCAAACGCAGGAGTATCTTTTTCAAGCGTTTCCGCTCTTTTTCATCTTCAATTTTACGCGAGATTCCGCGCAGCGAGCTTCCCGGCATAAGCACAAAGAACCTGCTTGGAATACTGAGATTGGCCGTTACCCGCGGTCCTTTCGTGCCGATCGGGCCTTTGTTGATCTGGACAATAATTTCGGAGCCGATCGGATATTGTCTGGCAACCTCATCCCGGGTGTAATTCCGGCGGCGGGAGTGGGAGCGCGCTTCCCCCCCTTCCATTGCTTCAAGCCGCGCCACATCTTCCGGAAACATATCCCAGTAATGGAGAAAGGCGTTCTTTTTCATGCCAATATCAATGAAGGCCGCCTGCAAGCCGTCCTCAAGATTCTGCACTCTTCCCTTGAAGATGCTCCCGACAATTCTTTCCTCAGTCGGGTGCTCTATTTTAAAATCTTCGAGCACGCCGTTGGCGAGCGTCGCGACTCTTATTTCAAGTTTCTCGACGCTGATGATAATTTCCTTGCGGTTCAGGTTTTTTCTTTTGCGAAAACCAAACATATTTCCCCACCTTTCTATTGTTGATAACATATTGTTACTTCCAGTCTCCTCTGATATGCACACTCTGCACTATACCCAGGGCCGACATTGTGCTTACCATAAATGTTCCGCCATAACTGACCAGCGGCAGAGGAATGCCGGTAATCGGCACCAAGCCGATGGTCATGGCAATATTTATGAAAATATGACAGAAAATCATGGTCATCAGGCCGACACACAACAGCCTGCCCATCTTGTCGCGCGCCAGCGCGGCCGTCTGCAGTCCGCCATAAAGCAACACGCCAAAAAGCGCGAGGGTTGTCAGGGCGCCGGCAAAACCTTTTTCTTCGGCGATGACCGAAAAGACGAAATCGGTCGGCTTTACCGCCCGCGGCAGAAAGCCGAGTATATTCTGTGTGCCCTGAAGAAACCCCTTGCCGAGCAAGCCGCCCGAGCCGACGGCGATCTGCGACTGCGCCTTGTTCCATCCCGAACCGAGCGGGTCGCGCCGGCTGTCAAAAAAAACAAGAACACGTTCCCGCTGGTACGGATTTATGCCGGCGCGCATTAAAAGCTGTTTGTGCTCCTGCTCCGGCAGGCCGAGACGCGGCGGCAGGAGAATGGCGGATAGAAAGATGAGGACAATCACTCCGCCGGTGATCAGAAAAGCGGCGATGGCTTTCCCCGGCACACCGGCGGCAAACATCACGCCCAACAGCACCGGGAAAAACACCATGGCTGTTCCCAGATCGGGTTGCCTGAGAATTAACAGCGTCGGCAGGATGGCGACAATCCCACCGATCATCGCATACCGCCAGCGGCGCAGGTTCCGGCCGGGATAACCGAAAAGACGGGCCAACAGAATCACAAAAGCTATTTTCATAAGCTCGGACGGCTGGAAAAATCGCACCCCGGCCAGCTGCAGCCAGCGCCTGGCGCCATACATCTTCAACCCGATATGCGGCACGAAGACGAGAACAAGGAGGATCAAGCCGGCCGCATAAAGCCACCAGGCCGGACGGATCCACTGATGGTAATCCGTCAGGGCAAACCCAAGGAAACATGCGAAACCAAGGGCCGCCCATCCGATTTGTTTCTCATACAGCCGCATTCCCGCCTGATCGGGCATATTGCAGGTGGCGCTGTAGATGAAGGCAATGCTTATGCCGAGCAAGGCAAAGATTGCCGCCAGGATCGGAAGGTCCAAGCGGCGCAATTGCTGAATTATGTTCTTCATATCAGGACCTAAATTCGAAATTGGAAATTGGGAAAAAAATCATGTCATAGACAGACTTGTCCGCCCGTGGTGGAAATTCAGATTCTGGCCAAATTTCTATTTTCAATTTTCTAATTCCATTTTTGCTTCAGTATTTTATCCGCCCTCTGACCTCATCCTTCCCCTCCGGCGGTGGCAAAAATATCCGCCATCATTTTCCCCAGCCGCGGTCCGACCGAAGCGCCGCCGCTGACCGCATCATCTATGACCATGGCGACCGCGTATTTGGGATCATGAAACGGGGCGAAGAGAATCATCCAGCCGCGCTGCTGGTCCGAGCCCTTCCGCCCGAATTCGGCCGTGCCGGTTTTGCCGGCCATGACCACATCCGGCAGACCGGCGAGATGTCCCGTTCCGGAAGGTTCGCAAATGACCCGGCGCATTCCTTCCTTGACTACGGCCAAATGGGCCTCCGACCAGTGCAAATCGCGGACAAGCACGGGCGGGACCGGCTCAAATTCATTCTGATCATGCCGCTTTTGGCCGATAACAAGGCGGGGACGGTACAAACGCCCGCCGTTCGCGATGGCCGCGGTAAAGACCGCCATCTGCAGAGGCGTAACCAGCAAGGCGCCCTGGCCGACCGAAATATTACAGGTATCGCCGTCACGCCACGTCTCGCCTTTGGCCTGCCGCTTCCATGATTTGGAGGGCAAAAAGCCGGCGGCTTCGCCATCAAGGTCAAGGCCGGTCTTTTGGCCGAAGCCCGCCGCCGAAGCCATATGATAAATCGCGTCATAACCGCACTGCAATCCCAGCTGGCAGAAAAAAATATTGCAGGATACTTCCAGCGCTTTTATGATGCCGATGGATCCGTGCGCCTCGCCCATATGGCATGAAAAAATCTGGCCGCCGAGATTAAAAGCGCCGTCACAGACAAAGGTTGTGTCTTCAGCGGCTTTGCCCTGCAGCAAGGCCGCTATGGAAATCAGAGGCTTGAAAGTGCTGCCGGGCGGATATAAACCCGATACCGCGCGGTTAAAAAGCGGTTTGCCTTCATCCTTCGTCAATGTCTGCCAGGCGTCAACCGACATATAAGGGTAAAAGAGGTTGGGATTAAAATCCGGCGCGCTGGCCATGGCCAGAATGTCGCCGGTATTGGGATCGATCACCACGGCCGCGCCGCGCACGCCGGCGATGGATCGTTCCGCGAGGCGCTGCAGACGGGAGTCTATGCTCAGGCGCAGATCGCCGCCGGAGACAGGCTCGCGGATACAGGTCTCGTCATGTTTGAACCCCGACACATCAATGCGCACGAGCCGCCCGCCCGCGCTTCCGGCCAGCCATTTATTATAAACTTTTTCAAGCCCTCTTTTGCCCTCCATATCAGGCAGGTAATAGTGATACTGCTGTTCCTCATTATCCTCTCCCGTTTCAACGGTCCCCACATAGCCGATAATATGGCCGGCCGAAGCGCCGCAGGGATAAATACGTTTTGGATAAAGCACGACATCCGCGGCTGGAAACCGCATGCTGATTTCCGCGAAACGCGCCATGGTCTTATGATCAATATGGCGCCAGACCGTCATGGGCAGGGGTTTGCGGTTGTAAAGGTGGGCGTTGATCTGCTTCAACGTGACCTGCGGTTCAATTTCAAGGACCTGCGCAAGTTCTTGGACCAAGGCAAGAGCTTTTTGGGCGGTTGGAAGTTTTTTGCCGTCGCGCCTCAATTCCTCCAGATAGATACAGATGCCGTAATCCGGTTCGTTATCCGCAAAGCAGATGCCATTCCGGTCAACTATTTTTCCGCGCACCGCCGGCAGTCGCAGACGACGAACCGACTGCTGGTCCTGGGTGGCAAGATAGAGATGTCCCCGCCCAAGCTGGATAAACCAGATCGCGAATGTCAGCAGTCCCAGGCCGGCAAACATTATCAAGGCCAGGATAAGCAGCCGGTTCTTTTCCCGGTTAGTTATTTGAATGAGTGTCATCTGAAAAACTGTCCAATAAACAAGCGCCGGTTATCAGTTCCAGCCTTTTCAACAAGACGTATGTTACCGGGAAAAAAACCGCGCCATAAATCATTGTGCCGATAATTTTAAAAAAGAACAGTCCGGGCTGAAGAGAACAGGGCGTCTGCCCGAAGCACAGAAGAAGCGCCGAAATGATCAGCGGCATGCTTATTCCAAGCGCGGCTCCAAAGAAAATATTCGTTACCGGTTTTCCATTGAAAACGGCATCGCGGTAATGATGCAAGACGGTTCCGACCGCCGCAAAAGCAAGCGGGGTAATTCCCAGCGGCAGAGAACCGATTCCATCACTCAGGATTCCCCCGAGCAATGCGGCCAGGAGCATCATTGGCGCGGAATGAGTCAGGGCAAAATACGCCACAACGAACGCCAGAATCGGCGGCCTGGCAAACCCCATGAAAACCGAGGAAGGCATGGATTGTTCAACTACCAGGCCGAGTCCTATCGCCAGAATCATGATGACCACGGTCATGGCATTCCCTTTCTCTTTTCCATTGGTTTGGCCGCCCCCTCATTTTTTTCAGGGAGAACGATAAAAACCGTGTCCAGTGATCTGAAATCCGCGGCCGGAATCACCTCGGCATATTGAAACAGGCCGGATGGGTCGGTTTGAACGCTCTCAACATATCCGATAACCAGACCCGCCGGAAAAACGCCGCCCAGACCGGAAGATATCACTTCATCCGCCGGGTTTATTTCCGTGCCTTTTATGATATAATCCATGCGGCACGCGGCGTCGCCCTTCCACGACACGCCCTGGCCGCTGATAATTCCAAAAGTTTCCGAACGCGCGAGACGGGCGGCGATTTTGATCCTGGGATTGGTCAGGAACAGAATATCGGATGTAGTCCGGGAAACACTGACAATCTGTCCCACGAGTCCTTCCGGGCTGATGACTGGAAGATCGGCTCTGACTCCATCCTCCTCCCCCTTGTCAAGGCGGGCCATTTGCCACCAGCCGTTCACATCACGCGCCAGCAATTGGGCGGCAAGGAGACGGTATTTGGATGTTGATTTCAGTTTAAGCAGTGCGCGTAGTTCCTGGTTTTCCTCCTCCAGCGGTTTGCTTTGCTGGATTTTATTGCGTAATTCCTCGATCTCAAGGCGCAGGCGTTTATTCTCATTCAAAAGCTCAACCTTGCCGCTGGTGAGCGCTCCGATCCATTCCTTTGCCTGCCGGAAAACCGCTTGTGGCACGGCGAAAACATCACGGATGGAACCCGAGAAGGAATTCGTCTTCTCTGAGGGCAGACTGATCAGAACGCCGATCAGGATGAAGAAAAAGATGAAAATAAAAATATTGCGCTTCATTTAAATTAGGCCCCGAAAGCGGGGCAACTATTTTCCTATTCCGATGGTAGGGCGGGACAGCCGTGTCCCGCCGTGCTTTTCCGTTCTGACGGTCGGACTGGCAGTCCGGCCCTACCTAAGGGACTGGAAAGAAATAACCTTTACAGGCCCTAAGACGAACAGTAACCACGGCGGAATAATGGCGGGGACTGCAAAATGTCCGCAGGCTGGAAATCTTGCGACGAGAAGAGCGCCCGGTTTTTATTAAACTCAGGCTGATGGTCTGTTAGATGCCGGAACTGGCCACCTTGCGTAGAAACTTAAGTTCATGCAGAACCATGCCTGTTCCTTCGGCCACCGCGCTCAGCGGATCATCGGCCACGTGAACCGGCAGACTGGTTTGTTCGGCAATAAGCTTGTCTATGCCGCGCAGCAAAGCCCCGCCGCCAGCCAAAACAATTCCCCGGTCAACCAGATCGGCCGCCAGTTCCGGCGGACAGCGTTCCAGGGTAAAACGGATCGCTTCCACAATGGTCATTACCGATTCATGAAGCGCTTCCCGGACTTCCTCCGAAGTGAGGGTAAGCGTTTTCGGCAAGCCCGCCACCAAATCACGGCCTTTAACCTCCATATTGGTTTCTTCGGGCAATGGATAGGCTGATCCGATATTTATTTTTATCTGCTCGGCGCTTCGTTCGCCAATCATAAGGTTGTACGCTCTCTTCATATACTGGATGATGGCCTCATCCAGTTCGTCGCCGCCCACACGGACACTGCGGCTGAATACAATTCCCGCCAGTGAGATCAAGGCCACCTCGGTTGTCCCGCCGCCGATATCAACAATCATATTGCCGGCCGGTTCTTGAACCGGGAGCCCAACCCCAATCGCCGCCGCCATGGGTTCCTCAATTAAATATACTTCCCGGGCCCCCGCATGCGCTGCGGAATCTTTTACCGCCCGTTTTTCCACCTCCGTTATTCCACTGGGGACCGAAATAATGATTCTGGGTCTGACCATGATGCGGTTGCTCTGCACCTTGCGGATAAAATATCTCAGCATGGCTTCGGTGATTTCAAAGTCGGCAATAACGCCGTCTTTCATCGGCCGGATTGCCGTTATATTGCCCGGCGTGCGGCCCAGCATCCTTTTGGCTTCCTCGCCGACCGCCAGAACGCGGTTGGTTCCCGTTTGGATGGCAACCACCGATGGCTCCCGCAAAACAATCCCCCGGTCCTTGACATAAACCAGACTGTTCGCCGTGCCAAGGTCTATACCGAGGTCGTTGGAGAACAGGTCAAAAATCCTTCCTAACATATTTCAGTCCCTCTGAAAATTATTACTGTTTGGAATATAATTATTAATAAGCCGGCAGTTGTCAATAGATAAATCGGTAAAAATCGGAAGCAATTTGATCGCGCGGCGAAAAACGCTTCCTGCTATTGACAATAAACAGAATAATCATACAATGCCCGCCTCATATATGCACCATGACCTCAAATATCTCAAATCAGTTGTTCAAGCATTCGTCGTCAAAGGATCCTGCCGGGACGTAGTCCCTTACGGAACGGGACATATCAATGACACTTATCTGGTCAGCATGGCTGATGGCCGCCTGGTCGTCCCCTATATTCTTCAAAGAATCAATCATAATATCTTCAAGCATCCGCCGCTCCTGATGGATAACATCCTGCGGGTTACCAGTCATGTCCGCCAAAAACTTGCCGGCGTTCCCGGCGCCGATCCCAACCGCGAGTCGCTTACGGTCATCCCGACAAAAGGAGGTTTGCCTTTCTTTCACGATGAGCAGGGAAACTTCTGGAGGATATATATTTTTATCAGGGACGCGCGCACTTACGACATTTGCGAAACAGTTCAACAGGCTTGTGAAACCGCCGCCGCTTTTGGCCGCTTCCAGGCTCTGCTCGCCGATTTGCCCGGCGGACGCCTGCACGAGACGATCCCCTTTTTTCACCATACGCCGCGCCGTTTCAAAACGCTGGAAGAAGCCGTCGCCAAAGACCAGCACAACCGTGGCCGCGAAGCGCGGCGCGAAATCGAGTTCTGCCTGAAACACAGGGAATTGGCTTCCGCTTTGACCGATCTGCTCGAAAGCGGAAAAATGCCCGAGCGTATTTCGCATAACGACTCCAAAATCAACAACGTCATGATGGATTGCGCCGGCGGACGCGGCATCTGCGTCATAGACCTTGATACGGTCATGAGCGGTTCCTGTTTGTACGACTTCGGCGACATGGTGCGGACCGCGGCCCGGACAATGGATGAAGACGAGCGCGATCTTGACAAGGTCGTTTTGAAAATCGAGTTCTTCGAGGCCCTGACGCGCGGTTACCTGGAAACGGCCCGTTCCTTCCTGACCCCGGTTGAAATGGACAACATGGTAACTTCCGGCAAGGTAATCACATTTACCATCGGCATCCGTTTCCTGGCCGACTACCTCATGGGCGACGTCTACTTCAAAATCCACCGGCCCGGCCACAACCTGGATCGCGCGCGGGTGCAATTCAAACTGCTCGCCAGCATGGAACAGCAGGAAGAGAAAATGCGGGAAATAGTCGCGAAATATGCCGGATGATCCGGGGTTGGCCACAAAAACGCTTCAACCTTCCTTTATTTTGGTATTTTCAGACTTGGACTTTGCACGCAAGCGTGTAAAATCCACCCGCAGGGCCGTGATGCGCCCGTGAAAACGGGCGCAAACGGGGTTAACCACGTTAGTTTTGCAGATAACCAGATGGGTTATCTGCAAAACTTCACGTCTTTTCGCCAAATCCCTATCAGGCATTGACGAAAAGCGAATATTGCACGACTATCCTGCAATATTCGGGTCAGAAATTTATCCAAACATGCTTCCCCGCGACAATTCCTTTAAAAATCTTTTCAGCGGCAGGATATGCAGCGGGCCGTCTTTGAGTTCCGTATCCCCGGTATAGACGCCATAACCGGAACGAAGATTCCCTCCGGCAATCAAGGATTTCAGAGCGGCGCCATATTCGTTTCTCCATCGGTTTGCCGCCTTGACTTCGATTCCAACGGCGCGTTTGGCCCGCATCCAGACGAAATCCACTTCGCTGCCGCTGGGCGTCCGCCAGTAGTAAAGCTGGCCGCCGGCGTTAAGTCTGGCCATGGCCGCTCTTAGTTCATGCAAAATCCATGTCTCGAACAGGAAGCCCCGCTCGGCGGCGTCAAGGGGTTCCCGCGCACGGCCCGCCAGTGTTCGCGCAACGCCCGGATCAAAGAGATAAAATTTCGGACTGACGACCTCCTTGACCTTGGCCCGCTTCCGCCAAGCCGGCAGCCATACGCCGATCAGTGTGTCCACCAGCGTGGCAAAGTAACCTTGCACGGTAGGGCGGGCCACGGCCGCGTCGCGGGACAATCCGGCTACATTGGTGATCTGACCGTTCATCAGCGCTGCGATCTCCAAAAAACGCGCGAATGAATCAAGATTCCGCACAAGCGCCTCCTGCTGAATTTCTTCGCGAATATAGTTCGCGGCGTAGGCTTCAAGCGACTCAAGGGCAAAATCCGGTTCGGACCGAATCTGGGGGAGCAGTCCGAAGCGCAGGACACTGTCAACATCGAATTCGTAGTTGAGCTCGGCGGCCGTGAGCGGAAAGAACTGGCGGTTGATGGCTCGTCCGGCAAGCAAATTCGCATCGATACGTTTCAGTTTGCGGGCGCTGGAGCCGCTTAATGCGAACAGATAGTCGCGCCCATATTCGGTCATGAGCGCATGAACTTCGTTCAACAATGCCGGCATCCGCTGCACTTCATCCACCACCACCCAGCTTTTTTTCGGACGGGCCAGAACCTGTTGACGGAATGAATCAGGTTGACGCGTTAGCGCGAAAAACATTTGCGTTCGGAGCAGGTCGAACCATAATGCATCCGGTAAAACATGCCGCAACCAAGTCGTTTTGCCGGTCCCGCGCGGACCAAACAGGAAGAACGAACGTTCGGGTAATGTGAACAATCGTGTATACATGACCAGCATAATAACGGTAAAAATGCTGGATGTCTATACATATTTACCTATTCTTTTTTGTATGCGTAATCCGCGTTTTTATTTTAACGGCAAGCATATGATGTTGACCAAAACATGACCGCAAACTTTTTCCAAAACCTGAAGACATGTAAATTTTAATATCTACTGAATTAAAACAACTTCGGACACAAGGTTTGTTACTGCGGGAGGGACAAAAGGTTTGGCCTTTTTATTGGCGACTTACAGTTTCACGCCTGCACCGGCAGAGGTGGTCAAGCCTTTTGCCGTTGGAACGGTCAAAGCCGGTGAGATTGAATTACTTGGCGAACTGGATGAGAAAAAAGACATTAACTATGCGGTGTATCCCGGCAAGGATGCGAACGAGGAGACAAAGATACTGCTGGTGAACATTGACTGGACCACGGCGAACAATGTGAAGAACGTCAAGATGCGGATCAAGGACATGGTTCTTCCGGTGGAAGTCAAGGAAGGCGCGATCAAGACGATCAATGTGTTGGGCGGCTTGGCCTTGACGGTCTGCGATGACCTGAACCATTGCATGAGTCTGGAAAAACGCGCCGGCGACAAATACATTGGCAAGTTGTCAGGCCAGGGTGCGTGCGTGATCAAGGGCGTTGTGCGCGGAGATAAAGCCCCGCAGAAGGTGACGCTGGACGGCAAGGACATCCTGTTCAAATACGATCCCGCCACGCATTTACTGACTGCGGAATGCAATCTTTTTGGGGAGCATGTGCTGGAAATAACGAGGTAGAAAAGTACTGAATTTTCGCGCTTATTTTGCGGGCGACGTCAGAACCATCTTTGATGTCCACCATGTCTGCGTCATGCTCGATTCTTGACGTGCATAACGGCTCAGCCGGAGGCTGAGCCTGCCTATTTCGGCCCTATTTCCGGGCGGGTAGGGCGAACCGTCCCGGTGAGCCGTGAGCATGACGTAGCCATGTGATGTCCACGACTTTTCGATATTTCCTCTTGGTATGACCATGCTTTAATGCTACATTCTCGCTTATGAAACGTTTGCAATCAATGACTGACGCGGCGGCCCTGGCCGGCGCTCTTTCACCCTTTAAACAGGAAGTCTGGATCAAACTGACGCCGTGTGAGCGCATGCGCCGTTCTTTGCGCATGCTCCGTCTCATTACCAACGTCAAAGAATTGCATGACCGCAAACTTTTTCCAAAGCCTGAAGACATGTAAAGTTCAGATATTCCGGCGTATTACCGTCTGCCAGCAAAGCGACCGGTTGTACTGGCGGAAAATTATAGCCGAATTAAAACAACTCCGGATGCAGGGGTTATTGCTGCGGGAGGGAAAAAAGGTTTAACACATGAGTGGTAAAAGAAGAAAACTCATGAAAAAAAACACCGCCAGACCAACCGACCTGCTGACCAAAAAAGGCGTGATCATCCCTGATCCGGCTTCGGTCTTTATTGATCCATCGGTCGCGCCGGAAAAAATCGCGCCGGGGACGGTCATTCATCCTTTCTCCCGCATTTCCGGCTCAAAAACTTCCATTGGGTCCGGATGTATTTTGGGCGCCGAAACCCCGCTGACGATTGATAACTGTCAGTTGGGCGCGGAAGTGAAGCTGGCGGGCGGTTATTTTTGCGAGGCGACTTTCCTGGACAACAGCAGTATGGGAAGCGGCGCGCACGCGCGTCCCGGAACTCTTGTTGAGGAATTCGCAAGCGGCGCGCACACGGTCGGATTAAAACAAACCGTTCTTTTCCCTTATGTCGTCCTGGGAAGCCTGATCAATTTCTGCGATTGCCTGATGGCCGGCGGAACAGGCCGTAAAAATCACAGCGAGGTGGGATCATCCTATATTCATTTTAACTATACCCCCCATCAGGACAAGGCCACGCCCTCATTGATCGGCAACGTTTCCAAAGGCGTGCTTCTTGATCAGCCGCCGGTTTTTCTTGGAGGACAAGGCGGATTGGTCGGGCCGGCGCAAATTGCCTTCGGCGCCATCATTCCGGCTGGCACTATCCGGCGCAAGGATGTTCTGAATAGCGGTTTGGTGTCCAATCCAGAACCACCGAGAACTTATTCAGCGAATTCTAAAGAGGTAGGGCAAGGCCTCTGGCCGAGCCGTCTGAAGGAAAACGGCTCACCCGGAGGGTTCGCCCCACCAACTGAGATGGAAAAAGTTGCCCCATTCATCCCCGGCGCCTACCGCTCCATTGACAGAATCATCAGGAATAACCTGATTTATATCGGAAATATCTACGCGCTAAAATCTTGGTATCGTCATGCGCGGAAAATATTTATGACCAGGGAAAAATTCCAGTCCGCCTGCCATGCCGGCGCGCTGGAACGGCTTGATATCATTTTGAAGGAACGCATTGTCCGGCTTGGCGAGCTGGTGGAAAAGATGCCGCGCTCGATTGAATTGAACATCAAGGCCGGCAACACCGGCCTTGATTATCTGCAACAACAGAAGGATCTTGCCGGACAATGGGCGCAAATGAATGAAAAAATAGACCTGCTTGGAAAATTTGAGGGCGATACGGCAAAACGCGATGCTTGCCTGGCTGAATTATCCGCGCCCGGCGGCCGAAAACCATATCTTGGGGCAATTGCGTCGCTCAGCCCGAAAAATAAAACCTGCGCCACGGTATGGCTGCACTCAATCGTTGACCGGGCGGCGGGAATTTGGAAGCGCGGCGAATAAAATTTTTATTACCATAATGATTGACATGATCATATCAATTGGCATGATACATGAAAGAAATTGCCTTAAAAGAAACTCAAGGAGATTGTCGTGAAAACAATATCTGCCGTGAAAGCCCGCAATAATTTTGGCCGACTCCTGAATATTGTGTCTCTGACCCATACCGATGTTATCATTGAGCGCGCCGGCAAACCAATTGCCCGGTTGACTTCCGCAGACAAGTCCGTCTCGCCCCGTTCGACGGGAAAATTGGATTGGCGCAAGACGAGAGGTCTGGGCAAATCAATATGGCGCAGGATTGATGCTGACACATACATCCAAGAGGAACGCGATCAATGGGAATAAGTTTCAAGGCTGAACAGAAGATACTTATTGATACGGCGCCGTTGATTTATTGGTTTGAGGAACACCCGGATTATATTCATAAATTGGCTCATTTTTTTGATGAAATCACGGCGAACCAAATTCCTCTTGTGACATCAATGGTGACGTATATTGAGGTGCTGACGCATCCGGAAAAAACAGGAGATTATCATTTGAGCGGAAAATATCGGAATTTTTTCACCAATTCCGATCAACTGACCATTTATCCGCTGGATGTAACCGTGGCGGATGCCGCCGTGCGCCTGCGTGCCCGCCATAATTTAAAAACGCCGGATGCCATCCAGCTGGCGACCGCGCAGATTTGCGGTTGCGACTATATTCTTTCCAACGACCGCAACTGGCGCGGCATGGGAGATGTGCGGATTGTGCTTGTTGCCGAGTTGTCATCATAAGGCGGATATGGTTTTTGGATAAAAACGGAGTTTTTTTAATGGCAAAATTATTCGGAACGGATGGCGTGCGCGGGGTGGCCAATATCGAGCCGATGACGGCCGAAACGGCGCTGGCCATCGGCCGCGCCACGGCGCATGTCTGCAAGCGGCATCATAACCGCCACCGGATTGTGATCGGCAAGGATACGCGCGTCAGCGGTTACATGATTGAAACGGCCCTGACCGCGGGCATCTGCTCCATGGGAGTGGACGTCCTGCTGGTCGGCCCCATGCCCACGCCGGGCATCGCCTTCATCACCCACAGCATGCGGGCCGACGCCGGCATGGTCATTTCCGCCTCGCACAATCCCTATCAGGATAACGGCATAAAAATATTTTCGCGCGATGGCTACAAGATTCCCGACGAGGTTGAAACGGAAATCGAAAGCCTGGTGACGACAAAAAAGATATGCGACATCCGTCCGACCGCCGACGACATCGGCAAGGCGCACCGCATTGACGACGCCATCGGCCGCTACATTGTTTTCTGCAAGAACACCTTTCCCGATGATATCACGCTGGAAGGGCTTAAAATCGTCATTGATTGCGCCAACGGGGCCACTTATAAAGTTGCGCCCATTATTTTTTCAGAGTTGGGCGCGCAAGTAATCACCATCAATGATCATCCCGACGGCATGAACATCAACGATCGTTGCGGCGCGCTTTATCCGGACGCGCTTGCCAAAAAGGTTCTTGAGAGCAAAGCCGATGTCGGGCTGGCTTTTGACGGCGACGGCGATCGCCTTGTCGCCGCTGACGAGCGGGGCAACATTCTTACCGGAGATCATATCATGACAATCTGCGCAAAGTCTCTGAAGGAATGCGGGATGCTGCGCAATAATCTGGTGATTACCACGCCGATGAGCAACTTCGGGTTCCGGCAGGCGATGCGTAAAATGGATATCGGCGTTGAAGAAGCGGATGTCGGCGACCGCTACGTGCTTAGATTAATGCGCGAAAAGGGAGCGATTTTCGGCGGTGAGGATTCGGGCCATATCATTTTTCTCAACCTGCACACCACCGGCGATGGCATCATCTCGGCCCTGCAATTGCTGGCCGGTATCCAGGGCGCCGGCAAAAAACTTTCGGAATTGCGCGGTTTGCTCCGGCTTGCCCCGCAAAAAATGTTGAATATCAATGTCAGTAAAAAGCCGCCCCTTAATGAGATCAAGCCTCTTCAGGAGGCAATTCGCCAAGCGGAAAAAGAACTGAATGGAACCGGACGGATATTAGTGCGCTATTCCGGCACTCAGTCCATCTGCCGGGTCATGGTTGAGAGCATGGATCAAACCGTCACGGACCGGATCGCCGCGTCAGTGGCTGAAATCGTGCGGAAAACACTTGTTTGATTTATTTATCCTTGCGTGGCTGGCGCCGGGCCTTGACGATTTCCTCGGCCAGGGAATAGGGCACGGCTTCATAACGTTCAAAATGCATGGTGTAACCGGCCCGGCCCTGGCTGACGGTCCGGATAACGTTCGAATAACCGAACATTTCACTTAAGGGCGCCATGCCGGTAATGACGCGGTTGGCGCCCTGCATTTCCATGGCGTCTATCCGGCCGCGCCGCTGGCAGATGCTTCCCGAAATTGGCCCCACGAAATCCTCCGGAGTGATCACTTCCAGCGACATGACCGGCTCAATCAATTCCGGCTGGCTCTTTAAAAACAATTCCTGAAAACACGCGCGCGCCGCTTCCTGAAACGCATAGTCGTTTGAATCCACTTCATGATACGAGCCGTCAAACACAACCACGCGCATATCCACCACCGGAAACCCGGCGAATGCGCCTTTCTGCATGGCCTTGATCACGCCCTTTTCCACGGCCGGAATATATTCCGACGGAATATGGCCGCTTCTTACTTCATTGACAAATTCAAAACCGGCGCCGGTGTCCAACGGTTCCAGGCGCAGGCAGACATGGGCGTATTGGCCGCGCCCCCCGCTCTGCTTGATATGTTTATAAAATCCTTCGGCGGTCACGGTGGCCGTTTCACGGAAAGCCACCTCCGGTTTCCCGACCGCAACCACGACGCCAAACTCGCGCTTGAGCCGTTCGACAAGAATTTCAAGATGCAGTTCGCCCATGCCGGAAATGATCGTTTCCTTCGTTTCCTGATCAAGCTTCACCATGAAAGTCGGATCTTCATCCGACAGGCGATGGAGCGCGCCGGATAATTTTTCGCCTTCCGACCGGCTTTCGGTCCTGACGCTGACCGACATGACCGGCGCCGGGAATTCAATCGCCTCCAGGATGACCGGATCATTTTCATCGCAAAGCGTATCGCCCGTCCGCGCCTCGCCGATCCCCACCACGGCGACAATATCGCCGGCAAAGGCGCTTTCAATTCCCTCCTGCCGGTTCGCATGCATGCGCAGTAAGCGTCCAATCCGCTGCCGGCTGTTCTGGGTGCTGTTTAAAATTGTCGCGCCGGATTTAATGCAGCCGGAGTAAATCCTGATATAAGTCAATTTACCGGCGTGCTTGTCGGAAGCAATTTTGAAAACAATGGCGGAAAAAGGGGCGTCATCTTTTGGTTCCCTCACCAGCGGTTCCTGGGCGGAATCAGCGGGAACGCTTTTGACCGGCGGCAAGTCGGCGGGCGCCGGCAGGAAATAGACGATCCCGTCCAGCAGGCGCTGGATGCCTTTATTCTTGAAGGCCGAACCGCAGTAGACCGGAATCACCCGGCGGGCAATGGTCGCTTTCCGGATGATTGATAAAATTTCATCTTTGCTCAAATCGCCCGACTCCAGGAACTTTTCCAGGAGGGCGTCATCCTGTTCGGCGCATTTTTCCACCAGATACGAACGCCATTTGCGCGCCTTGGCCATCTTATCGGCGGGAATATCGGTTTCACGGAAGGTCTGGCCGAGGTCTTCATCGGCATAATAAACCGCTTTCATCGTGATGAGGTCAATCACGCCTTCAAAATGTTCTTCCTTGCCGATCGGCACAACGATCGGCACGGCATTTGCCCCGAGGATCTCCTGAATTTTCTTGAGGACCTTGAAAAAGTCGGCGCCGGTCCGGTCCATTTTGTTGACAAAGGCGATCTTAGGAACGCCGTATTTCTCGCTTTGCTTCCAGACCTGTTCGGATTGCGGTTGAACGCCGCCCACGGCGCAAAAAAGGGCCACGGCGCCGTCCAGCACGCGCAGACTGCGTTCCACTTCGGCCGTGAAATCAACGTGGCCGGGCGTGTCAATGAGCGTTATATCATGCTCATTCCAAGTCAGGGTGGTCGCCGCCGAGGTAATGGTGATGCCGCGCTCGCGCTCCTGGTCCATCCAATCCATGGTGGCCGCGCCCTCGTGCACCTCGCCGACCTTGTGCGTCTTGCCGCAATAAAAAAGCAGGCGCTCGCTCACCGTCGTCTTGCCGGCGTCAATATGCGCCATAATGCCCACGTTCCGCACGCGCGTTATTTCATTGTTTCTTTTTTCCATTTCTTTCCTCTTTCCAAAAGCGGGCTACTATGGCAACAACCTTCCCTTAGTGCAAGATATTTTTACGAAAAAATACTTGCTTTTTCCCGCCGATTGATCACTTTATGGAATTTATGAAGAAGAAAGAGAATCAAGCCATTAAAATCCGGCAGGCCGGGTTCAAGGATGCGGCGGCCATTTATGCCCTGCTCAAGGAACATCCGCGCGAGGTCTTGCCGCGGGCGACCAGCGATATTGTCCAGAACATTGACCGGTTCCTGGTGGCGGAAATCAAGGAACGGATTGTGGGGACGGCATCCTGGCAGATTCTGCCGGAGATCGGCCGCGCCGCCAATCACTCGGTCGAAATCAAGTCGGTGGCGGTTTCAAATGCTTTTCGACGGCATGGCATCGGCACAATGCTTGTCAAGGCCATGATTAAACATGTAAAGACCTACCGGCCGGCGCAGATTGTCGTCTTGACCTTTTCGCCGGCTTATTTCCGGAAATTCGGGTTCCGGGAAGTGCCCAAGGAAACATTGATGCACAAGCTCTATATGGGCTGTATCAACTGCACCAAGTATGATTCGCCCTTCACCTGTCCGGAAGTCGCCATGACGCTGGCGGAAAAGCAGAAGTAAGCATTCTGCCTTTTTACTTCTGCCTTTTCTTATCACGGCACGGCGCCTGCTTTCCTGAGCATATCGGCAATGTTCCGCTGTTCCGATTCAATCGCCCAGGTCAGGGGCGTCTTTTTGGCAAAGTCACAGGCATTGATATCGGCGCCGGTGGCGATCAGCGTTTCAACCACCGCCGCGCGTCCCTTGGCCGCCGCAAAATGAAGGGGCATGATGCGGTTGGCGCCTTCCGTCGGCGCATTGACGTCAACGCCGTGCTTTAAGAGCAATTCTATCATCCCGGCATGTCCTTCTTCGGCGGCAAGATGAATTGGCGCGAGCCGGAGCGAACCGTACTTCCGGCCAAGAGCAGATACATCGGCGCCGCCGGCGATCAATGCTTCCGCGCAGGTTACACGGTTAAAAACAGCCGCCTTGTGGAGAGGGGTCATGCCCATGTGGTCGGCGGCATTTACCTCGGCGCCTTTGTCAATCAGCCAGAAAACCAGGTTGGTGCGTCCGGCAATAATCGCCCAGTGCAGGGGCGTGAAACCATTGCCCTTGTCGCGGCTGTTCAGCAACTTGGGATAAGCCGTGATGATTTTCTTCGCGGTTTCATCATGTCCGTTAAGAATGGCGCGGCCAATCCGTTCCGCGCGTTCGCTGTAAGAGATCAAAACCGGCACGATAATCAGCGCGGCGCCGATCAGGGCGGCGATTTGTATTTCCTTGCGAAATAAAAGCGACCGCAGTTTGACCGGGGTATCGGATAATTGAGTCGCTTTCATGCGTGGAATTCCACGTCAGACGAATCAGTTAGCGGATAGCGTTTATCCGCCAGCAACGGATACTATACGCTGTCATATTCTTGTTTACTTTCCGCCGGCATTCGGCACGGCCGCCGGCAGAGCCTTAAGACGTTCCTCGGCAAGCTTGGCCCAGGAATACTGTTTGAAATCTTTTGTCAACCGCTCATACTGCTGACGCGCCAGATCAAAATTTTTCTGCATCTCATAGATCTGGCCCTTGTGCCAGAGCGCCTCGGAGACAAACTCGGGATAAGCCTCAAACATGATGATGATCCTGCTGGCGCTGGCGTCAGCGGCATTAAACTTTTCCAGCGCCTGGGCTTTATTTCCCTGCTTCTCAAGCTCACCGGCCAGGACCAGCTGACAGCGAATCACGCCCAGCATGGCGCCGATCCGGGCCTCGGGCGAACGTTCCTGGGAGGCAACTTCCGTGTACATTCGCTCGGCGGCTTCATAATCTTTTTTCCGTTCCTGAATCCGGGCGATTTTGACCTTGCCCTGCTTGCCCTTTTCAAACCATGGAAAACTTTTCAGTACCTTCTTGAATTCCTGCTCCGCCTCCGCATCCTTTCCTTCAAGAAAACGGATATCGGCCATGCCATAAGTGGCCGGGGCCATGGCATAAGGATCAGAAGCGAATTCAGTTTTAACGCGCTGATAAATTCCCTCCGCCTCCTGCAGGGCGGAAGCCTCTTTGCAGGCGTCGGCGTAATCCAGGAGCATTTGTGATGAAAGCCGCACATTGGCGTCGGTGGCCAATGCCTGTTTGAATGCGGCCAGCGCCTTTTCTTTTTCGCCATATTTCATCAGATACATTCCCTGGCTGAAAATCAACTGGGCCTGCATGCTTGGATTATCTTTATGCCTGGCGACGGCTTTTGTGAAATATTGCGCCGCTTCATCGGGATTCAACATGCGGTATTGCACCAGGCTGAAAATGGCGTCGGCGATGCCGGGTATGGCGGAGAGCGCCTGTTCCGAGGCCGGATAATTCTGCAGGAGCGATTCGCATGCTTCCGCGCTTTCAAGCATCGTCTGGCGATAAACAGCGCGTTGTTCGTCGGGAAGTACCGTGGGTTGGCCCATGCGCTGGGCTTTTTCGCTCAAGGCCTGCGCGATCAAAAAGAGTATTTCCGGGGCGCGCTCGTGCTGAGGATTCAATTCAAGAGATTGCCAGAGATAATGGACGGCCGTGTCGTAGTCGCTCAGTTTTTCCTTGGCCACCCAGCCGAGGAAAAAACAGGCGTCGGTATTGAGCGGGCTGGCGGGGAATTCGGCGGTAACTTTTTCAAAGGCTTGCGACATGCGGATAAAATCATTTTTCTCATAATACATGACGCCGATGCGGAACAATGCCTGTGCGGCAATGTCCATTTTCTGATAGTCGCGCGCAATCTGCTCCAGCACGGCCACGGCCTTGTCAAATTGTCCGCTGTCATTGAGGGCCATGCTCATCTGGTAGAGGGCAAACGGCATCAGGCGGCTGTCTTTGTAACGTTTCTGGAAATCCTCGTACAATTGAATGGCCTCCTTTGATTTTTTGAGCTGGGTAAGAAAGACTCCTTTCTGGTAAAACGCTTCGTCAATCGTGTCAAAATTATCGGTCCCGTTCGGGAATCTGCGCAAAAGCTCGTCAATGGTTGCGAGCGCCTCATCCCATTGATTCGCGCCGGCCAGATTGATGGCCTTGAAAAAAAGCAGGTTGGGAACAAAATTACCCTTCGGGAATTTTTCCATGTAAACTTCAATTGTTTCATGCAAACTATCCGTCAGGTTAAGATTGAACTCGCCGGCCGCCTTCATATACAGGGCATCCTCCACGCCTTTTCCGTTCGGAAACGTCTCAACGCTTTCGGCAAAATACTGCAGGGCGGTTGTAATGTTGCCCTGGACAAAATAAAGCTGGCCGATGGAAAGGGCGGCGCGTTCGGCGATCGGCGCATCCGCCCCGACCTTTGCCTTAAAATCTTCAAACTCCTGCGCGGCGGCATCCGTGTCTTTTTGGGCGATATAGCCGTTGATGACCAAAAAAGAAGCCTGCTGATACTGGGGGCCCTTTGTAAATTTTAACAGATGCCGGCCGACAGTGATGGCCTCATCATAGCGCTTCATCCTGAAAAAGGCGTCGGCAATGCGAAAGTAGGCGGTTATCATCAGGTCGGGCGATTCCTGGACCGAGGCATATTGTCCCTGCACGCGTTCAAGCTCGTTTTTAATGGCCTTGGTGTCGGCGCCCTTGGCCATTTCCGCCGCCAGGCCGGCCATATACTTTTCCTGCCGGGCTTTAAGGTCTATGAGCACGTCCGCCTTCGGGCGGACATTGCGGAAGTACTGAATGGCCTGGGGATATTGTTCGGCTTCAAGCCATGTTTCGGCCAGCGCGTAATTGCTGTCATTGGCCAGCGCGAGATTTATGTCGCTTTTTGAAAGCTGATCAAATATCTTGCGGGCTTTGTCAAGATACGTCTGGGCCTCGGCTTGCTTGCCGTTCTTGATTTGATCCAACCCCTGCTGGCTATAGACGCTGGCCAGCAGAAATTGCGCGTTCACGCCGACGGAAGTTTTCCCGAACTGGCTGATGACGGTATCAAGGTCCTTCTGGGCTTCATCAAGCCGGCCGTCCAGGTAATAGGCATAGGCCCGGCCATAGAAGGCGTAGGGATAATTCAGGCTCTTTGGATAATTTTTTATAAAATCAGTCTGCAGTTCAATCGCCTCGGCCAGATTTTTTTTGCGTTCCTTTTCCTGGTCCTTCCCGCTCTGGGAGGCTCCCAGCCGCGCATGGCATTCGGCCATGAGAAAGGCCGATTGTTCCTTCATCTCTTTGCTTGGCGCCCGATCGCCGGCCAGATCAACAAGCAGGGGCAGAGCCTGCTCGTATTTGCCGCGCTGATAATAGCACCAGGCCAGGTCAAATTTGACCGACTGGATGTTTTCATAGGTCTGTCCGGTCTGGACAATTTTCTCAAAAATACTGATGGCATGGTCATAACGCCCCTTCTTCATCTCCTCTTCGCCGCGCGTGGCCAATTCATTCAAGTCCGCCAGCGCCGGCAGCGCCGCCGCCAGTAAAAAAAACAAAACATATCTTTTTCCCAAAGAACGGGTTGTCGCCATGAATATTCCTCCTCCTTCTTTTGAGTCATCCGCCTCAGACGGGTCAAAATAAAAACGGTAAAAAATTGCTTAAAAAATTTATTGCGGCTATTATACATGCTTCAGCGCCGAATGCGATGAGTTTTTTTAAAAAAAAATTGACACGCCAAGGCAATTGTTTTATATTTTTCCGCAACTAAAGCCGTTCGTGGTTTGAAAAGCATGAAAACCAAATTTCCAGTTTCCAGTTTCCAATTTCTGAACCCTTGTGTTTTACTGTTATTTCTCCTCTGCGCCGTTACCGGCCTGGCAGAAGATGTTATCATTACCAAGAACCAGCAGTTGCGCGGCAAAGTCAAGTCGGCGGACAGCAAGGGCGTTACCATAGAAATCGTTGGCCAGGGCGTTGTGGGTGTGCCCCGTTCGGCCATAATCCAGTTAACGGTTGAGCCTCCGCCGAGCGTCATTCGCGGCATTGAAGCATATGAAAAGGGCAATTATAAGGAAGCGCAGTTAAGCCTTGCCAAGGTGATAAATCAATATCTCGGATTGGACACCCCCTGGGCCGCCAAGGCTCTTGTCTACTACGGCCGTGGTTGTTTGGCCGCGGGCGACACCGCCAACGCCGAAAAGGCGTTCAGCGCGTTTCTTTCGGCCTATGATGATGATCAGCCGCTAAGGATGGACGCCGAACTGGGACTCGCGGAAACCGATGTGGCCAAAAATGATATTGATAAAGCCATGCCCAAATTTCAGGAGCTGGCCGCTGAATACGAAAAACAACTTAAGCCGTCCAAAGAACATGTTTTTTACGCGGCATCCGTTTTCCTGGGGCTGGGCAAATGCCTGGAAGCCAAAGATGATCAAAGCGGGGCGCTTGATTCCTATTTGAAGGTTATCGCTTTATATCCGGCCGACAATGTCCTGCCGGAAGCGCTTTATCGCGCCGCGCTGATTTATCAGCGGCAAAACAAGCCGGATCAGGCCAAGCTGGTTCTGAGCGATTTAACTACGCAGTATGCGGCGTCCCCATTTTCCCAGAAAGCCGTGGAGTTGAAGAAACAGATTGATCACGCTACCGGCGTGATTGAACCGGCGCCGGCGGGAAAATAAAAAACTGGATTACCGCTTTCCGCCGTCGCCGACAGGCTATGGCGGACAAGCCGCGGGAATGACAAAAAGAATAACTTCGCAGCGTAATATTAATTTAATGATAAGGAAATTCAAAGTTGGTAGGGCGAGGCCTCTGGCCGATCCGTCCGATGTAGGAGCGGCTCACCCCACGCTGAAAGCGTGGTAAACCTGAGGGCGAACCCCGCCCGCGGGGTTCGCCCTACCGGTCGGAACAGAATAAAGCTGCGGCTTTGCCGCCTAATTCAAAATTAGTCAAACAAAACATAGGGAGAATAAAATGAAACGAAATACGGTTAAATTATTGGCCGTCCTGGCGGTCGGGTTGGTGATGTTCGGCAGTGAAGCGTTTATGCCTTCCGATCATGATTGTGGGAATAATTTTTTTGTCACGACGGCTTTTGCCCAGGCGCCCGCGCCGGCCGCCGCCGGAGGCGGCGGCGAAACCCAAAAAGGACCTCCGGAAACTCTGGCCGATTACTGGAGCATGATGGGCCCTGTCAAATGGCCTCTCTTGGCCTCGATAATTTGGGTAACGTCGCTGGTTATTGAGCTTATGATCCGCGGACGTGTCAAGAACCTTTGTCCGCCGGATGCCGTCGCACAGTTGTCCTCCACGATTGCTGTCAAGGATTATGTCAAGGCCTGGCAGTTCTGTACTGACAACCCTTCCCCCCTGGCCCACGCCATGGCGCCGGCAATTGAAAAAATTCCGCAGGGCGCTGAGGCATCCGCAGACGTCGCCATGGATTATATGAATTTTCAAAACAACATTTTTAAGGTAAAATGTTCCTATCTGAACCTGAATGCCACCGTCAATACGCTCCTCGGACTCCTCGGTACCATCTCCGGAATGATCAGCGCGTTTAACAAGATGGCCTACAGCGGCGCTACCGGCGATCCCGCCAAGCTGGCCGGAAGTATCGGCGAGGCGCTCCTCTGCACCTTTACCGGATTAGGGATTGCCATCGTTTCACTCTATCTTTTTTATGTCCTGACCAACCGGACCAAGGCCGCCATGACCGGCATGCAGAATATCGTCACGCGCCTGCTTGGTGAAATTGATTTCGCATCGTTTACGCCCGACATGGAAATCGTAAGCAACGAGATGAAGGCCCGCGCCATGGGCGGAAAAGGCGGCGGGACGGCGAATTCGTCACCGGCCGCTTCGCATGTCACGGCCGGTAAAGCGGCCGAAATGGCGCAGTGTCCGCACTGCCAGCATCAAGTCCAGGTCGGCGCGGCAAAATGCCCGAACTGTAATGCCGAGCTGGAATGGGAATAAAAACAGCGTAGAGCGGATAGAGAAAATAGCGTATAGAAAATTACTGGTCGCCACTCGGCCTGCCTAAACAGCTACACGCTATCCGCGGAGTAAGATTATGGCAAGAAAAGCCAAAGAAACATTCATGGATAAGGAGGTTTTTGTTCCGATCAACCTCGGCCCCATGATTGACTGCGTCATGCTCCTGCTGATGTATTACATAAATTGCAGTTCGCTGGAAACCAACCGCGTAAGTCTGGGCGTTGTCCTGCCTTTTGCGCAACAGGGACTTAAAGAAGAGGATACTTCCGGACGTTTTATTGTAAGCCTGGAATGGAACGAAGGTCTCTACGAGGCCACGTATGTCGCTAACGGCGTTAAAATGTCGGGCCCGACGGAAATGACAGCTCTGATCATGCAAAGTAAAAAACTGCAGGGAAACCCAAAGAATTTCAGGGTGATTATCAGGGCCGATAAAAGAGTGCCCTATGAATTCACTCAACAGGCTATGGCGGCCGTGGCCGAGGCCGACGTGGTTAACATCCTTTTTTCAACAACGGAAGACAAAGAAAAAGATAAATAGCAATCAGGCGCAGAGTGGCAAAGGCAGAAGGCAAATGACATCTTGAGTAACGTTCTCGTGTGTTTCGCACGGTTGCCATTCCCGACAACACGCCAGGGTGGGTTGATCGGGAATCCAGAAAAATTAGAAACTGGATTCCCGCTTGTGCGGGAATGACAGAAAAAAATGGAGAGGGAGAGACCATGTCTAAAAAGCGCATGAAAGACGAGGATATTGAGGAGATTGAAATGCAGATGGGGCCGATGATTGACTGCATGATGCTTTTACTCATGTATTTTATCATTGCCGGCCAGATTAAAACCAACGAGAAATATCTTGGTCTGCTCATCCCCGGCGGCGGAACGCCGTCCGCCGGCATTCCCGTTGAACTGGTGCTGGCAATTAACGAAGCCGGCCAGGTATTTTGTAATGACCAGCCGCTTGACTCGCCGTCCGACCGCGATTTGCCGACAATCCGCGGCAAGGTGAAACAGTGTCTTGACCTTTTCGGAGAAAAACAGCCGGTCATTATTCATCCCCAGCCGAAGGTGCGGCAACAACGGATAGTGGACGTGCTCAACGCTTGCGCCGCGGTCGGCGTAAAAAACCTGTCTTTTAATGCGAATTGACACAGAATAAACAAATCTCCAATAATCAGAACCATTTTGTTTGGAAACTTGACAATTGAATAATTGGAAATTATTTGGAATTTGGCGTTTGGATATTGGAATTTAACACCATGGCCTTTAAATTCAATTACGCCAAAAAACTTAACGAACTGGAAGAGATTGCTGAAAGCAAGGCCACCGGGCGTTTCAGCGGTGTATGGACGTTTGCGCTTGCCATCCTGCGCTCCCGCTATTTCCTCATTTCTCTCTTATTTTATATCGTTCTGCTCATGATCCTGGGCGGGGTGGTGGTATCCCATTATGTAATTACAAAAGGCACATTTGAGGAAGGACAAGTGCTTGTATTGCCTTCCGGCGGCGGCGCGCCGCCGCCCGGTCCGCGCGGCGCTCCTCAGTCGGCGGCTCAGGCGGCCAAGCAGACCAGGCAGGTATCCGTCTCGGTCAAGACAATGTCCAGCCGCACGGCGGCGAACACCGCCGCAAAAAGAATTACCGTTTCCGCGCCGTCATCCTTTGTTCGCGCGCCATCCCCGGTTGTGGCGCCCCAGGTCCAGATTTCAGAGGTTAAAGTGGATACGCAGATGGCCAAGAGCATTGCCGATGCCAATATCCAACGCCTGCAGAGTGTGCGCGATTTCCAGAAGGGCTGGCTCCAGTCCATGGGCGGAGGAGGACGCGGCGGTGTGGGCGGCGGCAGCGGCACTGGCGGCGGGGGCGCCAGCGGCGGCGGAGGTGGAAGCGGCGGCGCTGGCCGGGCCGGAACATATCATGGCGTGCGCGCCAAATTTACCATCTTCCAGGCAAAATATCAGGATGGTGATTGGGACTGCAACGGCGGCGCCGGCACTAATCTCTGGGATCAGAGCGCGCTGAAAAATCTTATGTTCCAGATCAGGCAGTGGTCCCGCGACCGGATTGACGCCCAGGTCACCCCGTCCGTTCTTGATATCGGCACGGATGAAATATTTACGCTCAAGCCGCCTTTCGTCTATCTGACCGGCCATAAGGATTTCCATTTCCTTGACCGGGAAGTCAAAAACCTGCGCGATTATCTTACGCTGGGCGGAGCAATCTGGGCCGACAGCGCCCTGGCCGGGCGCCGTTCGCGTTTTGACATTGCCTTCCGCCGCGAGATAAAAAGAGTATTGCCTGACCGTGATTTTGAAATCGTCAAGCCCGATCATGAAATGTTCAACACGTTTTTCGCGAACGTTGACCTTCCCAGCGGCATGAATTTCTACAAGGAGCCGATTGAAATAATAAACATCGGCGAGGAACTGGCCGTGCTTTACACGTTGAACGGCTATGGTCATTTCTGGGAGAGCCGCCTGGATCGGGACGGTAAAATCGAGTGGAAGCGCGTCAATTTAGGTGATGTTGGCAAACCGCACTGGACATGGGTTGTGGGACCTCATCTCTATTATCCGCGCACGGAGAGCGGAGTTATTTACCGCAATATAAATGACAACACGGTGCGCGAAGTGTATAAGTTCGGGATTAATGTGGTGGTTCATTTGCTTACCCGCTATCAGAAGCATTTCCGTTTCCTGCCAAAGGAACTGCCGCCGCTCGAAGGGATGAAAAAACCGGTCAAAAAGGAAAAAGAAGAAACCCAGCTCGAAGAAGCTCCTGGAAAGACAAAGTCGAAACAAGTTCATAAAACGCCTGGGGAGCCTCTGCCGGGTAAAACCAATGAACCGCCGGAAAAAGCTAAAGGGAAATAGGTTACAATGAAAGAAGTCGGAAGTCAGAAGTCAGCCCGCCTGCAGCGCTGTGCGCAACACTGCGGGCAGGGAGTCAGAACCGGCCGGTTTTTGCGCTTTGTCTCTTTGGCCTGCTCCGCCATAACGGGGGCTGGATGCCTTTGCGCCTTTGTGCCCTTGTGGATTGTTTTTGTTCCGTGCCTTGCCTGGTCTCAAATACCCTCCCCAACGGGGGCTGAAATATTTCCCGATAATGTCATTGGAGAAAAGGCCGTTCCGCTCGGAAATTATTGGGACGGCGTGGATGGTGACAACAACCTGCGCGTGCCCGTCATGCCGGCGCTTGTGCTCAATGACGTCGGCAAAATGGTTGATATGCCCATTCCATCCTATCCCAATTTTATGGACATGAATGACGATGGCCTAAAGGACCTTGTCGTGGCCGATACCCAGGGATTTGTGTGGATTTATCAGAACTCCGGCGAAAAGGGAAAGCCGAAATTTACCACCGGCGCTTTTATTCCCACCTTTATCGGCTGGGTGTCCAAAATTCATGTCTGCGACTGGGATGGCGACGGCGACAACGACATTGTTATCGGCACATTTTACGGCGACGTTGTCATTCTGGATAATTTCGGCAATAAAAAGGAATGGCGGTTCACCCGCAAGATGACGGTGCCTCGTTACGTTGATCCGCAATTTACGGTGGATGATCCCCAGGAACGCCTGCGGCAAATAATGATGGGCAAACAGCCCCTGATAAAGGGCAACTATTTGAGCCCCTGGGTGTGCGACTGGAACAAGGACGGCAAGCCCGACCTTCTGCTCGGCGAAGGAACTTACTCGGCCAACAGCGTGCGCCTCTTTGTCAATACCGGATCGCGCATGAAGCCGGTTTTCAGCGAAGACCGTGAATTTTACCTTGCCTACGGCGAGGGGTTTGAACAGCTTACCCCGGTGGTGGTGGATTATAACGGTGACGGTCTTGATGACCTTATTGTCGGCACGCGCACCGGCCAGATCAGGCTCCATAAAGGAACTAAAAAAGCGGCCGAGGAAAAAGACTTTGTGGCGGCCATGCGCGGTAATCTTGCCCCGGCCATCCTTGAGTATGAAGGCAATCTTAAAATAGGGGACAGGGAAATTTTTGACAAAATGTCCGTGGTCTATCCCTGTGACTGGGACGAAGACGGCCTTTTTGACCTTTTACTCGGCTCAACCAGCGGCAAGATTTATATTGCCCTCAATAAAGGAACAAAAACCGAGCCTAAATTTCCAGCGGCGGAGCCGATCAAAGGAACGGACGTGGAAAAAGACCTTCTTGCCCCGGAAGGTTGGATGAACGGCGTCATCCGTGTTCTTTGGCAGAACTTCATCGGCGGTTTCTGCAACACAGCCTCGCTGCTGACCTGCGAAAAGGAGGTTATGCTGAAACCCGGCGTGCCGATCCGGCCGGTAGCCGGAAACTATTTCATGTATTACCGCTATGTTCATGATTATCCCGGCCGGATGCGGAATAATCTCTCCTTTGCCGGAAGCATCCCCGGGGTAACCGTACAGGATGTTGTCGGCGGCCGGCTCATCACTCCGAGTCCGGATCAGACCTTTAAACTGCGTATCGGGAAAAAATATGAACTTTCGTTTTCATCCATCCTCCAGGGAAAACCCGCGCTCTGGAAGTTCTGGCAAACGGAAGCAACCACTATCGGCTCCGACATAGAGCCGCCAAAACTGGAAGAGCGGGAAACCAGCGGGACCATTCCACCCTCAACAACCTGGGTTAAACGCAGTTACAAATTCAAATGCCCGAGCACGTTTCAGACCAATCTTAATTATAACTTTTTTTTCCGGATGCCGGAAGGCGACTGCAAATTCCTTGTGGACGGCCTCAGTCTGAAGGAAATACAATAAAAGGCACAGAGGCACAAAGGCAGAAGGGACAAAGGCACAAAGTGGCAGAACCATTCTTTAATAAAACACCATTTTTTTATTTTCCTCCTGCTTTGTGCCTCTGTGCCTCTGTGCCTCTGTGCCTTTCTTAGGGATCATGGCAACCCCCTTCGCCCATCTTCACGTTCATACCAGCTACAGCCTCCTTGACGGCGCCTGCCGCATTGATTCCCTGATCGCGGCCGCCGCCGCCAACGGTCAGAATGCCATGGCAATCACCGACCATGGCGTCATGTTCGGCGTGGTGGAATTTTACAAGGCCGCTCTCGACGGCGGCATTAAGCCGATCCTTGGCTGCGAGGTCTATGTCGCCGCCGGCAGCCGATTTGACCGAAAAGGGGACGAAGGGATAAAATCATCCGCCAACCATCTGGTTCTCCTGGCCGAGGACCAGACCGGCTACGCCAACCTGACCAGACTGGTTACCTCGGCGCACTTGGAAGGATTCTACTACAAGCCGCGCATTGATATGGAAATCCTCTCAAAAAATTCAAAGGGTTTGATTGGGCTATCGGCGTGCCTGAAGGGGAAAATCGGCGAGCGTATTCTGGCCGGCGACATGGAGGGAGCAATAAAGACCGCCGGTGACATGGCTGAAATATTCGGCAAAAACAATTTCTTCATGGAAATCCAGGAAAACGGCCTGACAGACCAGGCCAAAGCCAACCGCGGCATCCTTGAAATCGCCCGGCGCCTGGATCTTCCCCTGGTGGCCACCAATGACGTCCACTACCTGAAGAAAGAGGATGCCGCCGCGCACGAAGTCCTGCTCTGTCTCCAAACCGGCGCCGTCCTTTCCGACCCCAAACACATGCGCTATGGTTCGAACGAGTTTTACCTGAAAAGCGGCGATGAAATGGCCTCTCAATTCCGCGACCAGCCCGCGGCCCTGGCAAACACGCTTGAAATCGCCCGGCGCTGTAACGTGGAATTGCGTTTCGGTGAAAATCACTTCCCCGCCTTCAAAGTTCCCGAAAAACAGACGCCCAGGCAGTATTTGACGGCGCTCTGCCACGAGGGCATTCGCAAACATTACGGCATCGCCAATCCCGCCGCGCCGCGCGACGAGCGCGAACGAAAAATCATGGACCGGCTAAATTATGAAATCGGCGTCATTGAAAAGACCGGATTTATCGGCTATTTCCTCGTCGTATGGGATTTTGTCCGCTTCGCCCGCGAACACAAAATACCGGTCGGACCGGGCCGCGGTTCCGGCGCCGGCAGTCTTGTATCCTACACCCTGGGAATAACCGGAATAGACCCGTTGCGTTACAACCTGATTTTTGAAAGATTCCTTAATCCCATGCGCGTGAGCCCGCCCGATTTCGACATTGATTTCTGCCAGTTCCGGCGGCAGGAGGTTATTGATTATGTCCGGGACAAATACGGGCATGATAACGTGGCGCAAATCATCACCTTCGGCTCGCTGGGCGCCAAGACTGTGATCCGCGATATCGGCCGCGTCCTGCAAATTCCGCTCTCAGAGTGCAACCGCTTTGCCAAGATGGTTCCCGAAGACCCGGATATGACCATCGAATTGGCGCAGAAATTAAACCCGGATTTTAAAAAAGCATGCGAAACCGAGTCCAACGCGAAACAAATTATGAAGCACGCGCGGGTGCTCGAAGGCTTGTTCCGCCATTCCGGCGTGCACGCCGCCGGCGTGGTCATCAGCGACAAGCCGCTCGCCGACACGATCCCGCTCTGCCGCGATAAAGAAGGCCACGTCATCACCCAGTTCAGCAAGGACCATGTCGAGGCCCTGGGCCTGCTCAAGGCCGATTTCCTTGGCTTGACAACGCTGAGTATCATTGAAGAAACAGTCAAATTGATTGCCCGGACTAAAAATATCGCGGTTGATATTGAGAACCTGCCCATTGACGACCCGGGCGTATTCGCGCTCTGCCAGCGCGGCGACACGATCGGCGTATTCCAGCTTGAAAGCCGGGGCATGCGCGACCTGGTGCGCCGGATCGGTTTGAACAAAATCGAAGATCTGATCGCCATGATCGCCCTGTACCGGCCTGGACCGATGAACATGCTTAATCAATACGTCGAATGCAAATCCGGCCGGTCAAAAATCACCTACGATGATCCGCGCCTCGAACCGATCCTTTCGGAAACCTACGGCGTGTTGCTCTATCAGGAACAGGTCCAGCAGGCGGCGCAGACCCTCGCCGGATTCAGCCTCGGTGAAGGCGATATCCTGAGGCGCGCCATGGGCAAAAAAAAGCCGGAAGAGATGGAAAGCCAGCGCCAGCGTTTTATCAAGGGCTGTCAGCAGACGAGCGGACTTTCGGCAAAAAAGGCCGAAAAAATTTTCGATAACATCGCAAAATTCGCCGGTTACGGGTTTAACAAGTCGCACAGCACCGGTTATGCCATCATCGCCTATCAAACGGCCTATTTGAAGGCGCATTATCCGGAAGAATTCATGGCCGCCCTGCTCTCCAGCGAAATTGGCGGCAATACCCAGAAACTGCCGCTTTTTATCGGCGAAGCCAGTGCCGCCGGACTGGAAATACTGCCGCCCGATATCAACCAGAGCGCGGCCAGGTTCATGCCCCTTGACAAGGCAATCCGGTTCGGCCTGGCAGGAATAAAAAATATCGGCGAAGGCGCCGCCGAAGCGATTGTGAATGAAAGGACCGCCCGCGGTCCGTTTAAAAACCTGACCGATTTCTGCACGCGGATGGACTCAAAATATGTCAATCGCAAGATTCTCGAGACTCTCGTGCGGTGCGGCGCCTGCGACTGTTTCGGCGGACACCGCGCCCGGCTTTTCAATGCGATTGACCAGGTGCTGGGCCGCGCCGCCTCAATTCAGCGCGACCGCCTGTCCGGACAGGGCAACCTGTTTGCCGCCCTCGACAAGAACAATGAAGGCTCTTCCACCGAAACTTTGCCCGACTGCGCGCCGTGGCATGAGAACATCCTGCTGACGGCTGAAAAAGAACTGCTGGGTGTCTATATGAGCGGCCACCCTTTGTCCCAGCACGCGCGGCTGTTGCAGCTTTACAGCATCTCAACCGTGAGCGGTTTGGAGGAAATTGAGGATGGCGGCCTGACGCGGATCGGGGGACTGCTTGAAAAAGTAGAAAAAAGGTTTTCAAAGGACAAAAACGAGCCTTATGTCCTGCTTCAAATCGAGGATCTCGACGGCACGCTTGAAGCGGTTGTTTTCAACAGTATTTTGCCGGAATACGAAAAAATACTTGTGGAAGGCGCGGCGGTGCTGGCCTGCGGAAGGATTTCAAAAAAAGAGGAAAAACCGAAAATGCTCCTGCAGGAAATATATCCGCTGGAGCAGGCGCCGCGCCTTTTCACGGAACGACTCAGCATCCATCTGCCGGCGGCGGAGATTAACGACGGTCTCCTCGGGCAAATTCATGACCTGTTGAAATCCCATCCCGGCTCTACGCCGGTGTTCTTCTGTCTCCAGTTCCCGCAGGGCGAAGAAATTTTCCTGAGCGCCGGCGGTGATTTCCGGGTTACGCCGGATGAAAGCCTGATCCACGATGTTGAACGGCTCATCGGAGAACAAAGCGTCTACGTGGCCGTCTCAAAGAAACCGTGCCGCAAGGCCGAATCCGCCCGCCGGTTTAACGGAGGACGCGGATAATATTTTGCTTGATTGTTCCGTGGATATATCATTTAATGCCAACGATCGTTTAAATGGAGGTTTAAATGAAACGCTATCTTGATGCTGTTTCCCCGTTGTTTGTCGCTCTGGTTATTTCACTTGCCGCTTCGCATTCCATGGCTCTCGGCATGATACATGGTTCCGACATCGTGCTTATCGTTCCTGCGCGGCCCGCTGTTCTAAAGCTCGCGTTTGACTTGCAAAACATGCGCGATATAACGCTCGTGTCGTTCCGGACCCAGACTTTGTCCGGCCCTGGCGCGCCCCCGCCCGCTTCGCCGAAATTGCGAGGCGAGCCGCGACAAGGCAAGGCCGTCAATATTTCCAAGCCGCTGATTCATGTTTGGAAGGGCAACGACTGGCAATATGTCCCTTTCCACGACTTCTGCTCCATGGCGTTTATCGAAAAAGCGCCCAGGACGGTCATTGTCATTGGCGACGATCAGACTGTTCCCAAGCCGCTTCTTCAAGGCATGGGTTGGCCGTGCAAAACAGAAAGACTGCTCACCATGGATGCCGCCGACCTGATCAACGGACTGGATCCGTATTTTCAGTTCAGCTCGCGCGAATGGAAACGATTGGCCGATTCCTATGGTTTGAAGCTCGAAGATATAAATGAGCCGAAGCGGTCTTTCAATCCTTACAATATACCGCGCTCAAAACTGCCTTTGGAAACGCATGATTTCAGGCAGGAAAAGGGCGATACGCCGCCGGCGGTGTTGATTGAAAAATCAGGAAACCAGACTAACAAGGCGCCTGATCCCTCAACGCTTAAGTGAACCTCCTTGCGGCGCCAGCAAGCGGAATTGCGCCGTAGCCAGAGACAACCCCGGCTTCGCCAAGGCTGTTACGCCGTGGCCGCCGCGCCATTGATGAGTAATCACGAATCAAAACGTGTGGATAAGAAGCGCATCGCGCAGTTTTGGTTCAAACCAGGTGCTTTTGGGCGGCATGACCTGGCCGGCATCCGAAATTGACAGCAATTGGCTGACCGCCACCGGATGCATGGAAAAAGCAACCGCCGCTTTTCCGCTGTTGACCCGCCGCTCGAGTTCCTGCGTGCCGTGAATGCCGCCGATAAAATCCAGCCTTTTATCCGTGCGCGGGTCCTTGATGCCGAGCACCGGTTCAAAAAGTTTTCCCTGCAGAATGCTGACATCAAGGCAAGCGACAGGATCGTCTTTGGGCGGCGTTGTTTTTGCCTTCAGACAAAACCATTTATTACCAAGATACATGCTTATTTGACCGGCGCAGGCAGGAGATGGACGGGCATTTTTTTCAACGGTGAACCGTTTTTTTACTTCTTCAAGAAAGTTGTCTGCGGCCGCCCCGCCAAGATCACGCACACAACGATTATAAGGCAGGATTTCCAGCTGGCTTGCCGGGAACAGCACTGCCAGAAACCAGTTGTATTCTTTATCGGGGTCAGCCCCCGAACGAGCCACTCTTACTGCCGCGGCGGCGCGATGGTGGCCGTCGGCAATATAGGCCGCCGGCACATTTTGGAATGCTTCCCGCACCGGCTCGGTAACGGTTATCCGCCAGACCGTATGGCCGATGCCGTCCGGCGCGACAAAATCATAGACCGGTTCCTGTTTTTCGGCCTCCCCCACCAGGCGGTTAATAAGGGGGTCATCCCGATAAGTCAGAAAAACCGGGCCGCTATGCGCCCTCAATGCGGCGGTGTGTTTGGTGCGGTCTTCTTCCTTGTCAAGCCGGGTCTTTTCATGTTTCTTGATAATGTTGCTTTCGTAGTCAGCGGCGGAACAACAGGCCACAAGACCGTGCTGGTATCGGGAGTTTCTTTTCAAGCGGTAGATGTAAAAGCCGGGTTGCGGATCCCGGATTAATATGCCGCGCTCCTGCAGGTCCTTGAAATTATCGGCGGCTTTTTTATAGACTTCCGCGGAATAAGGGTCGGTTTTTTCCGGCAGGTCAATTTCCGAGCGGGAAACATGCAGAAAGCTTAAAGGATTGTCATGCGCCAGCGTAAATGCTTCATTGCGATCAACGACATCATAGGGCACGCTGGCCACTTGAGGACACAACTCCCGGCGCGGCCGCAAGGCACAGAACGGCTTGATATGTAACATGTCCGATTTATTCATAGAATGTTTTTTTAATCTTATTTTGACAGAAAGTAAAATATTATATATAAAATTTACAGCAACAAGCATAATAGACATGCAAAATTGCGTTGTTTTCCTGTTTGAATGGCTTTCAGCGGATGGTTATAATCATTGGCAATTTTGGCGGAATCATGGAAGAGATTGATTCTTTGCGCGGGAATGCGGGGTGCTGGCATGTTCTGCATGTGCGGCCAAGATGCGAAAAAAAAATGGCGGCATATTGCACAAACACAGGCCTGCAATGTTATCTTCCGCTCCGGCTTGAAAGGAAAAAATATCAACGGCGCCGGGTGGAAGTATGGAAACCTCTGTTCCCGGGTTATATCTTTGCGCGTTTCCGGCCTGAACAGCGGGTTTTTATCCTGCGAAGCAGTCAGACAGCCCGGATTCTGGAAGTTAAGGATCAGCTAAAGTTTATTAATGAAATAGAACAAATTCGCAAAGCGCTTGGAGCCGATCCCGGCCTGCAGGCATGTCCGGCCATAACCACCGGCATGACGGTGAGAATAACCGCGGGTCCTTTTCAGGGACTGGAGGGGATCGTGATTAAATCCAAGGGGTGCGCCCGCGTGATTATTAACGTGGATATGATCGGCCAGGGGGTGGCGATAGAAACCGATGATGATGTCCTTGAATGCCTGTAATAGTGAGCAGATTGAAATTAGAAATTTGGTGAATCTTTTCTTCCCAATTGCCAATCACCGCAGAAGCCAAACAGTCATTGAAAGCTGACCATGGCAAATACCGCCAAACGGAAATGCGTGTTTTTTGACCGCGATGGAATTGTCAACGAATCTCCGGGACAAGGCCGCTATGTGACGCGCTGGCAGGATTTCCATCTTGTCCCCGAATTTCCAATTTGTCTGCGGTCCGTCCTGAAAATGGGCTACCAGGCCGCGCTTATAACCAATCAAAGAGCGGTGGCCAGGGGCCTGATGAGCATCAAGGATCTTGAGGATATCCACGCGCGGTTGAAACGTCTCCTTATGCGTCGGTATGGTCTGGCGCTGCTTGATATCGCTTATTGCCCGCACAACACAAATGAATGTTCCTGCCGCAAGCCGAATCCGGGCATGCTCCTGGCCATGGCAGATAAGCACAGCCTTGATCTTGCCGCCTCGTGGATGATCGGCGATTCGGAAACGGATGTGGAAGCTGGAAAACGGGCCGGATGCAGGACTATTCTGGTGGCAGGCACGCTTCATTCTGCCGACTCAAAGGCTGACGTGCGGGTGCCATCAATGCGCGCCTTGATAAAAAAAATCCATCGGATTCTTTCAGGCTGATCGCTGAAAATTTACGGCGAATATTCAGATTTTTATCGTCTTAAACCACTCGCATAAGTAGGCGCAAAATGACGCCGCAACAAGGCTGATAAAAAAAGCAATGGCCGTTTTGCGCAAGACCCATCGCGCGGAGCTTTTCAAGGCCGGCTGGCCGACTTCAATCAGGTCGGTGGATTTAAGCATTGTCTCGGCAAATTGCACGGCATTGGATGAAAGCTGAACCGGCTCAGGAACCGCAGCATGGTTTTCAAACTGCCGGGCTTTGTATTCCAGATAGCTTTCCACCTCCTGTAAAAAACGGCAGTTGGCAACGGCGGCCGCGAGAATCTGGTCCTCCTCATAAAACATTTTTTTGAGGATCAAATTTTCATCGCTCTGTTCCTGACCGGTAATATGAATCTGGGAAAGGTTTTTTAACTTTTCAACGGGGGCGTTCTCGCCCAGTTCGCGCCAGAGCTGAGGATTGTCTATCCCACGCGCCAAATCAACCAACGGCTTGATCTGCCCGGCGCGCATTCTCAGCTGGTCTGCTTTGGCCTGCGTTTCCATCAATCCTGACCGGGCTTTTTTAAGCGATGAACGCGCCTGGCACAGCGCCATGTTGATGTTGTTTTTATACATGCTCGCGAGATATTTTTTTATCCAGATACTTATAATGGCAACGGCTTGATCCGGGGATGAAGAACTTGTCGTCAACACGATCAGATTGGACTTTGGCGGGCGAGTTATTTTGACCGCTTGAATCAGGGAGGATGATGTAACCCTGACAGCTCCCGTGCTGACAGCGGCGGCGACTTCTTCGGCGATAAAAGCCGCCTGGATCGTCTGAAGATGGGAAATGATGACTGTCTCAAATGCCGCCTGGTCAACTTTCTCATCAATTGGCGTAGTGCTGGGAATTACCTGCAGGAATCCCTCCGCCTTATATTGGCGCGGCGAAAATAGAAAAAAGACCGCGGAAACTGCCGTGACAAGCAGAACGAAAACGGATATTTTCCAGCGGTGTCTCAGAATCATGCGCGCAATCTCTGAAAAAGAGATAAACTCCTCCTGCAATTCAGGCTGTGGAGGACAGGTTTGTTTTGTCGGGTCTGCTTCGGTGGTCATATTAAATTTCCTTTAAACAAATTACATTTCCTAACAATAGGGAAGCATAATAAATAATGCAATAATTGCCAATAAAAAACCGGCTGTTGCAACAGGTCATCAATTGATAACCATGAGCGGTTTCCCGGGCACGGCAAAGAGAAGATTGAACCACGCCCGGGGATGGATGAAGACCAGATGCGTCCGCAGCAGCATCATTTCTTCCTGAATGACAATATGAAGCGGGCGCCGTCATTTTTTGTCAAATGCATGGATCCTCCCAGTTGTTTGACGAGAGCTTGGACAAGATGGAGACCAAGGCTCTCATTTTTGCTGATGCACAGATCATCAGGAAGTCCTCTGCCATTATCAGTCAGTTCCATTATCACCTCTCCCGCTCTCTCTTCCAGCCGCAAAGATATTTCCCCCTCTCCTCTTTCGGGAAAGGCGTGTTTAAGCGAGTTGGAAACGAGCTCATTGAGTATAAGCGCCAGGGGGATGGCATCATCCACGTTAAGGATGATTTTATCGGCCTTCAATCGAAAACGTATGCGGGCATCATCTATCCCGTAAGAGCGAAAGAGCTGGCTGATGAGATCCTTGATGTACGCCGCAAAGTCTATGGTCGCCATATTCTCTGTATTGTAGAGTTTCTCGTGGACAATAGCCATTGAGCGGATGCGGTTTGTCGCTTCGGTAAAGAGGCGGCGAACCGCATCTTCCTTGATCTGGCTGGACTGGAGCTGCAACAAGCTGGACATGATCTGCATGTTGTTTTTTACCCTGTGATGGACCTCGCGGATAAGGACTTCTTTCTCCCGCAGGGATTCGCGCAATTTTTCCTCAGCCAGTTTGCGATCAGTGATGTCGCGAATGGATTCTATGGCGCCCACGCGATTACCGTGAGCATCAAAGAGCGGCGCGGCCGTTGCCCAGACGTAAGCGCCTTGGCCGCCGTACAACGCCGGCGTAAATGTCTCCGCATAAAGAGTGTGCCCTTTTCTCTGCACATGCTGATATTTAGACTCGGTCTCAGGATCGTTCACGTTAATAAGATCCATCAAATGCCGCCGCCGCTCGCCGTAGAAGGGAATTGTATAGACATGGTCTCCCTTTCCGATCATGTCTTTTTTGCCTATGCCGGTCATTTCTTCCATGGCGCGATTCCAAGCGATCACTTTATCTTCCAAATCAATGACAAAAGTGGCATCCGGAAGGAACTCAATGATGTCGAAAAATTTACGCTCCGATTCCTTCAAGGCTTTCTCCGCGCGCTCGCGGTCAATGATATCCGCTGCCGACATCAGCCGGTATTGTTGGCCGTCAATCGTTATTTTGGAATATTTCTCTTCCGATTTGTTTTCTTGGCTGACGTGGTTAGCGTTCATTTTTGCGCGCCTTTATTTTATCAAGCTCCGGCTGGATGAATTTTCTGTAACAGTCCGGGCAGATGGAATGGCTGAACTGGGCTTCGGTGTGGGTGGTGACATAATTTTCAACCTGCTGCCAGTATTGGCCGTCATCGCGTATTTTTTTGCAATACATGCAAATCGGCAATAATCCCCGCAGGGTTTTGATCTGGGCAAGGGCGGATTGAAGTTCCGTAATTCTGCCGGCAAGCGAGGCCTGCAATTCAACCACTTTGCGTCCGACGCCAATGCGCACTTGAAGCTCCTCAACGTCGTAAGGCTTGACGATATAATCGTTGGCGCCTGATTGCAGGCCATGGATAATATCTTTTTTGTTATCCCGGCTGGTCAGGAGAATAATATAAACCGGCTGATCGGATTTCAATTCCCTGACCTTGCGGCAGACTTCCACACCGTCTAGGCCGGGCATCATCCAGTCCAGGACCGCCAGTCTGGGCGCATCGGGTTTGATAAGTATTTCATAAGCGCTCCGGCCGTTGCCGGTTACAACTGGTTCATAACCGGCCTTGGCAACAATGGCTTTGATCATCAGTTGCGAGGTTAAATCATCTTCGGCAATTAGTATTTTCATAATTTTGCTTTCTTTCAGAAAAATATTTTTCTCACTCGCTCTCAAGGTTCGCTGGAGATCACAGAAAACACAGAGGGGAAATGAGGCCTGTAAATTTTTACGCGGCGTAAAAATTTACAAGCCGCGTCCTCCGGCTTTCGCCCCTCTCCGTGAACTCTGTGCGCTCTGTGAGAGACACCTTCTCTTAGCTCACTGTTTTCAAAAACTCCCGCATGGCCCGCTCCAACGCTTCAAACTGCCTGTTTAAGCCGGGAATCAGCGTTTCCGCCTCCCGCCAGCCGGCGGCATGGCAGGCTGTTTCAACTTTAAACGCAGCGGCATGAAACTTATGGCCGCCGACATTGGCGGCAGAACCCTTGATGGTATGGGCCAGACGCGCGGCGTCATTTTGGTGCTGTTTTTTAACCGCCCTTTCAAGCTCGCGCAGTCTTTTGGGAGTTTCACCCAGGAAAATATTTATAATTTCGCGGATCAGGGCGTTGTCGCCGGAAAGCCGGTCGGAAAAGGCCCTGGCATCAAACACGACGTCCGGCTCATCGGAAGGAACCGGTTTCACTTTGTCCTCACGCGCCGGGATATTACCCGAAGAAATAATATTGGCAAGAGCATCGGCAATTGATTTCATGCTGACCGGCTTGGTAATATAACCGTTCATTCCGGCCGCCAGGCACTTTTCGCGATCGCCTTCCATGGCATTGGCCGTAAGCGCCAGAATGGGAACATTATGGCCGCGCACCCGCGACTTGGGATCGCGGATTATGGCGACGGCCTCAAACCCGTCCATTTCCGGCATTTGGATATCCATCAGCACCAGGTCGTAGGGAATCGTTTCCAGCGTTTTGATAACTTCTTTGCCGTTGGCGACCGCAATGGCGGAATGCCCCATTCTTGAAAGGATGCCCAAGATGACCATTTGATTGGCCATATTGTCCTCGGCCACAAGGATGCGCAGGCGTTTCCCTGGCTGATATTGTTCATGTTTCCGGGACACATCTCCATGTTTTCCTTCCAAAAATTTAACGGAATCAGCCGCGGTTTCGGAAGATTTTTCCGCCCGCTGTTTTAAGAATGGAATAATGAACCAGAATGTTGAACCTTTATCCGGGACGCTTTCCACTCCGATTGACCCGCCCATCTGTTCCGCCAATCCCTTGGATATCGCCAGTCCCAGCCCGGTTCCGCCGAACTTGCGCGCCAGGGAAGCATCAACCTGGGTGAAAGCGTTGAACAGCAGGTTGGCCTTTTCGGCCGGAATCCCGATGCCGGTATCGCGCACCGAAAAACGCAAAACGGCCTTGTCATCCTTTTCTTCAACCAACGCCGCGGTAATGGCGATCTCGCCTTTGGAAGTGAACTTAATGGCGTTGCCGATGAGATTGAAAAGAATCTGGCGCAGACGTCCCGGATCGCCGTTCAAAGCAAGGGGCACATTCGGCTCTATGACATCAAGCAATTCAAGCTGTTTTTTGGCCGCGCTGACCGCCAGCACGCTGACAATATCTTCCAGTATGTCTCTGAGATTGAAGTCAATATGTTCCAGTTCCATCTTGCCGGCCTCAATCTTTGAAAAATCAAGCGTGGCGTTGATGATATTGAGAAGCGCCGCCGCGCTGGAGTTGATGGTTTGGGCATATTCCATCTGTTCATTGGTCATTCTGGTTTCAAGCAGAAGCTCGCAGATGCCGATGATCCCGTTCAATGGGGTTCGGATTTCATGGCTGATATTGGCGACGAACTGGCTCTTGGCGGCGCTGGCGGCCTGGGCCTGAATGGTGAGTTGGCTTTCCAGCTCGAATGCCTCGCGCAATTGCTGATAGGCTTTCTCAAGGTCGGCTTTGGCCTGCGCCAGGTTTTTTTCGGCCTGCCTGCGTTCGGTGATGTCCACAAAACTCTCCAGAAAACACTTTCGCCCCCTTAAGTTAATGGGCACAACAGTTTTTAGAACAGGTATCGCGCGCCCATCGCCCGCGATAAGCACACGCTCGGAATTGTCAACATTTTGGCCAAGATGCTTAATTGGACATTTGCCCTCCTCGGCCGGACAGACAAAGCGATGACAGACTTTCCCGATAATTTCGTCCTTCGGCAAACCAATCATTTCGGAAGCCGTTTGATTTATTTCGAGAATATGTTGATCATTGCTGTCAATAACGACGATCCCGGTCCTCACGGAATCAAAAACGTTCTTAAGCTGCTCCTCGCTCTCCCGAAGCGCCTCTTCCGCCCGCTTGCGTTCGGAAATGTCCAGGATGGCGCCGACCAGTCCGATGATTTCGCCCTGCGAGTTATGAAGGGAAGCCTTGTAATAACCGACATTTTTCTTTATGCCGTCGTTTCGTTCAAATATAAATTCATAAATCTGTTTTCCGGAATTGGCAAACAATTCCTGGTCTCTTTCATGGTATTTTGCCGCGAGTTCAGGCGGCGCGAAATTGAAAATGGAACTCCCGATAATCTCGTTCACGGGTTTTCCCATAAATTCCTCAAAAGCGTGGTTACAACCGATGTATTTTCCGGAACAGTCCTTGTAAAAAATCGGGATGGGGATTGTCTGCAGGAGAGTCTCAAGAAGCTGCATCTGGTCTTTTATGATTTTCCCCGTCCGCATCCGATCGGTAATGTCACGAAAGAACCATACCCGGCCGTAATATAACCCGTCGCCGCCGATGAGCGGGGCGGTATAGCGGTCAAAAATCCGGCCGTCCTTGAGATAAATCTCTTCGCGGCTGGTCTCGCGCTGGTGTTCATAGAGGAAGCGGACCTTTTGCATGAATTCTTCCGGATTTTTAAGCTGGGCGAGCGCCGTTTCCAGCGCGCGCTGATCAGATTGTGACGCGACCGCTTCCTGCGGAATGTTCCACATATCAACAAAGCGGCGATTAAAAGAAATGATTTTGCCTTTGTCATCCACAACCAATATTCCATCTATTGCGGCCTCCTGCTGGGTAGTAAGGAGGAGGTTCTTAAAACGCAATTCCTCCTCCGCTTTCTTGCGCCCGGTGATGTCCCGGGCCGCCGCATAAATCAGCTTGCCGGTCGGAAACGAACGCCACTCAATCCAACGATACGATCCGTCCTTGCAGCGATAGCGGTTGATAAAATTGATCACTTCCCGCTGGGAGGCGAGTTCGGCAATAGCGGCCAGAGTGGCCTGCATGTCGTCAGGATGGACAAAATCCAGGAACCGGCGGCCTTCCAGTTCATTGACCGTGTAACCGAGCGTGGCTTCCCATTCAACATTCAGACGCTTGAAATACCCTTCCGTATCGGCGATGCAGAGCAGGTCCAACGCATGCGAGAAAAACCTGTCCAGCTCCTCGGTTTTCTCGCGCAGTTTTTCCTCCGTCAACTTACGCCCGGCGATTTCCTTGTTGAGGTTTTCAATGGAGGTTGTCGTGGTTTTCAGATTCTCCGTCATTCTGTCAAATGCCCGCGAAAGCTGTCCGATCTCGTCATTCGCCGCCGTGCCAACCTTATAATCAAAATTGCCGCGGCCGATGATTTCGGTCCCTTCATGCAATTTCTTAATTGGGCAGGTGATAAGCCTGGCGATGCCCCGGCTTAATAACCAGGCGGCAACGGCCATAACAAATAGAATTATCAAAAGAATCCAGCGCAACTCAGCCAAAGACGCGAATGCTTCTTTTGCGCTGATCTCGGCCAATACCCCCCACTGCATCTGGGGAATGTATTCATGCGCGCCCAGAACCCGGGCGCCGCGATAATTTGTAAAAACATTTACCGCTTTTTTACCTTCGGATAACTCGTGTTTTTTATCTCTATGCAAACGGAGGCGCTTGACACCCTCGGTATCCACTTTCTGCTTCAAGAAAGTGTCTTTTAAAAACCGCGAGGGCGTGATCATAAACCCGTATTTATTAACAATATAAATTTCGCCGGTCTCCCCAAGTCCGGTTCTCTCGGTGGTAATATTCCATAAATCATCTAATTTAACCCTCGCCACAAGCACCCCCATAAATTCCCCGCTGTGGCTGTCTGACATCGGGGCGGACACGGCAATTAAGGGCTCATTTAATGATTCAAGCCAGTAAGCATCCTTAATGTACATCTCTTTCTGCCCGCCGAGAAAATAGGCATCCGTGGATTTATCCGATCCGATATTTTTTTCGTTGCTGGAGGCGATGATTTTGCCGGCTTTGTCCAGCAATAAAAATTCATAGACAGAGGGGTTGGCCTCCCTGGTTCTCCGCAACCTGATCATTGCCAGCTCAAATTCTCTGCTCTGTTGGATGGTATCTTTATCGGTTATTTTTAATAAATTCTCCAAAACCACGCTTTTTGATAACTGCCCGACCGATATTTTCAGCATGTCAAGGTAGGTTTCTATGTGAGCGGCGCGGGATCGCGCCGCCGACTCCAGGCTTGCCTCTACTGTCCGCCGCAATTCATTTTTGATAATAAAATATAAGGAGGAGGTGGCCGCCACCGCGCAGATGACGGTAACGATAAAAAAAGAAAGGCCGATTTTAGCGGCTAATTTCATAATATTAAAAATATCTTATTTTTACGGACAAATAAAGTCAAGGTTTTTGCTTTGATAATGATTAAATTACCATATAATTACCGAAATAGAACGATCGGCCGATCCATTATGAGTATTTACAGGAGTAAGGCATTGAAAGTTAACTCCAACATGGCCAAGTTTGAGAATTCCCAAATACTGGCTCTCAGCGCGGATCCAAAGGGGCAGAAAGCCATCAACAAAATGTTGAAAAAATGGGGCTGTGTTGTGGAATCGGTCTTTACCCCGCTGGACCTGATCCAGATGCTCCTGCGCCGGGAATTTGACCTTGTCATTATTGATGCCGCATTGCCGGCGTATGACGCCCGCCTGATGGGGTATGCCCAGACCATCCAACCCTGGTTGCAGTGGCTGGTTATCGGTCAACCCGTTCACGAGAACAGCTTGCCCGCGTTCCTGCCGGCAGAACCCATTTCCCGGCTTGAAACTCCTCTTCAATCCGAAGATTTACGGCGGCAAGTGCAGGCCGCGGTTCAGCGCAAACAACAGATGATGCAAACCCCGGCGCGCCGGCCGTTGAACCGCATGCTGTTTTTTCTTGAAAAACTGCGCGCGTTCCTGCCGGAATTATTGGAACATCATAAATCGTTCCCCCTGATGGACTATCTACTCGCGGGAATTGCCGGCATGATTCCCTGCCAGGTGGCCGGCGCTTTCATCACGCGCGAAACTTATCCGATATTGAAACTGAAGGTTATTCATCCGGTTACCGATTCATTCCTGCGGCAGGTGGAAGATGAAATGCTGGCCGGATACAAGATGCTTCAAAATGGCCACGCCATTGACCGGGCCGTGGTCGTGGAAAACGAGGGACAGACTTCGGCGAACAGCGCCATCAATGCCGTGGGTTCGCTGTTCGTAATTCCGTTGGTGGCCAGCCAACAATTGCAGGGGATGCTGGCATTTGCCGCGGCCGAACCCCATGCATATTCCAGCGCGGAAACTTCATATATCTGCCATATCATCAATCATTTATCCCGGGTTTTCCCGGATTTGTCCCGCATGCAGACCTTGGCCGTTCGGGATGAACTGACCGGACTCAATAATCGCCGATCTTTTGAAAATGAAATAAGGCGCGCCTGGCAGCTCAGTCAACGCTACCGCTATCCGATCGGATTATTGATGATGGATTTGGACAAATTCAAATCGCTCAACGACAATTACGGCCACATGATTGGCGACGCTGTCCTGAAGGAATTTGCCCGGATCCTGGAAGAGGTTGCCCGCAAAACCGATATTCTCGCGCGTTATGGCGGAGACGAGTTTGCCGTAATTCTGACCAATGCCAACGCTGAACAGACCAAGGAGTTCGCCCAGCGGCTCCGGGATGCGGTGGGCAAGCATGTCTTTTGTGAGGATCGCTATCCCCTGCAGATGAGCGTCTCCATCGGCGCGGCCAGCAGCGCTCATCCGGGCATTGACAAGGAATCCGACTTGTTGTCGCTGGCCGACCGCGCCTGTTATCTGGCAAAGGACAGCGGCCAGGGTGGAGTCAGTTCCGCCGATGAACTCAGCCCCGGGGAACAACCAACCCCGCCCGCCAACAAGCCGGCGGCGGAGCCGGCCGTTCCGGACAAGCAAGGGCAGATCATGATCATTGACGATGAGGTCATTATTTGCAGTATGTTTGAAAAGATGTTGACCCCGGCTGGTTTTACCGTGCTGACCGAGACCAATCCGCTCCGGGCATTGGAACGCATCCGGGAAATGCCGGATCAAATTGACCTGGCGCTCATTGATCTCAAGATGCCGGAAATGAACGGGATTGACGTTATAAAGGCGATCAAAGCCATGGCGCCTGAAATTGTGTGCGTCGTATTGACCGGGTTTGCCTCGGTGGACAACACCATCGCGGCCATGCGCGCCGGCGCCTATGATTTCATGCAAAAGCCTGTGGATTTTGACGGTCTGACGTTTGCCATTAAACGCGGGGTGGAGCATCGGCGGTTGCGCCGGCAGGTGGAAACCTATCGGCAACAGATGGAAGAGACGCTGGATGAACGCACCCGGGCGTTGAATGAAACCGCCCGCGCCCTGGAAAATTCCTACATGGCGACCATGGAGGCCTTGGCCGCCGCGCTGACGGTGCATGAACCCGACACCGTGGAGCATGACCGGCGGGTGGCGGAATACGCCGCGTTCCTGGCGCGCCGCATGAATATTGACGAAGAGCAGATCATGAAAATCAAACGGGGCGCGCTCCTGCACGATATCGGTAAAATCGGCATCCCGGACGCCATTCTGCAAAAAGCCGGTTCCCTGACCGGGCCCGAAAGGGATATCATCCGCCAACACGCGGCCATTGGCCATGACATCCTGAAAAATATTCCATTTCTCCAGGAAGAGGCGGAAATGATTTACCAGCATCATGAAAATTACGCCGGCAACGGTTATCCGCGCGGCCTTTCGGGCAAGGACATTATGTTCGGCGCCCGCTTGTTCGCGGTCGTTGACGCGTTTGACGCGCTCCGCTCAAATCGCGTGTACCGCAAGGCGGTTTCACTGGAGGACGCCGCGGCGGAAATAAAACGATGCTCCGGAACGCAATTCGATCCGAATATTGTTGGGGTTTTTCTTTCCTGCTATCCGGAAATGGATGGATTGTTTAAGAAGATGTAGGTTACATGGAAGGTTCAGCGGTCCAATCAACCGCTGAACCATGAACCGCTGAACCCTTATGAAAATTCTTTCCATCATCGGGACACGGCCCGAGGCCATCAAGATGGCCCCGGTTATCAAGGAATTGGAACGGCATGCCGACCGGATCGCCAGCCGGGTTTGCGTTACAGCCCAGCACCGGCAGATGCTGGACCAGGTTCTGGATCTCTTCGCCATTGCGCCGGATCATGACCTGAACGTAATGGCGGCCGGACAATCGCCGACGCAGGTGGCGGCGGCCGTGCTGACAAAACTGGAACCGGCGCTCAAAGCCGAACAGCCGGACTGGGTATTGATCCAGGGCGACACCACCACGGTCCTGGCCGCCGCGATCGGGGCGTTTTACGCGCGCGTTAAAATCGGCCACGTGGAAGCCGGCTTGCGCACGAACGACAAGTATCAACCCTTCCCGGAAGAAATCAACCGGCGGATGGCAAGCGTCGCCGCCGATCTGCACTTTGCTCCGACGACCCGTTCCCGGGATAATTTACTGCGCGAAGGCATTTCCAGGGAAAATATCCGGGTAACCGGCAATCCGGTGATTGACGCTCTTTATGCCGTGGCGGACCGCCCGTATGATCCCGCATCGGGTCCTCTAAGCAATATTCCCTGGAACCGGCGGCTGATCCTGGTAACGGCGCACCGGCGTGAAAATTTCGGACAACCGCTGGAACAAATCTGTCTGGCATTGCGCGACCTGGCGGAGGCTTATCCGGATAATGCGCACATTGTCTATCCAGTGCACCCCAATCCTGATGTTCAAGAACCGGTCCGGCGCATATTGGCACATGTGCCGGGCATAACCCTCACAGATCCGCTGGATTATCTGCCGCTGGTCTATTTGATGAAACATTCAGACCTTGTTCTGACCGATTCCGGCGGCTTGCAGGAAGAAGCGCCGGGATTGGGCAAGCCCGTCCTTGTCCTGCGCGAAGTTACGGAGCGCCCGGAAGCGGTGGAATCCGGCACAGTGCGATTGGTGGGAACCGATCGCGCAAAAATCGTGGAAAACTCAAAAAAACTTCTCAATGATCCGGCGGAATATCAAAAAATGGCGCGGGCCACAAATCCCTACGGCGACGGCCACGCCGCCGAGCGCATTGTCAAGGCATTGATGGAATTTTAGCCCGGCTCATCCATCCTTCGTCCGCGGCGGCGGACTTCGGAGGACAAGCCGGGGCCGAAACTACTTTTCCTTTTTAATTTTATCCAACCCCGGCTGGATGTGTTTTTTGTAGCAGTCGGGGCAGATTCCATGGCTGAACTTGGCTTCGCTGTGGGTGGTAACATAACCTTCAACCTCCTGCCAGTATTGCTTGTCATCGCGGATTTTCTTGCAATACGCGCAAATCGGCAATAATCCCCGCAAGGCCTTGATATGCGCCATGGCGGCCTGCAATTCCTTGATTTGCCTGGCCATGATGGCTTGCATCTCCACAACCCGGCAGCCAACCCCAACCCGCACCTGCAATTCCTCAACTTTATAAGGTTTGACAATATAATCGTTGGCGCCGGCTTTCAGCCCCTTGACAATATCTTCGGTCTTATCGCGGACGGTCAGGATAATAAGATAAGCGGGGTCCGAGAACTTCGTTTCCCGGATTTTACGGCAAACTTCCACGCCGTCCATGCCGGGCATCATCCAGTCCAGAATCGCCAGTTTCGGCGCGTCCGGTTTAAGCATGATTTCACAGGCCGCGCGGCCATCACCGGTTACGACCAGGTCGTGGCCCAAATCGTCAAAGGTGGTCTTCAGTATAAGTTGCGAAGCCAAATTATCTTCCGCGATTAGTATTTTCATGGGTTTTACTTTCTATCAGAAAAAGATTGTCTCACTCGCTCGCAAAGTTCGCTAGAGCCCACAGAGAGTAATATTGTTTTTATTTTTTCGTAGAGCGAAAAAAATAAAAACAATGCTTTCTCTCTCTTCTCTGTGAACTCTGTGCGCTCTGTGAGAGACATTCTTTTCCTGTGTCTTTCACTTCAATGTTTTCTGAAATTCGCGCATAGCCTGCCTTAAAACTTCAAACTGCCGGTTTAATTCCGGCAAAATATTTTCGGCTTCCCGCCAGTCGCCGGCATTGCCGGCCGTTTCAAGCTTAACCGCAACGGCCAGGAATTGATTACCGCTGACATTGGCGGCGCCGCCCCGTAGGTTGTGGATCAGTCGTCCGGCGTTTTCCTGCTGACGTTTTTTAACGGCTTGTTCAAGTTTGCGTATTAATTTCGGCGTTTCATCCAGAGTGATATTTATAATCTTGCTCATGGGCGCGCTCTTGCCGCGCAGGCGGTCGGAAAAAGCCTTGGCATCAAACACCACGGTCGCGCCCGCCGAGAGATCGCCGACCTTTCCTCCGCCAAGCGGGGTGCTATGCAGGGCATTCCCATTCTCGGCCGCCGGCGCCGCAACCTCGTACGGCAGGCAGATCCGCCTGTGGCGGACTTTGCGGCGATGTTTCGTTTTAAGCTCATTATAAGGCGGGATGACGTTGCTTGCGGCGGAAATGTTGGCAATGGCATCCGCAACCGATTTTATGCTGACCGGCTTGGTGATGTAGCCGTTCATTCCGGCCGCCAGGCATTTTTCCCGGTCGCTTTCCATGGCATACGCCGTGAGCGCCAGGATGGGAATATCATGATCGCGCACCCGCGATTTGGGATCGCGGATTAGCGCGGTGGCCTCCATGCCATCCATTTCAGGCATCTGGACATCCATCAACACCAGGTCATACGACGCCATTTCCAGCGCTTTGACGGCTTCCCGGCCGTTGGCGACCACATGGACCAAATGCCCCATATTTTCCAGGATGTTCAAAGTAACCTGCTGATTGGCAATGTTGTCCTCGGCAACGAGAATCTTCAGCCGATTGCCGACCTGGTATTGTTTATATTTCCGGAATTCATCCACCCATTTTTTTTCCGATGCGCTCATTTTTTTGCCTTTCAAGGCCGTGAACAGGCTGTAAAAAAGATGCTTCTGCCGGATGGGCTTGATAAGCATGGCGGCAAAAAGATGTTTGTTCTGAATGTATGTCTCCGGTGGCAGAGTCATGGAACTCGCCATTAACAGAACCGTGTTCTTGAGCGCGGCGTCGGTTTTTATGGCTTGTCCGAGCGTAACTCCATCCATTTCGGGCATGCGCTGGTCGGTAATGACCGCGGTGAATTTTTCCTTCTTGCTGGCGGCGGAACGCATCTTGGCCAGCGCTTCCTTGCCGTTCGCCGCCGTTGCCACGTTTATTTTCCATGACTGCAACTGCCTGGCAAGCACCTGCCGGTTGGTTTCGTTGTCGTCAACCACCAGTATCCTGGCGCCTTCAAAATGAATATCAGGGGCGGGCGGCGTAACTTCCGGATTTTGTTTTAAGAAAGGAATGACGAACCAGAAGGTTGAACCTTTCCCATGATCGCTTTCCACTCCGATTGAACCGCCCATCTGTTCCGTGAGCCCCCTGGCTATTGCCAGTCCCAGCCCCGTGCCGCCGGCCTTGTGCGATAAAGACGCATCTATCTGCGCGAAGGCTTTGAAAAGAATTTTTGTCTTGTCGGCCGGAATGCCGATGCCGGTATCGCGCACGGAAAAGCGCAAAACCGCATGGCCGCCTTTTTCTTCAACAAGCGCGACGTTGACGGCGATCTCTCCTTTGGAAGTGAATTTTATGGCGTTGCCGACCAGATTGAAAAGAATCTGGCGCAGACGGTTGGGAGCGCCGTTCAGATTGACCGGCACTTCCGGCTCGATGAAAGAAATCATCTCAAGCTTCTTTTTGGAGGCGTTGACGGCCAGCACGCTGATAATATCCTCCACTATATCCCTGAGATTGAAATCAACGCATTCCAGCTCCATCTTGCCGGCCTCAATTTTTGAAAAGTCAAGCGTGGCATTAATAATATTAAGCAGAGTTTCCGCGCTGGAGTTGATGATTTGGGCGTATTCCATCTGCTCGCGCGACATTCTGGTTGAAAGCAAAAGCTCGCAGATGCCGATGATCCCGTTCAGGGGCGTGCGGATTTCATGGCTGATATTGGCGACAAACTGGCTCTTGGCGGCGCTGGCGGCCTGCGCGTCAAGCGCCAGTTTGTGCTCGGAGATGTCTCTGACCGTTGCCTGGAGAAACGTATTTTCACCATGCGGTATCTTTGATAACAATACCGTTGCGGGAAACTCTTCGCCACTGAGCCGCTTGTGAGTCCACAAAAAGAAGTTGGAGCCATCGCGCAAGGCCTGCTCAATCATCGCCCTGGCCTTCTCGGCCGATAAGCGCCCGTCCGGCTGGCGCTCGGGAGAGAGCGCCCATGGCCAGTAGGAAGTAAATTCCGCCTCGTTCTTTACCCCGAACATTTTTACAGTTGCCGGATTTCCTGAAATGAACTTCCAGGAAGGGGGCGCAAGGATCATGATGGCGTCACACGAGTTTTCGAAGAGGCTCCGGTATTTCTGCTCGCTCTCCCGCAGCGTCTCTTCGGCCTGCTTGCGCTCGGTGATATCCCGGAAAAATCCCGCCATGTATTTCTTCCCGGTAATTGTGATTGCCGCGGCATTAATATCGGTATAAAAAACACTGCCGTCTTTTCGTTTGACCGGCATATTCTGCGCCAGGCTCGTTATCCCCTTGGCTTGCTTTTCAAATTGATCAAGAACATAAGGGAAATCTTTTTCAGGATGGATATCCATGACTCCTAAATTTGTCATTTCTTCCATGCTGTAACCAAGCATCCGGCAAATTGCATTATTAGCCATGACAAACTTCTTCGTTTCCGAATCGGCCACCAATATTCCATCTGATGCATTGTCAAAAATGATTTTAAATTCGTCTTCCGCGGACTTAATCGCCAACAGCTCCGCTCGTTTGGAATCGGTGATATCCCGGCCAACCGCCTGGTATTCCACGAGCCTGCCGTCAGCGGCATAGATGCCCCGATGGCTCCATTGTTGCCAGCGCACCCTGCCGTCCGGCATGATGACCCGGTGCTCAAAATCCGCCTCGGGGTTATCCCGGCTGATGCCGGCGAGGCGCCGGGAGATCAGCGCCAGGTCCGGCTCAGGAATGTGGGGAATGAAATTATGACCGATAAGCTCCGCGAGGCTTTTGCCGAAGTAACGCGCGTAGGCCTCGTTGACAAAGGTGATATTGCCGTCCGCTTGATAGCGGCAAATAAGCTCGGTTTGTTCTTCAATGATGTCCTGGTACCTGCTCGTGAATTTCCGCAGCTCATTCTCCGTCCGCTTTAGCGCGCTGATGTCGGTTGATGATGACACCCAGCATTTTTCGCCGTTGATTGATATTTCGTCCGCTGCAAATAAAACGTCAAGAATTGTGCCGTTTTTGGCGCGGATTTGGACCTCAATATTCTGCGTATGTCCCGTCTCTTTCGTCGCTTGCAGCAGCTTCTGGCGGTCATCAGGGTTGACATACATTCCGAGTTCCGTCGCCGTTTTCCCGATGACTTCCTCGCGCGAAAACCCGAGCGTAGTCAAAAAAGCGTCGTTGACCTCTATCAGTCGCCCTTCCTTGAGCGTGGCAATAGCAAGCAGGTTGCTGCTGACGCGGAAAACCTTGAGATACTTTTCCTCTGATTTATCGCCGGCAATGTCGCTGTTATCATTCATGGGCATGATTCCAACAGAATGGACGACCGTCAGGCATTCACGGAAAATTGGCGGTTATTTCAACCAACAAGAAAATAACACGCCATTATTCAATCCAATGTTATTATTATAGCGGAAAAACGGCTTGTGTCTATTTTAATTCATTGCTTCAGGCTTTCATAGAGCGCCTTTCCCGCCGGGCCGCATGCAGGATCAACATATTCCGGAAACGCGAACAGAATCCGGCGCTTGAATCCGGAGGCGGCCTGGATCTGGCTGGCAAATGCATCCGCAGGGGCCGGTTGCGATGTAAATGGTTTCCCTTCCCCGGAAGTTTGCCGGAAAGCTTCGATCACAACCCAGAGTTCCGGCGCCGGCGGTTTTCCAATATTGAGCATGGCATGATAATACAAACCACGAATGTCTTCCGGCGGATCGCCATTCCCCGCGCCGTCCTGAAGCAGGAGGTAGTCCAAACCGATATTGGTCGTTAATGCATTCAGAGTCCTGGCAACCACTGCCGGCGCCGTCCGCGCGCGGAAAAAGGCGCTGATTGCGAGCGAGCGGCCCGGGTCGTTATCGCGCAGGCTCTGGATGGTCAGGCGCAGATAATCCTTCAAAATTTTCTGCCGCTCCGGATCACGCCAGGAAAGGTCGTCAATCTCGTCGGGAATGTAATAACCGACCCAATCAGCGCGTTTTCCAAAAGCCTTGAGCAGGGCCGCCTGAAGACGCTCGTTCTGCGCCTGCCGCACCAGGAAATAATCGCGCAAGGCCTTGTCGCGGGCCGTGATTTCCTTCCAGAATGCCGGGTCATTCTGCAGGCCGAGGAAGATGGAAAAACACATGCCGCGCGCCGCTTCCAGCAGGCGCTCAATGACGGCGTATTGTTCCTGGAAATGCAAATCATCGTCCTTGAAATACAGCACCGGCGATTCGGCCGTCCACTGAATGATCAAAGTATCAAAGCCGATGGCCTTCATCCGGCTTAGCATGAACTTCCACTGTTCAACCGTCCTGTCAGCCGCGGCGCGGTTGAGCTGGATGAATGTCCCGGAAACTCCCTCGGCATAAGCCGGACGGTTGTTGGCAAGCAAGACCGCCATCATTGCAAAAAATACAATTTTATATTTCATAGTAAATTTCATTTTACCGCGTTGATTCCGAACATGAAACCATCGAATCCCGGCTGGTTAAAACCCTCCGGGGTGGACTTGAACCGGCCGACAGTGTAATAGGCGAAAATGTCAAAATAGATGCGATTGATGGTATAGCGCCTTTCCGGCTCAAAAAGCCTGAGCGTGCCGCCGAGACCCAGCAAACCATAAGAACCAGAGTCGGAGCCATCATTGGTTTCGCCGCGCAGTATGCCCATGACCTGCGGAATAGTCAGCAGGGCATTTTGACTGAGTTTTAACGAGGGACCCGCGCGGCCATCCAGATAACCATACCAGCGGGAGCGCTCTTCAAGGTAATATCCGGCGTCGCCGAAAAGTTTTATGTTCAATCTGGCCGATTCACCCGGCGCTGGTTTTTCGCCGCGTTCCCAAGAGGCCATATTCCTCCAAAGCCAGTTGTCTTCGGAGTTGTCGCCGACTTTCATAAGCTTGGCGAATGAGGTGTTGAAGTTCACTTTTGAAAAGGGTTTGTAGCGGATCCCAGCCATACCCTGGTAAGAATCCTGGTCCGGCGACCAGGAATCTTTTTTGAAATTACCCATCACATCCCCGAAAATTTCCAGAATTTTTTCGTCCCGTAACCCGAGGAGCGGGGGTCTTAAGGTAAGTTCCGCGCCATACTGCGATGGCAGAGCGCCCTGAACCGATGAAATGCCGGCGTTCGTGGGAAAATCATAGGTATTCCGGCTCAAGTACCCCTGAATGCCGAACATTTTATCAAGCTTGGTGTATTCCTGCTTCGCGGCCACCTCGCGGCTCCGGTAGGCGGCGGTTTCGTTCGTCGGCACGCGCGGCGCCAGGTCGGTATAGAGGTCAATCGCATGCTGGAACGCTTCTTTTGATTCCCGGTTATGATTCCACTTCATGAACTGGTAGCCCTGGTCGGAAAGCGTATCCATATCCACGGAATGATATTCGAGCGACCGGCGGAGCGCGGCCGTGCCTTTTTTATATTCCCGGTCTTTCCCCTCCGCCTGGCCGAGATCGCCCCAGAATGTCGCCGGCGGATTGGTTTCCATCCGGACGTATTCCTGATAATTCGTCAAGGCTTCCTTGGATTTGCCGAGCGCGTGATACGCCAGTCCCCGAAGATAAAATGCCTCCGCCAGGGAAGGGTCAAGCTTGACGGCATCTGTCAGCCGCCGGATGGCGCCGTCATACTGTTTTTGCCGGTTAAGGCCGCGCCCCATTACGATAAGAACCTGCGCCTGTTCCGCCCCGGTCAGGTTCAGTCCGCTCTCTTCCGGGTTAAGCAAATATTCCCCGGCTTTTTCAATATCGTTGCTGACGCTGATGTTGGCCAGCAATTTCAGATGGACCAGCGCCATATCCACGGAGGGCTCACGATCCAGCGCCGCATCAGTGTCCATGAGCGCTTCCGCGTACTGGTTCTGGTCAAAGTTCAAATAAGCCCGGTTGCGGAACAGACTCAACTGCTCGTCCGGCGCCAGCGCTCCCGGTTCATGGATTTCGTTCAGAAATTCCAGCGCCGGACCGGGCAGGCCGCGTTTTATAAAAGCAAACCCGAGCAAAAGGTTTGCAACAGGAGGACGTTTTTTCATAACGATCAGACGGTCAGTGCACGCGCGGTAATCTCCGGCAAGGAAATCCGCGCGCGCCATGGTCAGCGGCCAGCGAACATTCTCTCCGGCAAAAGGCGCTATTTTTTTCAGCCATGTCCGCGCATCGTCGGGCCGGCGCTGTTCGATGAACAGGCCGGCAATAAACAATCCCAGTTCAAATTTTTGCCGGGGATTTTTTTCTAGAACAAAAGCCTGCGCATAGCAGTCAACAACCTTGTCGTATCTTCCAAGACGGGCGTAAGCCTGCCCCAATGCCTTGAATATTTCCTTCCGCCGCGGAAAATCCGCCGGCGCCCTGTTCAATCCCGCCTGCCAGACGGTTGCGGCCAGATCATATTTCCCGCTTTTCATGGCCAGGTAACCTTTGGAACAGTAGGCGTCCATGAAGTCCGGATACTGCCCGATCAACTCGTCGCAAAGACGGATGCCGTCAGCGTAACGGTTCACGCGTTCATAGAGGGCGATGAGCGCGAGCTTGGCGGGATTGCTGCCAGGATCGTTTTTCAAGATTTCATGGAAGTATTTTATTGCGGCGGCGTCATCGCGCCGGTTCACGGCCGTGTTGGCCTTCTTGAAGAGGGGAGCGTTATTGAAGCGGATCCGCTGGGTTTTTACCACGCCGTAGCGCGCGGAGGATGGCGGTAATTCCGCGTAAAGGGACTGAACGGAAAATCCCAGCGCCATGCCGAGCACGGCGAAAAAACGAATTGAATTATTAAAGCAATAGTTCATTGTCTGGATAATGCGCCGGCAACGTCTTCGGCCGTGATAACCTTCATGTCCACCAGGATCTCGCCCAGTTTTTTGCCGGATTTTTTCTGTTCATCCAGGGCTTGCGCTAATTGCCGGGTTGTGATCAGCCGGCGGTCAAGGAGCAAGTCGCCCAGTTTCCGATGGAACAGGCGGAGCTGGTCGTCAGTGGGGTAAGCGTGAGCGGTCTTAACCCATTCCGGCGCCTTGCCGGAAATCCGGCTGTGGATATATCGGCGGATGGCCTGGATCGTGGCCCAGAAATTGACAAAATTTCCTACCACCAGGCGCGGTATGGAAAGCAGGGCCTGGCCGATACCATAGATGCGATTGACCGCCGCAACGCGGTTGATGAGCCGCCAGAGCAGAAGCCCCAGGACAATCCACATCAGCGTGGCGTAGATTTCATGATTTTCTATCAGCGGCGGAATGACCACGTCGGGATTCAGTATTTCCGCCAGCCAGACGACCAGCCAGAAAATCACGATCGGATAACCGGTTATTGTCAGCAGGTTGGTCAATAGTCCTTTGCGGTCGCGGAACAGGAAATAGTTGGCGCCCAATGAGTCCGTCCAACCCATGCGCCAGCCCTGGAGGGCAATTCCCATGATCCAACGCGACCGTTGACGGACGGCGGCGGCAAAATGATTGGGGAAAAATTCACGTGTGGCGATTAAATCGCGCACCTTGCGGTTGACCGGCCTGCCGGTCAGCCAGTTGCGGCGGGCCTCCACGCGTTCCACGGCCTGCTGAAGAAATATTTTTTTACCCTGCAGTTCCCGGAGCTGGAGTCCCAGCTGGTAATCCTCCGTAAGCGTGCGGATATCAAAGACCTGCTGTTGATGTTTTTGGCGGAGGAAATCAACCGCCGTCCGGCTCAGGGCGGTGCCGACGCCGGCGGATGGAACGGCATCCGCCAATAATTCCCGCGCCCGCAAATCTTTGCTGTGGAGCTCGGCAAATTCGTCAATATAGATGCCGGCCACCCAGCGGGCGTTTTTCCATTCCAGGGCCAATACCGGCAGTTGAATCATGTGCACGCGGGGAATAAGATAATTAAAATATTTGAACGACAGCGGATGGATGATGTCCTCCGCATCGTGCATGACGAAAATATCAAATTGAACCTTGCTTTCCCTTTCATACGCAAAAATGCCCTGAATAATCCAGTTCAAGCAATCGGCCTTGTTGGTCGGGCCGTCAGCCGGGGTGATTATGGCTGACATCTGGGGATAAATCTCGCGGACTCTTTCCACGGCCAACAGGGTGGCTTCATCGTTGGGATAAGCGCCGACAAAAATGTGGTAATTCTTGTAGTCCAGCGTGGTGATGGTGTTAAGCAGCATCTTGTCAATGACGTCGGACTCGTTCCAGGCGGGGATCATTATCGCAATCGGTTTTTCCGGGCAGGCATTGAGTTGGCCGCGGTTTACGGGCCGGATCAGGCGCCGGCGGAAAATAGCGCGGTAGCCCGCCCGGATATAATACACCAAGTCCACGAACAGGTCATCCAGCCCGCTGATCAGGAACACGATCACCAGAAAGATGAACAGTGCCCTGAAAAAAAACCAGATATAAAACAAGAGATCGTCCGCGCTCATCATCGTTTTTTCTGGCTGATCGTTCGCGGTCCAAGCGCAGGCCAAACGGTCAGCGCTTTACCCGCGCGTTGCCTTCCCAGATTGTCCAGACCTGTTCTTCATCCGCGGGCTGGCCGTAATCGGTCATGAGGGTTGTGGCCAAGGCTCCGCTCGCCCAGCCGAACTGAATCCATTTTGCCGGTTCCCAGCCCTTCAGGATCGCATAGAGCATGCCGCCGACAAATCCGTCGCCGCCGCCGATCCGGTCAAGCACCGTGATTTCCCTTGGCTCCACAATGTGCCAATTATCGCCCTCGGCCATAATGGCGCCCCAGAGGTGGCGGTTGGCGTTGACAACTTCACGGAGCGTGGTGGCAAAGACCGAAGCCTTCGGATACGCCCGCCTGACCCGGTCAATCATGCCTTTGAATCCGTCAATTTTAGCCGTGATGCCTTTTCCGCCCGCTTCCGGTCCTTCAATCCCGAGGCATAACTGGAAGTCTTCCTCGTTGCCGACGAGGATATCGGCTACGCCCGCGATCTCCGCAAAAATCCGGCGCAGTTCATCCGCGCGGTCCTTCCAGAAAGATGCCCGGTAATTGAGATCAAAAGAAATCCTGGTCCCGTATTTCTTTGCGGCCCGGGCGAGTTCAAGACAGAAGACGCCCGTCTCCGGCGAAAGCGCCGCAATCAGGCCCGAAAGATGGACGACCTGCACGCCTTCCCGGCCGAAAATTTTTTCAAGATCAAAATCCTTGACGTTCAAGGTGCGGCCCACTTCGCCGGCGCGGTCGTTATGAACGCGCGGTCCGCGCGAGCCATAGCCGCTGTCGGCGATATTGAACTGGTGGCGATATCCCCAGGGCCCGCCCTGCTTGACTTCCTTGCCTTCGTAATGCATGTGCCGGCTTGCCAGATTATCCTTGATGAACCGGGCGATCGGGCTGTCCTTGACAAAGGTCGTCAGAACCTTGACGGGCAGGCCCAAATAAGCCGCAACGCTGGCCACGTTGGTTTCGGCGCTGGTGGCCTGCATAAAGAACGTATTACTGCCATGCACGGGCTGGCCATTGAGCGGCGTGATCCGGACCCCCATGCTGGTGGGGACGAGCAGAGCATAGGCGCAGTCTTTTCGAAGATCAATCATGTGAAATTTCCTTTCTGATAAATGAAATGTAATCCTGATTTTGCCTTGTTCTTCGCATAGATTATTCCGAAAAATTGTCCTGTCAAATCTTAATGCAGATCGGGGTCAAACCATAAAATAGAAAATAACTGATATGGATGGTTCCTGAAATAAAAAGACCAGAAAAAACTAGGGGAGATTTGCAAAGGCATTGCTGTCCAAAATAATCCGATTTTGGACAGGCTGCGTTAAATATCCTAATGTGGAATTTATGACTCATACTGCTCACGGTGGGTTCCTGTCCCTGTTTTTATGACTCAAATATGACTCATTCATGAGCAGTAATATTGCAATCCGGGCCGCAGATGGCTTATCAATTTTACCACCCGGGCGAGAAAGTTCTTCAGGGGCGGACAGGCATTGAACCGGCGGAAAACAAATCCGGGTTGCCCTTTCTCGTCTGGCGGTAAGGATGGCATTGAAATCTCATGAGCTGCCACATGATTGACCCATTCAATTATTTTCCCAGTAACGGCAGGAAATTGTCCGCAAGCGATGGGTTGAGGTCAAAGAGCATGAAGCCGCCCGAATCAAGTTCGCGCAAGGTCCTTAATTGGCCCAAAAAGACCTCTCTTTTGAGATCGCCTTCATCCAGGGTCACGCCGAGGCCGGGATATATGCGCCGGCCTTTGGTTTGCATCGCCAGCTGGCGGCCAACAGTTTCACGAAAAGAAGAGACATTTGGAAAATAATCCATCGGGCACACAAAATCAACCGTACCTTCCTTAAGCCACAATCCCCAGTCCTGGCCGATGCTTTCAAGACAGTCCGGGTATTTCGGGTAGACGGCCGCCGAAAGTTGCACATTCGGCTTTATTTGCCTGATTTCCGCACGGACCTTGCGCACAAACTCCGTTATTTGCAAACTGCGCCATTTTTTGAAACTGTTTTCCCGGGTTCCGCTTAAAACTTCCGCGGGCCATTTGGCCACGGGCTGCCCGGACCATTTTTCAAAACGGGCCCGGCACCCCGCGCAATAGCATGAATTTGCATCCGGATAACGGATGTAGTCCAGATGAATGCCGTCAATGTCATAGCGGCTGACAACTTCAGCAATCGTGCTCAATTCAAGCGCGATGTTGGCCGGGTCGGAAGGGCAAAGCCAATTCTGTGGTTCGCCGCGGGCATTTTTTTGTGCGCGTCCCTGTTTGCGCATGCTTGCCGCAAAATCCTTTGGAGCTTTTCCCAGGTTCCAGCATACTTTCCAAACGTGTATTTCCAGTCCGGATGCGCGGGCGGCCTTGACGCATTGCGCCATCTGGTCGCCGAAAGGTTTTGATTCTTCAATCTGGCTGACATACTTGCCCGGGAAATGATCCGCTCCGGCCCAGAGCATGTTTGGAAACACAGCCGTGATACCGGATTGAGCGAGAATCTGACAGGTTTTCTTCCAGTTGCCGGGATAAAGTCCCAGGCCGGAGTGGTCCCAAACCCCGCGGAATTCATTGGCTCTTCCGCGCTGATTACAGGATGCGCCGGCAATGTTTTCGTGCTGCCTGACTGCATTTTGTGCTGTTACCTGCCGGAGGCCGCTATCATAATGACCGAGCAGGGCGACCAGCATTTTTGTCTTGTTTTCGCTGTCCTCGCCCAGCAGGATATGCGTCATCCAGGCGCCTTTTTCGGATTGGACCCAGGCCGGATCGGAAAGCGTTCTGCCGGAAATATCCTGCCAATAAGCGATAATCCTGCCTTTCCCGGCTATTGGGAACACGGTGAAAATATTGCCTGAATCCTGAATGATTTTCCGGGGAATTCCAGCCGGGGCGGAACTGTTGAAAATGAAATAGCTCCAGCGGCCCGGTTCTCCGGCCGCCTGGTATTTGCCGAGTTGCATGTCGAGCAGTTCCGCGAGGCGCGGATTGGAATTGTAAAAAACGATCAGTTTGCTGCCGTTCGCGGATAGTTTTTCCAACTGGTTCATTTCCCTGTCACCGAGATGGGGATTGTAGGGGAGAATAATGACTGCGGCCGAGCGGACCCGGCCGCCGGCAATATCATCATCATCCAGGACCGAATGGCACACGCCGGCATCTTCCAGCCACTTGCTTAATCTCTCGGCGGCTTTATCGGCGACCTTTCTTTCCTCCTTATCCGGCGCCGAAGATGTCCCATTGACAAGAACTATGCCGCTGTTGCCGGCCTTCAGACGATGGAAGGTGATAAAGGTTTTCGCCGCCAGATTGTTCTGGAAACTGACGCGCACACCCGTGATTTTGCCCCAGCCGGCCGGACGCCCTTCGGTGGCGGCGTCTTTGACCTGTAAAAATAATTTCTGGCGGCCGGATTTGACAACCGGCCGGATCCAGAGATACCAGCCCTTGCCGCTTTTCAGATAAAGGCCGACCGATTGAACCGCGCCGTTGTCTGGACAGGATAATTCCAATTCCAGCGTGGCGGATTTTGTGAGGTCAACGGAAAGCGGATAATCCCAATAAAAACGCGATAATTGTCCATTGAAAGAACATTGAAATTTTATGCCGTCGCCGGCGCTGGTTGCTTCCGGCATTCCTGGTCCGGCCTGCCATTGAGACGGGTCGGATGTTGCCATGACCGGCTCAAACCCGGCCTGCGAATTTGTTGCCGCCAGCAGGCAAAGAAATAATGCCACAAAAATAACATTGTAAATCTGGGATTTCCGCATAGATTTTTTTGTCACATTACGGCTTTATCGGAGATTTCCATGCTATTATTTTGGCTTGTCCGGACTGGCCATTCAGGCGACGGTGGTTTGCGGCTCAGCCGCACTATGAAATAAGCAATTCGTTTCTCCTGTCTACTCCATCACAATAACTCCGCCGCCGCGGCGGCCAGGACGCTCCGCTCGCTCTTGGTGAGCGTGACGTGGCCATGGAGCGGAAGGGCCTTCAGGCGTTCCACGGCGTAGGAGAGACCGTTGCTGTTTGAATCCAGGTACGGATTGTCAATCTGCGAGGGGTCCCCGGTCAGTACCATTTTTGTGCCTTCGCCCGAACGGCTGATGATGGTTTTGATTTCGTGCGGGGTGAGGTTTTGCGCCTCGTCAATGATCACATATTGTTTCGGAATGGAACGGCCGCGGATATAAGTCAACGCCTCCAGTTCAACAATGTGTTCGCGCTGAAGTTTTTCAACCTTTTCGCGGACTGACTGGCGCGGATTGGCGCTGTCGCGCATCAGGTAGGCGAGGTTGTCAAAGATGGGTTGCATCCAGTTGAGGAGCTTGGTGTCCTTGTCGCCGGGCAGGTAACCGATATCCTTGCCGAGCGGCATGATGGGGCGCGACACCAGCATTTTATCGTATTGTTTTTGTTTTATGGTCTGCTCCAGGCCGGCGGCAAGGGCAAGCAGCGTCTTGCCGGTGCCGGCCGAGCCGACGAGCGTAACCAGCATTATTTTTTCATCCATTAAAAGCTCAAAAGCCATTTTCTGTTCAATACTGCGCGGCTTGATATTCCAGGCGCCTTCCGACTGGGGGGAAAGTTTTACAAGGGTATCCTGATCAGAGGCCCGGGCGATGACGGGCGCCTTGTTTTCCGGCGCGGGTTGGGAGCCGTTCTCGGCGGTGAGCATCACGAATTCATTCGTGAAAATGGTTGGAATTTTGATTTTCAGGATGCCGTTCTGTTCAAACTCGGCGATCCTCTGCGCCGACAGGCGCACCGTCCGGTAGCCCGTGTAAAGTTCGTCAAAATTAACCTTCTGCTTTTCAAAATCCATCGTCTGGATTCCGAGCGCGTCCGACTTGAGGCGGGCATTGATATCCTTGGAAACGAAAATGACTTTCTCGCCGCTTTTCTGGAGATGATAGGCCACCCGGATGATTTTATTGTCGGGAATATCCTCTTCCAAGGCGGTTCCCTCGGCCAGTTGTTTATCAACGATGATTTTCAGGACGCCGCCGTTGTCCATGGGCACGCCTTCGCCGAGCCGGCCGCGTTTGCGCAGGCGGTCAAGGCGCCGGATTACCTGCCGGGCGTTCCGCCCCAGTTCGTCATTGTTTGACTTGAATTTATCAAGCTCTTCGATGACGGCCATGGGAATGACAACGGTATTGTCGGCAAATGACTCGATACAGTTGGAATTATGAAGGAGCACGTTGGTATCCAGCACAAAAGTCTTTTTCATTTCCTGTTCTCCGTTTAATGATTTGTCAAAATCAACTTATAAGTCATAATTGCAAAAAAAATATTCGGCGTAAAGTTCTATCCGCGGTTTATTCTTGACGAAGGTTGCTTATTTTAATTTGATTAGGTCGTTTTTTACCGGAAGAGACACACATTGAACAGAATCATTTCCAAAAAACAACTGTCCGCGGATGTTTTTATGATGCGCGTTGAGGCGCCGCTCATTGCCTCCGAACGGCGTCCCGGCCAATTTGTCATCATTCAGCTTGACACCAACTACGGCGAACGCATCCCCCTGACTATCGCCAATGCCGATCCGCGGGAAGGCTCAATTACCATTATATTTCAGGCGGTGGGCAACACAACCCAGCGGCTGGCGGCGCTCAATGAGGGGGAATTTATTGAAAATCTCGTCGGACCGCTCGGCCGGCCGACGCATATTGAAAAATTCGGGACTGTCGTCTGTGTCGGCGGCGGGATCGGCGTGGCGCCACTTTATCCCATTGTGCAGGGCATGCAACAGGCCGGCAACCGCCTGCTTGTCATCATGGGCGCGCGCAATAAATCCCTCCTTATTCTTGAGAACGAAATGCGCGCGCTGGCGGATGAATTGATTGTCTGCACCGATGACGGTTCTTACGGCCGCAAGGCGCTTGTTACCGCGCCCTTAAAAGAATTATGCGAACGCAATCCGAAGCCGAACCTGGCCGTGGCGATCGGGCCGCCGATCATGATGAAATTCTGCGCCGAGACAACCAGGCCTTTTGGTGTTCCAACCGTCGTTTCACTCAACACGATCATGGTTGACGGCACGGGGATGTGCGGCGGCTGCCGGGTAACGGTCGGCGGTAAAACCAGATTTGTTTGTGTTGACGGCCCTGAGTTTGACGGGCATCAGGTTGATTTTGACAACATGATGAAAAGGCTGAAGGCATATAAACAGCAGGAAGATCATGCGCGCGACCAATGCCGGCTGGAGATGGAAATTGCAAAACAGACAGAAAGAAGTCAGAAGTCAGAAGCCATGGATCAGCAGGCAAAGATCAGAAGCGAATGAACAAACATCCGACAAAAGAAGAACTTTCGGCCGCGGCCATCCGCAAGCTGGAGGAGTTAAACAAACTGCCCCAACCCCTCAAACCCAAAGACCGCCTGCAGATTCCGGCCCAGGAAATGCCCAGCCAGGATCCGGTTGAAAGGCGCGGCAACGTTCGTGAAGTAGCGCTGGGTTATTCGGCGGAGCAGGCAAAACTTGAGGCCTTGCGTTGCCTGCAATGTAAAAACATGCCATGTGTCGCGGGTTGTCCGGTCCGGATTGATATTCCCGGATTTGTCAGCGCTATTGCCCAGGGAGATTTTCAAAAAGCCATTGATATAATCAAACGCAACAGCCTGCTCCCCGCCGTCTGCGGACGGGTCTGCCCCCAGGAAACACAGTGCCAGGCGCCATGCACGGTCGGAAAATCTCTGCGCGACGTGGGAAAAGCCGTGTCAATCGGCCGGCTGGAAAGGTTTGTTGCAGACTGGGAACGCGAACATGGCAAAGTCGAAACACCGCAAATTAAATCTCCCACCGGAAAAAAAGTCGCCGTTATCGGGAGCGGGCCGGCCAGCATTACGGTTGCCGCCGACGTGCGGCGGGAAGGCCATGCGGTCATTATGTTTGAAGCTTTCCATAAACCGGGCGGCGTCCTAATGTACGGCATTCCCGAATTCCGTCTGCCAAAAAAAATCGTGCAGTTGGAAATAGACACGCTCAAAGCCATGGGTGTGGAGGTCAAGACTAATTTTGTCGTCGGCCGGACGCGGCACCTGAAAGATCTGCTGGACAAAGACGGTTTTGAGGCCGTTTTTATCGGCACGGGCGCGGGCTTGCCTAAATTCATGAACATTGAAGGCGAAAACCTGGTGGGTGTTTTTTCGGCGAACGAGTATCTGACCCGCGCCAATCTGATGCGCGCTTATGATCGTGAGCACGCTCAAACCCCTATTTATCATTCGCGCAAGGTGGCCGTGCTTGGCGGCGGTAATGTTGCCATGGATTCCGCGCGGATGGCCGTGCGCCTCGGGGCGGCGGAAGTCCACCTTGTTTATCGCCGCACAGAGGTTGAAATGCCGGCCCGGGTGGAAGAAGTGGCCCATGCCAAGGAAGAAGGCGTTATATTTCATATTTTGCAGAATGCCAAACGGATCATCGGCAACGAACAGGGCTGTGTAACCGGCATGGAGTGCTTGAAATATCAGTTGGGCGAGCCGGATGAATCCGGCCGGCGCCGGCCGGTCGAAATCAAAGGCAGTGAGTTTATGATGGAAGTGGATACGGTCATCTGCGCCATCGGCAACGATTCCAACCCGCTCATTAAACAGACAACCGAAGGGCTTGCCACCACCAAATGGGGCAATATCATCGTGGACGAAAACGGCAAGACCTCCCTGGACCGCGTCTATGCCGGCGGCGATATCGTGCTCGGGGCGGCGACGGTCATTCTGGCCATGGGCGAGGGCCGGCGGGCCGCGGCGGCCATCAACCAAATGCTGGCGGAAAAATAATTTTACTCATCATAATTGGACCATCAACTGACAGGCATCGGTTGCTTTGACAGCATGGCGACATAGACACACTTTATAAAGTGTGTCCATATCTTCCAAGCAACTTTCAAAGTCCATACCCGAATATTGCACGATCATCGTGCAATATTCGCTTTTCGCCAATACCGGCAGAGCTTTGGCGAAAAGACGTGCCCCTCATTGAGTCGGGATCACTCCCACCGCGCGGAACCGCCGCGGTGTCAGATGCATGACGCGCTTAAAGACCCGGATAAAATGCGCCGGGACGCCGAATCCCATTCTTCCGGCAATCTCTTTTTGAGTCAGCCGCGTTTCCTTGAGCAGGCGGCAGGCCTCAAGCATTTTTTGCCGCTGTAAATATTGATAGGGCGTCTGCGCGGTCTGTTCCTTGAATACCCGGCTTAAATGTTCTCGGGATACGCCGAGTTGCGCGGATAAAAATTTTACATTGCAGAATTGATGCAGATATTTGCGGATCAATCGCCGCGTTTCGCGCGCCAGGGCAAAGCCGGCATCGGATTGATTCAAACTTGCCTTGCTCTGCGACAAAGCCGTAAACAGACCGGCGATAACCCGCGCGCCTTCCGCCGGCGTGATCCGCACTTCCTGCTGGTCGTATTTGCGCCACGTCATGATGTCCGGAATAAAACCAATATCCGGCGGCAGTTGAAAAACCGGCCCGTTCCTGCGCACAAACTCGCGGGTCATGGCCGTGGCGGACGGACCGGCAAAGCAAAGATACACGAATTCCCACGGCGCGCGGCCGTTTTCGGGATAATAATAAGCCGTGGCCGGATCATTGATTTCGCACAGGAAACCGTATCCGGCCGGCAGACAGTATTTTTTACGCCCGACCTGAAATCGGCCTTCACCCGCCAGCGTGAATTTGAACAGGCAATGCCGCTCCGAGGAACGGAAACGGCCCGCATAGTGATAGGCGGGACTGGTCTGGCGTTCAGCCATGATTATCTGCAGTTGCGGAAACGCTTTCATGGGTTGCGCCGTTTGGAACCGCACCCACCACAGTTCTGTTGCCCTGTGGCTGATATCATCCGATTTGGAGATGCAGCCGCAGGGCAATCCATCTGTCCCGGCAATCCTGTGTTTTTGTAATTTCCGCATATCTTCATCACTTATTGGTAATTAATATCAATTATTGGTCATTGAATTCAAATAAATAAATGATATTTTGATATCAATCAATATAAATATATACAGTACAAAACGGTAATTATTACACGATTTGGCAAAATTAATAAGGAGGCTTAACAATGGCAAGAATCGCATTCATCGGCGCGGGCAGTTTCGGATTCACACGCAGTCTGGTGAAAGATATTTTGACCTTTCCGCTGCTTAAAGACGCAACGCTGGTGTTGATGGATATTGACCGGGAACGGCTCGCTTTCATTAAACAGGCGGCGGACAGGATCGCGGCCGAAGGCAAATATCCGGCAAAAATCATCGCGACAACAAACCGGCGCGAGGCGTTGAAGGGGGCCGACGCGGTGATCTGCACGATTCTCGCCGGAGACGTGAACGTCTGGCAATATGACATCACCATCCCGAAAAAATTCGGCGTGGATATGAATGTGGGCGACACGCGCAGTGTGGCGGGCGTGTTTCGCGCCCTGCGCACAATCCCGGTCATGCTCGGCATCTGCCGGGACATGGAAGAACTTTGTCCCGACGCCATTCTCCTGAACTACACCAATCCCATGGCCATGCTCTGCCGCGCCATGCAAAGGGAGACCAAAATCAAGGTAACCGGTCTGTGCCACAGCGTGCAAGGCACGGCCCATGAGCTGGCGCGCTGGATTAAAACGCCGATCGAAGAAATTACTTACGTTTGCGCCGGGATCAATCACCAGGCCTGGTTCCTGAAATTTGAAAAAAAACACAAAGATGCCTACCCCTTGCTGCGCAAAGCCATGCGCAACCCCAAAATCCGCAACGCGGAGCTGGTGCGCAATGAAATATTCCTGCAATTCGGCTATTACGTCTCCGAGTCAAGCGGGCACAATTCCGAATACAACTGGTGGTTCCGCAAACGTCCGGATTTGATTAAAAAATATTGCACGCATGGGACCAACTGGAATCCGGGCCAGCATGCCTATATTCTAGATTATTACCGACAGAGAAAAACCACCTGGAAAAAAGAGATAAAGGAATGGCTGAATGACCCCAAACCGCTCGATTTGGCAAGAGGACGGGAATATGCCGCCAGCATTATTAACGCCTATCTGGGCGGCGATATTTTTGAGTTTAACGGCAATGTGCCGAACACCGGCATTATTCCGAACCTGCCGCCGAACGCCTGCGTTGAAGTGCCGGTTTTCGCAGACCGGCGCGGGTTCAACCCGACTTATGTCGGGCCGCTCCCGCCGCACCTGGCGGCGCTGAACAATGTGAGCATCGCGGTTGAAGAAATGGCGGTGGAAGCGGCCATTACCGGCGACCCCCGGCTTGTCTTTCACTCAATCGCCTATGATCCGCTGTCGGCCGCCGTGCTTTCACTTTCCGAAATCAAAGAAATGGTCCAGACCATGCTGACCCGCAACCGCCCTTATTTGCCGCAGTTTAAAAATATCAAGATCAGCTAAATTTTCCCTGTTTTACATTCCCATGCCTGCCCGAGCATCGGCCAGGGGCGGATGGATTCCCGCGTTCGCGGGAATGACAATTATGCAAAGCGTATTTGGCTGCGGTCCTTCTGGGCAGCGTTAGGAAATATCCCGATTAGGCCACCGGCGATGTTTTCCTGTAATCCAGAACATGCAGTTCCAGATTTTCGGCGCCGTTGAAGGTGTTTTTACGGATATGGAAAGCAATGTCAATCAGGCCGGCCGGCGGCATTCGTTCGGCCGCGTTTCTCGCGCCTTCAACGCGATTGAAGGCAATGGCGCCGATCGTCTTTTTACCGTCAGAAACCGCAAACCGCAGATGTTTTTTGCCGACGATACGGGGTGAGCCGGAAACCTTTACTCCGCGCGCCGCGAAAACGGGCTTTAAATTATCCTGTCCGAAAGGCGCCAATCGTTCCAACGCCTTGAAATTTTCATCCGAAACATCGTCCAGTTGAATCCAGGCATTAACCGTCTGGACCGGACGCAGGTTTTTGTTCTTCAATTCCGTCTCGGACGCCTGATTGAAAAGCCGTTTAAACTGCTCATAGTCCTTTTCATTTAATTCCATCCCCGCCGCCATGGCATGTCCGCCCCAGGCGGTCAATATATTCCGGCACGCGGTCAATCCGTTCAGAATATTATAGCCCTCGATGCTCCGCCCTGACCCGCGCCCGGATCCGGATTCGTCAAAACCAACCACAATAACCGGCCGGTGATATCTGGCCGCCAGACGCGAGGCCACAATGCCGATAACACCGATATGCCAGCCGCGCCGGCCGACGACAATGCCATAATGAACTTCAGGCTTAAAATAACCGTCTATCTCCGCGATCGCTTCTTGTAAAATTTTTGTTTCTATCTCCTTTCTTTCGCCATTGGCCTTGTCAAGTTGTTGGGCGATAGATTTGGCGCGATTTTCGTCTTCCGTCAGGAAAAGCTCAAGAGCCGTTTCCGCCGACTCCAGCCGTCCGGCGGCATTCAGCCTGGGGGCAATGCAAAAGGCAAGATGGTAGGTATCCAGGCCGCCCTTGAGCGAAGCAACTTCTTTCAAAGCCCGCCAGCCGGGTGAATCGGAAGAATTTAATTTTGCCAGCCCGTGGCGGACAAAAATGCGGTTTTCATCAATCAAGGGAACAATATCGGCCACAGTGCCCAGCGCCACAAGATCAAGATATTCTTTCAAATCAAAATCCGCCGCGGGAAAATCTTTCATTTTTCCATGCTTCAGCAAAGCGTGGCAGAGTTTGAAGGCCACACCGACTCCCGACAATATTTTCAGGGAATCGGCCGCGCCCAATTTTGGATTAACAACCGCGGCGGCCGGAGGCAAAGCGCTCCCAAGCTCATGGTGATCGGTAATAATGAGGTCAATGCCTTTCTTCCTGACATATTCGGCTGATTCAACCGCCGTTATGCCGCAATCAACGGTAATAATCAAACGCGGGTTTGCGCGCGCCAGGCATCTCCGCAGGGCCGTAATGCTTAATCCATATCCCTCGCCAAGACGGTCTGGCAGACAGGGAACAACGTTTCCGGCCCCCAGCCGGCGCAGAACCTGCGCCAGAAGAACAGCGCTTGCAATGCCGTCAACATCGTAATCGCCATAGACGAGGATGTTTTCCTTTGTTTCAACCGCCCGCCATATCCGGAGAACGGCCGCCTCCATCTGGGGAATAAGGAAAGGGTCGGAAACGTTCTTCAGCCTTGGATCAAGGAAACGCGCCGCCGCCGCCACATCGCTGAAACCATAGCCGCCTAAAATGCGGGCTAAAACCGGCGGCAATTGGAGTTCTGCCGCCAGCTGACGGGCGAAATTTTCATCCGAAGATTTTGTTTGCCAGATTTTTAATGCCGTCATTTATTTTTTTGTACGTAAAGAAAACTTGCATTCCGGATTAAGATGGACAATAATGAAAAATAATGAAAATAGCAACTCAACTGAGACCGCGCTCATGAAAAATATCAGGAAAATAGCGTTTATAGGCAACTATCTCCCGCGGCGCTGTGGGATCGCAACGTTCACCACGGATATCTGCGAGGCATTCGCGGCCATGATCCCATCCGTGCAGACCTTCGCCATCCCCGTTACGGACATTGAGGAAGGCTATGATTATCCCGAGCGCGTCCGCTTCGAAATTAAAGAACAGGATATAGATTCATATAAGGCGGCGGCGGATTTCCTTAACTTGAACAACGTTGACGCCGTCTGCCTGCAGCACGAATACGGCATTTTCGGCGGGAATGCCGGCGGTTATATCCTGGCATTATTACGCCAATTGAAGATGCCGATTGTGACGACCCTGCATACCATCCTGCAAAAACCTTCGGCGCATCAGAAACGCGTCATGGATGAACTGCTTAAGTTATCCGATTATGTGGTGGTAATGACCCAGAAGGGAATTGATATTCTCCGCGCCGCGCATAAAATACCTGAATCAAAGATACGCCTGATCTCCCATGGCATACCCGATGTGCCTTTCATTGACCCTAATTTTTACAAAGACCAGTATGGGGTTGAAGGCAAGACGGTGCTTTTGACGTTCGGCCTCCTGTCTTCCCGCAAGGGGATCGAAGTCGTGTTGCGCGCGCTCCCAAACGTTATCAAAGAATGTCCGGATACCGCGTATATTGTCGTTGGCGCCACGCATCCCAATGTCCTGAGGCATGAGGGGGAAACATACCGGCTTTCCCTGCAACGCCTTGCGGATGAGCTTGGCATCGCGCAAAATGTCATCTTCCATAACCGTTTTGTATCGCTCGAGGAACTCAAGGAGTTCCTTGTGCTCGCCGATATTTACATCACGCCGTATCTTGAAGAGGCCCAGATAACTTCGGGGACGCTGGCCTATTCGTTCGGCGTCGGCAACGCGGTCATTTCAACTCCTTACTGGCATGCCGCTGAATTACTCGCTGACGGCCGGGGCATCCTTGTGCCGTTCAATGATTCCGGAGCGATGGAACAGGCGATCATAAGACTGGTCCGCAATAAAACCGAACGTCATACCATGCGCAAGAACGCTTATCTTTTCGGCCGTGACATGATATGGAGCAATGTGATCTCGCGGTATTCCGCGATCTTTGAGGAAGCCTGCACAAAACGGACCGGGGTGATGCAAAAGAAGATTACCATGCGCCCGCTCGGGCAACAACTCCCGGTCCTGCCCGACATCAAACTTGATTATCTGGTGAGAATGACCGACTCCATCGGTATTTTCCAGCACGCCACTTATAATGTCCCGAATTTTACCGAAGGATATTGCACCGACGACAATGCCCGGGCGCTTATTCTCGCCGTACTCCTTGAAAATCTTGGCGCCATAAATCCCGTCCGGATCAACGACCTGACCGCCCGTTATCTTGGATTTATCCGGTATGCCTGGGATGCGCATAATCGCCGCTTCAGAAATTTTCTCACCTTCCAGCGCGATTGGAAGGAGGAAGGCGCCACGGAAGACTGCCACGGAAGAGCAATCTGGGCCTTTGGGACCTGCATCGGACGATCAAAAAACGATGGCTTTACTCAAATGTCCGTGGAACTCTTTGAACAGATCCTTAATCCTTCGCTGTCCTTCACCTCGCCGCGCGCCTGGGCTTTCATATTGCTTGGCATCCATGAATATCTGCAGCGCTTCAGCGGCGACCGGCTTGTCCGCAACTGTCTGCAAACATTCGCCATGCGGCTTCATGACCTTTACAATTCAAACCGGGCCGCGGAATGGCAGTGGTTTGAATCCTCCCTGACATACTGTAACGCAAAATTACCGCATGCGCTTATCGTGAGCGGCAATAATCTGGGCAACGAGGAAATCTTAAAATCCGGCTTGGAAGCATTGAAGTGGCTTGTAAAAATCCAAACTTCGCCGCGCCATCATTTTCAGCCGGTAGGCACCGAGGGCGTATTCAAGCGCGGCGGCGTTAAACCCCTGTTTGACCAGCAGCCGGTGGAAGCCCATGCCACGGTATCGGCGTGTCTCGAAGCTTATCGCGCCACAAAGGACAAAGCATGGTATGACGAGGCCTTAAGAGCTTTTCAGTGGTTTCTTGGAAGCAATGATCTCGGTGTTTCCCTGTACGATCCGGTATCCGGGGGATGCTACGATGGACTGCACATTGACCGGGCCAACCGCAATCAGGGCGCCGAATCCACCCTTGCCTTTCTCCTGGCCCTGACCGAGATGACCAAAATGGAAAATATTCTGGAAAGTCTCAAGGAACCGGTGTCGGAATGACGCGGGGCATAACATCCTCGCCGATAATAAAGAATACCGGCATTATACTTTCTCCGGACAGCGGACGGGTTCTGCTCAGACCATGCATCCCGGCCAATCAATCGCGGATTGGAAATATCATCTCCCGTATTATGGCGCTGGGCGAACCCGCCGCCGAAAAGGAATTGCGAGAAATCCTGAATTGCTTTTCCGCCCGGCACCATCATTTTCGTGCTTTTCTGGAGCGTCAATCTGAAGCCGTGCGCGCATATATGTCTTCCGATATTTTGCCTTCCCAAGCGCAAAAATTTCTCATCGGGGCATATTTCCTTGCCGAATACTCGTATGAATCAACCGCGCTTTTCAACCCCTCCATCATCCCTCATCCTGATCAATCCGGAATTCCTCAAGACTCATTGCGTTTTATTCTTTCCCTGCGGGCAATCGGCGAAGGCCATATCTCCTCGCTGGCGTTCCGTTCAGGGATCATTGACGCGGAAGGACATATCTCTATTGATGAAAGCTCTTATTTTGCCTGCTCCGCCGAGTTGACCCCGAACATGCTTTACAACAAAACCTGCTTTGTCAGAAAATTATATGAAATGGGACTGGAGAATGATTGTTCAAAATCCATCACAGATCCCCTGCCGGATGAATTTGCCATGACGGAATTGCAGGAAAAGGCCGCGGCCTGGATCACCGGCCATCAGCCGATTGCCCAGACTGACAAACTCACCTGCGATAAAATTTTATGGCTTGCCCAATGCAATTACGAGGCCGTTTTTTACCCGCAGCTTCCCCTTTCCGAACGCGTTCTCTTCCCGCTCTCGCCCAGCGAACAGAACGGCATGGAGGATGCGCGGTTTACGCTGTTCACGGACGATGACGGAAGCAGAAAATACTATGCCACCTACACGGCCTATGACGGCCGGGTTATCCTGCCCCAGATAATGGAAACGGATGATTTTATCCGCTTCAAAATGATCACCCTGAACGGACCGGCGGCGGTCAACAAGGGCATGGCTTTATTCCCCCGCAAGATAAACGGCCGTTACGCCATGATATCCCGCAATGACAATGAAAACCTCTTTCTCATGTATTCCGACAACCTTCATTTCTGGCATGAAGCCGTTCCGCTTATGAAGCCCCTGTATCCGTGGGAATGCGTGCAAATCGGAAATTGCGGCGCGCCGATTGAGACCGAACGCGGCTGGCTCCTTCTCATGCACGGCGTCGGCCCTTTGCGTCAATATTCAATCGGCGCGGTCCTGCTGGATCGGGAAGATCCGGCGCGCATACTCGGCCGGTTGAGCGAGCCGCTTATCCGGTGGGATGAGAAAAACCGTTCGGGATACGTGCCAAACGTCGTGTATTCATGCGGCGCCCTGGTTCACGGCAACAATCTTGTCATCCCCTACGCTTTTTCCGATCACCGCACGGCAATCGCACTGGCGTCACTGCGTGATCTTACCGACGAAATCCTGAAATAATCAGACTTTCTTCTCCCGCCGGCAGAGCATCATGACCGGGGTGGCAATGAAAACGGTGGAATAGGTGCCGGTGATAATGCCGATGAAGAAGAGCACCGCAAAATTGTTGATTGCGCCGCCGCCGAATAACAACAGCATCAGCACCGCCAGAAAGACAGTGCCGGAAGTCAGGATCGTCCTGGAAAGGGTCTCATTGATGCTGATGTTACAGATTTCAAGGAACGATTTATTTACCAGCGACTTGCTCTTTTCCCGGATACGGTCAAAAATGACAATCGTATCGTTCACTGAAAACCCGATAATGGTCAGGAGCGCGGCGATAATGGTCATGTCAATCTGCCGGCCCAGAAGGCAATAAACGCCGGCGCTGACCAGAACATCGTGAATCAGGGCCGCCACCGCCCCGACGGCGTAGGCAAATTTAAAGCGCACCGATATATAAATAATCATCCCGGCCAGCGACAAGATAAGGGCATAGAGAGCCCGCCGGGTCATTTCACTGCCGATTTGCGGTCCGATGGTGTCTTCGCTCAACACCTTGAATCCGGCCGGGCCAAAAGAGGCCAGCAATGAACTTTTCGCCTTGTCACCCATGCCGAACGGGACCCGGACCTGAAGCAATTCAACGCCTTTATCCAGTTCCTTCTGATACTGAATATGCGCCTGGGATATGCCCGCCCCGTCAAGAACGCTCCGGAGTTTTTCAACTTCCTGTTTCTGGGTAAAATTAAACGTCACCGAAGATCCGCCCGTAAAATCCGTGCCGAGCACGTTGCCAGGATCGGAAACACCGCGCTTGATGGTATACGCCCACGACAAACCAATCACCACCACTGAAATCAGGATGGCTATTTTTTTGAAGCCGATAAAATTAATATTGGTCGGCTTGATCAGGTTCATCATTTTCAAGGTCGGCATGGAAGTATGTTTCACAATCAGGTTGAATATCATCCGCGTAACGGTCAGGGCCGTGTACATGCTGGCTATAATGCCGGCGGTCAGCGTGATTCCGAATCCCCGGACAGCGCCGGACCCGAACATGAAAAGGATCACCGCGGCCATGACCGTGGTAAGATTGGAATCAAGAATTGTGAGGAAAGCCTTGTGATAGCCGCCCTCAATGGCCGCCGCCAGCCTCTTGCCGGCGTTCTGTTCCTCGCGGATGCGCTCAAAAATGAGCACGTTGGCGTCAACCGCCATGCCGATGGTCAGGGCAATGCCGGCGATACCCGGCAGGGTCAAAACCGGCAGGCCGATATGCGCTCCCGACGCATTCCCTGAAAAAAGACTTAAAAATCCGGCCGTAATCATCATGGATAACGGCAGTAACAGCATATTAAACAAAATTCCAATATCGGCGACAACGCCTCCGAGAAGATAATAGGCCGCCATGAATACAATCACGATAATACCACTGTAGATTGAAGCGCGCGTTCCGCTTTCAATTGAATCTTTGCCAAGGGAAGGATCAACCATCCGCGACTCAATAATATCCACCCGCGCCGGCAATGAGCCCGCCCGCAGGACAATTGCCAGATCCTGCGCGTCTTTCAGGCTGAAATTACCCTCAATAATAGCTTCCCCGCCGTAAATGGCCGTTTTAAGAAACGGCGCCGAATACAAGGTGCCATCCATGATAATCGCCAGATAACGGCGGCCATCCGGATTGGGATTTTTTGCTCCGCCGGGGGCGTAATCGGCGGTAATGTTCGCGAATTTTTTCGAGCCTTTGGAATCAAATTTCAGGGTAACATACGGCTGGCCAAGCTGATCGTATTCAATGCCGGCATTTTTGACCGTGTCGCCTTTCAGTTCACAACGCAGTTTGACAAAAAAAGGACTGTAGACTTTCTGGCCTTCCTCGGTAATTTCCTCCAGCATGAAACGATAACCGGGCGGCGCCTGAAATTTTGCTATTTTGGCGCGGAACTCGTCATTATACCGGTCGTCCGGGACCGCCTGAAGATCGCGCTTGTAGGCATTGCGCCCGCTCCTTCCGCGTCCGCTCATGGACACCATTTTGAACCCTTCCGGCGCAAGTCCCCGGTTGAATAATTCACTGACAAGTTTATCGTTGTTTTCATGCACCATGGCAAACTCAAGAAATGCGGCGCTTTTAATCAGGTTGACCGCCCGGGACTGGTCCTCGTCCTTCAAACCCGGGATTTGGACGATGATGCGATCGTCCTTTTCCGGGTAAATCTGCGGCTCGGCCACGCCGAGGGCGTCAACCCGGTTGCGGATAATTTCAAGGGCCTGTTCCTGGGCGTGTTTTACCGTTGACGGCACACGGCTCAGAATATCTTTTTCCGGCAGATCCTTGTATTCCTCGCGCAACTGTTTCTCAATTTCAGCGCGATTGATCTGCACGGTAAAACTCATGCCGCCCTTGAGGTCAAGGCCCAGTTTTACCTTCTGTTTGGGCGGAACAACCAGCGCCAGCGAAAACGCCGTCAAGGCAATCAACAATAACCATTTCCAAATCGCGTGTTTATCCATTTCTTTTTACTCCTTTGCCGCTGTTCCAAGTTCTTCTTCCTTCTGGATCACTCTCGTTACCGCCGCCCGAAGAACGTCCACCTTGGTGTTATCGGCGATTTTCACCGTGAAAATATGCTCCTTGATGTTGGTGACAATTCCAATCAGGCCGCCGCCAAAAATTACGCGGTCGCCGGTCTTGATGCTGCCGATCAGGTTGCGGCGTTCCTTCTCCTTCCTTTGCTGGGGGCGGATCAGCAGAAAATAAAAGAGCGCCAGCATGATCACCACCCAGCCGATCATCATGATCGGCGACTGCTGTCCTCCGCCCTGGGCCCCGGCCCCGCCCGGCATCCCACCCATAGCCAGCGTAATATAATCTGCAACTGTGTTCATGCTCTTTTCCTCCTCATGTTTTAATTTTCGATTGCCGATTTTGGATTTTCGATTTCAGAACAATCCAAAATTACCGGACTTCCAACTGTGAACCGTGAATGTTAAATCCGAAACCTCAAGCAACATTTTCCCTGACATTTTCCAGCAACTGCAAAAAAGCGTCATTCTCGATCGCGCTCCTGATCTCCGCCATGAACTTCATATAGCAATAAACGTTATGGATTGTCAGCAAAACAACGCCGAGAATCTCGTCCGAGCTCAACAGATGCCTCAGGTAAGCGCGGCTGAAATTGCGGCAGGCGTAACATCCGCATCCTTCCTCAATCGGCGCGAGTTCATCCCGATTCGCCGCCGCCTTCAAATGATAACGTCCGTTCCGGGTCACCGCCGCGCCGTTCCGCGCCAGTCTGGTCGGCATCACGCAATCAAACATATCCACGCCCAGCGCCACGGCCTCGGCCATTTGCCGCATCTCGCCCACCCCCATCAGATAGCGCGGTTTTTCCTCGGGCAAACAGGGTGCGCTTTCCCGCACGCTTTGCAACAACACATCCTCCGGCTCGCCGACGCTTACTCCGCCAATGGCAAGCCCGTCAAAATTCAGGACGCATAATTCTTCGGCGCAACGCTTGCGCAAATCCGGATAGACGCCGCCCTGCACGATGCCAAACACCAGCTGGCCGGCGCTTCGGGGCTGTTTAGCACAAACGGAGGCCCATCGTAATGTCCTTTCGACCGCCTGGCAAGCGTAATCGTATTCACATGGGTAGGGCGCGCACTCGTCAAACGCCATGGCCACATCCGAACCCAGGAAACGCTGAATGGCCATGGCCTCGATGGGGCCAAGAAAAAGGCGGCGCCCGTCAATATGGGAATTGAATTCAACGCCTTCATCGGTGATTTTACGGCTGGCGGCCAGGCTGAAAACCTGGAAGCCGCCACTGTCCGTGAGAATCGGTTTTGGCCAGCCCATAAACCGGTGCAATCCGCCGCACTTTTCAATCACCTGAACACCCGGCCGGTCGTTCAGGTGATAGGCATTGCAGAGAATCATCTCCGCCCCGATTTCCGCGAGATGGGCCGGAGTCATGGCCTTTACCGTCCCCTGTGTGCCGACCGGCATAAAGACCGGCGTCTCCACCGTTCCATGCGCGGTATGCAGTCTCCCCCGCCGGGCGGAAGTATTTGCATCCCACTTAAGCAACTCAAAAGTCTTATATGTATTCACTCGCGCCTGCGCTTTCTTCAATAAAAAAATGTCGGGCAAGTTTAGATGTAACCGTCTTTTTTGTCAAACAAGAGAACACGCACATAACAATATTCTTGTCTTATTCGGATCAATGGCATTAAATGTAATTTTTTAACCGCGCTATCAATGGATATCATTTAGCCATTTGCAGAAATGATACAGTTTTGGCGAAATTTCACTAAAACCGATTACTGCAGTTGGTTAAATGGATACTATTATGATGCTTTAAGAATTCAACCGCTGTCTGGGAAGGAGATGACATGCATTGGATAGACTGGACAATCGTCGCCATCCCGTTTTTGGCCGTGTTGTGTGTTTTAATTAAAAGCCAGAAATACATCCATGGGGTTTCCGACTTCCTGACCGGCGGACGCGTGGCCGGCAGATATGTGCTCTGTGTGTCCGGACTTGAAGCGGGGGGAGGAATTGCGGCCTTTGTTGCTACCGCCGAGATGTATTATAATTCCGGTTTTGTGTTCGGATTCTGGAACGGAATTGTCACGCCCATAGCGATTATCATGGCGCTCACGGGTTATTGCATCTATCGTTTCCGTGAAACCCGCGCCATGACCATGGGGCAATTTCTTGAAATGCGATACAGCAAATCCTTCCGGATATTTGCCGCTACCTTGCAGTCTATTTCGGGCGTCCTCAATTACGCGATTTTCCCGGCAATCTTTGCCAGATGCCTGCTTTACTTCTGCGATCTTCCCATACAGGTGGACATATTTGGCTGGCTGTTCCCAACCTTCGGGCTCTTAATGGCCGGAATCCTGGGAATAGAACTTTTTATCATTACGTTCGGCGGACAGCTTACCATCATGATAACCGATTGCCTGGAAGGGCTTTTCAGCTATCCAATCTATGTAGTCATCGTAGGCTTCATACTTTACAAGTTTTCATGGTTTAACGAGATGGCGCCGGCCTTGCTGGACAGACCGCCTGGGAAAAGCATGCTTAATCCGTATGATATCGCGCAACTGCGTGATTTCAACCTGTTTTATATATTAGTCGGAATTCTTTCCGGCATTCTGAACCGCATGTCCTGGTGCGGCAACCAGGGCTACACCACCGCCGCCATCACAGCCCACGAACAGAAAATGGCCAATGTGCTTGGAACGTGGCGGGGCGGATTCACGGGAATGATGTATATTTTACTGGCGATAACGGGTTATACGTTCCTTAACCATGCCGATTTTTCAAAACCGGCCGCGGAAGTCAGAAAGTTCCTGGCCGCCAAAGTGCTTGATGACGTGGCCGGATCTGAAAAATTCAAGGATTTCCGCAAGGACGCCGGGGTCTACCTGAAAACAGGCGATCTTCCCGCTGAATTCCAAGCCCGAATTGATAAAATCAAGGCGGAAGAAAATCCGGCCCAAACGCCGGCGGTAAAAGATACTCAAGCCAATCAGGAAGAAATTATGCAGACCATCCAAACGGCTTTGAAAGCCGAGGACAAGAGCAAAGCCGTCACTTTTGGAACCATATTCAACCAGGTGAAGATTCCCGTAACTTTGAACGCCATTCTTCCGATCGGGATTACGGGCTTATTTTGCGCTGTCCTGATTTTCGGCATATTGGGCAACGGGGTTTCTTATATGCACTCATGGGGAAGCATCATTGTGCAGGACGTTATTCTGCCCTTCCGGAGCAAACCGTTTACGCCCCGCCAGCAATTGTTCCTTTTGCGGCTGGCAATATCCGGAGTGGCGTTGTTCGCTTTCCTGTTTTCTTTTTTCTTCTCCCAGACAGACTATATCCTGATGTTTTTCGCGATTACCGGCGCCATCTGGATCGGCGGCGCGGGACCGTGCATTGTTTTTGGGCTATACTGGAAACGCGGACGAACGGCGGGGGCCCTTTGCGCGCTGATCAGCGGCGCATTGCTGGCGGTGGGCGGCATGCTGGCGCAAAACTGCTGGGCGGGGCAGATTTATCCATGGCTGGCAAAGCATGGAATGATTGGACCGATGCGCGCGTTTTTACACACGGTATCGGTGCCTTTTAACCCTTATATCGTCTGGGAGGTGACGCCCGACAAGTTCCCGATCAATTCCCAGGAGATATATTTTATTACGATGATTGTGGCGCTGGGTTTGTACATCGGTTTATCCCTGCTTAGTTCCTCGCGCGAGCCGTTCAATCTGGAGCGCATGCTCCACCGCGGCAAATACCGCCGCGAGGGACAGGAAGTGGTCAGCGAAAAGTTAACCTTCAAATCGGCCTTAAAGAGTCTTATCGGCATTGATTCCCAATACACCAAAGGTGATAAAGCACTGGCCTGGTCGGTATTTCTTTATAGTTTTGGTTGGGGATTCGGAAGTTTTATCGTCCTGATTATCTGGAATGCGATCAGGCCCTGGCCCAATCACTGGTGGGCTAACTGGTTCTTTTTCGTCAATTTTATCGTGGCCGGCATCATTGGAATAGTCTCATCAGTCTGGTTCACAATCGGCGGCACCATTGATTTGCGCCGTCTTTTCAAGCGGCTGCGAGAAAGGGAATTGAACGTTCTGGACGACGGCCGCGTGATCGGCCACGTTTCGGCCGACGACGTGGCGCTGGTGGAGAAGGTGGATCATGTGGTGATTGAAGAAGCCCATCGTGAAGAAAAACTGCTGGAACGGGCGCTTGCCAAAGAAAAAGACGAAGTGGACCTGGAGAACCTTAAAAAGCATGAAAAATAAACACGATTGCTTTCCGCATGGTTACCTCCCATCAATTTAATTCCATTATGAAACTCCATTTTAATAACACCAATAGGCGGAATAACGATCCATGCGATATCCGCCCACGCTAACCAGCGCATGGTGACAAGCGCCCGTATCATCGGGGTCCAAGGCGGCAAGTTCATCCCGGTGCCCAAGCCGGCTGATAATACGCCACCATTTCCAAACATGATCGGCGCCATTATGATCCCATAGGCATAATCCCGATGCGCCGGAAGCATAAACTTGCCGGGCATATTCAATGGAATATTTTGGATCCCACCAACAGGACATGGCGGCATACCATTTGGTTTTTTTACCGCGGCACATGTTCGAATAATACGCGCGATCAACATCTTCAAACTGCCCGCTTTGCCAGTCCTGCTTCCACCAGGAACATGGCACCAGCGCATCAACCAGGCCTTCATCAATCCATGTTTCAATATCCAGCGCATAGAATAAATTGTTTTGCGCATTATTCAACACATGGGCGGAAATTTCCCTGCGTTTCCCCGATGAAGCCGGACCGCTCTGGTCAAGTTCGCGGCGCAGGGACCGGATAAAATCCGTCATAATTCCCGCGCGGTAACGCAGCCAGGTTTGATCATGGTCTTCAAGCCGCCGCGGGTCTTTCCCGTGTTCAGCCGCAAAGCCGTCCAGGAGCGGCTGTTCGTACAGCAGGAACGGCGCGCCGCGGGTATAGAGCAGGCTTATGCCGTCCACGCCGTAATTAATCGCCTCCCGGAACAAATCGCGCACGCGCTGTCTGACCCCCTCAAACGCGTAACTGAGACGCGCCACCGGCGTCCCGTCCTTGTCCACACAACGCCATTCCGGATGCTGTAAGTAAGTCGGACTGGTGAATACCTCATCATACGGCGGGAAAATCGCAAAGGCGCCCATGCGCACGCTGACATGAAATTCAATGCCAATACTATGCGCATAGTCACAGGCAATTTTGAGCGGATCTATGCCCCGCTTCCGTAAATCCCGCATTGATTCGACAAGATAGCGGTCGCCAGGGCGCGGAAAATCCGACACATCCCTGCCGCACATCGTGCCGACGTGGCTATTGTATGTGACCACATCCCCGCCCGCTCCCAAACACCAAAAGAGCCTGCCCACATCGGTATGGCGCAACGGTTCAATAACCGCCTCTATTTCATGCGCCGTCGTTGGCCGGTTCCCATAAAACAGCCCATGCCCATCATTAGTCACAATCATGCGGCGGTTGGCTTTTGACGCGCGATCGGACTTGATTGATTCAATTTCCGGTTCCCGCAAGGGGGTCAACTTGATGAATGCAATTGAAGCCGAACGCGCGCAGCCATGGACTTGCTGGGCGATATGCAGCATATCATCCTTCCGAATATCCGCGTATTTCCAGAAACATTCCTGGATGATTGCATTGCGCGTGGAATCTTCCGGGCTCGGGGTTCCAAACACGTAATTAACATCGCTGGTCAATTTAAGCCATACCCCATACGGATCATGAACGTCCACCCAAAGGTGGCCCGGCCAAAATCCGATCGAAATGGCATGCCAGCCATGAACGTTCAAGGGGATGCTCACCGGCGCGGCATTGGTTTCCGGTCCGGCATGCAGTAATCTGCCTTTCAACCCGGCTTGAGTTTCATAATCAATTATGCGCCAATGACCAGGCTTGCCATGCAAAGATAAAGCCGAAGACGGCGCCGCGCATGATAAATCGGAAATGATTTTTGCTTTCGACAAATCACCGCAAATCATTAATGCTCCTTTCGGCTTCACGGCAGGAGGCGTTTGACGCGGACGTGGGGGAAAACACGCGCGGGAATGAAACCCTCGGCGTATTTTACGCCGCACTGATACCCCCGGTAACGCGCGGAAGTCCTGACATAATCAACAAAATCAAGGCCGTCGTGGTTTAGCATGAAATCCATTTGCGATTTGTGCGCCATAAGCATTTTTATTTTCGTTTCCATCACGGACGTAATATCCACGTATTCCTCCGGCACAAACCCCAGTCCGCACAAGGTATCCATATAAAACACCGCCGGACGCTTTTCAACCGGCGGATTTCCGCCCTTCTTTTCGCCGAAATACGGCGCGCCGGACCAGAACGAAGCATCCAGCGCCAGCCGGCTTGTATAATTGTGGTCGGACATGTAATCATGCGGATAATGGGTGATGACCAGGTCGGGTTTCACTTTCCGGATCACCTCCACGATTTTTTTCCGCAGCGCCAACGTAACCTCGACGTGTCCATCCGGAATTTCCAGCGGATAAATCTGCGCGCCGATCACGGCCGCGGATGCCGCCGCTTCCCGCCGTCGAATTGCGGCGATCTTTTCCGGCGGCATTTCAACGCTCCCCTTGTCGCCCATGGTCAGATAACACATCGCAACCTTGTCGCCGCGCTGGGCGCATAATGCCAGCGTTCCGGCACAAAATGCCTCGATATCATCCGGGTTTGCTCCAACTGCCAGTATGTTCATTATTTGATTCTTCCTTTATGTTTTGATTCCACCAACACGGGCTATGCCCGCAATCCAAATTAAAAAAAAGAATAACCACCGAGGCACCGAGGAAAAACAAGAGGAGGGTTTGTCAAATTTGAGATTAGCGTTCTGCTTCTCCCAAATTTGACAAACTCGGCTATTTTTTGGAGAAAAACAGGAGATTTGTTAGCGCAAGCATCTCCATCCACTCTCCAAGGATAAGTCGTTGCTTGAAATCTGGTTTCGCGTCCGGCAAAACCAGATTTCAAGCAATCTCTTCTCCGTGTTTCCGTGCCTCCGTGGTGAATTCTTTTCTTGTTCTTCATAGCGGTACTGAACGTTTATGGTGCTGATCTTGCCCCGTTTTTTCGGACACATGGAACGAATTGTTTTATGCGCATTTTTTTCGCATTTATTTCTTATTCTCGATTTTTATCAATCACATCTTTTCCTGTCCCAGCAATTCCTCCAAAGCAAGCGTATCGGCAAAATCCCGGCTTGAATCAGGCAAATCCCCGGCCTGAACCAATGCCGTGCGCAATATGCCGTCATCATTTGTCCGCATCCCAGCAACCTTCCCGATCATTTCCCAGGATTGCTTCAACGCTTGCGCCTGAGCGCTCAGTTTCCCAATCTTCAATCCCTCACGAATCGCCGCCGCAAATGCGCCAGACTGGGCGGCAATTGTGTCAACCTGGCGCCGGAGTGCGGATACATACGGCTCCTTAAGCTGATTCGCCATGGTTTCGGCTTTCTCGGGGGATATGGCCGTGCCGTAAAACTCAAATACAGCGAAATTAGCGGGCTCATGAAACCATTTGGCCAGGCAGGACCAACTGGTGCAGCGTTCCGTGGCCGGATCATTGAGCATATTGCGCCCGATATTGATCCGCCAGCGCCGTCCTTCCCCGGGTTTGGCCGCCAATAATTCAAACGGTATGCTGAGCTCAAGGATCCAATCATTTGTGCCAATCCGTGTCCCGGTCTTTAGCATCAAGTGGTTGACCGGAACATCCACTCCTCCGTCGCGTCTGGAAGCGGAGCGACTGCCTTTGGCGTTCACAATCAGTTGAAAATACGGACCGTTGTCCTCCGGCATCAGGAATATTTCAACGCTATCATCCTGCCATAAACTATCCGAGCCATCCTTTTGAACGGCAGCGATTTTGCCGGGATCAGGCTCCTCGCATTGAATGGCTAGATACAGGTTTTTATCATCCCACCCGGCTTTAAACCGGGCCTGCTTATGCAACGCATAAGCCTGCTTCCCCAGCATCCAAAAACCGGTTATGGCTGGCACAGTTTCCCATTCCTGGGCAGTAATTTGTCCATCCATAACCGGTTCTTTCTGCAGGCGATAACAAGGATAGACGGGTTGATCAATCGCCCCGCATATTCCGGCAAGCATCGCAAACATTATGATTATCGCTGTTTTTCTCATTTTGCCTCCATTACTTGAAACGTTTTTTCGTCGCATACTCCGGTTGCAACATCCCTGACCTTAAGTGTCCATTTCCCGCACGGATCACTGAGGCACAACGGGATCACTCCGTTCGTCGCGCCGTTGCTTGCCACCATGTTATCGGCATAACAGGAGACTTCCTTCCCGTCCGGCGCCATCACCTCAACGTGGAAGACGTGCAGACCGATTTCGCGGCTGTCCGCCTTGATACTGACTTTATAGGCAAGCTCCCCGCCCTGACAAACTTCTTTCGGAATTTGAATGTCAATGCCGGTTGTCTGGTATGGCATGATACTGTATAGTTGCGCGATCCCGGGCGTAATATCAGCCGTAATCCGGTCCGTCATGCCAACCAATCCCCCTGTGCGCACGTTATATACATACGCTTTTTGGGGAAGCGTAAACGTTATGGCATTCGTTGTCAACGGATTGGCGGTGCCCTCTTCATATTTTTTCAAGGAGTCCGGCAATTCCTGCAATACACCGAGGTATTGCCGGGCGCCGGATTTGAATTGATAGGTCCTGACGCCGAATATATCAGGATCGGACGTCATACCGGCATTCGCGCCAACGCCGGCCAGCGTCTTTTTCCAAAACAGCCTTATGGCTTCGGCATTCTTATCCAAAACCATGGAACTGCCTTCCAACGATCCGACTCCGGACGCGTATCCGGACAATGAAAAATTCAACAGCAAAGCCTTGCCTTTCCCATAAACGTTTTCAATGAAGGCCGGAGTGTCACCACTGCGGGCAAATGATTTCCCGGTGGTTACTTTTAACGACGCATCCGCAAACGTTGCCACCGGATACTTTTCCGGATAGCCTTCCTTGTTAATGATAATATCGCCCTTCAGGGCTTTCGGGGACTTCGTATCCTGGCCGACGCCGAACACTTCGTCCAGGGCGCCGGTTTCATAAGGCTTCGCGTGTTCATCGCATACCCCGGGACGGATATCGGCAATGACCACGCCCCCATCATCGTGGACAAATGACTTGATGGCCGCCACCTCCTCCGCTGACAGCGCCTGCGCGTAGGGCAATATCAAATGTTTGATCCCTTTTTGTTTGAGAATGCCGTGTTTCAACTGCTCATAAGAGATCATCACAAACTGATGCCCGCTGTCCTCCATCAACGGCACGATGGCGTTCAGCACGTTTTCCATGGGCGGAAATCCCCCGGTCAAAGTGGCCGCATGGACACTGCTGATTGAATAAAGAACGGCCATGCCGTCATTTTCCTTTTCAGCCGACATTAACAATTTGCCGACGCCGTCTTTTAATTCATGGATTTCTTTCAAGCCGGCCTTGAAAGAGTCGCGAAACGACAGGTCGGGATTCATAGCCGAGCCTGCCGCAACCGGATGCCACTCCAAACCCACTGCAAACACACTCAATAAGTTTGCTTGCATAAAGATGCTCTTCCATGGAAAGAACCGGTGATAAATCTCACTGCCGTGGGTGGGATAACCGCCATACCATCCAATACCCAACATGGCGTCCGGACAACTGAAATCGGTTATCAAGCGTGATTGTAATGGCCTGTAATAAGGATTATTCCATTGTATGGCCTGCATCATTTTCCAGTTATCGCAACTTTGAAAACCATAGCTGTTAACTTGCGTGTCACTGGCCTCATACCCGATTTTGGCATTGGGAATAATATCCCTGATGGCGCCGGCCGCAAACTTGAACATGCCGGCCCAGACGCTCTCCATGCACATCCGGTAATCCACCCACAACGGCCCAAGCGCCGGCCTGGCCTTGACCTCCTCCAGCGTTACCGGCTGAACCTGCGCAAACGAGGTATATACGCTTCCATATTCCTTGTTGAGCTTGTCTATTGACCCGTATTGAGCCTGCAAATAGGCATGGAATCGCGGAACGCAGTTGGAGCAAAAACACAATTCATAAGGGCCGTCAACAAAATAATCTTCGTCCCCCATTGAAAATTCGCGGGCGGACAACGGTTTCACCACCGCCGCCATATTGGTCAACTTGGCCGCTTCCCGGCAAAGATAAATCGAGTCATTTAAACATGGTAATCGGATATGATCGTCCTTTGTACGGGCTGGTATTTTCGGATGCGGATAATGATCTGTTTTTTTGTCATACCACCGCGTTGTATAAGGTATAATGTAAAAATTATACCTTGCGCCCATTTCGAATTGCATTTTTGTCCGGTCTGTAACTCCGGCATCATTTTCGAAATCATTCCAAACAGTAAAATAATCAAAACCGGCTTTATTTGCCACGGAATAGAAAGCATTATCCAGATATCCCCCGGGCGGACAAAACCACCCGAACAGGCGAATATCATTTTTGGGGTAGTTGTTCCAATATGAGAAGCGTTGTTTCTTTTTGTCCACGATATCGTTCGTTTTGTCGTCAACCAGCTCCACGCAGGCATACTGCATGATTGACCGCGGCATGGCCGCCGGCAGTTCAAATTTGGCCGTCTGCCGGCCCCTGGCCGGAACCGCGCCGACCGCTATATCCGTTTTGGCCGTGATCCTGTCCAGCGTATCCCTCTGCCGCGCGACAACGCGCACATTGACCGCCTCATCGGTCTCATTGACGATCGTTATCGTCCCTTTTGCCGGTTCCCCAACCCCGTATGATTTTGCGCTTAATTCAATCTTATCAATGCGCACACCGGATTCCAGGTCCAGACACATTGAGCCGCAATCTATGACTTTGCCTTTCCTTTTAACAAAGACATCCGCAAAATAGCGGCCGGCCGGCAGGGCGGCAAACTGCATGGAGACCGTGTTGGTCCCAACCTGCAGGCGCACCCGTTCTTTCCTGTTTGCAACAATATCGCCATCCTCGCTCCGGACCACGCATTCGCAATCAACGGATATTTTCAGCAAACTGTTGACCGTAAAATCCAGCATGGGACCGGCCGATCTTGACTGGCGGATATAATTCCGGCCGGATACTTGCGCGACCGGGGTCTTATTCCCGGCCTGCAGAAGCAGGCGGCAGATATAGGCCAGATAATAGTCATATTCTATCTGCCGTGAATCCAAGGATGGGGCCGGGGTAAGCCCCTGGCCGCCCGCGGTGTTACAACCGCGCAATGAATATATTTTCCCTTTGCCGAACTGCGAAGTCTCAATGATTCCATCCGTTACCGCGGTCATGGCCGGATAGTTTGAAATCGCCGGCAGGGCCTTGTAAGGCAACAGGCAGGGCATATCAATTTTGATTTTCCCCGCATTGGCCCGGGTCCAGTATTCATCGCCCCCATTGATATTGCCCACCAATGAAGTCCCGGTCTTGACCTGTTTCAGGATAAGGTATTTTATTCGCTTGGGCAATGAGGCCCAGTTGATGTTGGCCAGAACGATGACATCATATTTGC
>Ga0074199_1000277_pt1 | contig 94443 bp, 72 predicted proteins | sample EPASupsiteSAE347_FD_64528 | JGI IMG/M metagenome (GOLD analysis project Ga0074199, IMG submission 64528) | Bioremediated contaminated groundwater from EPA Superfund site, New Mexico - Sample SAE3-47 | ecosystem: Environmental > Aquatic > Deep subsurface > Groundwater > Contaminated ...
CGGTAAAAGGACTGGGAAGGGAGGTGGGGGGGAAAGAAAACCGCCGGGGGGAAGGGGAGAAGGGGTTTTGGGAAAAAAAAAAACGGCCCCCCGGGGGGGGGGGGGGGAGAGAGAAGGGATGCCAACACCGCGAGAGATGGCCGGAGAGATAAGTCGGCTGAAAAAAGAGCTGGCGCACGTGACGTGGCAACGTGAACCGGGACGGTTCGCCCTACCCGCCCGGAATATGGACGAAATAGGCAGGGCGAATCCCACGATGCGCGCGACAGGGCCTCCGGCTGAGCCGGTATGCACGTCAAGAATCGAGCATGACGCAGCCATGCTTCATTACAAAAAAAATCAATATAACCTTGACCTTTCATTGCCAAGAGCCAATAATTTCAAAATAGATCGTAAAGAAAGAAACAGATGATCAATCCGGCAAACATTTTGAAAGTTACGGCCTTCAGCATGGCGCTTTGGCTTCTCGGTATGCACGGCGCCCTGGCCAGCATGCCTGCAACGCTGGCGGGCAGCGATGCAGACGGGCGGGCAAACAATGTGCTGGTAGCCAAAGTCAACGGCGCCATCAGTCCTGTCACGGCAAAATTCATCACCGAAGCCATTGAGCGGACAGAAACAGACGAAGCCGTCTGTCTTATCATTGAACTGGATACTCCCGGCGGACTGGATGACTCCATGCGCGCAATTATCAAACGCATGCTCGCCTCAAAAGTTCCGATTGTTGTTTATGTGGCCCCTTCCGGCTCGCGGGCCGCATCGGCCGGCGCATTTATCACCCTGGCCGCCCATGTCGCCGCCATGGCGCCGGGCACCGCCATCGGCGCGGCCCATCCGGTTACGCTGATGCAGTCAGGCCCGATGGATACGAACATGAGCGCGAAGGTCACGCATGACGCCGCCGCCTATATCCGCTCAATCGCCGAAAAGCGGGGACGGAATGCCGGCTGGGCCGAATTGGCCGTCCGCGAAAGCGTTTCTCTTTCGGAAACGGAGGCTTTGAAAAAGAAAGTGATTGACCTGATTGCGCCCTCCCTGCCCGCCCTGCTGGAAGCGCTTGATGGCCGGAGCGTCAGCGTCGGCGAGGCATCCGTCAAGCTGAACACCAAAGACGCGCGAGTGACGGAGATAACCATGAACTGGCGCGATATGTTCCTGGAAGTCATCGCCAATCCGAACGTTGCTTATGTTCTTTTCATGTTCGGCTTGCTGGGGCTCTATTTTGAGCTGGCCAATCCCGGCGCCATTCTGCCAGGCGTTGTCGGGGCAATTTCCCTGATTCTTGCTTTTTTTGCGTTCCAGACTCTTTCGGTCAATCTGGCCGGCATATTGCTTATTGTGCTCGGCATTATTCTGCTTATAATAGACGTAAAAGCCGCCACGCACGGCGTGCTGACGGTCGGAGGTTTGGTTGCCATGTTTATCGGGTCGCTCATGCTTTTTAATTATGATGATCCGGCATTCCGCGTTTCTTTGCGGGTTATTATCCCGGTTGTGCTCGCGGTCGGTTTGTTCTTTTTCCTGGGCACCTGGCTCTCAATCCGGGCCTTGACCCGCAAGCCGGTCAGCGGCGCGGCCGGATTGATCGGCGAAAGAGGAGATGCGCGCACGAACATTGACAGCCGTGATGGGCGGGTTTTTGTGGCCGGCGCGCATTGGAACGCGGTGTCAGAAAGGCCGATTTCTTCCGGCGCTAAAATTATCGTTGAAAGCGTTGACGGCATGACGCTGCGCGTGTCGGAAGACGGCAAATAAAACAAAAATAAAAATCACGCGCGAAGCGCGTGATAAACTGAAAGGAGAATCCCATGGGTCCAGGCATGATTGTTTTTTTGGCAATAGTTGTCTTTATAATTGCCAACAGTGTTCGCATTCTGAGGGAATATGAACGGGGCGTCGTTTTCCGCCTTGGCCGGTTTGTCGGCGTGCGCGGTCCGGGCCTTATCATCCTCATCCCGCTTTTTGAAAAAATGGTGCGGGTTACCCTGCGCACCGTGGCGCTGGATGTTCCCCCGCAGGAAGTCGTCACGCGCGATAACGTATCCGTCAAGGTGAATGCCGTCATGTATTTCCAGGTTTTTGAACCCGGCAAGGCGATCATTGCCGTAGAGGATTATCTCTATGCCACCTCCCAGATGGGCCAGACGACCCTGCGTTCGATCCTCGGCGAGCATGAACTGGATGACCTCCTCTCCAACCGCGAGGCGATTAATCAGAAACTGCAGAAAGTCATTGACGAGCGCACCGATCCCTGGGGGGTTAAAGTCAGCGCCGTTGAAGTCAAGGACGTTGATTTGCCCGAAAATATGAAACGCGCCATCGCGAAACAGGCCGAGGCGGAACGCGAACGCCGCGCAAAGGTGATTCATGCCGACGGCGAATTCCAGGCGTCAAGAAAACTGAAAGACGCCGCCGACGTCATGGCCGTCCAGCCGGTGGCCGTTCAGTTGCGCTATCTGCAGACGCTGACCGAAATCGCCGTGGAAAAGAATTCGACCATCGTCTTTCCCCTGCCGATGGAATTCCTCAGCTATTTCCTTAAGCCGAAAACAAAGGATTCATAATTCCCGGCAGTAAATTGGACCGCCAAAGGCGGTAACTTTTTCCGAGGTAGGGCGGGACAGCCTTGTCCCGCCGTGCTTCCACCGTTCTGACGGCCGGACTGGGACTGCTCCGCCGAAGCAACGCCTCCTGGCTGCGACCTTCCTTCGCCCACCGGCCCACCGAAGCGAGGGCTTCGCGAAGGCGGGAGGCTGGACAGTCCGGCCCTACCATTTTCCATGACTGTGGCATGCTCACGGCTCACCGGGACGGTTCGCCCTACCCGTCCGGGATATGGCCGAAATAGGCAGGGCGAATCCCGCGCGGCGCGGGACAGGGCCTCCGCGTTATGCACGTCAAGAATCGAGCATGACACAGCCATGACCATTTTCAAATTCCCATGTTTCAACCTTGACATTTGTTTAACCGTTTGATTAAATCAATGCATTAAATAATAAAGGACCTTATGGGAAGATACGATTCAAACCAAAAACACCGCGTCCTGGAAGCGGCCGTGGCCGTGTTCGCCGACCGGGGACTGGAGGGCGCCACCATCAGGCTCGTCGGCCAAAAAGCCGGCGTCAACAGCGCTCTCATCTATTATTTTTTTGAAAACAAGCAAAAGCTGTTTGAGGAAGCAATCCGCATGGTCTTCCGTGATTTTCTCGCGATGCTCGACAGTCATAAAAAACCTTTTGAAAATGCCCGCGCCAGAATAGATTTTCTCGTCAACGGAATTTTTGACTATTACGAAACGCGCCGCGCGCGCATGCGCTTGATGATGCAGGTCTTTAATCTGCACATCCGCCTGCTGGCGGATATTATCCTGGATGTTCTCAAACAAAAAGAGGCGCTTCCGCTGGCGGTTCTGCAGGACGGCATTTTGCGCGGGGAGTTCCGGCCGTTTTCACCCCTTCAGCTCTGGTGGAACCTGCTGGGCATGTGTATTTTTACCATCCAAGCCCAGGAAATCGCATCCCGGCTTGATCAAAAAAAAATTCCCCTGGATTTGCCCGCCCTGCCCGAACGGAAAAGACAGATGGTTGAATTGTTGCTTTCGGGATTGGTTGTTTTGAAGAAAGATCGTTGTAAAATTCATCGGAATACGGACGCGATGAAACGCCTCCCTCCACGACAATCAAGCGCAAAATAATTTTGAAATTCAAAAAAACAGGAACAGGAAATATGAAAATAATAACAGCAATAATATTAGCCATAACGATTTTAACCGGCGGTTGCGCTTTTAACAGCCGGAAGCCCGACGGCTCGGGCACGATTGAATGCACCCAGGTTGACATTGCCCCGCAGGTCGCCGGACGCATTGTTACCCTGGTCCCGCAGGAAGGCGACCTTGTCAGGCAGGGCGATCTGGTTGCCCGGCTGGATGCGGCGGATTATGAGTTAAAACGGAATGAAGCCGGTTCCGCCGTGGCGGTCGCCCGCGCCCAGCTCGAATTACTGCTGGCCGGCAGCCGGGAAGAAGACATTGAACGCGCGCGGGAACAAGTCATGGAAGCGCAGGCCTCAGCCGAAGCCGCCGAAGCCGACCTGCGCCGCATCAGTTCTGTTTATCAAAGCGGCACCGCCACGCAAAAACAGATGGACGACGCCAAAGCCCAGGCTGATCGCACCAAAGCCGCTTTGGCCGCCGCCGGTCAGAATTTGACCAAACTGGAAAAAGGCAGCCGCGAGGAAGAAATCCGGCTGGCGGAAGCGCAAGTGGCCCAGGCGGATGCCCGGCTGGCGCTGACGGAAAAGGCCGTTGCCGACTGCACCATAACCTCTTCCATCAACGGCGTGGTCACAACCCGCATTCACGAGGAAGGCGAATTTGTTCCCATCGGCGCCCCGCTCATCGCCGTTTCCCGGCTGGATGAAGTCTGGCTTTCAGTTTATGTGCCCGAAACCTCCCTGGGCGGCGTCAAGATCGGCCAGAATGCGCGGGTAAAAATTGACGGCCGGCCGGATTTTTTTGAAGGCAAGGTAACTTACATCTCGCCGACAGCTGAGTTCACACCGCGCAACGTTCAGACTCCCGATGAACGCGCCAAACTGGTTTATCGCGTAAAGATTACCCTGCCCAACAAAGAAGGCATTTTCAAGCCGGGATTGCCGGCGGACGGATACTTAAGTCAGAAGCCGGAATAAGGAACACAAAAAATGAAGGTCGTAGAAAATAATCCGGCGGTTTTGACCAGAAATTTGACAAAATCATTCAACAACCTGAAGGCTGTTGATGGTCTGACCCTCTCCGTTGAAAAAGGGGAAATGTTCGGGCTCGTCGGCCCGGATGGCGCCGGTAAATCCACCACGATCCGCATGCTTTGCGGAATTTTAAGCCCCACTTCCGGCAAGGGATGGGTGGCTGGATTTGATCTGGAAAAGGAACGGCCATTGATCAAGCGGCGCATCGGTTATCTTTCCCAGAATTTTACCCTTTACGGCGATTTAACGGTGGACGAAAATATCGAATTCTTTGCCGGAATTCACGGGGTCAGCATGTTTAAGAAAAGGCGGGACGAACTGCTTGAATTCACCCGTTTAACTCCCTTCCGCGGCCGCCTGGCAGAAGCGCTTTCCGGCGGAATGAAAAAAAAGCTGGCTTTGGCCTGCACCCTGATTCATACGCCGGATATAATATTTCTTGATGAGCCCAGCACCGGCGTTGATCCCGTTGCCAGGGGAGAACTCTGGAGCATTCTCAGTTCAATCCTGGACGGGGGCGTGACGGTTTTTATGACCACACCGTATCTTGACGAGGCCGAACGCTGCCGCCGGATCAGTCTTATGCATCAGGGACACGTTGTCATGACCGGCACGCCGTCCGCAATCAAGCAGGCCATGCCGGGCGCCATGTACGATTTGTATTGCGCCGATGCGGCCGCCGCCTATCGGTTATTGCGCGCAAAATTACCCGCAACCAGTCTGGTTTTATACGGCGACCATTTGCGCCTCTGGAGCGACGGCGAACAAAGCGTCCGGGAAACCGCCGCCTGGCTCGGCAGGGATATCAAGGAGGTTACCCTGACCAAAACCGATCCTTCCCTGGAAGACGCGTTTGTGGCGCTCCTCGGAACAGGCCAACCCAAAGGGAAACGGATATGACTAAAATCAGTCTAACCATCTTATCTTTAATATTATTTCTCTCATTTGCCGGACAAAGTCCGGGGGAGGAAATCGGCATCGAACGGATTATCGGCGACGTTCTTGAACACAGTTATCAATTGAAGATAGCCGGCGAACAGGTAGCGGCCGCCGAGGCGGTAAAAAAACAGGCTGACGCCGCCCTGTTTCCCTCCCTTGATCTGGACGGACGCGCGGCGCACTATGAGGGCTTGAAGGAAAATAATTTTCCCAATTTTGTGATTCCGGCCATTCCCGACCGTTACGGGGGCGGCGTTACACTTTCCCAGCCCCTTTATACCGGCGGGAAAATTTCCGGGCGGAAACAAATGACGGATGAACAGCGTCTTTCAGCCCGGTCGTCATTCATGGCCCGCCGCGCCGATGCTGTTTATCAGGCGCAGGTCGCCTACTGGTCATGGTCAAAGGCTTTTTATGCGGCCGAATCTTTTCAGGCGGCCGTGGCCTGGATGGAATCCCATGACCACGACATCAGTAATTTACATGCGGCCGGATTAGCGACCGAAAATGACCGGCTCTCCACAAGCGTCCGCCTCGATCAGACCCGTCTGCGTCTTGAGGAAGCGTTACGCTATACACGTTTGTGCCGAGCCGTTGTTGAACGGCTTACCGGAAAAACATTATCCGCGGCGGCGGCGCCCTCAAGGCCTGCCTGTGATGAGCCAGCCCCCGTTGCCGGCGAGCAGGAGTTGATTCAGGGCGCGCTTGCCAACCGTCCGGACGTTCAGTCCCAGCAATCAGCGTTCAATGCCGCGCGCAAAAATATTCAAATCCAGAGCGCGGATTATTTTCCGCAGTTTAACGCCAATCTCCGCGGCGAGGTCGGCCGGCCGAATCAGTTGAACATACCGCCCCAGGACCAGTGGCAATTCGATGCCTTGATCGGGGTTTCCGCCTCATGGAATATCCTTGATTGGGGACTGACGCAGGGAAAAGTCAGCGAGGCCCGGGCCAAAGCCAATCAGGCGGGGCATCAACTTTCCCAATTAAACGAGCAGGTAATTTTTGAAGTGCGCCAGGCGTTGATTAATCTGGAAAATGCCCTTACGCGAGCGCGCGTGGCGCGGCGCGCGGAGGAAAGCGCCCGGCTCGATTTGAAAGCCGCCACTGATCTCTGGCGGAACGGACTCGCGCGGCATTCCGATGTGCTTGACGCTCAGGCGCGGCTGACGGACGCCGGCTTTGATCTTGTCAACGCCGGCGCCGATGTCGCCCTGGGCCGCGCCGAACTTGACCATGCTTATGGCACGAATGCCGAACTCGATCCTCAATAACCATGCAAGCCGAGCCCCTATCCGAAACGGTCGTCAGCGTGACCGGTCTCACAAAAAAATTTGGAAAATTCACGGCCGTTGATCATCTGTATTTTTCAATTCACCGCGGAGAGGTCTTTGGGTTCCTTGGACCCAATGGCGCCGGAAAATCCACCACGATCCGCATGCTCTGCGGCCTGTTGGAGCCGACCTCCGGGACAGCATCCGTCGGCGGGTTTGATGTCGCCCGCAATCCGGAGAACGTGCGCGCGAATATCGGATACATGTCGCAAAAATTCAGTTTGTACCGGGACTTGACCGTCCTTGAAAACCTGAATTTTTTTGGCGGGGTCTATGGGCTGGCGGGGGAACGCTTGAAAAAACGCCGGGCGGCCGTGATTGATTTCGGCGGATTGGCCGGACTGGAAAAATCGGTGACTGGCACGCTTTCCGGCGCCCTCCAGCAGCGCCTGGCGCTCGGCTGCGCCATTTTGCATGAGCCGCCGATTCTTTTTCTGGATGAGCCGACGAGCGGAATTGATCCGATATCGCGCCGTATGTTCTGGGATATTATCCGCGAGATGGCGGCGCGGCAGGTTACCATTCTGGTTACAACCCACTTCCTGGACGAGGCCGAACTATGCAGCCGGCTTGGATTCATTGCATCGGGAAAACTGATTGCCATCGGAAAACCGGATGAGTTGAAGCGAACGGCGGTGGAAGAGGACCTTTTTGAAGTGGTATTACCGCTTCTTTCAGGCGCGCGAGAAATTATCCGGCGGATCGAAGGTGTGCAGGATGTTTCCTATTTCGGCCAGAACCTCCACGTCTTTTGCCGGCGGGGCGCTTTCCAGGCCGACAATCTGGAACAGGAAATTCGCAAACGCGGCCTGGCGCCGCTTGGTTTGCGCGCCATCGCCCCGCGTCTTGAGGATGCATTTATCCGGCTCGCGGAGAAGGATGTGAAGCGGGACTCGTGAAGCGTAGTGCGTATGAATTAACGAAATACGCTTCACCCGCCTGCAACGCTTTGCGCCCGCCTGCAGCGTTATGCGCAGCATTTCGGGCAGGTAGCACTGCGGGCAGGCGAGATACGAGGTACAAATAATATTATGAACCGTCTTTGGGCCATATTTATCAAGGAAATCCGGCAAATCCGCCGCGACCCGCTTTCGCTCGCCCTCCTTATTTTTGTGCCGGCATTTTTACTGCTGCTTTACGGATATGCGCTTTCATTTGACGTCAAGCATATCAGGGTGGCGGCGCTCGACGAGGATCAGACCCGGGAAAGCCGTTTTTTACTGGACAGTCTTTTCCAAAATCCTTATTTCAACCGGGTCGGAACTCTTTCTTCACGATCAGAAATTGACGACTGGCTGAAACGCGGAAAAGCGCGGATTGTATTGGTTATTCCAAATGATTTTACCAGACGCATGGCGCGCGGACAGAAAGCGGCCGTGCAGGCTTTAATTGACGGAGCCGACGCCACCGCCGCTAATGTCGCCGTCGGATATCTTGACGCGCTGGCGGAAAAAATAACGCTGCAAATGACCGTAAACAGACCGGCTTTGCCGGTCAAATTAGAGCCGCGGATCTGGTTCAATCCGGACCTGCAGAGCGCCCATTTCCTTATTCCGGGGCTGATGGGCATGTTGCTGATGCTTTCCGCCGTTATCGCCACCTCGCTGTCCATTGTCCGGGAAAAAGAGCGGGAAACCATCGAACAGATCAATGTTTCCGCCGTCCGGCCCGAAGAGCTGATTATCGGCAAAATATTGCCTTATTTTTTAATTTGCCTGCTTACCACCCTTATTGTCCTGGGAGTCGGCTATTTCATCTTCGGGGTCGCCATTCGCGGATCGCTCTTTCTGCTTGCCGGCGCTGTGCTGATATTTCTCTTTGCCGCCCTGGGAATGGGCCTTTTAATTTCGTCCGCCACAAGTTCCCAGCAGGAGGCCTTTCAACTGGCCATAATCACCACCCTTCTGCCCTCCGTCATCCTTTCCGGCCTGATTTTTCCGATCGCCAGCATGCCAAGATTGATTCAGGGAATTTCGCTCCTGGTACTGCCGCGTTATTTTGTCTCCGCCATGCGGAGTGTTATTTTAAAAGACGCCTCTTTTTCCATCATCTGGCCGCAACTGGCGGCCATGATTGCGCTGGGGATCATTTTCAACCTCCTGGCGGCGCGATTGATGGGACGAAAAGCATGAAGGAAACACCGGCTTGAATAATCAAAAATCAAAAATCGCCCGCCTTGTGCGGGTCCGCCTCTGGCGGAAAAATCGAAAATGGGCCGCGGGCAGAGCCCGCATTAGATGCATGGTGGTCAAAGAGTTCGCGCAGATTTTGCGCGACCGTAATCTTGTCCGCCTGCTGGTGGTGGCGCCGCTCGTTCAGCTTCTTGTCATGGGTTTTGCGGCCACGACGGATATCCGTGAAATCCGGCTGGCGGTGCGGGATAACGACCATTCCTGGCACAGCCGCGAATTGTGCCGCTCGCTCGGCGCCTCCGGATATTTTAAAATCATCCATGCGGCCGGACCGGAAACCAGCGATGGATCCCTGCTTGTTTCGGGCCAAGCCGGCCTGGCGCTGGTTATCCCCGAGGAATTTGAAGAACGGATATTGAAAGGACAGTCCGTTTCGGTGCAGGCGCTGGTGGATGGGGCTGACAGTAATTTCGGCGTTCAGGGACTGGGCTACCTGCAGAAAGCGATCCGAACCTTTACCGCCGGACTGGAGGAGCGCCATCAAAGCCGCGCCGGCCGTTCGTCCCTTCCTTCCGTGGCCGTTGAAAGCCGGGTATGGTATAATCCGGGGCTTGTTTCGCGCGTCTATATGGTCCCGGCCATAATGGCTCTTTTACTGCTGGTAACAACCATGCTGATCACCAGCATGGCCCTGGTCAAAGAACGCGAAAACGGGACAATGGAACAGTTGATTGTCACTCCGTTGCGTTCCGGCGAGATTATTATCGGCAAGCTTTTGCCTTTTGTGCTCATCGGTTTTATTGAACTGATTTTTGCCGTTCTGGTTATCCGCTTCATTTTTCAGATTCAGATGCGCGGCAATATATTATCTCTGCTCGTTTTGTCCCTCTTCTTTTTATTGACAACTTTAGGGCTGGGGCTTTTCATTTCCACCCTGGTCAAGACCCAGCAACAGGCCATGCTCGTGGCCGCATTTTTTGTGATGATGCCTTTTGTGCTTCTCTCCGGATTTGCCTTTCCGGTTGAAAACATGCCCAAGCCGATGCAGGCGCTCACCGGCCTGATTCCGCTCAAATATTATCTCATGGCCGTGCGCGGCATTTATCTCAAAGGACAGGGCTGGCTGGAATTCTGGCCGCAGGCGCTGGCCCTGTTGGTCTGGGGTATCGCCATACTGGGCATTGCCGCCGCCAATTTCCGGAAGAGACTGGATTGACTCAAAAACAAAAGACCCGTTGTTATTCACAACGGGTCTTTTATCCAAAAAACTGACAACAATCCGGTTATTGAGCAACAGGCGTATCTGCCGCCTTTTCAACCGGCTTGTCAGCGGGTTTGTCTTCCGCTTTCTTCTCAACCGCTTTGGGCGCGCAACAGGACATGAAATCGTCCTTGGTCAAAGCGCCGCATTTATCCGCATCCATTGACTGCCACTTGGCCCGGCTGGCTTTCAATTCGTCCGCGCTCAGTTTGCCGTCGCCGTTGGCGTCCAGATCCTTGAACTGGGCGGTGCGATAAACAACGATCTCGCCGACGGTAATCGTGCCGTCGTTATTGGCGTCCTGCTTTTCAAAAATGCTTTTCTTGTCTCCGCAGGCGGCCGCGGCCGGCTGATCCTTGGGGGCATCCTTGCCGGCAAAGAAAACAATATATTCCTCAACTGTAACCACGCCGTCCTTGTCGGTGTCCATGGCGGCGAAGCTCTTGTCCGCGCCGGCATTAATTTCGTCCGCGCTCAGTTTGCCGTCGTTATTGGTGTCCATTTCCTTGAACCATGTTTCGCGGCAGGCGACACATTCGGCCTGTGAAATTTGACCGTCTTTGTTGACGTCCATCTTCCGCATAATACATGTCTGTTCGCAGACCGCCACCGGCGTCTTTTGTTCAGCCACAGCCGGATCGGAAACAGCTTTCTGCACATCGGCCTTGGGCGCCGTATCCTGGGCGCAACAGACCGCGTAAGCCGCGATGCCGAGCGCGCACGCAATCATTCCTGTCATCAATCGTTTCATCTTGCCTCCTTGTTTGTTTTGCCATCGGGAGCTTTCTTTTTATTTTACCGGCCTGGCGGATAATAAATCGAAAACATGCCTGATGGCCTGTTGCGGAGAGTGATAATAGAAATGTTTCAGCCGGAGTCAAGCGCCAATAACATGAAGTTAGAAACTAAGATTAACGGTGGCGCCAAGCGAACCGCCTTCGGGATTGATCATATACCGGGATTGGCCGATGTTGCCGGACATGTTTTCCATCCAGTCATAGCGGCCAAAAATGCCGACTCCAAGTCCGTCAATGATCCGCAGGCCAAGCTGGGCCTGGACAAAACCGCCGAATTTGCACTCTGAATAATCCTGGCTGTCCGTCCAGGTTTGCAATTTTTCAGGACTGCCGTTATTGTAGGAGGCATAGAGCGTTTCCGTGTAAGACGCCTGCATATTGACCCAGTTGAAGGTCGGCCCGGCAATACCTGAGAGCGAAAGCCGCCAATAGTTGGCCGACATGAGCATGCCAAGCGACATTGTGCCAAGATTCATATCCAATGACTGCTGGATGCTGTTGTAAGCATTGTAACTATAAGCCCCGGTCTCAACCGTGCCGGCCCCGCGGCGCGCATCCGGAATATTATTGATTACCGGCGCCTCGGAGAGGGAATAAACATCCTCGTCATACTGGGCGTAATTTTTCCATTCCTGCCTGTCGCTGAAATTAGCATACTGGGCCGCATCAGAAAAAGTGGTCCGTGAAAAATCAAGATGCAACCCCGCATCCAGCAAGCCATAGCGGTAGAGAACCCTTTCCAATTGAATATAAGGCGCGATTTCCCGGTCGGAATTGTTATGCGTTTCGCCGATGGCAGCTTCCGTACTGCGCGTGTACTCGGTATAAGTCCTTCCCACATAATGAAACGCAACCGAGTTGCCTTGAGCCTCTCCGCCATCCCAATCCTCCGTGCCGCCATCCAAATCCGTATAATCGTCTTTGTGGACATATCCATCTTCGTAATTCCGGTCCGAATAAGAACTCAAATCGCCGGCCGGCTCATAACGGCGGAAAACATCGCCGGCCTTGGCGGGAATATTGTAGTTTTGCGAGTAGGAATATGTCTTGAATGACTGGCTGTGGATCATTCTTAAGAGAACTCCGGCGGAGACTTTCCATTTACCGGCTTCATCAGGGTTTGCCGCGCTTTCAAGACCGCGTTTCCACCAGCTTTTCCCTGCTGTCTCAGCAAGTTCTTCGCCAGCCTTCAACTGCGTCTCGCCTTTCTTCGCCCGGACCTCTTCCTGTGCTTTAATCTTGGCTTCTATTGCGGCTTTCTTATCGGATTCTTCTTTTGCCTTTGCCTCGGCCATGGCTTTTTGTTTGGCCTTTATTCTTTCCCGGCAGCTGAGTTCAAAACTTTCACGCGCCTGTTTAGCCTCGGTTTCCCTGGCCGCGGCAATCGCGGCGGCGTCCTTCGCCTGGACTCCTTTCGCCGCGGCTTCCTCTTGAGCTTTGCGTTTCGCCTCAGTAAAGGATTCTTCGTCTGATGCCGCCTTTTTCGCGGCTTGCGCGGCCCTATCCGCTTCCATAGCTTTTTGTTCAGCCTCGGACTTGGCGGTCGCCGCTATCTTTTCCCTGACTTCCACATCTTTTCTGGCTTTCTGCTCCGCCGCCTGTTTTGCTTTTTTCTCCGCTTCGGACTTGGATTTGATCTTTGCCTGCCGGCTGATCTCAAAAAAAGCTTCCCGTGCTTTGCTAGCCTCGGCTTCCCTGGCCGCGGCAATCACGGCGGCGTCCTTCGCCTGGACTCCTTTCGCCGCGGCCTCCTCCTGAGTCTTGCGTTCCGTTTCGATAAATGATTCCTCGCCTAAAGCTGATTTTTTCGCGGCTTGCGCGGCCCTATCGGCTTCCGCAGTTTTTTGCCCGGCTTCCGACCTGGCGGCGGATGCCATCTTTTCCATGGCTTCCACATCTTTTCTGGCTTTTTGTTCAGCCGCCTGCTCCGCCTTTGCCTCCGCCTCGACCCTGGCTTTTGCTTCAGCAACAGCCTTTTTCTCCGCAGCCTCTTTGGCCATTTGCTCTGCTTCCGCCTTCAGCTTTGCCTCCTTCTCCGCGGCTTTCCTGGCTTTCTGTTCAGCTTCAAGCTGTAACTGCGCTTCTTTTGCCGCTCGCTGTTCGGCCTCTTTCTTTGCCTTGACTTCCTGTTCGGCCTTTAATTCAGCTTCCTTTTTCGCTTTAGCTTCCGCCGCGGCCTTGATTTTTGCTTCTGCGGCGGCTGTTTTCTCAGCAGCTTCTTTGGCCTTTCGCTCTGCCTCAGCCTTTAACCTGGCTTCCTTTGCCGCTTTTCTTTCCGCTTCCTTCTTGGCCTTGATTTCTTGTTCGGCCCTTGCGGCGGCTTCTTTTTTTGCCTTCTTTTCAGCATCTCTCTTTGCCTTGACTTCTTGGGCCGCTTTTGTCTCGGCTTCTTTCCTGACTTTTTCCTCTGCATTGGTCGAAATAGAAGTTGCGGGCTGGTCAATTTTGTCTGCCGGCGATTGACCAAAAATTTGAAGAGCCGGGCAGAACAGGAAGCATATAACGACAAGATAATATTTCATGTGCCAAGACCTTTAAAATACGTTGTTTTCACAAAAAAAGGAAACACGGTATTTATGGTTATTCTTATAATTGCAAAATTGTATGCCTTTGTTCAAAAATTGCAAACGTTTTTTTCAAGAATATTTTGTTTTGGTATCAACCGCTATAATATGATCCAAACTTTCCCGGAAAAGATGCAAGCCGGTCGCGGGCACAATGATTGTGTCCCTGTGTCCGCCAACGTCCTCGGTAATCCGCAGGAAGCGCCCGCTTGCGTTTTCCTTGAAGTCAAAGAAGAAATGTTTCCGTTCAATTTGCAGGCGTTCGCTTAAAATCATTTTATCCGTTCGGATTATGTCCGGGCGCTGGTTTCCGTACTGCTCCTGCTCCCTGCGCAAATTGCCCGGCCCGGGCTGTTCCATATTTCTCCTCATGGCCCTCCCACCTTTTTTTAGCAATTTCCAGAGCATATTTAGACCGTCTCTCCCACTTGAAACCTGACAAACCGCCCGATTTTAATCTCATCCGCCAATTCTTTTCCCTTTTCTGCCAGCAATGAAACGATGGTTTTATCCTGATCTTTTACAAAAGGCTGTTCAACGAGACAGGCTTGTTCATAAAATTTCACCATTTTGCCTTCCACGATTTTTTCCACTATTTGCGGCGGCTTGCCGGTCACTTGCTTGGCAAAAATTTCCTTTTCCGCCGTGACAATTTCCAGGGGTACACTGGCGCGGTCCAGAAAACGCGGCCGTGAAGCGGCAACATGAAGGCAAATATCCTTTGCCAAGTCCTTAAAAGCCGGTTTTGCGGCCGTATCATCTTTGGCGCAATTCAACTCCAACAGAACGCCGATTGTACTGCCATGATGAATATAGGCGGCGATAATCCCCGGCTTTTGAAGAACAAAACGGATATTGCGGCGCACGACGATATTTTCCCCTGTTCCCGCAATCTTGGCGGTAACATCTTCTTTCACCGCCTCGGCAAGACTTCCGTCCAAGTCAACGGCTTTTTCCGCCAATTTCGCGACAAAAGAACGGAATCCATCGTTTTTAGCCACGAAATCAGTTTCGCAATTAACTTCAATCAGGCTCCCCGACCGTCCTGTCCCGGCAATAAAGGAGGAAATCACTCCCTGGTTAACGGTCCGGGACGATTTTTTCTGGGCAATAGCGATTCCTCTTTCCCGTAAAATGCGGATCGCCTTTGCCTGATCGCCTTTTGCTTCGGCAAGCGCCCGTTTACATTCCATCATACCGGCATTGGTTTCATCGCGCAATGCCTTGACTGATGCCGCTGATATCTCTGTCATTAGTTCAAGCTCCTTTCCAATTCCAACGCTTTCCAGATTAAAACGGCGCCCGCTTTAAGGCGGAAAGACATGATTTATTATTCCCTCGGTATTTTTAGGATTACTGATTTGCTTTCGTGTCAGGCGCCGGCGTTTCCGCCGGGGCAATGACCGGCTCTTTTTTTTCCTCCCCGGATGATTCCTGTTCTTTTTTCTCCGCCGGCCGGCCCGCCTCGCTCGCTCGACGAAGCGGGTTTTTTCCAGTTACGCCGCGGCGTGTTCTTTTTTCTTTTTCCCGGAAAGGTTTGGCGGCCGGTTTTGTTCCGGACTCACCCTCTTTTGTTTCTGCCGTCTGGCTTTGCTGTTCTTGAGCGCGGCTCTGGACATACTCGGCGCCGGCCTTGATAATTGCGTCGTTCAGGGCGTTGATTATCAGTTTTACGGAACGCGTTGAATCATCGTTCGCGGGGATCGGATAATTAATCGGGTCCGGATCGGAATTTGTGTCAACCATTGCGACGACAGGAATGCCGACCCGGTTGGCTTCCCGGACGGCGATCGCTTCCCGATTGATATCCACCACAACCATTGCTCCCGGCATGTCCGTCATGCCGGCAATACCCATCAGATTGCGTTCCAAACGCTCCAACTCGTGGCGCAGACGCGAAGCTTCCTTCTGGGGCATCGTGTCAAGGGTGCCTTTTTGCCGCATATCCTGAATCTCTTTCATGTGCCGGATACTGTTGGCAATGTTTTGATAATTAGTAAGCGTTCCTCCAAGCCACCGGCTGACGACATAAAACTGGCCGGACCGGGTGGCGGACTCTTTGATTATTTCCTGGCATTGCCGCTTGGTGCCGACAAACAACACCTTCTTGCCGCCGGCGGCAGTTTCATAGAGAAATTGTGCGGCGCGTTGCAGTTGTGCCAGGCTTTTAGTCAAGTCAATAATGTAAATGCCGCTGCGTTTTTCAAAAATAAAACGCTTCATTTTGGGGTTCCACCGCTTGCTCTGGTGGCCGAAATGAACACCGGCATTCAGGAGATCAGTAACACTGACCGAAACAGAAGACTCATTCTTATTATCCGCCACATTGCCTCCTTTTTGTTGGTCCCTTAATTAATTAAGGGACAATCCGCTTTGATGGTCTCCAAGGATAGAGGGAAACCATGCTCGCTTCCGTCCCGATCGCATTTCGCGCATCGGAACTAATTGAGAGGGAAGGTTAGCAGGCCTTTTTTTCGTTGCAAGACATTTTTTGTGATTTTTTACGCCTGCATTTTATGTTTTAAATAATGATTGCGCCGCCTTTAATCAGAGACTGGCGCAAGGCGGAAAAGTCCATACTGTCAAAGCCGGTATTTTTATCCGCCGCCAAAGCCGCCGCCGCTCCGGCCGCCTCGCCGGTCTGATTGCAATTCACCATCACCCGGATGGCGCCATAAGCTCCGCGCTCCGCGCCGATCAAACGTCCTGCCACGAGGAGATTTTCCGCGCCTTCCGGCAACAACGCTGAAAAAGGAATCTGGTAAAACGCGGGGTCTTTTTCCATGGGCTCCCGCCACCGGCTCCGTTGTGATTCTCCATTCGGAAGAGAATATATTTTATCCCCATTCAGGTAACGGAGGGTAATACCCGGCTTGTCGCTATGATGCGTATCCACCGGATAGCTGCCGTTGGCAACGGCGTCAGGAAAAGAACGGCCGGATAACAGGTCTTGGTCAGTTAAAGTATAACGGCATTTGGCATGCCGCGATTCCCGCACGCCGATCCAGGCGGGCAGGGCTACCAGTGCGGCCCCTTTTGCATCGGGCTGCCGAAGAAAGGTATCCATCATTACCCGGACCTGCCGACGTCCTTCAATTTCGGCACGGGTTAAGGAATCGGCCTCGGAACAATCGGCGCCGGGGACGCGCGTGCCTGCCACCAAGCGGGAGGCGGGCAAGGCGGCATTTTCACTTGTCCAGAGAAAGCCATAAGGGAGCCGGTTTTTGTTTTCCGGACAAAAGACGTTTTTATTAATATCAAGGTTGTGAATCCCGGAGATGACCGCGCAGGTGGTGGGCGGCTGAATATCCGGAAGTTTATAAAACGGGAAACCAGCGCGGGCAAGAAGATCGCCGTCACCGGTGGCATCAATGAAATAAGAAGCGCGAATGGCGCGCCGGCCGGATTTGTCTTCAATAATGACCGTTGTAATGCGGTTCCCTTCCATAACCGGCGCGGTAAAGAACGCATGCAGAAAAGGCCTCGCCTTGGCTTCTATAATCAACTCATCCAGTTCGATTTTTAATTCTTCGGTGTTGAGAACGTAGTAGGGAATAATGCCTTCATGAGTAATAACAGCCTGGCGTTTTTTAAGGCGCTCAAGAATTTCATGCGTGAGACCGCCGATAATCTGTTGTTTATGTTCCGTGTCAAATAAAGAATGCCAGATGTTCACCAGCCCCGCTGTTGCCACGCCGCCGAAAAAACCGTTGGCTTCCACGATGGCTGTCTTCAATCCGCGGCGGGCGGCGGCCACGGCCGCAAAAACGCCGGTGGCGCTCCCGCCGACAACGCAAAGATCAACTTCCGTCGCCACCGGAATGGTGCGCGCCGGCTCCTGAATGCTTGCAGTCATGAATGTTTTTTTTGCCTTTCTACAATTAATAAGCAGTTTCAGAATTGCTGATTATTAAGTTGCATATATTAAAATTAAAAATATCCTGTGGTTTGTCAAGAACAATAAACCTTTACGACTCATTCTCAGGCAATCATGAAACCCGGACTTTACATTGTCGGCACGCCGATCGGAAATCTGGAAGACACCACCGCCAGGGCGCTGGAAACATTGCGGAATGTTGATTTTATCCTGGCCGAGGACACGCGCCACACGCGCATTTTACTGGACCGCTTTTCCATAAAGAAATATTTGATCAGTTGTCATCGTTTCAGCGAATGCTCGCGGATTCAGTTGGTGCTGGATAAAATCCGCGCCGGCCAGGCGGCGGCCCTTGTAACCAACGCCGGCATGCCCGGCGTGGCCGATCCGGGCTCATTCCTTGTCCGCGCCGGCCGCCAGAACGGCATTTATCTGACGGTTATTCCGGGCCCGTCTTCCGTGACCGCCGCCGTTGCCTTGAGCGGATTCGGCGGGGGCGGATTTATCTGCGAGGGCTTTCTGCCGCGCAAGAAAGGGGCGCGCCGGCGGCGCCTGGCCGAGCTGAAAGCAATGCGCCTGCCGGTTGTGGTTTTGGAGTCGCCTTATCGCTGTCTGCAGTTTCTGGAAGAGATCAAGGATATATTTCAGGACCGGGAAATATTCATGGGAAGGGAATTGACCAAACTCAACGAGGAATGCCTGTGGGGCACGGCCGAAGAAATCAGCCGCCGGCTTTCCGGAAGAGCCGACGGATTGCCGGCCCGGAAGGTGAAGGGCGAACTGACTTTTGTCATTGCGCCCGCCTCAAAAAAAAAGAGACGGAATATTGTTGATGACGATGAAGATGGTTCACCGGAAACGGAAATTGATTCAGGCTTGGGTGCCGATCAAGACCACGCGTGAAAATAAATATGTCAAATGCAATAAACAATCAATTTGGCAACTGTGAAGACCTTTATTTTCAAGATTGATTGAGGAAAAGTTTATGCACACCGCGGCATGTTGATCTTGGAGATTGTTTTGAAAATTGCAGAGAACGGTCTAATGAAACCCGTAGATTGTGCCGCCGCAGATGCCTTCAAAGGCGCCCATATCAACCGTGCCGTAACGAATGCGCTGTCTGCCATCCAGATCAACCGCATTCGTCATCCAGTCCTTATTTAACCCAGCATTGACACACGGTGAATTATCGTTCAAACGATAGTTGCCGGACAAATTGACCAGGCTGGGATCATTCGTGATGTTGCGGGTGCCATCAACCGCCGGAATCACGCAGGAATAATGCAAGCCCGTATTGCCCGCCGTGTTGGTAAAGTTGGCCGACGAGGGCGCGGTATTGAAATAAATGATGTTGTTCGTACCGCTCCCAACATCCTTAATATAAAGACCGCCGCCGGAAACGGCGGCATAATTGCTGACGATTGTGCAACTATCAATGGTGCCGTTGGTGAGATACACGCCGCCCCCCTTTTGTCCGTTGGCTGAATTCCGTGCAATAAGACAACCTTTAATTGACGTGGGGCCTTGTGATTCTATTCGGCAAATCCCACCTCCCGATGTTGCCGCTGTATTAGAAACGATTGAACAATTTTTTATTATTATTCCACTGCCGTATGACAGTTCAATCCCCGCGCCGTACGTTGCGCCATTTGACACGATAAGACAGTCGGTGATTTGATTGCCTGAGCCGCCGTATATTCCAATCCCCCCGCCGTAGTATGCGTGAAAATTATTAACGAAAATACAATTTGAAATTATACAATTCCCCCCTGTGATTTCAAGACCGCCGCCTAAACACCCGAGCGACGCCGTATTATCACAGATATTTCCATGAAAATAACACCCGTAAATTTTTGGCGCCAACGCGCCCTGACTGTTTCCTAAGGCCATGCCTCCTCCGCAAGTTCGCGCGTAATTATTGCTAAAAATACAGTTAGTTACAATGATGCCTGTGCTGTAGTTGTAGATATCTACTCCGCCGCCCCGTCCTGTTCCGGACGTGCCGTTGCTGTTTCCGACAAACAGGCAATTTAAAACTGACAGCGCGTTGGTGCTGTAAATTCCGCCGCGTTGAAAATTGCTCACCGTGAACCCGTTAAACACCGAACCGGCGATAATGTCGAAACTGGCGCATCGGTACGCTCCTTGCCCGGCCAGCATCGTCGCATTCCGTCCGTTGACGCTTTGAATGGTCAGCGCATTGGTTGCCGCTATCGCATTGGTCAGGTTATACGTGCCGTTCGTCACCCATACCACCCTTGCCGCAGGATTGGTCATGGCGGTATTCACCACGTCAATAATGTTTGTTCCGGCCGTGGCCCAGTTGGTGTATGGGTCAGCGGCCCCGATCCAGCCGGGCGTGCCGTTCGTTACCACGTAATGCGTGGCAGCCCGGCAATTTACCGCGATTATTGACATAATCATTATGATCATTCCTATTGCGCGCATATTACCCTCCCTCTTAAGTTAATTCTTTCATTTAAAGCTTATCCGTAAATAGCCTTTTTGAGCGAAAAACATGCAAAAACCTTAGGTTTTCAACGGGCAAACCTTATTTACGGACAAGCTCTTAGTGTTTCGTCGCCCGCAACGCTCGCGCAACACACTCCGCCGGCAATGCTGTGTATAGCACTGCGGACAATTTTTATTAGAAATCTTCATCCGGCTGTCAAAATAAAAACTTCAAGTCCCTTTTCCAAGAATTTGGCGGTTCCTTCACCCAGTTCTTGATTTTAATATCTTAAGAGACAGAGATTAGTTCATTTCACCAAGCGATTGAAATTAACTTAAAGTCTCTGGCCTTCACGTTTAATCGCAATGAGTTGTCTGTTGACGGGACAGGTGAATTATCATTCTTATCCACTGCTGAAATCTTAGCAGGTGGTTTGACGCCGAGTTTGTCAAAATTTATTTTGACATCAGTGCTGACATCATTGTCGCTGTTGTTAAAAGGAATGAGCAACAGTTTGTTTCCATTGTTTTTTCTGTAAAAGGACAATACCATCTCTTTGGGCACGGAACCGCCAAACACTATGATCTTGGAGTTATCCCAATAAGGATAAAATGTCAGTTCGTCCCCCCAGCCGAAATCATCCTGAATTTTCCATATTCCCCGCATCGGGTTGGAAGGAAGCATCCAGTTGAATCCGGACCCCCAGCTGGGCCAGCAGAGTGAATCATGGACTAGAATCATACCCAGCAGATGGCGCACTCCCCTTTGGGCCTCTGGCGTCTTCCAGAAGGAATACTTGTCCGCTGATTTGTCAAAGGACAAACAGTTAATGCCAAATTCTGGCAAAAACACCGCCACAGGCCCCCATGGCTGGGACATATACTCGGCCCTGAATTTGTCAAGAGGAAGAAAATTGAAATAATTTTTCTCTTTTACAAGATCGAGTCCGTTGAAATTTTCTCCGTCGACCATTATGTCACAGAAAGACTGCACGGGAATGGCGATTTCGCCTGACGCGTGATGGACAATGATCGCTTCGGGATTCTTCGTCTTCGCCAGAGTGTATATCCGTTTGGCCAATTCACGGGAACCTATAATATTTAAAGACATCTGCGAGCCGTTTTCGTGGTCTTTCCATAATCTGCAACCATGCAGGGCATTGTTGCATGGCACGACCTGGGCCCAGTCAAAATACAACCCGTCAAAATTTATCTTGTCCAAAACTCCTTTCAGTTTCCAAAGAAAAAAATCACGATACTGACTTGAAGTCGGACAAACGAGGGATAGAAGCTCCCTGTATTCATGGTCCAGTTGCGCACAAACTTCTATTGTGGGAATTGGGGTTCTTGTCTGTGGTTGTTTGAGCCATTCCTCCCCGTAGTACATAAACTCGGGTGTTATCGATGAAGCCGCCTGCAAGGCGACATATGGACACACTTTGACGCCTTTTATGCGCAAGGCCTCAAGTTTTTCGACAGTTCCTTTGACCATTTTGTTGAGGTCCGGATAGTTATACCACTGAAAAGCGATGTTCCATAAGGACAAATTCTCCCTAGGATCCTTAATCTTGTCATCCTCAAGAATTCTCCATGTTCGCCACTTTGGCATCCGGCTCTTTACCGGTGTCGCCTGTAAGCCGAAGGCTAACTCGATTTTCTCTTCCGTCGGACAATCGACAATATTTAGCCTGACAATCAGCGATTTCCCGTTTGGAATTATCTCGACGCCTTTTTGAGGGTTGTCAAGGCGCCATCCGGAAAGGTTTTCGGCAAACCACTGGAATCCGGCCTTCTCGCTTCCAACCCAGAAAATCGGCTTGGTCTTCAAGTTTTTGCTCCAGTAACCATCAAGAGCGCCTGTTCCATTTAGCCGATAATCGAATGAATTGACAAGAGTAGTGTTGTCTTTTGACAAAGGGAGTTCGATAAAAAGCTGTTCAATTTTATCATCCTTTTCGGGTGTTATGTTTACATTTACCCAGAAAAATCCATCATACTCCATATCTATTTTGGACAAGACTCTTGCTGTACCAAGAAAAGACTCTGTTGTAAGCGAAGCTTTATCCGGATTAACGTTTCCCCATTTTATGGAACAGTTTTTTTCCTCGACATCCCGTCCGTTTATTTTACCTTTCAACAACGCTGGCCCCGAGAACAGTTTTACATTCTGCGACTCAATCATTGAAGGCATGAAGCTTTTCTCAAAGGAGTAGGAACGCCCCCAGCATTTTATTATGTTGCCATTTCTGGACAATGGCTCCCAAGGCGGCGGAACTTCTTTGGAGACACCAATAAGATTGTTTCTCCATTCCGGCTCCTTGGACATTATCCAGTAATTCCTCCTCTCGTCAAAAATTTTATTGCCATCCTGATCCGTAAAAACAGTCTCGATTATATAACTTCCGATAGGCAGAGCGCTTATGTCTGCCGTTTCATTATAAGCAAGGTTGCCGGGGACAAACTCGTGTCCGGCAAGTTTTCTCCCATCCTGCCCGATTATATTTATATAACCTTTGAACGTCTTGCCCTCAATGGAAACATGGGACTGTTCAAAACAGAACACAAGTTTCGTTTTGTCAGGGGAGGTGTAAAGACTGTTCAGTTTTATGGTGTTCTCCGTTGACAACGGAATGTTTTGCTTGTATTTGATAATTTTGTCAGAAAGCATTGAAATATCGAGGGAGGCTTTTCCCTTGATGTTTTTTCTGGAGAAGGAAACCGACTGCGTCCCTTTCTCTTTAACCTCGACATTTTCATTCTGGTCGAAGATCAAACCTTGCGGCGAGGATAACCGACATTTGAAAACCAAAGGCTTGCCTGGGACGGGACTGTTGATCTCCGGCTGAATATTTAAAACACCTTTGTCAAGGTCACCAAAAGAATTTATAGCGAATGACGCGCAGTTGTCTTCTTCAAACCCGAGCATGCTAAAATCGTCCAAATTGTCATACACCCCTCGCACTCTTGTAACGCTGGTGTATTTGTTAAGGGAAGGGTATGACCGGCAGATGTTGAATTTCCACGTGTCGCCTGCAGACGGAGCTTTTCCGCCGAGGAATTTGAACGGCATTTTGACTTCCAGTGTCCACAAACCGCCTCCGATCTTATTTGCAATCTGCAACTTCGAATTATATGCCTCTTTTCGTCCCGGGCTTATTTCATCGTAAAAGGTCCCAATTGAGTTGAAAATAAAATGATAGCGATCCTGAATCCCGGCCGGGGCCAAAAATATTTCGACCGAATCATCCAGCCACACACATCCATCCCGATCTTGAATATTTGCAAGCATCTTGTCTTGGGCCGGAGAAATTATTCCAAAGTAAAGGTTTTCATCATCATAGCTCAACAAAAAACGACTTTGATAAGCGGAGAATACTCCCTTTTGTATATCAAGAAACCCGCTTCCGGCAAAGGTATATTCCCATTGCTTGATGTCTCCATCAAGGCGTGGAGGCTTTACTGCTTTGGCTACGCTTACCAGTGTCAGTCCGCCGTCGGCATGAACGTAAGCTTTTTTCAAGTACTCTTTGTATATGTCCGACGAAGACCGTGGAGAATTGTAAAAAACAAAGTTCTCAAGAAGGCTTTTCCCATTTATATGGGTCCATTTTCCAGCCATGGGCCCAAGCTGAAACTCACTGAAGGCAGAGCCCGGTTGTTCCTTAATCCGCGCCGACGCTTGCAACTCTCCGTTTATATATATTTTCAACTCCTTTTCATCCCAAGTACAGCTTACATGATGCCATGATTTTTCCATCCACCCGCTTATGTCCGTTTTCGCTACGGTCCACATGGCTTGCTCGCCAGCTTTTTGTTCCGGACCAAAAAGGAAAAACAAATCTTTCGAGTTTGCGTGCTTATAAATAATCGCCCTTGCGTTTGCTCCGCCAGCCTCAAAAAAATGATGGAAATCCGTGTCGCTTCCAGCCCAATCATCAGGAGATACCCAGAAACATATTGTTCCTGTTTTCAGGTTAGATGCTTTATTCATATCAAGCTTGACGGAACAGGTCGTATTCCCATCAGAACCTATAAGTAAAGCCTTGCCTGCCGGAGATTTAACAGTTTTGATTTCTTTGGGATTAAGAACCCAAGCGCCTATGTCTTTTTCGCTGCCAAAATCAAGGGCAATTTGAGGCATTGCATCTTCCCCCAATGCCAATCCCTTCCCGAGAAACATTAAAATAATAAAAGTTGTCAATGTTTCTTTTCTGGCGAGCAGGCCCGGGCGTTTTCGTCCAGACCACTCCCCTGCCCCGACGCGCGCAATTGAGGCATCCTGTTTTTTGGAAGATGGTTTCGCCAAACGGTTTCCTGTTTGTCCGATCGAATAAAGACTTAGCGTCATAGTTTTTCCTGATTCCGTGACGGCGTTTGCCGTCACGGAATCAGGATCTCCTTTTGGTTTTGATATTATGCCTCCGCGTTCTTTGCCAACGGCGTTGTTTCATTTCGGAACAGCTGATGCCTGATACGTTCGGCCGTGCCTTTGAGTCCCCGAATTATCTCCGCACGGTGACGGCGGGTGAAGCGCGACTTCGGAAGATACACGCCGATCGCCCCCCATACAACGGTATCCGCTTCGTAGACCGGCACGCCGACAGCAATGAGATCGCCCATTGTAATGATGTGGATGCCGTCCGTTCGTATTTTTTCAAGCACTGCGTAAAGTTCTCCCTGTGTCGTGACACCGGCCCATTGGCGGCCATGCGGAAAATCATAGCGCTTCATGATGCCGCGCAATTCCTTTGCGTTAAGGTGGGCAAGGAGTATGCGGCCGGTGACGGTATCGAACAAACACCCTCCCTGGTAGGCGGCGGTGTTAACGGTGATTGTACGGTCGGGATTTGCTTCGGCAAGCTTATACCGCTCGCCATTAACGAGCACGGCGAGCACCACCGTCTCGCTCACGTCCGCCGCAAGGAAACGCACGTTCTCTTCGGCAACCTTTGCGACGATATTCTTACTGATCTTCGTCGCGGCAAGCGCCTGAAATTTATCTGAAAGGCCGTATTCGCTTTTATCGTTCTGTGCGAGGTAGCCGAGGTCGCGGAGCGTGGCGAGGATGTTTCCGGCGGTCGTTTTACCCAGACCCGTCCCTTTCGCAAGATCCGTCATCCGCATCCACTCGTTGCGACTTATGAGCTCAAGCATATTAAACGCGCGCCCTATAACTTGAATCATACCAACTTCTTTTCTTTAAGTCCAATATTATTGGATATATCTTTGGTTGTTGTACTGATAAAATAACACGGCTCCATAAAACGTCAAGCATTGACTTAAAAAACCTTTCATTTTCACAGGGAGCCAGTCGAGTAAAAATGGATATTGGCATAAACAGCATTATTTAATATATTTTTCACCCATGAACAAAAACAAGGAAAAACATCACGCAGAGGACGAAGCCAAACAAGGCGCGAAAGAACCGGATAGCGCCGCTAATGAGATTGCCCGGGAAACGCCTCCCGCCCAGGAAGAGAAACCGGCCTCCGGGCCGGTCGAAACGGGAAAACATCACAAAGACGCGCAGGAAATTGAACGGCTTAAAGACCAACTGCTCCGGCTGCGAGCCGATTTTGACAACTATCGGAAACGCTCCTTGCGCGAAAAAAACGAAATTTACGAAAATGCCAACGAAGCGCTGATGCTGGAATTACTGCCGATTGTTGACCACCTTCAACTGGCAATCAACTCCGCCAGGGAACATAAAGCCCACGCGGCTTTTCAGGACGGCCTGCAGCTCATCGCCGATCAGTTGATAACCACGCTTTCCAAATACGGGCTTAATCCTTTTAATTCGGAAAAACAAATTTTCGACCCAAATCTGCACGAAGCCATCAGTTGCCTGCCTTCAGAAACCGAGCCGGAAGGAACAATCATTGCCCAGAGCCGGCAGGGCTACCGGTTTAAGAACAAGATTCTGCGCCCGGCCCAGGTTGTGGTTTCCGGCGGCAAATCGGCGCCGCCGCAGACGAAAGCAAACAACCAACAACCGGCCGAGGACTAAAGACCATGGCAACAAAACGCGACTATTACGAGGTGCTCAAGGTTTCCCGTTCAGCCTCGCTGGACGAGATCAAGAAAGCTTACCGGAAGCTGGCCATGCAACACCATCCCGATAAAAACTCCGGCAACAAAGAGGCCGAGGAACGTTTCAAGGAACTCTCGGAAGCCTATGAAATTTTAAGCGATTCCGACAAGCGTCAGCGTTATGACCAGTTCGGACACGCCGGCGTAAAATCTTCTTTCGGTCCGGGCGGGTTTGATTTCTTCCGCGACTTCACGCACGGCGCCGACTTCCAGGACGTTTTCGGAGACTTTTTCGGCGGAAGCATCTTTGAGGATGTTTTCGGACGCAGTTCCGGAAGACGCGGCGCATCACGGGCCGCGCGCGGCGCCGACTTAAGATTTGACCTTGAAATAAGCTTTGAAGAATCGGTTTTCGGCGCCGAACATGAAATTACGCTTCCCATTTCCCAGGAATGCAGCGTGTGCCATGGCAGTGGCTGCGAACCCGGGCACAACAAGGAAACTTGCCGGCGCTGCGGCGGACAGGGGGTCGTAATTGCCGCCAGCGGTTTTTTCCGCATTCAGCAGGATTGTCCGGCCTGCGGCGGACGCGGAGAGGTTATAACCCATCCCTGCCGCAACTGCCGCGGAAGCGGGATGGTCAAAAACCGGCAGAAACTGGCGATAAAAGTTCCGCCGGGAGTGGAAACCGGCTCGCGTTTGCGGCTCGCCGGAAAAGGCGAGGGCGGAAGTCAAAACGGGCCGCCGGGCGATTTGTATGTGGTCCTGCATGTTCTGCCGCATAATATTTTCCAGCGCGAGGGCGCCGACCTGTTTTGCGAAGCGCCTGTTTCGTTTGAAACCGCGGTGGTGGGCGGTGAAGTGGAAGTGCCTACTTTGGAGGGATGGGCAAGGTTGAAAATTGAGCCCGGCACTGCCAACGGAACAATCCTGCGCCTCTCCGGCAAGGGCGTCTATGATCTCAATACCAGCGTAAGGGGCGATTTGCACGTCCGCCTGACGGTTGAAATTCCAAAAAATATTTCCGGCGCCCAGCGGAAAAAGATGAAAGAATACATGGAATTATTCGGGGAAACAAATTATCCTGACCAGGCCCAATTCCGCAAAAAAGCCGAGGATTTCCTGAAACACAGGGAAAAAACTTAAAAACACGTTGCCCGCATCCGCCCGGGTGGAGGAGCGCAAAGCATATTCCCGCCGCCTTATCAGACCAGTTGTGGCTGGATTATATTGTCTTCAACAAATGTGATGTTTTGTCTTGACTTCGCCGGTTTCAGCGCTATATATTTCAGTTAAGCATAATATATATTACCTTAAACGAAATGTATAGAGAAAGACAATGTTCATATGCGCATCACCGACATCAACCAAGACATCCCTTTTATCCGCAAGGATAATTTTCGCCTGCTTTTCGGCGGCATTAAAGATAATTCATATGATCAGAACATAAAAAACTGGCTCAAGACCGGTAAAATTATGGCGCTCAAACGGGGGGTTTATATTTTTAAATCCTACTGGGACAAATGCCCGAACAAGGACGAATACCTGCGGTATCTTTCTTCGGTGGTTTATTATCCCTCCTATGTAAGCAAGGAAACCGTTCTGGCCGGATATGGAATGATGACCGAGGCCATCTACGGAGTTTCCGCGGTTACCGATAAAATTACGCGAACGTTTAATTCGGATGTCGGTGTTTTCGGCTATTCCAAAATAAAAAGCTCCCTGTTTTGCGGTTTTAATGAGCGTTTTTTCGGCGGAGCAAAATACCTTGCCGCTTCCAAAAGCAAAGCGCTTTTTGATTATCTCTATTTTTACAAGCGCCGGATAAAAAGATTGAATTCCCAGTGCGTGGAGGAAACGCGGATAAATTTTCAACAGATGGATCCTTCCGACTGGAATGAATTTGAAATCTATCTTGATAAGGCACACAGCACAAAACTGAATAAAATATACAAACTGATAAAGGATCTTTATGCCGAATAATGAACTTGGCGTTCTGGCCGGCGCATTGAAAAACAAAGGCTTGCCCGAAGCCTATATAATCAATCGCCTGAAGGAACACCTTCAGCTCAGGATCTTGAACCATCTCTATAACCAGAAATCCTATAACCGGAAACTGATATTTACCAGCGGGACATGTCTGCGATTCTGCTTTGATTTGCCGAGATTGTCGGAAGACTTGGATTTCGACTATGAAGGTGACCTGGACGCCGGCGAAATCGGCCGCGTTGTGGCCCGGCATCTTGAAGAATCATTGCAAATAAAGGACATCTGTTGTTCCGTTAAAGGTGAAAACAGGAAAATATACCTGAAATTTCCGGTTTTGGAGGAATTGGGGTTGTCCTTCGGCGGGTCGCGGGTTTTATATTTAAAAATAGAACCGATGCCGGCGCCGAAAGCGCCGGCCAGCATGGAAGTCTCGCCGATTTCCAAGGAAGGTTTTTATTTCTTTATAAGGCGTTATTCACTGCCGGATTTAATGGCCGGTAAAATCAACGCTTTTTTAACCCGGGTGTTTGTCAAAGGCAGCGACAGCGAGGGGGATTTCAAGGGCCGGGACGTGTTTGATCTTATCTGGTATATGGGCCGGAACATCCAACCCAACTGGGAGAGGTTGAAGATTCTTCTTGCCGGAACAAATTATGAAAATCGCGGATGGCCGGGTTTGCTGGGAGACATTGAGAAAAAACTAAAAAACACAAAAAAGAGCCATATCTCCGGCGATATCCAATATTTGATCGAAGACCAGAACGCCCTGCGCGCTTTTTTATCCAATTATCCCGAGATATTCCGCCAATATAGCCGCGCTTCCATCGCAAAACACGGCTGACCAATAGATTGCAGGCATATTTTTTCAGATTTTTGCGCCAAAACGCCTGTTGAAACACATTATATAGCACCTGACGTGTCAGGTGCTAATGATATTGCCATGGCATCTGAAATGTATTATGCTTTTTCTATATGTTGTGATTCAGGCTGGCATGAATAAAGAGGTATGAAATGAATAAAAGCGGTTTTACATTGATTGAAATTCTGGTTGTGGTTTTGATTATTTCCATCCTGGCCGGAATAGTGGGTTTGAGCGTTCTGCGCCATCCCGGCGAGGCGAAAGTAACCGCGGCCAAACTGCAGATCAAAACATTCAAAAGCGCCCTCCAGCTTTACCACATGGAACAGAGCCGTTACCCGACCCAGGAACAGGGACTGAAGGCCCTTTGCGTCAAGCCGGCTTCCGCGCCCATTCCCGAAAAATATCCGGCGGAAGGTTATCTGGAAAGCGCCAAAATGCCGAAAGACCCCTGGTCCCGCGATTATATTTATCTTTCCCCCGGAAGAAACCAGGAGCCGTATGAGATCATCACTTATGGCAGTGACGGCGAGCCGGGCGGAACCGGCGATGCGGCCGATATTTCCAGTTCGGATTTGTAAAGAAAGGTAGAATTCAGAAGGTCGAATTCAGAATGAAGAAGAGAAATCTGGCCGCCATATGCGGATCCGCCTCATGCGGAAAAAAATTCCGCCTTCCGCCTTCTGCCTTCTGCCTTTCTGCTACCGCCGGATTCACCCTGATTGAGGCGCTTGTCGCCCTGATTATCGTGGCCATTACCGTATCGGTTGTTCTCGGCTCCCAGCTTCATTCCCTGAAAATTGAGCAAAAGGCGCGCGCGCTCCAAGTTTTCCGGCTTGAAACCCAGCGCATCTTTTCCGTAACCCATCGCGCGGCGAATGAAACGCAGTTGATTGAACTTTTATCAACCGGCCGTCTCTGCCGGGTGAAATCAGAGCCGGTCAGGATTGAAGCGGGAACAAATGTGTTGACCCTCATCAAACACGAATTGAGCGTCGAAGCCCTGCCGGCATTTTCATCTGTATTTTATACCCGTATTCCGGACTATCCCTGCCAAAGATCGGCGGTCGGCGGGAATTCCGTTAAAGAACAAAAACCACCTGTTGTTCCTTAACCCATGGCTGCGTCATGCTCGCGGCTCACCGGGACGGTTCGCCCTACCCGCCCGAAATATGGCCGAAATAGGCAGGAGAATCCCGCGAGGCGCGGGACAGGGCCTCCGGCTGAGCCGTTATGCGCGTCAAGAATCGAGCATGACGCAGCCATGTTCCTTAACCAGGTTACGGAGCGGAAAAAGTCCGGCGGGCGAGGAAGGCAAAGAGCATTCCGCCGATTCCGAGGCAGACCGTTAAAAACCAGACAATTATCCCCGATAACCCCGCGCCGGCCGCAAGGTATAAAAGAACAAGCCCCAAACCCAAAACCGTAAAAGCCTTTAATCCCGTTGGGCGGCGGCGGATAATCAAAACACCGATCATCAATGCGACCGCTATTTTGCTCAGATAGGTCAGGATAAAGAAAACAGCCGCAATCAGGACGGCGAGCGGAAGGCCAATGAGCGAAAGCGCCAGGAAGAAACACACAAAAGGAACCAGACACACGGCGACAAATCCGGCCGCCATGCATTTCCAGAATGAATTTTGAATCTGAGAAGCAGACTCATCCAGAAAAGCCGGGAAAAGAAACAACATCAACGTCCCAACACAAAACGCGCCAAGAAAGAGCCACGACTGCACGAACAATGACGGCCACGATATTATCGGCTTGCGCCCCGCCTGGGGAACCGGCTCTGCCTCGCGGATCAATTGGCCGTTCAAAACAACGTTCTTATCCAAAACCAATTCGGCCGGTGAGCTATAGACGAGATTGCCCTTGATCCGGGTCTGCGGCAGAACAACGATGTCGCCCGCCGTTATCCGCACATTCCCCGCAAATTTTCCCGCCAGCGTCACGCTTTTGCCGATAATGACCGAATCGCCGTCCACACTGCCCTCCAAAATCACATTCTCGCCGACCGCCCAGGCATCGCGTCCCAAACGCGCCGATTCCGTCAGATGAATTGAATTGCCGATGAAGATGGAACTGTTGGAAACAGCCCCGCTGATCGTAATCATTTTAGCCAGCAGACGGACATGATCCTGCACGACGCCGGCCAGGCTGATCGTATCGCCGATTGCCCAGATATCGTTTGCAAACTGTCCGGCCAGCGCAACGGCGCCGTCCTTTTCATTCTGATCTTTCCATGACTGTCCGGCGGCAAGCAGAAATAAATCATTTTTCACCTGTCCCTTGATTTCAATGGAATTGGCCGAAAGCCAGAGATCGTCGGAAAGCACATCCCCCTCCCCCAGGGAAAACAGATTTGTTTGAATGAAACTTGTCGCAACGGCCGGCCGGACGAGCGTCAATAATAAAGCGATTATCACGAGGAAATGAAAATTCTTGTTTGGCATGGGTCCTTTTTCCTTTTAAATCATCATCCGATAATGGGCAATAAAATTCAATCTCAATATAGCCGACCCTGAAAGATATTCAACCGAAAATCCGGATAATACGCAGATATCCCCATGGCTGCGTCATGCTCGATTCTTGACGTGCATAACGGCTCAGCCGGAGGCCCTGTCCCGCGCCTCGCGGGATTCTCCTGCCTATTTCGGCCATATTCCGGACGGGTAGGGCGAACCGTCCCGGTGAGCCGCGAACATGACACAGCCATGGCAGATACCCTCAGCGCCATGAAAAGACTGGCCAAAATGCATAAAGAAATGTATCTTGCATAAAAAACCTTTATGAAAATTGACTTTCAAAAAGAAACCCGGCTGCAGGGCATTGCCGTCAGTCCCGGCGTTGCCTGCGCCAAAATCTGTCTTTTTAATGAAAATCGGCATGCCAACCTGGCTGTCTATCATATCAATTCAAACGATAAAAACCGTGAAAAGAACAGGTTTGATCGCGCCCGTCAACTGGCGGTCCGGCAACTTGAAGCATTGCGTCAGGGTGTTTCAAGTCAGGTCGGCGCCGCGGAGGCGGAAATATTTTCCGCCCAGACAGGCATTCTGAATGATAAAAAAATCGGGCATGAGATTGCGGAATTGATTGACCGGACCGCCGTCAATGCCGAGGCCGCGATCACATCCGTAATGGATTCTTATGAGGCCAGGCTGTTGAAGGTTGACAACGAATACATCCGGGACCGGGCGACTGATATCGGCGAAATCAAGCGGCGCCTGCTTGATATTCTTGCCAACCTGAACCCATCCTTGCAATGCGCCGGCCAGCCCCATTGCCAGAAAGGGCGCAATAGAATCATCGTTGCCGAAGAACTGACGCCGACTTTGACCGTGGAACTGGATACCGGGCAAACAACTGGTTTTGTGACGGAACGCGGGGGAAAAACCTCACATGCCGCCATTCTCGCGCGCGCCCTGGGCATACCTTCCGTTACCGGCATCGCCGGCATTCACGGGGCATTGAATTGCGGGACCGAATTGCTGATTAACGGCAATACGGGTGAAGTTATTGTCTGGCCATCCGAAGCCACCCGGACAGCCATGCTGGCGGATAAAACGATCACGGCCGACGATGGTAAAACCACACAAACGGTTGCCGATTTCAGCGTCATGGCCAATATTTCATTGGCGCGCGATGTTGCGGACGCGGTTTTGAATAATGCCGAAGGCATCGGTCTTTACCGCACCGAATTCGAATTTTTTGCCGCAAACCGCTTGTTGACCGAAGATGAACAAGCTGAACGGTACTCATCCGTTATCAACCCGATGCGGGGAAAAACCGTTACTGTCCGCCTGCTGGATGTCGGCGGCGATAAATCCGAACCATTTTTTGGAATAACGAGCGAACAGAACCCTTATCTTGGCCTCCGCGGCGGGCGTTTCCTGCTGAGTCGTCCTGACCTGCTGAGTTCTCAGGCGCGGGCGCTGGCCAAAGCATCGGCGCATGGCCCCGTTCATGTTCTTTATCCGATGATTATTGATCTTCAACAATTTCTGGCGCTGAAGCGCATTTTTATGGAGGCAATCAAGGGCCTGGCTTGCGGGACAATCCTGCACGGAGTCATGTTTGAGGTTCCTTCCGCGTGTCTGCAATCCCGGGAGTTATTGGCCGCCGCTGATTTTGGCAGTGTGGGCACAAATGATCTCATTCAATACCTTTTTGCCGTTGACCGCAACAATGAACGCGTTTCAGCCGATTATTCCCCGGATAGTCCGGTCTTTTGGGGTCTTCTGCAAAACCTGGTCCAGACAGCCAGAGAATTGAAAAAAACTTTATCCGTTTGCGGGGAGTTGGCTGGTGATCCGGCCTATGTAAAGAAAATGATGGAAATCGGCATTGAGCGGGTAAGCGTGAGCGCAAAGCTGATTCCGGGCGTCAGAAAAGCGGCGCTGGCAAATAAAAAAAGGCTCATGGCCACTAAAAATTAAAGGATAACAAATGGATCCGGTCAGTTTTTATATCGGCGCTCGTCCGGTTTATTGGTATGGAATCATGGTGGCGCTCGGTTTCCTGGCCTGCGTGGCGCATCTGACAATCCTGGGAATCCGCGAAGGCCGCCCCCCGGCCTTCGGTTCCGACCTGGCTTTCTGGATGATGCTCTCCGGCATAATCGGAGCGCGCATCGCCTACGTCACGGCCAATATCAATTATTACCTGCAGGATCCGTGGGCCATTATCCGCGTGGACCAGGGCGGACTGATTTATTACGGAGGTTTTATCGGCGCTTTTGTCGCCGGAATTGTTTTTGCGCGAATCAAACAATTAAACATTCTGGCGCTGGCTGATTACGTTATCACCGCGTTGCCTTTGGGACATGCCTTTGGCCGGATCGGATGCTTCTTAAACGGCTGTTGTTACGGCACGACGACAGACGCGTCCTGGGGCGTTTATCAGCAGGGCGCCCACCGGCATCCGGTCCAGCTTTATGAAGCTTTCATCAATCTTGCCGTTTATATATTGTTGATCCTGGCCTACCAGCGCCGCAAACAGGACGAGAACGGCAAAATATTGGCGATCTATTGCATCATCTATCCGCTCGGACGTTTTCTCCTTGAGTTTTTGCGCGGCGACGAACGGCTTGGCTGGCATGGACTTTCCTATGCCAAAATTATCAGCCTGGGATTGATGGCCGCTGGTGTAATTGTTTGGGTTTGGATATCAAGACGTATAAGAATTTCAAAAAGGTAGGGCCGGACTGCTAGTCCGGCCGCCAAACGGCTGAAGCACGGCGCGACCACGCCTATGGCGTGGCAGGCAGGCTGTTTACCACGCTTAGAGCGTGGTCGCGCCCTAACTGTTCTTGGATAACTCCTTATGAGTGATCGGTATATACTCGCCGTTGACCAGGGCCAGGAAGGCATCCGCCTTGATGTCTGGTTGGCGCGGCAATCAAAGGGAATGTCCCGCTCGCGAATCCAGCAGTTGATTCGCGCCGGACTGGTTACGGTCAACGCGCAGACCGTCAAGGAAAGTCATAAAATAAAACCGGGCGAACAGATTGAAGTAAATATTCCGCCCCCGCATCCGGTTGAATTGAAGGCGGAACAAATCCCGCTGAATATTCTTTTTGAAGATGATTTTTTGCTTGTGATTGACAAGCCGTCCGGCCTGGTTGTTCACCCGGCCCCCGGCCATGATGCCGGCACGCTGGTGAACGCCGTTCTTTATCATTGCCCGCGCCTGGAAGGCATCGGAGGCGAACTGCGGCCGGGAATAGTTCACCGGCTTGACAAGGATACGAGCGGAGTAATTCTGGTGGCGAAAACCGAGGCGGCTCTTTCCGCGCTGGCCGATCAGTTCAAACAACGCGAGATATCCAAGGAATATCTGGCGATCGTTCTCGGAGCGCTTTCGCCGGCCAGCGGCCAGATCAGGACCATGATCGGACGGCATGCGACCGACCGTAAAAAAATGACAGCGGTTCCCCGGAAAGGCCGCCCGGCAATAACCATTTATGACACCATGGAAAAATTGGGAAACTTTTCGCTCGTGCGGTTAAAACCCGAGACTGGCCGCACGCACCAGCTTCGCGTTCATCTGGCGCACGTCCATCACCCGGTTATCGGCGATGAAAAATACGGCCGGCGCTCGTCCTGGAATCTGCCGGTGGAAGTAAAGCGCCAGATGCTGCACGCCCATAAGATCATCTTCCGCCATCCCGGGACAGGACAGAAGATGGAGTTCAGCGCCCCAATGCCGGAGGATATGGAGCGGCTATTGGATTATTTGCAGAAAATGCAGAAGGCAGAAGGCAGAATGTAGAATTAAGATTTTGTTTTTGCATTCTTCATTCTGCCTTCTGCCTTTTTTACAGCTTCCCAGTGTTTATCCAGTTCCGCCAGGTCGCACTGGGTAATTTCCTTCCCCTCGGCATGCACGCGCTTTTCAACCGCCTGAAATCTTTTGCTGAATTTAACGATCGCGTCTTGAAGCACCTCTTCGGCGTGCATTTTCCGGAAACGGCAGAGATTGACGACGGCAAAAAGCAGGTCGCCGACTTCCGCGCGGATTTGTCCCTCCTTGCCCCTGGCAAGGGCTTCCTTGACTTCACCGAGTTCCTCCTCAATCTTCAGCATGACGTCATGGACATCCGTCCAGTCAAATCCCACGCGCGCCAGGCGCTGTTGAAATTGATGGGCTTTATGAAGGGCGGGCAAATGGCGCGGCAGGCTGTCAATGATTGACGAATTGTTTTCGGAACCCGGACCGTTTTTTTTGTCTGATTTTTTTTCCTGTGCCTTTATTTTTTCCCAGTTGCGCAGGACTTCCTTCTGATCCGCCGCTTTAGTGTTGCCGAAAACATGGGGATGACGCCGGATCAGTTTGGCGCAAACACATTTGACAACATCCTCGAAGGTGAACTGATTTTTTTCGGCCCTGATTTGCGCCTGAAACACGACCTGCAGGAGCAGATCGCCGAGTTCCTCGGCGTGTTTGTCGGGATCGTCCGCATCAATTGCGTCAATGACCTCGTAACATTCTTCAATCATATATTGCTTGAGTGTGGCGAGAGTCTGTTCGCGGTCCCACGGGCATCCGCCTGGGGCGCGCATGCGGGCCATGATTTCAATCAGGCGGTTGATGGGAGTGCCTTTCATAAGAATAAAAGAAGAAATTTTTACCGCAGAGGCGCAGAGTTCGCAGAGATAAAACTATTTTTCATTTGAATATTAAAGACCATGAATTATTCTTGTCTCTGCGTTCTCCGCGACTCTAGCGAAGCGGGCGGTGAATGTTTTTCCCCGCCGCTTTTCCGTCCGAGGCGATTTTTTGCGAGATGCGCATGGCGCAGAACTCCGCCCCGCACATCGAACAATGATCAAGGGATTTTGTTTTTTTTCCGGCGATTTTTTGAAAACGCGCTTTGGCCTTCCGGCCGTCCAGGGCAAGCTTAAACTGCTTGTCCCAGTCAAATGCGACCCGCGCTTTTGTCATGGCGTCATCCCAGTCCCGGGCGCCCGGCAAGCCGCGGGCGACATCGGCGGCATGGGCCGCAATCCGGAAAGCAATGATTCCTTCCCGCACTTCTTCCTCGGTCGGCAGGCCGAGGTGTTCGGCCGGAGTTACATAACAAAGGAGGGCGGCGCCGTAAGTTGCCGCGGCCGTTGCGCCGATGCAGGCGGAAATATGGTCATAACCCGGGCAAACATCGGTAACCACCGGTCCGAGAACGTAAAAAGGCGCGCCGTTGCACACTTTCTGTTCGCGTTCCATGTTCATGCGGATCTGGTCAAAAGGCACATGCCCCGGGCCCTCAACCATTACCTGCACGCCATATTTACGGCATTGACGGACGAGCGCGCCGATCGTATCCAATTCGGCAAATTGCGCCTCATCACTGGCGTCGGCCAGACAACCGGGCCGCAAACCGTCGCCGAGAGAGATCGTTACATCATACGCCTTGCATATTTCCAGAACCTCCGGCCAGCGCGTATAGAGGGGATTTTGTTTCCGGCGCCGGCTCATCCAGGAAGCCAGGATTGCGCCTCCCCGGCTGACGATACCGGCGCGCCTTTTCAGCGCCAGTGGTATATGTTCCTTCAGCAGGCCGGCATGGAGGGTCATAAAATCAACCCCCTGCCTTGCTTGTTCGCTGATTACTTCCAGAAGAACATCCGGATCAAATGATTCAGCCGTGCCGCCGGTGCGGCAGACCGCCTCGTAAATTGGAACGGTGCCGAAAGGGACCGGACAATTTGCCAGCATCAGCTTGCGAAGTTTGCTCAAATCAGGACCAACGCTTAAATCCATCACAAAATCAGCGCCGGCTTCCAAGGCGATCGCCAATTTCCGCAATTCCCGCCGGCAATCAGACTGCTCTGTTGAGAGGCCGATATTGGCGTTGATCTTTGTCCGGAAATCCCGGCCGATAACAGCCGGACGAAGATTTTTGTGGTTCGGATTGACCGGCAGCACGGCGCGGCCGCCTGATATTTCGGCGCGAATATTTGCGGGATCCTGCTTCTCGGCCGCGGCCGCCGCTTTCATAGCCGGCGTGATGCGACCCGCGCGCGCTTCGTCAAACTGAGTGTTCATTTTGCGCGCTCTCTGAAATGGGCGGGAGTTAGCAAGGCAAGGATGTTATCCAGTTTCAGGTTGGAAATATTTTCCTCCACCAGGTCGGCGCCGTTGAAATCCTGCCAGCATGTGAAACGGTCGGGCGCCACGCAACAACGCATCCCGACTGCCAGGGCAGACTTGCAGGCCGTCGCGCCGTCAACCAGCGCAATGGCGCACCGCGGCACAACCGCCATGGATTTCAACAATGACAACCAAGTGTCGGGGGTGGGCAAATCATCAGCCTTTTTCTTCATAATGTGCAGAGAAGCCGGTTGGCTCAAAGATAAACGCGCCATAAGCCGGTCGGCATTTTCCTGGGGCAGGAAAGACAGCAGGCCGATTTTGATATTGTTTTCAACCGCCTTTTGGAGCAGGGCGACCAGTTCCGGCTTCGGCAGGGTCGTTGATGCGTTCAAAGATGATTCAAATTGCTGTTTGATTTTATCGGCGATCCCTTCCGCCGCGAGCCCTTTTTTTCCCAGAGCGGGCAAGAGACCGTGCAGGCATTTTTCAGTCGCCCGTTGCAGGCAGTAACGTGAAAACGCATTTTGATCCAGGGTGATTTGGTGAGTTTTCAAAACACTGTTAAAAGCTTCGCACATTAATTGCCGGCCGTTAAACAACATAAATTCAAGTTCAAGAACAAGTGCGGCTGCCGGTTTTTGACATTCCCCGTTTTTTGGCGCATCAACTGTTTTCTTTGTTGTCATATATTAATTTTCTTTCTCCAAAAGGATTGATGGATTGGAAAATATCCCGATAACGATATATGTCAAGCAAATTGATTAGTAGAAAAGAATTGACTGTTCCGGCATTAACTCATATATTTATTTTTTTGGAGCATGAAACAGCTGAAGAGAGGTTGAAGCGGTTGCGTTTCCAATCGCCGGCAAAATCATGCCGCAGGCATCCGCCACGGGCGGGCATCTGCGGCGGAGGTGTGGCTATGGGTACTAACGATCTTCTGACAGTAATAGAGAATATGGAAAAAGAACGCGGCATAAGCCGCGATTCTCTCGTCCAGATGGTTGAGGCGGCCCTGCTGTCGGCTTCCCGCAAAAGCGTGGGGCCGGCCAAGGATCTGCGCATTGAGATTGACCGCAAGACCCTGAATATAAAAGCGTTCGCAAAAGTGGAAGTTGTTGAACACGTCCAATCGCGTCATACCCAGATTTCATTGTCTGAGGCTCATAAATACAAACGCGACGCCAAGGTGGGCGATATTATCGAAATTGAAGCTCCGGCCAGGGAGTTTGGCCGCATCGCCGCCCAAACCGCCAAACAGGCTATAATTCAAAAAATCCGGCACGCGGAAAAGGAAATTGTCGTCAAAGAATACAAGGACCGGGAAGGGGATATTGTCGCGGGAACCATCATACGCCTGGATCACGGAGATGTGATCGTTGATCTGGGCCGGGTGGAGGCAATCATGCCCGCGCGGGAACGCGTTCAAAACGAGGAGTATCAGATTGGCGACCGGATCCGGGCTTACGTTTTAAGCGTGCAGGATCATTCCTCGGGCCACCATATTGTGCTTTCGCGCAGTCATCCGAACTTCGTCCGCCGTCTGTTTGAACTGGAAATATCGGAGTTGGCCGACAAGACAATAGAAATCAAGGAAATCGCCCGCGAAGCCGGTTACCGGACAAAAATCGCCGTGTTCAGCAATGATGAAAAAGTAGATCCGGTCGGCGCCTGTGTCGGCATGCGCGGCATGCGCGTGAAAAATATTGTCCGCGAACTGCTCGGGGAGAAAATAGATATTGTCCGCTGGAATTCTGATCTTAAAAGTTACGTGACCAACGCGTTGAATCCGGCCAAATTGAATAAAATAATCGTGGATGAAGAAAAGCACAAAATTACGGTGGTGGTTGACGCCGATCAATTATCGCTGGCCATCGGCAAAAGGGGTCAAAATGCGCGCCTGACTTCAAAACTGCTTGGCTGGAAGATTGACATTGAAAAAGACAAGGAAGATGTAAGTTTCCAGGAAAAAGTTGTCATAGCCGTTGATGATCTGGTCCGCCTTCTCGGGATAGAAAAAGACAAGGCGGAAAAACTTGTTCAGGCCGGTTTCCTGACGGTGGACGGCATAATCGAAGCCGATATCGCCGATTTGCAGGAACAGGCCGGCCTTGACGCCGAGACGGCCAAGGCCATAAAAGATTCCATCTCCGCGGCTGTCAAAAATAACAAGCTGAACGCAAAAAAGAAATGAAACCTGATCGCCTGACCAGCGAGATGGACTATACATCAGCATATGCGTATTCACGATTTAGCAAGAGAACTGAATGTCGCCAACAAGGAATTGATGGCGGCCTTGCAGTCAATCGGCATCACCGCCAAAAGCCATTCCAGCTCAATTGATGAAGAAGCTGTTCAGAAAATCAAAAACGTATTTTCAAAAAAAACATCTGAACTGCCGGCAAAAGAACAGACGCCCCATGAATCCGCAGAGCAGAAAGCCAAAAGAATAGTTTCTGAGCCGCAAGCTTCTCCCGCCCCGATAAAGCCTGCGGCTCACCCCGGCGGCGATATCCGGACGCAGCCCGCGCATCCAGCTCCCAAAAAAGCCGGTGTTGCGCCGGCGGCTTCTTTCAAAGCGAGCGGAAAACCGCCGCCCGCTCCCAAAAAAAACGCCGTTGCCGACCGGCATCATGTCCAGCCCCATGCCGAGATAAAAAAAACTGAAGAAAGCGTAAAAAACAAAACGCTTGTATTCCAAGGTCCTGTCATTGTGCGCGACCTGGCGGAACGAATGGGAATGAAGCCCAATCAGTTAATCGCCGAGTTAATGATGAAAAGCATTTTTGCCTCCATAAACGAGAGGCTGGAAATAAAAATCGCCCAGCAGATTGCGGAAAAACACGGATTTAATATAGAACTTGAAAGAAAGCCGGTCGAGGCCAAAATCTTACCAAGCCAACTGTTGGACCGTGAGGAGGAAATTGACCGGCCTGAAGATCTGGAGAGCAGGCCGCCGGTGGTTACTTTTTTAGGCCATATTGACCACGGCAAAACATCCCTTCTTGACCGGATCCGCAATGCGGCCGTTGCCAAAGGCGAGGCGGGGGGAATCACCCAGCATGTCGGCGCTTATACGGCCGAATATCAGGGGAAAAAAATCACCTTCCTTGATACGCCGGGACACGCCGCCTTTACCGCCATGCGGGCGCGCGGCGCAAATATGACTGATATTGCCGTAATTGTGATTGCCGCCGATGATGGCGTCATGCTCCAGACCGAGGAAGCCATCAAACACGCTCAAGCCGCAAAAACCGCCATCATGGTGGCGATCAACAAGATTGATTTGCCCGGCGCCAATGCCGATAAAGTCAAGCGCCAGCTGCAGTCTATCGGCTTAACGCCGGAAGAATGGGGGGGTAATGTCATTTGTGTTGAGGTCAGCGCTTTGACCGGCAAAAATATTGACCGATTGCTTGAAATGATCCTTTTGCAAGCCGAAATGCTTGAACTTAAAGCCAATCCACGGGCAAAAGCGCATGGTTTTGTGATCGAAGCTCAAATGGAGCCGGGCATGGGGCCTACGGCCAATCTTCTTGTCGCCAGGGGCACGCTGAGCGTTGGCGACATTCTCGTCTGCGGTCCCTACTGGGGACGCGTCAAAGCCCTTATCAATGACCACGGGATTAAAATCAGAAAGGCAGGACCTTCAACTCCGGTCAGATGCATGGGCCTTTCCGGTGTTCCCAAAGCGGGCGAACCATTCCAGGCCCTGCTGGATGACAGAATGGCGCGCGCGATCGCCGAAGAACGCAGCGCTGAAATGCGCGGCGTTCAAATGGCGCCCCAGAAAAAAGTTTCTTTGGAAACTATTTTCTCTGAAATGGCGGCCAATCAGCGGCTTGAATTGCGCCTGATCCTCAAGTGCGATACGCAGGGTTCGCTTGAGGCGATTCAAAAAATGCTCGGCGAAATAAAGAGCGAAAAGGTGTCAGTTTCAATTATCCTTGCCGCGGTGGGCAATGTCAACGAGAACGATGTCATGCTGGCCAGCGCCTCGGATGCGATTATTTTCGGCTTCAACGTGAGCAAGGAAGAAGGGGTCGCCCGCGCTGAAAAAAGCGAAGGGGTTGAAATCCGGCTTTACGGCATAATTTACGATATTCTCGACCAGATTAAAGCGGCCATGAGCGGCATGCTGAAGCCGGAAACAAAGGAAAAATATGTCGGCCGGGCGGAGGTGCGCCAGGTGTTTGAGATTACCAGGAAGGGCCAGATAGCCGGATGCCTGGTGACGGACGGAAAAGTTACTTCAAAATGCAAATCGCGGGTCAAACGCGGCAATGACACTTTATATGAAGGGGCGATTTTCACCCTGAAACGTTTTCAGGACCAGGTGAACGAGGTGCGCGCAGGCCAGGAATGCGGTATCCGGCTGGACAACTTCAAGGATTTCAAGCCCGGCGATATCATCGAATTTTTTGACTTTGAAAAGGTTCCGCAGACACTGTAGAAAGACAGAAGCGAGAAGTCAGGAATTCTGATTCCGGACTCTGAATTCAGATTCAGAACTACTGACTTCTGCCTACTTACTCCTATCTTATAAATCCATGAGTGTTGACCGGCTAACGAGATTAAATGAGTTGTTGCGGCGCGAATTGGCTGATATGTTGTTTCGCGTTATGCAGAATGAACGCTTTGATCTTTCGTCGGCGACCATTACCCGCGCTGTTCTCAGCCGCGATTTGCGCGAGGCCCGGGTTTTCGTCTCAATCCGCAATCATCAGGCTGAGCGGCCCAGAATGCTGGCATTATTGCACCGGCACCGGGCGGAGTTTCAGAGGCTGATCAATAAGGATCTCGCCATGAAATATACCCCCCGGCTGACCTTTGAACTGGATACTTCATTGGAAGAAGGCGATCATGTGCTGGCCGTGCTGGCCAAGCTGGAGAAGGAATAAAGAAATGCAGAATGCAGAATGTAAGATTAAGAATGTAGAATTAAAGCAGGAACAAATGGTCGGCGAGCCTTCTCTTGACGGAGTGCTCCTGGTTGACAAACCGTCCGGTCCGACTTCGCATGATATCGTGGACAAGATCAGGCGGCATTTCCGCCTGGCCAAAGTCGGGCATGCCGGCACCCTTGACCCGCAGGCGACGGGATTGCTGATCATAATGATCGGCCGCGGCACCAAGCTGGCGAACAGCCTGATGTCCGCCGACAAGACCTACGAGGGAGTGATCCGCCTTGGCATTGCGACTGACACACAAGACGCCGAGGGCAAAGTGATCAGCGAAGCGGATCCGAGTCATATAACCGAAGAACTACTTGCGGCCGAAATGAAAAAACTGACGGGCGATATAATGCAGACCCCCCCGATGGTTTCGGCCGCCAAAAAAGACGGCGTCCCGCTCTATAAACTGGCGCGCCAGGGAAAAATCGTGGAACGGAAGCCGAAGCTGGTCAGGATCCATGAATTTTCCCTGCGCTCTTTCAAACTTCCGCGGGCCTGTTTTTTTCTGCGCTGTTCAAAGGGGGTTTATGCCCGAACGCTGTGTGATGATATCGGACACGCCCTCAAATGCGGCGCGCATCTTGAGAATCTTCGCCGTCTGCGCAGCGGCGCATTCAGCGTCCAGGATGCTTATCCTCTCGAACAACTCATGGCGATGGACCGCCGCCAGCTTTCGCAAATAATGATGCCCTTGAACAGAATCCTCTGCCGGGCACAGGGCTGATCTGATGAAAATATATGAAAATCTGTCCGATCTGGGCCGCGAGAAAAAAGGCGTCCGGCTTGCCGCCGGTTTTTTTGACGGCGTTCATCGCGGCCATCAGGCCATTGTGCGGCGGGTGATCCAGAAAGCGCTCATCCGCGGCGAAAAGGCCTGGATAATGACCTTTGACATTCATCCACGCAAACTGCTTCAACCGCATGCGGCGCCGCTATTGCTTACCTCAACCGAACATAGAATCCGCCTGCTTGAATCATACGGGGTTCAAAACTGCGTTCTTTTACCCTTCACGCGCGCTATGGCCGAGCTGGAGCCGGAAACATTTATCCTGCGGCTTGTTCAGGCTGTCCGGAATTTGCAGGGAATAGTTGTCGGCCGTAATTGGACCTTCGGAAAAAATGGCGCGGGCAGGACTGATCTGCTTAAAAAACTTGGGGCTCTTCATGGTTTTGACGTGGATATTGTGCGTCCGGCGCGATGGCGGGGCGGCATTATCTCAAGCACCCGCATTCGCCGCGCGGTGGCAGGCGGAAGGATCGCGGAAGCCGCCGCCATGCTGGGGAGAACTTTCAGCGTTGCCGGCGCCGTTGTTTCCGGCCGCGGAATCGGCCGCCGGCTTGGCATCCCAACGGCCAATGTGGCTCTGCATAATGAGGTGGCGCCGGCCAATGGCGTCTACGCCGTCCGCGCCGCGGTTGACCGCAAGGTCTATAATGGGGTGGCCAATATCGGCATCCGCCCGACTTTTTTACGTTCTTCCCGTCTTCCCCATGGAAAAGGCGCCAAAAGGCATAAAGTCCTGGAAGCGCATTTGTTTGACATGCCGGCCGGGGCAAATATCCTCCACCGGCCGATTGAAGTGTTTTTTGTCAGAAGACTCCGCGCGGAACGGCGTTTCCCGGCGCGGGAAGCGTTGAAACGGCAGATTGTCAGGGATATAATGATGGCAAAAAAAATATTTTCAAGATCTTGCTTTACAAATCAACGGACTCATTTATAATGCCCGATACAAATAACAAAAAAAGAAATGGAAAATAAAAACAAAAGCGAAATAAAGAAGGCCTTTCAATGTCATGACAAAGACAGCGGGTCAGCCGGCGTGCAGGCGGCTTTGCTTTCCTATCGGATTGACAAACTGACCGAACACCTGAAAGCCAACAAGCATGACCATAATTCCCGCTACGGCCTCATTAAGATGGTAAGCACCCGCCGAAAGCTTCTTGATTATCTGGCGCGAACGGATCAAATCCGTTACCAGGATATCATTCAGCGTCTGAAACTGCGCCGTTAATTCAAACGGATGCCAGGCCATGGATTCGTGCTTCACAGACCGCCGCGGCGGAAAAATGAGCATATCAGACAATAATTTGGCGGAGACTTAATCTGAAATCCAAGGGTTGGCGTCTACATTAAAGAAAGAAGAAAGGCCACAAACAAATTGCGCCCGGAGGCGCGATAAACTAAAATTATGAAAAATACTATTTTTGTTGAAACTGAAATAGGCGGCAAACGCCTGAAAATCGAAACCGGACTTCTTGCCCAGCAGGCCGGAGGCGCGGTGACAGTCCAGATCGGAGAAACCATCCTGTTTTCCGCCGTTACCGCCGCCGATACTCCAAGGGAAGGCATTGATTATTTTCCCCTTCAGGTTGAATACCGCGAAAAATACTACGCGGCCGGCAAATTTCCCGGCGGATTCTTCAAGCGCGAAGCGCGTCCCTCCGAAAAGGAAATCCTTACGGCGCGGTTCACCGACCGCCCGATCAGGCCGCTTTTTCAGAAAGGATTCATCAACGAGGTCCAAATCAACAACATGCTTCTTTCCGCCGACGGACAAAACGACCCGGATATCCTGAGCATCGTGGCGGCGAGCGCGGCCTTGGTTATCTCCGATCTTCCTTTCTACGGTCCAATCGGGGCGGTGCGGGTCGGACGCATTGACGGCAAACTGGTCTTTAACCCAACCAACGCCGAGCGTCTGCAAAGCGATCTGGACCTGATTTATGTGGGACTGGCCGACATGCCGGTGATGATAGAAGGCGATGCGCGCGAGATTCCTGAAAATGATTTTTTGCAGGCAATGAAGGCGGCGCACACCGAGGTGAAAAAACTTATTGAAATCCAGCTCGAATTGCGGCGCAAACTTGGCCTGCCAGAGAAAAAGATCTCTGATCTGATTGGAGACACGGCATTGATAGATGCCGCGCGCGCCGGCGGCGGCGCCGATCTGCTTGAAGCCCTTGCCATTGTGGACAAAACTGAACGCGAAAGCCGCCTCAAGCAAGTCAAAGAATCGTTGAAAACCAAACTGCTTTCCTCTTTCCCCGAAATGACTGATGAACAATACCGCGCCATGCTGGATGAACTGACCACGGAACTGGTGCATAAGCTGGTCCTTGAAAAACAGCGCCGCCTTGACGGGCGCGCGTTTGATGAAATCCGCCCGCTGGCCGGCGATGTGGGCTTGCTCCCCCGCACGCACGGATCGGCCCTGTTCAATCGCGGCGAAACCCAGGCTTTGGTAACCATCACGCTCGGAAGCCAGCAGGACAGCCAGGAACTGGACGTGATTACCGGCGGTTTGCCTGAAAAGAAATTCATGGTGCATTATAACTTTCCGCCCTACAGCGTCGGCGAAGTCGGCCGGCTTGGTTTTACCAACCGCCGGGAAATCGGACACGGCGCGCTGGCGGAACGCTCGCTGGAACAGGTTATGCCGCCCGATTACGGATACACCGTCCGCCTCGTGTCGGATATCATGGGCTCCAACGGTTCAACTTCCATGGCCACGGTCTGCGCGGGCACGCTGGCGCTGATGGATGCCGGCATCCCGGTCAGAAAAGCGGTGGCCGGAATATCAATCGGTTTGTTTTCCGCGCCGGGAAAAGCGGCCCTAGTAACCGACATTATCGGCGCCGAGGATCACTACGGCGAAATGGATTTCAAAGTCGCGGGCACGCGCGAGGGCATCACCGGATTCCAGGTTGACCTGAAAATACGCGGCCTGGAATGGCGGCTGGTTGAAGAAGCGCTGGAAAAGGCGCGGACGGCCAGAATCAAAATTCTTGATTTCATGGCTTCCGTTCTCCCCGAACCTCGCAAGGATTTGTCGCCCTACGCGCCCCGGGTGCACGAGCTTAAAATCAATCCTGAAAAGATCGGCAGTCTGATTGGTCCGGGCGGCAAGAATATCCGGCGCATAACCGATTTGACCGGGGCCCAGATTGATATTGACGATGACGGCACCGTCCATATTTTCACCAACAGCGGCGAAGCGCTGGAACTGGCGCTCAAAGAAGTAGGCATGGTAACGGCCGAGCCGGAGGAAGGCGTCATTTATGACGGCACTGTGACGGGCATCAAGGAATTCGGCGCTTTTGTGGAAGTCCTTCCCGGCATAGACGGCTTGGTGCATATAAGCGAGCTGGCTGATTTCCGGGTGGGGAGAGTTGAAGATATATGCAAGCTGGGCGACCAGATGTGGGTAAAATGCATCGGCATTGACGACCGCGGCAAGATAAAGCTCAGCCGCCGGGCCGCAATGCAGGAAAAGGGATTATCCGATCCCGCGGCGCAGAAGAATAAGTAAAACATTGTCGTCACATATCGTGACCAAAGGCGGCGCCAAAATTAGCGTTTTGCATGATTGTCATTCCCGACCTGACCCACCTGCAACGCTATGCGTAGCATTGCGGGCAGGTCGGGAATCCAGAGAATTGGAAACAGACTGGATTCCCGCTTTCGCGGGAATGACAGAATGGACAAAACCATGGAAAATTGCGTTTTCTGCAGAATAATCTGCGGACAATTACCTTCCTGTAAAATATATGACGACGGCGAGATACTCGCCTTTATGGATATCGGGCCGATCGTCAAGGGGCATATCCTCGTTGTTCCGAAACACCATTACGCCCATTTGCTGGAAACACCCCCGGAAGTTTTGGAAAAGCTGATCGTGGCCGCGCAAAAAATTGCCGGCGCTCAAAAACGCGCCCTGCATTCCGACGGCATCAATATCATGCAGTCCAACGGACGGGCGGCCGGCCAGGTTGTTGAGCATATTCATTTTCACGTCATCCCGCGTTTCAACGCCGACGGCCACCACTGGAACTGGAAACCCCGACAATACACGGACAACAATGAAATGCAGGTTCTGGCGGATAAAATCAAAAGTGTTTTAATTTGATTCCTCAAACAGTGGAGACAAAAATTACACCCACCCCGCCCTGTCGGGCACCCCTCCAAAGGAGGGGAACTGAATATGATCCCCTCCGGGGAGGGGCAGGGGTGGGATCAATCCGACCATGAAAAAAATCAGTTTCAACGAAGCTTTGGCCCAGATTCTTAAAGAAGATCAGCGTTACCACGCGGAAGCTTATTTCTTTGTGCGCGAGGCGCTTGGTTTCACCTCAAAAATGTTGAAAAAGCCGGACAAGGGACCGCAAAAACATATTACGGCCGCCGAATTGCTTGAAGGTATCCGCCAATACGCCATCCGGGAATACGGCCCCATGGCAATGACGGTCATGAATTTCTGGGGTATACAACACTGTTCCGATTTCGGCCGAATCGTGTTCAGCCTTGTCAATAAACACATCCTTCGCAAGACGGAAAATGACTCAATCCATGACTTTGATAACGGCTATGATTTTGAAACCGCTTTCCGCAAGCCGTATCAAAGACAAAAGGCGGAATGCCCAGGCTTCGCCAAAGACTCCACCGAGGCGAGCAGAATGAAAAAAGAAGAATAAAGAATGTCCAAGCCACTTTGCGTCTCATTAATTTTCTTTAATTTTGCATTCTCTATTTTACATTCCGCATTCTCTATGACTGACGATAAAATCCAGAAACTCTCCGAGGGCGTTCAGCGGCATCAGCTTGATAACGGCCTGATTTGCCTGATCAAGGAAGATTTTTCCGCCCCTTTGGTGTCCATTCAAATCTGGGTTGGCAGCGGATCGGCGCAGGAAGGGGAATATCTGGGCGGGGGACTTTCCCATCTGATTGAACATATGATTTTCAAAGGCACGCCAACCCGCAAACCGGCGGATATTGCCAGGGAAATTGATGATGCCGGCGGTTCCGTTAACGCCTACACCTCGCTTGACCGGACTGTTTTTTTTGTGGATATGCCGGCTGAGCGCTGGCAAACCGGCCTTGATGTGCTCGCCGACGCCGTCACGCACGCCTCATTCCCGGAGAATGAATGGCGGCGTGAAAAAGACGTTGTGCGGCGCGAAATGGCCATGGGCAACGACAATCCTGACATAGTTCTTTCAAAACTTTTATGGCAGACGGCCTATCATGTCCATCCCTACCGTTTTCCGGTAATCGGACGGGAGGATGTATTCAACAGCCTGACGCGCGATGACCTGATTGCCTTCTTCCGCCGTAATTACACGCCGGACAATATGATTATTGCGATCGTTGGGGGCGTCAAGGCGGACAGTGTGCGCGCCGCCGTTGAAAACCGGTTCAAATCTGGTAGGGCGAACCCTCAGGGTGAGCCGTTCTTCATCAGATGGCTCGGCCAGAGGCCTTGCCCTACCTTTTTGAAATTCCTATACAATGAAGATTTCCCCTGCCGCGCGCGGCCATTGCCGGCGCAGACCGCGGAGCCTCCCCAGTTGAGCGCAAGAACCGCGAGGAAAACCGGGGCTTATAACATATCGCGCCTGGAGATGGCCTGGCATACGGTTGACTTAAGCCATCCCGATGCCCCCGCGCTTGATATTCTTTCGGTCATTACCGGCGGCGGCAGCAGCTCGCGCCTCAGCCAGAAAATAAAGGAAAAGCTGAAACTCGCTTTCAGCATTGACGCCTGGTCATTCACGCCGAAGGACGCCGGACTTTTCGGCATAAGCGCCGCTTTTGATCCGGCAAAGGAAAAGGAACTCGTCAAGGCCATTGAGGATGAGGTTGCCGTCTGGCGGATGAATTCATTCACCGCCGCCGAAGTGGAAAAAGCCCGCAATAAAGTTGCTGCCGATACCCTGCTGGCATTCCAGACCATGCATGGCCAGGCCGATACGTTCGCTTCGGGCGAGTTTTATGCCGGCACACCGTATTATTGCAACACTTATCTCAAGCGTCTCGCGGAAGTTACTCCGGAATCGTTGACGGTTGCGGCAAACCGGTATCTGGATGATCAAAACCGGACCGTTGCCATATTGTCGCCCTCCGTTACAAATATCACCGCCGCTAAAGAATGCGGTGTTGCCGCCGCGACTAATGTTGTCAAAACCGTGTTGCCCAACGGGCTTACGCTTCTCTGCCGGGAAGACAACCGTCTGCCTTTCGTTCATATCTGCGTCGCTTCTCTTGGCGGGCTTCTTCTGGAAAATGACAAGAACAACGGCATTACCTGCCTGATGGCGGAATTGTTGACGCGGGGAACAGAACAACGCTCCCAGGAACAAATCGCCGCCACGGTTGAAAATCTGGGCGGATCCATTTCATCCTTTTCCGGCATGAACAGCTGTGGCCTGCAAGCCCGTTGTTTTTCCAAGGATGCCGAGCTCTTTATGGATATTATGTCGGATTGCTGTCTCAAGTCGGCTTTCCCCGAAGATGAAATCGCCAAATGCAAGGCAACCCAGGCCGCCAAGATTGAGCAACAACGCGAATCGCCCATGTTCGTGGCGCAGGAGGCCATGCGCCAGGCGCTTTTTGCCGGACATCCTTACCGCCTGAATGTGGAGGGGACGCGCGCAAGTGTCATGGCCATTACGCGCGAAGACTTGCGCCATCTGCACGATAAAACCATCGTTGGCAGTAATACGGTCATTGCTGTTTTTGGCGATATCTCCGCCGCCAAAGCCAAAGAAATTGCGGAAAAATTTATGGGTAAAATGCCCGGCGGACAAAAACATGATTTTTCAAACGTGTCATTCCCGACATGTCCTCGCGAAGCGGGGACTGATCCGAAATCCAGGAGCGGATCGGATATTCAGGATTCCCGTTTCCCCGGAAATGGCAAAAAAGAAAAACGCCGGATTGAACTGACCGCACCCCGCGAGCAGACGATTGTCCTCGCCGGTTTTCCCGGCCTCGCCGTTGCCGACAAGCGGATTGACGCGCTGAACATTCTGCTTCAGGCGCTGAACGGCCTTTCTTCCGACCTCATGATCAATGTGCGCGATAAAAAAGGTTTGGCTTACTATACGGGCGCATATCATAAAGCGGGCATTGCCGGCGGCCAATTTGTCGTCTATTCCGGCACGCGCGCCGAAGAAGCCGAGCGGGTTTGCGCCATGATTGAAAAGGAGATCAGCCGGATCGGCGGGGAAAATATCCGCGCCGAGGAATTTGAGCGCGCCAGACTGCAAATCATATCGGAAGGCCGGCAGAACCGGCAGGATGACGGCGCCACGGCCATGGAATGCGCCTTGAATGAACTTTACGACCTGGGCTACGCCCATGGGTTTGAAACGGAACAACGCATCGGAAAATTATCTTCGGATGACGTCCGCAAAACGGCCGCGGAAATCATGCCGGCGGAAAAAGTGATTACGGTGATTGTGAGGCCGGGAAAAGAAAATACAGAATGAAATGAGAAATTGGAAATTAGGGAAAAACAAAATACCATGACGGAAAATAATACAGACAAGGATATAAACAAGTATTTATTCATCAACCTGGTGACCATGCTCAGCATAACGGCCATGCAACAGCTGGGCAAACTGGTCAACCCCGCGGCGGGCAAGGCCGACCTCAACCTCGCCGCGGCCCAGACCACGATTGATACGCTTGACATGCTCTCCGCCAAGACCGGCGGAAATCTTGATAAAGACGAGGCGCGCCTCTTGAAAGACACGATCGCCTCGCTCAAGATGAATTATGTTGAAACCCGGGACGAGGAAGAACGCAAGGCTAACAAAGACGCCCCAAAAACCGAACCGCCGTCCCAGTCAGAATCCGCGCCAAAACCCGGCTCAGATCAGACCAAAGACCCGAAGTTCCACAAGAGCTACGAGTAGCATGAGCGGATTTATCGCCCATGACTTGATGGAGCGGGCGAAGGGAATCGAACCCTCACCACCAGCTTGGAAGGCTGGAGCTCTACCATTGAGCTACACCCGCATAGAAAGTTGGATTGTAAATAGCATACGCATGTTTCCCCGTCAAGCCGCGTTTATCCCGGAATTTGCGTTTGAGAAAATCCGGGATTATTTTCCGTGTAATTCACGGCCAAACGGCCTGAGGGCGCGGTCAAAAATGCCGAGCAGAAAGGCGATGGCGAGTCCGTAATTGGTAATCGGCACATGGGCCTGTTTTGCTTTTTCGATGCGCGCGAGCAATTCGCGCCGGTTGAAAACACAGCCGCCGCAGTGAATAACGAGCTTGTATGCGCTTAAATCGTCGGTATAATCGCGGCCGGCAGCGACTTTTATATCAAGCTGGCGTTTCGTATAATTTAACAGCCATTTCGGCAGTTTAACGCGCCCGATATCGTCTTCCACCGGATGGTGCGAACAGGCCTCGGCGATCAAAATTTTATCGCCGTCGCGGAGAGTATCAATGGCCCTTGCGCCGGCGACCATTTCCGCCAGATCCCCCTTAAAACGGGCGAAAACAATGGAAAAACTTGTCAGGGGAATATTTGCGGAAACTATCGCGGCCACTTCCTTAAATGCCTGGCTGTCGGTAATAACCAGCGCCGGCTTTCTTTTTAAATTTTTCAGCGCCGCGGCCAGAGCATTTTCCTTTACCACCAGAGAGTAGGCGTTGTTATCCAGCACATCGCGCAGAACCTGAACCTGCGGGACAATCAGGCGTCCTTTCGGGGCTTCAAGATCAATCGGCGTTACCAGCACAACGAGATCTTCCTGCCGGATCAATCCTTGCATGGGCGTGGCCTGTTCAAGGAATTCCTGCGGGACGGCCCGGATAATCGCTTCCCGCAGTTTGTCAAATCCGGTCAAATCTTTTGCGCTGACTTTTGCAATGAATTTACAGCCGCTTGCCGAGGCCGCCTTTTCAACCGCGGCATTTCCGCCCAAATCGCTTTTATTGGCGACCAGAACACAGGGGACCCTTCGCTTTTCAAAAATCACTGTCAATTCTTTTTCATAGTCCGTCCATGAATCCGCGACAAGCAAAGCTAATTCCGTGCGGTCCACGACCTTCATGGTCTTGGCGATGCGTAATTTTCCGAGGGCGCCGGAATCGTCAATGCCGGCGGTATCTATGAAAACCACCGGCCCAATGGGCTTGAATTCCATGGTTTTTTCAACCGGATCGGTGGTTGTGCCGGCCACGTCCGAAACGATTGAAACCTGCTGTCTGACCAGGGCGTTGAGAACGGAAGATTTGCCGACATTGCGCCGGCCAAAAATGCCGATATGCAAACGCAGTCCTTTAGGGGCGGTGATCATTTTGGAATACTGGTATAATCCGGAACTTTCAGCCCGACCGCCTGCAACCTATCCTTTATCCGCCATGCTTTGGGCAACGGTTTTTAAAAGCACGTCCGGTTTGACCGGTTTTTCAAGCACACCCTTGACCGGCAGCCAGGCGTCATCCGGCTCAAACCCGAAAGGCAGGCTTGCTTCCCTTCTTACACCGGTGATGATTATCACCGGAATATTTTTAAGGTTTTTATCCTTGTTCAGTTCCCGGGCCACTTCAAATCCCTCGGAATTGCGGGTCATCATCACGTCCAGCAGGATGATATCGGGCTTCTGTTCCTTGGCCTTGGCGATTCCCATTTTTCCGTTTGGGGCGGAATCAACCTTGTATCCCTGCGCGTCCAGCAGGCTGGCGGTGGCTTCAACAAATTCCGGGTCGTCATCTATCAACAATACTTTATGGGCCATGGCATTTTCTCCTTTTGTATTACTCAACCTTGAACTCTGAACCTGATCAGTTTTTAAAAATAAATATCACGATCACCGGCCTTTATTTTTTCGTAAAATTCCAGAAACTGCGGATAAACCGCCGGCAGTTTTTGCCGGATTTCATCAATTTCGCCGGCGATTATTTTTTTGCCGGCGGCCATTGTCGCTTCGCTGGCAAAGTCATCCAGCCATTCGCGGAAGGTAAGCACGGCGTTGAGCTTGCAGAATTGTCCTTCCCGGCCGGACCGCAACAGGCTCATTATTTTTTTACCGGTTCGTCCGCAGCGATAACCGGCGGTGCAGAAGGATGTTATGAACCCGGCTTCAGCCAGCTCGCGGACAACCGCGTCCAGACTGCGGGTATCGCCGAGGATAAATTGCTGTTTTTTGCCCTGCTGTTCGCTATTTGCTTTTGCATAGGCGCCGACGCCGATGCGGCTTGAAGCGTCGGTTTGGGTGCAGCCGAGCGGGATAATTTGCTTTCTCATTGCGGCGTTTTCGCGAGCGGTTAAAATCATGCCCGTGTAGGGCACGGCGAGGCGGATAACGGTCACCAGTTTCCGGAAATCAGCGTCGTTGACTTTATATTCGGAATGATCGGCCAGGGGCGTATTTTCGGCCGGTTCCAGCCGGGGGAATGAGATGGTGTGGGGTCCGATGCCGAATTTATCTTCCAGCTCAAGCGCGTGCTGGAGCAGACCCATCACCTCAAATTTCCAGTCGTAGAGTCCGAAGAGCGCGCCCAATCCCACGTCATCAACACCGGCTTCCATTGACCGGTGCATGGCATAGAGCCGCCACAAATAATCGCCCTTGATTGTGCCGGCAGGATGCAAAAGGCGGTATTGTTCCGGATGATAAGTTTCCTGAAAAACCTGGTAAGTGCCGATGCCGACTTTACGCAGGGTTTCCAAGTCTTCAATTGACATGGGAGCGGCATTGACGTTGCACCTTCGAATCTGGCCAAAACCCCGGCGGGTTTTGACCCTGACGTTCATAATCGTTTCAATGGTGGCGGCAATATAATCCGTGTCCGTCCGCGGATGCTCGCCAAAAACAACAATCAGACGTTTATGGCCTATTACGCCCGCGAGCGCCTCGGTTTCGTTTTTGACCTGATCCAAAGTCAGTTTATGGCGCTGGACGGCGGAATTGCCGCGGCGGAATGCGCAGTACTGGCAATCGTTGACACAGAGATTGGAACAATAGAGCGGGGCGAAGGTGACGATGCGGTTATCATAGACTTTTTTCTTTACGCGTCCGGCGGTTTCTTCCATCTCGCCCCATAATGAGGCGTCCTCAACGTTAAGCAGACAGGCGGTCTCATCGGGCGACAAGGTCTGGATGGCGAGTGATTTCCGTAAAATATCCCGCACCCTGGCCGGGTCCGGCTTCACGTTCATTCTCAGGCGGTTCTCAATCTGATCCGCATCAATAAAACATCCGCCGGCGAGATATTTTTTTATCTGTTCCGGCTTGATTCTTTCCGCCAGCCAGTTGTCTGTGCCCGCGGCCGGCGCATCAGATGCGATCTTTTCAGTTTTCATTTCAGGCGCTGCTCTGCGTGTAATGCGTATGCAGTAATTTATGCGATTTCTTTCCAAGCGGCTTGCCGAGAAATTCTTCGTAAATCTGTTTGATTTCCGGGTTTTCATGCGATTTGCGGAGTTTTTTGCCTTCATCTTCCTTGTAAATCGCCTTGATCCGTTTCTGGCGGACGTTGTCGTCGGTGAACCTGGGTTGGCCGCCGCCGCTGATGCATCCGCCGGGGCAGGCCATAATTTCAATAAAATGAAAGATCTGGCCGTTCTTTACGGCTTCAATAATCTTGCGGGCGTTACTCAAGCTGTGCGCAACGGCCACTTTCACCTCAGCGCCTTCCAGGAAAGCCCAGTCGCCGACCGCGCCTTGAATTTTCAAGGTGGTATGCTTGACGCCGTCCAGCCCCGCAATCTGCTCAAGATGCAGATTTTTTGCGGGCAGTTCCCGGCCGGTGACAATTTCATGCACCGTGCGCAGGGCCGCTTCCATCACCCCGCCGGTATTGGCGAAAATATCGGCGGCGCCGGATGATTTGCCAAGCGGGGAATCCATTTCGCCATCCGGCAGGGCATTAAATTCAATACCCGCCTGCCGGATCATCCGGCCCAGTTCGCGCGTGGTCAGGACATAGTCAACATCGCGCAGGCCGCTGCTGTTCATTTCCGGCCGCTGCTGCTCGTATTTCTTGGCCGTGCAGGGCATGATGGATACCACGGTGATATCTTCCGTTTTCTTCCCTATTTTGGCGGCATAAAAAGTCTTGGCGATCGCGCCAAACATCTGTTGCGGCGACTTGCAGGTTGACAAATTCGGCAGAAATTCCGGATAATAATGTTCGGCGAACCTGATCCATCCGGGACAACAGCTCGTGAACATCGGCAGGGGCGTCAGCTGTTTTTCCAGGAGACTTCTTTTCAGACGGGTCAGGAGCTCGGTGCCTTCCTCCATGATGGTCAAATCCGCGGTGAAATTGGTGTCAAAAACAGCGTCAAAGCCGAGCTGACGCAGGGCGGTAACCATTTTACCGGTAACGAGCGTGCCCGGTTCGTTGTTAAAACATTCGCCCAAAGCCGCCCGGATGGCCGGGGCGGTCTGAACAATCACAAACTTCTCCGGATTGTCGAGCGCCTCCCAGACGCCGTCAATGTGATTTTTTTCCGTAATCGCCGCGACCGGGCAGACCGCCGCGCATTGGCCGCATTGAATACAGACGACATTATCAAGCATCGCGTCAAAGGCCGGACCGATGGTTGTTTTGAAGCCCCGGGACTGCGGATAGATGGAACCGATCGTTTGAACTTCGTTGCAGACCGTTACGCAACGGCGGCATTTTATGCACTTGCCATTGTCACGGGTCAAGGCCGGGGTGGATTCGTCAGTTTTTTTTGAGGCTTTTTCGCCCTGGAAACGGACGTCATCAATGCCGAGCTGGCGCGCCAGCTCCTGCAGTTCGCAGTCGTTATTGCGCGGGCAGGTCTTGCAATCGCCTTCGTGTTCGGAAAGCAGGAGTTCAACCACATTGCGCCGCGCTTCGCGCACGCGCCGGGTATTGGTGAATATTTTCATGTTGTCCGCCGCCGGCGTGCAGCAGGAGGCAACCAGCGTGCGCGCGCCCTCCACTTCCACCACACAGACGCGGCAGGCGCCCTGGGGCGTTTTATCCTGCACATAACACAAGGTCGGGACTTTAAAGCCGGCCTGTTCAACCGCCTGCAGAATGGTTTTGCCTTCCGTAACCTGAACTTTCACATTATTAACATGCACTGAAATCATACCATCTCCTTTAATAAACATTGGTCAAAACGCGGCCGTAATCGCAGCGCAGACAGCGCTTCGCCTGTTTAATGGCTTCGCCTTCAACCCATGCGATTTCAATTTCATTAAAATTGTTGCGGCGGCGGTCAACCAGCAATAATTCCATTTTTTTGCGGGGAAACGGCGCCGGGTCCGCGTTGATATCAAAGGACGTATCCACCGGATAATCATTCCTCCAGAAAGCGTGTTTGTGACCGTGGATATATTCATCAATGCCGACCGCCGCCCTTTCCCCGCCGGCCACGGCATGAATAACCGACATCGGCCCGGTGGCGACATCGCCGCCGGCAAACACCCATGGAATCGAGGTTTGCCCGGTAAGCGGATCGGACATGATTCTATACCCGCTGACCGGCTGTAATTCGTCATGGCGGAACAGGTCGGAAGTATCCAGGGTCTGCCCGATGGCAAAAATGACCTGATCCGCTTCAATCGTAAAATGCTTGCCTGATTTTTCCGGCCGCCGGCGGCCGCTCCGGTCAAAATTGCCCGGTTTCATGACGTGGCATTTGACGCCGGCCACTTTTCCATTGGCAACGATGATCTCATCCGGATTGGTCAAAGCGTTTATAACGACGCCTTCCTGGAGGGCTTCGCCTATTTCCTCCAGATAAGCCGGCATGTCTTCCTGGGCGCGGCGATAGACAATCGTCACGGATTCCGCCCCCAGCCTCACGGCGGTGCGCGCCGCGTCAATGGCCGCGTTGCCGCCGCCGATGACCACCACTTTTTTGCCGACGTGGACCGAGCCGCGGATGTTATAACTCTTTAGAAAATTAATCGCATCGGTAATCCCTTCGGCATTGGACCCCGGAATATCCATGCGGACGCCGCAAGGCGAGCCGACGCCGATGAAGACGGCTTCATACCCCTGGTCCCGCAGGCCGGAAATCGTAAAATCTTTCCCGAGTTTTTTGCCGGTTTCAATATCCACGCCGATTCCTTCAATCATGCGGATCTCGCGCGCGACAATTTCCCGCGGCAGGCGGTAGGAGGGAATCGTCTGCACCAGCATCCCGCCCGGCCGTTGTTCGGCCTCAAACACTTTCGGACGGTAACCAAGCCTGGCAAGAAAATACGCGCAGGAAAGTCCGGCCGGTCCGGCGCCGATTACGGCAATTTTACGCTTGGCATTTTCGGCGTTTTCGCGCACTTCCGGCAATTGAATGGTAACCTCCTGGTCGGCCATGAAACGTTTGATGCCCCGCACCGCAACCGGTTCATCAAGGGTTGCCCGGCGGCATTTGCTCTCGCAAATATGGAAACAAACCCGGCCGCAAATCGCCGCAAACGGGTTGCGGTTGCGGTGCAGACGCAGGGCCTCGGCATAGCGCTTTTCGGCGACGAGCGAAATAAATCCCGGCACATTTACGTTTGCCGGACAGCCGCTGCGGCAGGGCGCGGTTACGAGTCCGGGGCAGACGCCCGCCCGGCAATGTTTCTCGTTGATGTGCTCCTCGTATTCGTTCCGGAAATAACGGATGGTTGACAAGACCGGGTTGGGAGCGGTTTGTCCCAGACCGCAAAGCGCCGTGTCCTTGATTTGCTGTCCCAGCTCAATGAGCGTGTCAATATCCGCCATTTTACCCTTGCCCTCGCAAATGCGATTGATAATTTCCAGCATCCGTTTTGTGCCGACGCGGCAAGGCACGCATTTGCCGCATGATTCCTCCTGGACAAATTCAAGGAAGAAACGGGCCACATCCACCATGCAGGAGTCTTCATCCATGACCACCAGGCCGCCCGAACCCATGATGGCGCCCAGTTCGTTCAGCGACTCGTAATCAAGGGGAACGTTAAGGTGCTCTCTGGGAATACATCCGCCCGAAGGTCCGCCGATCTGGGCGGCTTTAAATTCCTTGCCTTTCGGGATCCCGCCGCCGATATCATAAATAAGTTCCCCCAGGGTCGTGCCAACCGGAACTTCCACCAGGCCGGCGTTGTTAATGGCGCCGGCCAGGGCGAACACCTTGGTGCCCTTGCTCTTTTCCGTTCCGAAGGAAGCAAGCCATGCGCCGCCCTTCTGGATGATGATCGGGACGTTGGCGAATGTTTCCACGTTGTTCAATACGGTCGGCTTGCCCCAGAGCCCTTTGACGGCTGGGAAAGGCGGCCGGGGGCGCGGCTCGCCCCGTTTGCCCTCAATGGAAGCCATCAGCGCGGTTTCCTCGCCGCAGACAAACGCGCCCGACCCCATCCGGATTTCAAGGTCAAATAAAAATTTACTGCCGAGAATGTTTGCGCCGAGCAATCCGTATTTTTTGGCGTCATCAATGGCCTGCTGGAGGCGTTTTACCGCCAGGGGGTATTCGGCCCGGACATAAACGTAGCCCTGGCTGGCGCCGATCGCGTAAGCGCCGATAATCATGCCTTCAATGACGCTGTGCGGATCGCCCTCAAGGATACTGCGGTCCATAAAAGCGCCGGGATCGCCCTCGTCGGCATTGCACAAAATATATTTTGTGCTGCCGGGACTTTTACGCGCAAACGACCATTTCATCCAGGTTGGAAAACCAGCCCCGCCGCGGCCGCGCAATCCCGATTTCTTCATTTCTTCAATGACCTGATCGGGGGAAAGCGAAGCAAGAACTTTGGCCAGGCCCTGGTAGCCTTCCACGCCGATATAATCCTCAATGCTGGCGGGATTAATCCGTCCGCAATTGCGCAGGACAATTTTAACCTGTCTTTTGAAGAAGCTGATGTCATCCAAAGTTACGGCCGGTTTGCCGGTGATCGTATTCTTCCTGGAAAGCCTCTCAACAATCGCGCCGCCGACAATGTGTTTTTCAACGATCTCTTCGGCGTCCTCCGGGGCAACCTGCTCGTAAAACACGTCGTCCTTGCCGACCAGGACAACCGGGCCGGCCGCGCACGGGCCGAGACAGCCGGTTCCGATTACGGCAATTTTATCCTGCAATTGGCGTTTTTCCAGCGCCTGTTCAAGGGCTTCCTTGACTTTCAGCGAGCCGGAAGCCAGGCACCCTCCGCCGATGCAGACCAGAATCTGGTTGTTATCCTTTGAGTTCCGCGCGGCGGCGCGGCTTTTAACCTCGTCGCGGATATGGTTAAGTTCGTCAGCGGTTGATATTTTTTTTGAAATCGCCATTAGACCTGCTCCTTTTCAGAGTCGCTTTTTCTGTTTCTGTAAAGATTCAATATTTCATCAATTTTAATCGCCTTGACGCGCTGGTGCACGGTGTCATTGACCATGATAACCGGCGCCATGCCGCAGGCGCCGAAACAGCGCCCGATATCCAGCGAAAAAAGCCGGTCCGGGGTGGTCTGTCCCACTTCAATTCCAAGCTCTTTTTTCATGGCTTCAAGAATTCCCTTGCCGCCCCGGACATAACAGGCCGTGCCAAGGCATACCCGGATTAAATATTTCCCCCTCGGAACAGTTGAAAAAAACGAATAAAAACTGACGATCCCCGCCACCTCGCTGTAGGGCTTGTTCAGTTTCAGACTGATTTTTTTTAAGACCGGCTTTGAAAGATAACCGAACATATTCTGCGCGGTCTGAAGCACGGGAATTAAATTCCCCTCGGTGTTTTTATGTCCCGCCAGAATTTCATCGAGCCGGTCCAGCATCTCCTTTTCGGAAACATGTTCCCGGCATTCACAACATTTGGTCTGACGCATGTTTTTCCTCTCCTGGTTCTATTTTAATAATCAAAATTCTCTTATTTTTGCCGGTTTTCCAGCTCAAAGACAAACGCGTTTCCTTTCTCCCTCGCTTCCGTCCATATTTTCCCGCCGTGCATCTGAATAATTTCTTTCGTTATGAACAGCCCCAGACCGGTTCCTTTTTCAAGCCTGGTCGCCGGAGTATCGAGCCGGGAAAACCGTTTAAAAAGCTGGGCCTGCTGGGGAACGGTGAGCGGAACGGAATCGTTGTAGACTTCAATGCCGATTTTTCCGTCGAACTGGCGGGAAGAAATTACAATTTCCCCTTCTTCGTTTCCGTATTTGACGGCGTTGGCAATGAGATTGCCGGCAACGACCTGCATCAACTCCGGATCCACATGCGCCTTGAGATCGCCGGCGATATTATCATGGATTTGCATGCCCTTGCGCGCGGCGGCCGCGAGAAATGGATTAACGGCGCGCTCAAAAATTTCCTCTCTTAGTTTGACTTCCGTCTTGTTAACTTTCAATTCGCCCTTTTCAATCTTGCCGAGATTGAGAAACTTCCTGATGGTTACCGTCAGATAATCAAGGCCCCGCGCGGCGCCGGCTAAAGCCCGTTTTTGTTTTTCGTTCAGGGCCCCGAAAAATTCGTCATGCACCGCGCAGACGTTCATCACGACCGTGGCCAGGATGCCCTTGAGTTCGTGCGCGACAAAACCGATCAAATCAACGTAATTCTTGTTCAACACCGCCAGCTTGCTGTTTGAAATCGACAATGTTTTATCCCGTTCGTCAAGTTTCACCGACATTTTATTAAATGCTTCCGCCAGCCGGTCCAATTCGGTTAGACCGGTTTTTGTGTCCGCCAGATGACCGAGTTCGCCGCCGGCGAGTTTATCGCTGGCATTGCGCAGGCTGGTCAGGGATTTTGAAACGCCGGCGGCGATAATGGAGGATAGAACCAGGGCCAAGCCGGCGGACACGACGACCGCAAATAACAAGGCCAGCATCATATTCCCGGCCAAGGCATTAAAACGACATTCCGGCAAACCGGCAGAAAGCATTTCCCGCTCGATGATATGCCCCCATGTCAATGCTGTTAACAGCGACAGCAGGACAATCACCGCCATGACAGAGAGAAATATTTTTGTTTTCAGCCGTTTGCCTGACATATTAGGCCTTTTCTGTTTTATCCAGGGCGTTGACAAAATAAATTATGTTCTCCAGTTCGGTAACCAGGTTGATATTTTCAATCATACAGCCTTCCCGCTCCCGGATGTGAATGGGGGCAAAATTAAGAATCCCCTTTATGCCAGACGAGAGCAGGATGTCGGCGACTTGCGGCGTGGCAAGGCTCGGCGTGCAAATAATCGCGAATTGTATGTGATTCTGCGAAATAAAATCTTTGACTTTATCCATCGGCAGAACGGGAATTTCCGCAGTCGGCGCGTGTTTTGAATGGTCCACGTCAAAGCCGGCCAATATTTTTATGCCATTTTTTTCAAAACCGGGATAATTAAGCAAAGCCCGGCCTATGTTCCCAATGCCAACCACAATAAATTTCTGAATTTTATCTTTGCCCAATATCTTGTCCATTTCGGCCGCCAAATCATCAACCAGATAGCCGCCGCGCCGGTTTCCGGCCAGTCCGAAAATGGAAAAATCCTTTCTTACCTGATCAGAGGTGACCCCGACCGCATCGGCAAGGTTATCGGAAAATACCCGGTTAAAGTTAAGCAGTTTCAGGTTGATCAGAGCGTTTCTATACCTTGACAATCTTATAATACAATTTTTATTATGCATTTTTTGTCCTTTCAGATTATTTACTGCTATTGATCGCATTCCGCAGAACATCCCCTGCTTAATAGCAGGAGATGACCGTTTGTTAATCATAATATCACAATATTTCCTCTCGTCAACATATTGTTGTGAAAAAAATCACAGACAAAACCATTTGCTTGGCAACATGTTAGCGTATTAAAGCGAAATAAATTTGAATATTATGAGAGCCGTCTACAACAAAAGTCATCAGGAAACGGTCGCGCGAACTCGCGCCCCTCCCAATACGGGACTTTTTTGAAAGGGAGGGACGTGATTCCCCTGCCCGCCCGCCTGGAGCGTAGCAATAATATTGGCAGGGTTGCCGTTGCCTATAGCTCAATCCATAACAAATGAAGTTGCTTTTTCGAATGATTGCTGATTGAATGAGACCATTACTATGACTTTGGGCACATTAAATTTAACCGCATTTCAAAAATGGGTAAGCGACCTTTTAAAATCGCATAAGATATTCGGCGTCCAAGCCAGAGTGGATTTGTCCGGCGAAGCCAGGGCTAATACGGAAGCCCAGGCAAAAACAGACCACTTCGTTTTTGCCGAACTCACAAAAGCGGAAGATTTGCGTTTGGATTATGACGTCACGATTTTGCCTCCCAAGTATTATTTTCAGCCGCCGCGCGAAGTCCTGCTGGATTTTTCCTCCTCCGCCGGGTTTAAAAGCGTTTTCGACAGCGAGCCTTTTATCCTGTTCGGCGTTCATCCCTATGATATGGCCGGCATAAACCAGATGGATAAGATATTTTCTGCCGATAATTGCGACGCGCATTACATAAACCGCCGGCGCAAGGCCGTTATTATCGGATGCGATGTGCAGAATCCGAGCCCCAATGTTTTTGCCGGTTGTATGAACACCGCGGTTGTCAGGGATGGCTTTGATATCCTCCTGACGCGTATTGGCAACGGCTACCTGATTGAGGCGCTGACCCAACAGGGGGAATGTCTGCTGAAAAACGTTAAAGGCTTGAAAGCGGCCGACGCAAAGAGCGTAAAATTGCGCGAGGAAGTCTGGGAAAAGAACCGCAAAACACTGCGGCGCCACGAGCTTCGCGTCCCGCTGAAAGATTTGCCGGAGCTTTTGGAGCGCTCCTATGATCATCCGGTCTGGGAGGAAAAAGCGCAAAAGTGTTTTTCCTGCGGTTCGTGCAACCTGGTCTGCCCGACCTGTTATTGTTTTGACGTGCGCGACGAAACGCATTGGGATTTGCTGAACGGCGTCCGCAGCCGGGTATGGGATGGATGCATGCTCAGGGATTTTGCGACCGTGGCCGGCGGCCATAATTTCCGGAAAAAGAAGGAAGAAAGATACCGGCACCGCTATTATCGCAAGGGAAAATACATGCCTGACAAAATAGGCGAAATAGCCTGTGTCGGGTGTGGGCGCTGTATCTCGGTCTGCGTCACGAAAATTGCCCAGCCGGTTGAAGTTTATAACCGGCTTTTGGAGGCCAAATGATGAACCAGGCAAGATGCTCGTCTCGCCACGATATTTTCCTGCCGGAGCCGGCGACGCTTGCGCAAAAGCGCGCGCTGACGGAGATGGAGACTTTTTTTGAATTTAAACTGGATTCCGGAAAGTCCCTCGGCCACAAACCGGGCCAGTTCGTGGAAGTTTCCCTGGCGGGCATGGGCGAGGCGCCCATTTCCGTTTCTTCCGCGCCATCGGACAATAACTCCTTTGAACTGGTCGTGCGCAAGGTGGGCAGCCTCACCAATGCCTTGCACCGCCTGCCAATCGGCGCCAAAGCCGGCCTGCGCGGCCCTTTTGGCACGTCCTTTCCCGTGGATACGGCCATGCTCGGCAGGGATATTTTGTTTATTTGCGGCGGAATCGGCTTTGTGCCGGTCCGGTCGGCCATTCTGCATGTTTTGAACCACCGCGCTTCTTATGGAAACGTCACGATCCTGGTCGGAACCAAAACTCCCGCCGAAAGGCTTTTTGTTGACGAGATCGCCGGCTGGCAGAAATATGAAAACGTCAGATTTTATGAGACGGTTGACCGCGCCGACAACCAATGGAAGGGTAACGTCGGCGTGGTAACGACCCTGCTTCCAAAACTGGCGATTGACCTGGCGCGGACGGTAACTTTAATTTGCGGACCGCCGGTCATGTACAAGTTTATCATCCTTGACCTGAAGGCGATGGGCATGAAGGAAGATGTTATCTATTTGTCGCTGGAACGTCTTATGAAATGCGGGGTGGGCAAGTGCGGGCATTGCCAGGTGAATCATCTCTATATGTGCCAGGATGGTCCGGTAGTCAATTATGCCGACATTTCAAAAGTGCGGGAGGCAATCTGAAGCAAATTCCAATTACCAAATCCCAAATCACAAATAAACATCAATAATGATTGAAATTCTTCCTCATGAGTAAGCCAACCGTTGCCATATTTGATTTTGCCTGCTGTGAAGGGTGCCAGCTCCAGATTGTCAACCTGGAAGAAGAGTTGCTGGACCTTCTGAACCTGATAAATCCGGTTGAATGGCGCGAAGCCATGTCGGAGTCAGACGATTCGTATGATATCGCCATTATTGAAGGCTCCATTACCCGTCCGGAGGACGCCGAACGCCTTAAGAAAATCCGCGAAAACGCAAAGGTCCTGATTGCCCTTGGCGCCTGCGCCACGATGGGCGGGGTGAACAGTTTGAAAAATAAAATGGACCAAAAAGAGGTCGCTGTTTATGTCTATGGCGATTCCGCCGGCCAGCCCCATCTTAAGTCGGAGAAAACACAGGCGGTTCATGAGATAGTCAAAGTTGATCTCAAAATTCACGGCTGTCCGATAGACAACCGGGAATTCGGCGCCATCATCCGCAGTCTGCTCGCCGGCAAAACGCCTTTCATCCCCACTTATCCGGTCTGCGTGGAATGCAAGCAGAAGGGGAATATCTGCCGTTATGAATATAACGAGATTTGTCTCGGACCGGTAATCAGGGCCGGCTGCGGCGCGCGCTGTCCTTCCAACGGCCTCTGGTGTTTCGGGTGCCGGGGCTACGTGGAGGAACCCAACGTCAACGCGGCGTATGACGTCATGAATTTATATGGCAAAACAATTGATGATTTAAAGAGCCGGCTGGACCTGTTCGCCGGCCCGGAAGCGGAAAGTCATGGCTGAAAATATTGAAACTGATCAAGCATCGCGCGTGATAAACGTGCATCATGTGACGCGCGTTGAGGGGCATGGCAACATTGTCCTCCGCGCAGCCAACGGCTCAATTGAAAAAATTGAGTGGCAGGTGCCGGAAGCGCCGCGCTTTTTTGAGGCCATGGTGCGGGGCCAAAGCTGGGAGGATATTCAGACCATCGTTTCGCGCATCTGCGGCATCTGCTCGGTGACCCATTCCCTGGCCGCCATCAAGGCGATTGAGGATGCCATGAAAATAAAAGTCTCGGAACAGACCGACCGCCTGCGCATCCTGGCGCATTACGCCGAACATCTTGAAAGCCATGTCCTGCACGTCGGCTACCTGGTTGCGCCGGACCTTTTCGGGATCAAGTCGGTGGTGCCTTTGGCCGCTTCCAATCCCGGCCTGGTCAAAACAGTCATCCGGCTCCACCGTCTGGCCAATCAATGGATGGAACTGCTCGCCGGACGCATGACTCATCCGGTTACTTTCAAGCCGGGCGGCTTTTCAAAATTACCAGGTGCGGATGATTTGAAGAAATTAAAAAAACAGTTGGAGGATTGCATCCCTGACCTTGACCGCGCGGCGCAGATGGTCGCAGGGCTGAAGGATAAATTGCCCGATTTTGTCCGCGAGACCGAATATGTGGCGCTGGCGCAAAAAGGTAATTACACCTTTTATCATGGAGCGATCGGAAGCAGTGATATGGCCGGGACGCTTCCTGTCCGGCAGTTTGAATCGGCGGTCAATGAATATGTGTCGCCGCAGTCAACGGCCAAGTGGGCCAAATGGCACCGGGCATCTTATGCGGTTGGCGCTCTGGCGCGTTACAATTTAAACGGGAAATATCTCCGGCCGCGGGCGCGCAAGTGGGCATCCGACCTGGGTCTGGGCAAAAAAAATTGCAATCCTTTTTATAACAGTCTTGCCCAACTGGTGGAGTGTTTTCAGGTTGTTGAGCACGCGCTCGAAATTATTGAAGAATTGCTGAAGAAAGGGATCCAGACGGAAAAAATCATGGTAAAACCCTGCGCCGGGGAAGGCGCCGGCGCGGTTGAAGCGCCTCGCGGCATCCTGTTCCACCGTTATGAATTTGACCGGAACGGAAAGTGCGTGAAGGCCAACCTCTGCATTCCGACCAATCAGAACCACGCCAACATTCAGAAAGATTTTGAAGCTTTTGTGCCGCGGATTATCAAGCGTCCGGCCGGGGAAATACAGCATCTGCTTGAAATGCTTGTGCGCGCATATGATCCCTGCGTTTCCTGTTCAACCCATTAACCCGGATATTTCGGTTCGTGAAATATCCGGGTCAGGCTCTGCAATCCTCATGGAATGAACGGAAACGGACCTTGCGGCGCATAACCGCCGGATGACATCCAGATCGTCCAGTTATTATTAACCACCATGGCCGGGTCGGCTTTGCGGTCGCCGTCAAAATCTCCGGCCACCGGCGCGCCGGCCACACCGAAGTCCCACGGCCCGCCGCATAATTGATAGCCTGCACCAGAAAACCAGATATACCATCCGCCACTGGCGGACACCATGGCCGGGTCGGCTTTGCGGTCGCCGTCGAAATCTCCGGCTACAGGCGCGCCGGCCACGCCGAAGTCCCACGGGCCGCCGCAGAGCTGGTAGCCGGCCCCGGAGAACCAGATATACCACAATGAATTAACCACCATGGCCGGGTCAGCCTTGTGATCGCCGTCAAAATCTCCGGCCACCGGCTTACCGGCCACGCCAAAGTCCCACGGGCCGCCGCATAATTGATAGCCTGCACCAGAAAACCAGATATACCATCCGCCACTGGCGGACACCATGACCGGATCGGCTTTGCGGTCGCCGTCAAAATCCGCGGCCACCCGCGTGCCGGCCACGCCAAAGTCCCACGGGCCGCCGCAAAGCTGATAACCAGACCCGGAGAACCAGATATACCACAATGAATTGACCGTTGTGTAAGGATCAGCATGCCCGTCGCAGTCAAAATCGCCTTCTATCCTGTTGGTGGAAATACTACTGCTCACAGTGCGGGCCACCATGGATGTCAAGATTGTTTCATGAAATTGCTGGGCCGTCTGGTTCGGATTCTTCTGGGTGGCGAGCTGGGCGGCATAAGTGTGCAATTCTGAAAACTGGAAGAGCCCGTCCCGGTTCGCATCCACGGCCGAATCCAGGCATCCGGTAATCACCGTGCCGATATACAAGCTGTATGGATCGCCCGCCCAGCAGGTTTGCGAATAATCGCAGGCGGTCATAAACGCGATATTATTGCCAAGGTCTTTGGGCACGGCCAGACCTTTGGATTGATATTGCTTTGTCTTGGACTCCATATAGGACTGCATGGTCATCTCAATGAAAGGCCATCCGTCTTTTTGTTTAAACAACCCGCCGGAATGGCAGGCGTCAACCAATACGATCACCGTCACCCCGGAGTTAAACAAGCTCAGGTCCTGGCCGAGGTTCACGGCCGAATAATCCTGATTATAGGAGCACAGGTAAACGCTCGTGCCTGAATACTGACCGCCATGACTGGAATGCGCATAGAGGGCAAGGTCGCCCGGCTGGCTGGAGGCGGCCATCGTCTGCAAGGCCGAGCGAATCGCCCCGCAGGTGGCGAAGCTGTTCGTTAAAACCTGAATTAAAGAGGCCGACCAACGCTGGCCGGGATCCGCCAGCAAGACCGTGTCGCGCACCCCCAGGGCGTCGTTGACGCAACTGGGCAGGGGAGTCGGGCAGTAGGCGGGATCGTATTCATTAATTCCAACCAACAAGGCCCGGCGGGTTCCCTGGGCATCACGGTCGGCGCCGTTAAGCATCGCCGCAAGCTCATCTCCGGCCATAGCGGCCCGGGCCGTAACGGATACTACGAGCAAACTCAATATCGCCGCGCTAACCATCTTGCATTTCATATGACCTCCTGTCGGTGTGTTTTATCGGACATAATTCCATCCCGCCAATTTTGGTTTTAGAATCATTTCTGGCGGAAGACAATCCGGCCTTTGGTGAGATCGTAGGGAGAAATTTCCAGCGTTACCTTGTCGCCGACGGAAATCCTGATGAAATGTTTGCGCATTTTGCCGGATATATGGGCAAGAATTTCAGTGCCGTTCTGGAGTTTTACCCGGTACATGGTCGCCGGCAGAACTTTTACAACGACGCCGTCCAGGCGGAGGGCTTCTTCTTTTGTTTGATGGTCATTTCCAGCCATAGTTATCATCCCATTTTCAGGTCAGTGGACATTATTGCCGAAATCTTTTCCCTTTGGCAAGCTTTTTCCAACGGCCCTTGTAATTATCCGGCGCCGGAAGAAAGCGCGGCAATCTTTTCCATGACCAGTTCCGCGGCCTCGCGATAGGCCGTCTTGTCCGAACCCAGCCGCTGGAATTCTTCCGGGCTGATGGGCCGGCCGTAACGCACGATAATCTTGGCGGGCCTGATCCGCCCGGCGCCTTTTGAAAAGGCCTCAAAACTCCCCTCAATATAAGCCGGCACAACCGGCACGGCTGACTTTAAAATCAGGAAACCGATTCCGGCCTTGGGCGGCTGTAATTTGCCGTCCAGTGTCCGGGTTCCTTCCGGGAAAAGACAAAGGGCCCCGCCGGCCTTCAAAACCGCCAAGGCCGCCTTGAAAGCCGCCAGATCGCCCCGGTTGCGGTCAATAAACACCACCCCGACATTATTCGCCCACCATTGTCCGAGTTTGTTTTGAAACAAACTGTCCCTGGCCAGGAAACGCACGTAGCGATCATTCAGGGCGCAGCCAATGAGCGGCGGATCAAGATAACTGGCATGGTTTGAGGCAATGATTATTCCGCCTTGAGATGGCACATGCGCATTGCCCGTGGCTTGGAAACGATTCCATATTTTCAGACCAAGCCACAGCCAGAAACGCGAAAATTTATAAACAAAAGGAATTTTTTCCATTTCCAGTCCAGAACTATACGCCGTGAATCTTTAACACAATAAAATCAACCACTTCGTCAATAGTCATCTTTGTTGATTGAATAACAACGGCGTCAGGCGCAATTTTTAATGGAGCCATGGCGCGCGAACTGTCAATGCCGTCGCGTTGAAGGATTGACCGCAGGACTTCATCATAAGCCGCTTTTTTGCCGCCATTCAACATTTCAAGATACCGGCGCCGGGCGCGTTCTTCGGGAGCCGCATCCAGATAAAATTTTAACCCGGCCTCTGGAAAAACGGCCGTGCCGATGTCCCGGCCTTCCATGACCAGATCGCCGAAGGCAGTCATCCTCCGCAATTGGCCGACAATCCATTCCCGCACCGCCGGCAAGGCGGCAATTTGGCTGACATTGCCGTTGACCGCTTCGGACCGTAATTCGGCATCCGGCTCAAAGCCGTCAATTGAAAATTTTACCGCACTGTCTTTGACCAGAATATTCATGTGAATATTCTGAAGGGCCGCGGCGACCGCGGCGTTATCAGCGACTTGGACATTATGGCTTAAAAAATACCAGGTCACCCCGCGATAAAGCGAGCCGGAATCAACATGAATAAATTTCAACCGTTGCGCAACCCTTTGGCTGACGGTTGATTTTCCGGACGCGGAAGGCCCGTCAATCGCAATGACTAATTCTGACATCGGCGCCGATGCTCCTTAAATGGTTCCAAAATTCCGGATACGAAGTGGCCACACAGTCAATATTACGGATGGTTATTTTTTCCTCCGCGGAAAGGGCCAAAACGGCCATGGCCATGGCAATGCGGTGGTCGCCATAACTTTCAACCGTAACATTGCCGCGAATCTTTCCGCCGCCATGAATAACCAGGCCGTCTTCCTTTTCCTCCAATTCCACGCCGAGCAGGCGCAAGTTGGACGCCATGCAGGCAATCCGGTCCGATTCCTTGACCCGTAATTCACGCGCGCCGCTGATAACGGTTCTGCCATCGGCCAAAGCGCCCAGGACGGCAACGAGCGGAAGTTCATCAATGATGTTGGGAATTTCGGCGCCGCCGACCGAGGCGCCCTGCAGACCGGAACCAACGATCGTGATTGTTCCGCAAGCCTCCAATGCGTGAGCGTCCTCAACCGCGTCCACGCTGATTTGCGCTCCCATCCGCTGTAACACGTCCAGCAACCCCGTCCGCCGGGGATTCAGGCCAACCCGCCTGACAACCATCCGGCTACCAGTCCTGGCGCATGCGGCGACAAGCCAGAAGGCGGCCGAAGAAAAATCTCCGGGAATTTCCAAAGTTGCCGGCACAAGCTCAGGCCCGTTCATCCCAAATCCGCGCACGCTTATCCGGTCTCCCTCAATGGTCAATGGTATGCCCATCCGGCGGAATATCTGTTCGGTATGATCGCGGGTGGGCGCTTTTTCAATGACGCTTGTAACTCCCTCGGCAAAGAGCGCCGCGAGCAGAACGCATGACTTGACCTGGGCGGAGGCAACCGGCATTTCATAATCAATCGCCCGCAGTTTCCCGCCGCTGATCCGGATCGGCGCACATCCCTTTTTCCCGGTCAATTCAAGGTGAGCGCCCATTTTTTCAAGCGGTTCTTTGATGCGGCCCATGGGACGCGAGCGGAGCGACTCGTCCCCGGTAAGTTCCGATATCCAGGGCCGTCCGGCCAGAAGCCCGGCCAGAAGCCGCATGCCGGTCCCGGAATTGCCCATATCCAAAACGCCGTCCGGCGCATGCCATTTGCCGCCGGTGATACGGATATCGCTGCCATGAAATTCAACCTTTGCTCCCAGCGCGGCCAGGGATTTCAGGGTGTTCAGACAGTCCTCCGCTTGCAAAAAGCCGCTGATGACCGAGGTGCCGGTGGCGAGGGCGGACATCATGGCCGCGCGATGCGAAATGCTCTTGTCGCCGGGAACGGTAATTGTTCCCTGAACGTGTTGACATGGTTTGACGACGGCCTGTTCCATTATTAAACTTTTTCTTTTTTGTCATTCCCGCCCGCCTGCATCGCTATGCGAAGCATTGCGGGCAGGCGGAAGCGGGAATCCAGCGCATATCTTTTCAATATCTCCTCTTCTGGATTCCCGATTTGATCGGGAATGACTCTCTTCGTGCCTATGCGCCTTTGCCAGCCAGCAAGCGCCGCCGGCGTTCGCGGCCCCTGCTTAGATGTTTTCCCATCACACCCCCGCCGCCTTTTTTCAATCCGGCCAGCAAATGCTTTAATTCTTTTTCAAACGCTTCCAGTTCCTTCACCAGAAAACAGGCGTTGTTTTCAAGAATATCGCGCCAGAGTTCCGGATCGCCCTCTGCGATTCTGGTCGTGTCCCGGAAGCCGGTTCCGCAAAATCTTCCATATTGGCCGGCGTGTTCCCGGCCGACGCACCCGGCCAGCAGGGCGGCGATCACGTGCGGAAGATGACTTGTCCGGGCAATAATGCGATCATGGGCTTCGGGGGAAATTTGAACCACTTCCGCCACCAGCATCTGCCAAAATTGCCTGACAATCCGCAAGGCTCTTTCCGTTGTCCGCCGCGCCGGCGTAACTGCGACTACCGCTCTCCGGTAAAGATCAGCGCGGGCGGATTCCAAACCGTGCTGTTCCGAGCCGGCGATCGGATGACTGCCGACAAATTCCGCTTTGCCGCCCATAAACACTTTTTCGGCTTCGGCGACAATACAAGCCTTTACACTGCCGACGTCCGTTACAATCGCGTTTGGCGAAAGACACTTCCGGCACTGCTTCATCATATCGGGAATAACGCCTACCGGGGCGCACAAAACAATAAAATCAGCGCCTTGCACCGCATCCTCCATCCGTTCACAGGCAATATCAACAATCTTTTTTGCCAGGGCCTGTTTTCTGGTTTCCGGACGGCGGGCAAAACCAACAACTTTGTCGGCGATTTTTGCCCGTTTCAAAGCCAGGCCGAGCGAAGCGCCCATAAGCCCAAGGCCGATTATCGCCACCCGGTCAAATAATTTCTTTTTTCTTTTCGCCGGCATATCAAACCTCTTGTGATAACGCATTGTAATGATTCTGTTTGTCATTTCAACCTGCATTTTATATGATTATTCAAATACTTCTGCCATCTGAGTTTATCTGTCATTCCCGATCAAATCGGGAATCCAGAAAAGAAATAGAATAAATCTTCTGCGCTGGATTCCCGCCTTCGCGGGAATGACAGAGTAAAGCGGAGTAAAAACAGTTTTTAAATCACTTCCCATGAAACAAAGACTGCCACCATGGATCAGGATCCGGCTTAAGACGGATGGGCAATATGCGCAGGTTCAGTCGCTGTTGCATAATCAACATTTGCATACCGTCTGTGAAAGCGCGCAATGCCCCAACCGCCGGGAATGCTTTCAACGCGGCACGGCCACGATCATGATTCTGGGAAACATCTGCACGCGCAAATGCCGGTTTTGCGCGGTTCAATCGGGCGCGCCGCAGACGGTTGATTCGGATGAACCGCGCCGCGCGGCCGAACTGGTAAAAAAACTGCGCCTGCGCCATGCCGTTATAACCAGCGTAACCCGCGATGATCTTTCCGACGGCGGCGCCTCGGTTTTCGCCGAAACCATAACGGAGATCCGAAAATCCGCCGGGAATGAAACCACCGTTGAAGTTCTTACCCCCGATTTCCAGGGATCGGAAAAAGCGCTCACCGTTGTCCTCCAAAGCGCACCCGACGTTTTCAATCATAACCTGGAGACGGTGGAGCGCCTGCAAGCGACCGTGCGCCCCCAGGCCGATTACCGGCGCTCGCTGGACGTGCTGAAATTTGCGGCTTTATTCCCTCGTCCCAAAGTTGTCAAATCGGGCTTGATGGCCGGGATGGGCGAAGATGACGATGAATTGTTGCAAGCCATGCGCGATCTGCTTGCGGCCGGTTGTCAAACCCTGACCATCGGCCAATACCTTGCCCCGTCAAGGCATCATTTGCCGGTTCACCGTTTTGTGCCGCCGGAAACATTTGAGGAATATCGCCGGAAAGCTCTGGCCATGGGCTTCAAGGAAGTCGCTTCCGGCCCGCTGGTGCGGTCATCCTACATGGCGGATAGTTTTTTCATGAACGCCATTTCAGGGAAGACAGAAAAGAATTAAAATCAGCCACAAAAAACATAATTCTGGATTCCCGATCTCGCCACGCGCTGCGCGTGGCAAGTCGGGAATGACAAACATGCAAAACTTATGGAAAGTAATAATCGTCCGCTCTGTCATTCCCGCGAAAGCGGGAATCCAGAAAACGATCCATCTCTTGTGAATTAAAAATGGAACCCTCTTACTATACATATCTGCTGGCGCAATTTTTAAGCCGCCATCTGCCGCGCCGTTTCACCTACTGGCTGGCCCTGCGCATTTCCGACCGTTTTTTTGCAAAGGACGTTGAAGGGCGCCGGGCGGTCATGGCGAACCTGGCGCACATTCTTCAGGCCCGGAACTTCAAGGCCTCGGAACAAACCCTGGCGCGCATGGCGCGCCGGACCTTTCAGCTTTTCGGCAAATACCTGGTTGATTTTTTCAAGTTTTCGCGCATGACCCTCCCGGAAGTCAAAAGACTGGTAAGCATAGAACACCTCGATTACCTTGAGGAGGCGCGCAAACTTGAGAACGGGGTCATTTTTATCACCGCCCATATCGGCAACTGGGAGTTGGGCGGGGCGATTATGACGGCGCTCGGTTACCGGCTGAACGTGGTTTTCCTGCCGCAACGTCTTGACAAAATCAACAAGCTCTTTGATCAACAGCGCAAACAAAGGGGATTACAGCTCATTCCGATCGGCCAGGCCGCGCGCGGCGTCCTGCAGGCGCTGAAAAGGAAAGAATGCGTGGTCATGCTGGCCGACCGCGATTTCACCGCGCACCATCATTCCGTTGAATTCTTCGGCAAACCGGCCCAGCTTTCCAGCGGCCCGGCCCGGATCGCCGTCCGAACGAGAACGCCGATCGTGCCGGCCTTTGTTTTACGGCAGAAGGACGACACTTTTCTGCTCCGCTTTTATCCGCCCATTATTATCCGGAAAGACTCCACCCAGGAGGATATCAACGCAAAAATAGCCGCCGTGATGGAAAAAGAAATCGCGCAAAACCCTTCCCAATGGTTTATCTTTGAAAATTTCTGGCAGGATAAAAACAATCATGGAACAAACAATTACAACTGAACCCAAAGGGTGTGCGCTTATCCCCGCGTATCTGGAGGAAAAACGCATTGCCGGCGTTGTCCGCGAAGTATTGAATTACATCCGGCCGGTGATCGTGATTGACGACGGCTCTCCGGACAAGACGGCCGCGGAAGCCGCTGCGGCCGGCGCCATCGTCATCCGGCATGAAAAAAATCTCGGCAAGGGCGCGGCGCTCAATACCGGCTTCGCTTACGCCATCAAGCAACAGTTTGATTATGTCATTACCATGGATGCCGACGGACAACATGCCCCGGACGACATTCCCCGTTTTATTGAGGAGTATCAACGTTCCGGCGCGGTGGCGCTGGTGGGCAACCGTATGGCCGATCCGGGCAGAATGCCGCTGGTCAGAAAATTGACCAATATTTTCATGAGCTGGTATCTGAGCCGGCAGATGGGCCAATCCGTGCCCGACACGCAAAACGGTTTCCGGCTTTACGGCGCGCAAGCCCTGCCTTTTGTGGAAACAAAATCATCCCGCTATGCGGCCGAATCGGAAACGCTCCTGCGGCTCGCGGCCCACGGCGTCAAAATCGGCAGTGTGCCGGTCAAGGTCATTTACCGCGGCGATGAAAAGAGCAAGATCAGGCCGTTCCGGGACACAATCCGTTTCTTTGCGATGGTGCGGAATTTCAAACCGGAAACGGAAAGTCGGACACACAACTAGAGTTCAGCTTCTTTGTCCTCTTTGGATTCTTCTTCCGGCAAATCGGCGGACGGCTTGCGCCGGGAAAGATCTTCAAAGCCGGCCTGTTTCAACAAATATTCCTGCCACTCGTAAAAAATAATCTCAGCTCTCCGGCGTTTGATGAACTCGCCCAAATTGTTCCGAATGGACTGGAAGACGGTATGATCGGCGCTCTTGCGCGATTCAACATAGGCCATCGCCGTTCCGTTTGTCAGCGCAATGATGTCCGACAATTCGCCGGCGTTGAGCATTAATATGCTTTTCGTCAACGCATGGGCGAGATCTTCATCGTCAACCGGAAAACCAGACTTGGCGGAAAACGGCTCGGTCTTTACAACTTCAACGCCGGAAGGCTTGAGCGCGGCGGCGAATGATTTATCGTTTTTAATTGCCGCGAACGCCGTGTCATGCAGATAGCGCGCCGTATCGTTGAGCTTGTCATTCACCGCGTCTTCCAAGGCCGCGGCCAGCGCTTCTTTTTTCACCTCTTCGTATTCAGGAATTCTGGCTTCCGTCCGCTTGTCAAAGGCGACGATATAATAGGCATTTGACCCCCTGATCGGATGGCTGAAATAATCATCCGGCGTCGGCCGGAGGTTGAACGCCGCCTGATTGAAATCAGGCCCGACATTCAGGCCGGGAATTTTATCCTCCAACGAAAAAAACGAGGAAGTCTGCACCGTTGCGTTCACGGCCCGGGCCGCGTCTTCAAAAGAGGGAGCATTGCCCGCGCGGTCCGGCGCGAGAGAAACTTCAAAATCAAGCGCCTTGTCGCCGGCGGCCTCCACGGCGTTTTCCTGCGCCAATGTATCGCGGATTTCATCTTCCACGTCCGCAAATGGGGTCGGGTCCGACCATCCGTTGGTTGTCTTAACGGAAAACTGCTCAATATTTTCATCATAATATGACCGCAGGGCCTCCGCCTTCAAGCTGTCTTTATTAACAAATTGATTGAACGGGAAAACCGCGTATTTCACGCGCGCCGTTTCCGGCACCTTAAAATCGTCGCGGTGGGCGGCAAAATATTTCCGCGCCTCATTATCGGCAACCTTTACCTTGTGGCGCAGGTCATCGGCGCTGATAAAGACATAACTGACGACAAACGTGTCATAAACCTGGGAGAAGGCCTGCGCGATTTCAAGCGGCGCCACCCACACCGCCTGCGCCAGAAGCGTCCGGGCTTTGTTAATCAGCAGTTCTTCGCGCACCTGCGCCTCAAATTGCGCCTCTGATGCGCCGAGTTTGGCCAGGAAAGTCTGCACAAAAGCCTGGTATCGCTCCGGATTAAACCGGCCGTTTTCAACAAAAAAAGGCTGTTGTTCAATGGTGCCGGCAACTTCATCGGCCGGCACGGTCAGCCCAAGCTTGTCCGCGGTGCGGAGCACAACCATCCGCCGCCAGGTCAGCTTTCTCAACAAATCATTCAATTTATCCGTCATCTTCAGCGGCTGGCCGAGCATCAGAGACATTGAAAGGTAGGTGTTAAAATATTCCTTGCGAAATTGATCGGCCGGCACCGGCTTGCCATAGAGTTTGCCGGCCGTGTCTTCCTGCGATTTTTTACCGCCGGTCTGCGTTCCCCAGGCCACAAATGAGATGACGACGATAAAGGCAAACAGCCCCCAGAGCAGTCGGTTGCGGATCAGTTTGTTAAATTTGGAAATAAACATCATGGCAAACGCCTTTCGACCCGCAATCCGGGTTCAAATCAATTCGGGAGAAAATCTAATGAAATCTGGCAGAAGGGTCAATGAATAAAAGCCGAAAAGTGAGGCGCCCCGCCCGCGGGAGGCCGGCGCAGAAGGACAAAAAAGCTTGCATATTTATAAAACAACACTATTTTTACTTGAATCCATGAATAAAAACTCATTCTATGTAACCACGCCGATTTATTACGTCAATGACGCGCCGCATATCGGACATGCCTATACCACTATCCTCGCTGACGTTCTGGCCCGCTATCACCGCCTGCGTGGTCAAGACACTTTTTTCCTGACCGGCACGGACGAGCATGGCCAGAAGGTCCAGCGCGCCGCCGAAAAAGCGGGCATTACTCCCCGGCAACAGGCCGACCGGACCGTGGTCCGATTCCAGGAAATGTGCAGGAAGCTAAACATAACAAACGACGACTTTATCCGCACCACGGAAGAACGGCACATCCGTGTTGTTCAAAAGGCGCTCCAACAGCTCTTTGACAAAGGCGAAATTTACAAAGCCGAATATGACGGCTGGTATTGCGTGCCCTGCGAGCGTTTTTATCCCAAAAAGGACGCCGCGGAAGCCAAATGCGCCGAGTGCGGCCGGACATTGGAAAAGATAAAGGAAGCAAATTACTTCTTTAAAATGAGCGCGTATCAGGATTGGCTCATTCAATATATTCAGGAACATCCGAAATTCATCCAGCCCGATTACCGCCGCAATGAAACACTCGGTTTTCTCCGCAAGCCGCTGAATGATCTTTGCATATCCCGTCCGAAAAGCCGGCTTCCATGGGACATCCCCCTGCCTTTTGACCATGACTTTGTGGCCTATGTATGGTTCGACGCGCTCATCAATTACGTCAGCGCCATCGGCTGTTTTGAGAACGAAGCAAAATTCAAGAAATGGTGGCCGGCGTCGTATCATCTTATGGCCAAGGATATTTTAACCACCCATACTGTTTATTGGCCGATCATGCTCAAAGCCTTGAATTTTGAAATGCCGGAAACAATTTTTGCCCACGGCTGGTGGCTGACCGACGAAACAAAAATGAGCAAATCGCTGGGCAACGTGATTGACCCGCTGGCGGTTGCCGAAAAATACGGCGCGGACCCTTTCCGCTATTTTTTAACGGCCGAAATGGTCATGGGGCAGGACTGCAGTTTTTCCGAGGAAGCGTTCATCCGCCGGTATAACGCCGACCTTGCCAACGACCTCGGCAATCTCCTGAGCCGGGTGTTGAAACCAATCAAAGTGCATTTTGACGGAAAAATACCGGCGCCGACAAGCGAAGGGCCGGAAGAAAGCAAATTGCGCGAAGCCGTTTTGTCAGCCGCTAAAACCATGGCGGAAAGCATGGACAACATGCGCCTTGATCTCGGGTTGGCGGCCGTGATCGGCGCGGTCCGCGAATGCAACCGTTATCTTGAGATCAAACAGCCATGGCTTCTGGCCAAGCAGCCGGATAAAGGCCCTTTGCAAACCGTGCTGTATTTCGCCTGCGAAACACTGCGGATTGCAAGCGCCCTCATCGCGCCGGTCATGCCCGAAAAAATGCGCGAGCTGCGCGCCATGCTGGGCAAGCCGGAAACCGAAACCTCGCTTGAGGCCTTACCCGCCTGGGGAAAAACCAAAGCCGGAACGGCAATCGGCGAGATGACGGCGCTGTTTCCACGCATTGCCGTTGAAAAAGAAAATCCGGCGCAAACGCCGCCGGCCAAAGCCAAGCCTGACCAACAGGATAATGCCGTGATTGACTATGCCGATTTTGCCAAGGTTCAATTGCGCACGGCGAAAATTTTAGCGGCCGAAAAAATTGAAGGCGCGGACAAACTGCTTCGTCTGCAGATTGACCTGGGAACGGAAAAGCGCCAGATTGTCGCCGGAATAGCCCAGCATTACCGGCCGGAAGATTTAATCGGGAAGACGGTTGTGGTGGCCGCCAATTTAAAACCCGCCAAAATCCGCGGGGTTGAATCCAACGGCATGCTTCTGGCCGCCTCGCAGGACGGCAACCTGCGGGCGCTTGCCGTGGACGGCGAAATGCCGGCCGGCGCTATTGTGAAATGAAGAGCCCTGGCGCAAAATTCGCGCTGGCATGCCAACAATTTTGAACCGGGTTCTAATGAACAGTGTAGATTACGCCCGCGTTGATGCGCTCATACGCGCCCATGTCAACCGTGCCGTAACGGATGCGGGATCTCCCCTCCAGATCAATCGCGTTTGTCATCCAGCTCTGGTTTAAGCCGGCATTGACACACGGCGAATTACCCTTCAGGCGATAATCGCCGCCATTCAGATTGACCAGGCTGGGATCATCCGTGATGTTCCTTGTCCCCTCCACCGCCGGGATCACGCAGGAATAATGCAACCCCGTATTTCCCGCCGTATTGGTGAAATTATTTGCGCTCACCCCAGCCGTATTGAAATAAACGATGTTGTTTGTCCCGCTCCCGTCCGTGTCAATATAAAGCCCGCCGCCGGACACTGCGGCATAATTGCTCGCTATTGTGCAGTTTTCCACCATACCGGTGCGCGCCCATACTCCGCCGGCGCTGTTTGTCAACGCCGTGTTTCCGGCAACCAGCGAGTTTCTGAGAAGAAAATTATACCCATAAACTCCACCGCCGGAATTGGTCGCCGAATTGCCCTGGATGGCACAATTTGCAATGAGCGTGGTATCCACGCAGCTTGAGTTAAGATAAATACCGCCGCCCCGACCGGTCAAAGCCGTGTTGCTGGTTATCACGCACGATAGAATGGAACGGCCATTTCCCGAATTAACACAAGCTATGCCGCCCCCATCGCCATAAGCGTTGTTGCTTCTAACAACACAATTGGAAAGACTGCCCGTGACGACACTCATAAAAACCCCTCCCCCATTAAGTCCCTCAACGGTATTCCCCTCAATCAACGTGTTCCAAACATTAGCGTGGTTGAACATATGAACACCGCCGCCATACCGATTCACGGTATTTGCCCTTATCACGCAATTTGTCACATCGCCATAATCACTAATATAAATTCCACCCCCATCGCTTTGGCCAAATGCTGTTTTCCCGCGATTTCCAGTGACAAGACAATTTATGACTTTCCCCCTGATCAGGTAAATGGTCGCCCTGTTGGTAAAACAGAAATTAGTAATCGTAAACCCGTCAATTACGCCCGTGGAGCCGGCTGAACAATTAACATAAAAACAATAATTTGATAACGCCGGATAGTTGCCGTTGATAATCGTATTGGAACTCCCGTTCACGCTTTGAATCGTCAATGCGCCGCTTATGTTCACCCCGTTCGTCAAATAATACGTTCCGTTGGTAACCCAAATAATTCGCGGGGTAGCATTAGTCAGGGCGGCATTGACCACATCAATAATATTTGTGCCGGCTGTGGCCCAGTTGGTGTAAGGATCAGCGGCCCCGATCCAGCCGGGCGTCCCGTTTGTTACCACGTAATGCGTGGCCGCCATGCCGTTTACTACGATCAATATTCCAACAATAATTATTATCAATCGTTTCATCGCTCTCCCTCTTCCGCGAATTCACCTGTGATTTAAGACTCTGCAGTACGATTTTTTAACTATTTCCATTTCGAATAGTATACTATTTCCCTAACGTGTCAACGCTACTTCTTTTACCGGTTTTTCCCGGTTATTTCGATTTCGCTGATTCCGAGGATGCCCGTGGTCTTGAAGTTTAATTTTAGTTTGCTGAATGCTCCGCCCGCGGATAATGTGTTCCGGCACAGTCCCCAGTCATCGGCCTTGTACCCGCTGTCCCGGGATATTTCCTGCCACTCGTCGCTGTTCAAAGCGCCTTCCAGGGTAATGGAATTTACCGTGACGGTCGGCCATACCCGCGCTGTCCAGACCACAACCTTTTTGACCCATTGCGGCTTCAAAAATGTTATTTCTATTGAAACGTCGCTTGCCTTTGACAGCATGACCAGGCCGTCATCCAGACCGGAGCCTATTACGCCATCCTTTAACATGTTGCGGCCGGGATCCCCGCTTGTTTCTCCGGATAAATATTCGTAACGCCAGTCGGCCTTGGGCGGCTCGATTTTTTTCACTTTAAAACCTCCCGCCCAGACTTCTCCGGACGAATCATGGCAATGGATGGGCAGGCTCAGGCTGTATTTCCCGTCATTCTCCGTTTTGAATGTCCATTTTACGGAGGTGAGCGTCTCGGACGGGGTGAAGATCGTTCGGAACATGGTCTTCTGTTTCCGCGGCGCTCCCTTTTTGTCATTAAAATCCAGATGAGCGGAGAAACTGGACCCTTTATGCAAAAAATCCAGTTCATAGAGTCCGGGTTTAAGATAAATGGGGCGTTTATAAACAAGATAAACACCGCCTTCCTTGGTCTCTTTCACGATCTTCCAGACGGCGGAGCCGTCTTCCGATTCGTCAATTTCTCCCGCGCCTTTGGCGGATAACAACTGCAAACCCCAGTCTTCGTTCTCCAGGTTGAGGCCATCCGCGCCGACAACATTTTCGCCCTCCCCCCAAACGGTAGCCCGCATTCCGCCGCAGAGCAGAACGAAGAATATTACGGCGTATTTCAAAAAGACCTTTCCCGGTTGTTTTCTCTCGCTCATTTTTTCCTTTCAAACTGGGCCGATATTTTTTTGCCGGTAAGCACATCGCAAACTTCCAGCTTCCATTGCCCAAATGGATCCTGCGGGGCGACGAATTCCTTCCCTTCGATTGTCGTTTTCCCGTTTTCAAACAGCAATACTTTATGCTGTCTCTCCTTGCCGGAGGGGTCAAGCAGGTTAACACTGATTACCGGGACCGGCAGGAGGTGGCCTTTGCACGCAACCTGCCAGGATACTTCCCCGTTCTTTTCCTCTGCCTTGACCGCCATTTCCGGTCCGTTCCATTTTTCAGGCACAAATGCGGTCAAACACGCGCCGCCGCCTTTAAGATTAATATTGGCCTTGTTATTCTTGATTTCAATATTGCCCGTCAGGCCGTTCTCTTTCACCAGGAGGAGCTTTTTGCCAGGGGGAATATCAATGGCGCAAGAGTTGACTTCCAGCCGGCACTTGTCCTTGTCCGAAATGATCCCCACGAGCTCAACGTCCCCGCTTGTATAGGAATAGACCTGCCCGATGAAGCCGTTCCCAGGAATATACAACGGCTGAACGGGAAGATCCTTTCTCACCTGGTCCATTATCTTCCGCCAGCGGCCCATCATCTGCTCGTTTGAACAATCAAAATTAAACTGGCTGATCCTGAATCCCAGCCAGATGCTTTGGCCCTGTTTGGTTTTGTTAACAGTGACGAGCGGCAATGATTTCCGGGAGTCGCGCAGCAATACTTGCGTATCTTTGCCCGGATCCCCCTTGACGGCGGCGCATTGTTTAACCGAGAGGGGCTCACCCCCGTTCTCATTCAGATTTATCACCGCCGGGCCGTCTGCCAGGTCAAGGTCAAAACCCAAAACCGTGTTCAGCGCATTTTTGCCCCGCGGTTTCAGATTTTCATCGTATGTTCCGCAAGCGCCGCTGGCCAGTATAGTCCCGCCATTCTCCACAAAATCCATGATGCCTTTTGCCTCGGCGTCCGACAGGCTGAAAGTCTGGGGCAACACAAGTATTTTCACACCGTCGTCAATAAGGCGTCCCTTTTCCGCCTGGGCATAGGAGATAAACTTGTACGCATAGCCCATGTCCGAGATTACACCCCGCCAGCCATTTAATTCGTCCATAAAAGCCTCTTCCTGTCCCAGGATCCGGGAAAGATGCAGGCTGTTTTGGGAATAGTAAATAGCGGCGTCCGTCCTGCGTTTTGCGTTATATATCAAATCCCAGTATCCCTGCCGCCATTCCTTGATATATGAAATGGCCTGGCTGATGGATGGTTTATATGCCCCGCTTGCGATAAGATATTGAAAATCAAACATTCCCAGGCCGTAACTTTGTTCCAGGGCCGCCGTCCAAATACCCATTGACAGATTGAATCCAGTTGCGTCATAGCCGGCGTTTAAGGGGAAGGCCTTCAGAGTCCCCTTGCTGAAAGACCACCGCATGTTGTTGGAACCGAATCCGCCATAAGCCAATACGCCTTGCAAAGCTTGCGGCTGGGAAAGCTTCCACCAGTCTATGCCGTTGCCCGCGCCGGGCCGTTGTGTCCCCGAGATGGCAAAGCATCCATCCGGGTCTACCGACTTGATCTCTTGCGCAATTTTTTGGTAGTAATCCGTCAGTAAATCTTCCATGCCGGTCCGGAAATCATTCCAGAGAGTGTATCCTCCGCGTTTCTTGGCTTGTTCCAGCGTATCCGGACGGATCTCCTCCCAGGATTTAAAGGATGTCCCCCACATGGAATTGGCTTTTTCAAGCTGGCCGTGTTTCTGCCGCGCCCAGGTTTGAAAGTAGGCGAGCGCGGCCGGGTGGAAGTCGTAATCAAAGTAATCATGATAGTAAGAAAAGCTCATTTCGTCTCCGGCCACATACAGAATGGGCCGAAAATCCTTGTAATATTCGGCCATTTTCCGGGTTGCTTTTAACGCGCCGTCAACAAAGGTCTTGTCGGCCAGGGAAGGTTTCCGGATAAGACATGTTACATCATTGGTTGCCAGGTATTTTTTGCGGTTGGCGATAAAGTCGTCCACATGTATTTCCGCGCCCCAATATACCGGACAGGGAATCACGCTTCTTTCGGATGCCTTGACCGCAACCTCGCTTTTTTTGCCGGTGGCGTGCCATTCCACAAAGCCGTCTATGTCATTCCCGAACCCGTCAAAATAAAAATCACGAAGATACTGCAATTGGAGCATCATGCCTGGGAAACCCCAAGTAATCAGCAATGGTTTTATGGAATCATGCTGTGGCTGTCCAATCCGGCAGAAAGCCTGGTCCAGCTGACAGCCGTCGTTCCCGCAGGCGCTTCCTTTGACAATCAACCAGCGCCTGCCCCAGAAATGGGCGGGAAGGCTCCATTCAGCCTTGCCGGTATGATCGGATACGGCCTCGATACTCTCCAAAATGTTATTGTCAGGATCATAGGCGGTCAGTGTCGTTTCCAGGTCCTCGACCGGGGCCTTGGCGTTATTCAACACCTTTAACGTTACCTTATGGGCGCCGCAATCGGAAGAGATGGAAAGGGAATAGCCCTTTTCACAGCGGATCTTTTTATATCCCCAATCCACGATCTTTCCGGACTGGTCCAGGAGGCGGACATGAATAAAATTATCTCCCGCGGTTTTGGGCAAGGGGATTTGAAACACGCTGTTTGATCCGTCCCCCTCCGGCAAGGCTTTGGTTTGCTTCCATATCTCGGCTTTATTCGCCGTAACCAGCGTGCATTCCATTTCCGCTTTCTTATTCGGATCAAGCCGATAGGCCGCGTTGACGGCCAGCATGTCCCCATTGGTATGGCAGGTGATGTTGTTGATTGCCGCGTCCTTAACTTCCTTTCCCGCCGCCCAGATAATGCTCTTCCCGATGGCGGCAAACTCGTATTCCACTTCCGGGAACTTGTTGCCAGGCGTTATCCCGGTTGCGCCCCAGCTGGGCTTGCCCACAACCGCGGAGTAAAGCCAGGCGACAACCCGGCCCTTGTTGGAAGAATCCGCTATAAGAACGGGGGTTTTATCCGTCCGGAGCAGAGGTTCGCCTTTGGTCTGGGGGTAGATAATCGGGCTCACATTCTGCCAAGCGCTCCAATCCAGCGCGCTTGTTAAATAATGCGGTTTGCAAGCGGCTATTTTGCCGGCGCTGCCCAGAGGTAATTTGTCATTGTTCCATTTGGCGCCCTGTGGGAACGACGGGTTCTCCGGCCAGCCGCCCATCCCGCTTATTACTACCAGGCCTGTTCCTGCCCCGACCGACTTGGTGATGCTTTTCCGGATTTCAGCGTTCAATTGCCGGTCAAAATCCACCCCGGCCAGCACAATCACATCCCATTTTTCTTTTTCAAGCAGTTTGAGAAAAGAGTTTTGGCACTGTTCCATCGAGCTGGCAATATCGCCGGGTATGACGGCCGCCGTCATGAACGGCATCCCGACCGAAGGCGCGGCTTCAAAGTCAAAACGCTGGCATAATTCCGCCACTTCCCGCTCATGCACATAATCCGTCAACGCCAGGACGCGAATTGAGCCGGCGGCAAACGGCTTGCCCCATTTGAAATGGGGGGTGGTTTTTTCAACGGTGATCGGCTGCAGTTTGCCGGTGTTTTTTGCCGCGGACTTCAGATCATTCTTGCCCAGACCGGCCTTGGGCTTGTCATATCCCTCGGCCAGGACGGTGTTGGCCTGAAAATCCTTTTCAAAATTAGCCGCTTCTTTTCCCTGGAACCGGATGATGGTCCTGGCCTTGTTTGCTTTTTCAACCCAGTCACTGTGCCATGGTTTTCCCGCCTCAAGTTTGATTGTTTGCTTGAACGCGTTTATCGCGACCTCGATCCCGCCGTTCAGGGCCGCATAACCGGCCAGCCTTATTTTACCTTTTTCGCCTTCTTCAAACTCCAGCGCGCCGATATCGCACACATAATCCACGCTCTTCAATCCCCTGAAAAGGAACACCCGGTATTCGACATTGAATCTTTCGCCCGGCGCCAGATTGACCGCCCGGTATCCCCATTCCAGGTTCCCCGGTGAACTGCCGGAAAACTGGTAGATGCAGTCCAGTTTGGCTTGGTCAAAAGACATTCCCAATCCCAAACCGTTCCCGCTGACGACGGCCGCCCAGCCCGCGCCGGGATTATAGTAATATTCCTGGCTGAATTCATTGGAGCCGGGCGTCACCGTTCTTTGTTCAATCTGTTTCAGGGTGGGGCAGAGATAATGGTTGGTGGCAGAAACATCGCCCACGACATTGCGCATCCAGAGCCCCGCCATGATGTTCATCATTGAAGAAGGCTCATTCTCCAATTCCTCGTTGCAGACAATGACCGGCAGTTTTTTGGGGATCAAAAACGTCCGTTTTAAACGGAGCCATCCCTCGATGCTCCCGCTCCCCTGGGCGAAGAACCTGACTTCCGTGGCGTCCGGGTTTTCCGAGAGTTCCTGCCGGGCGATTGTCGAACAAAAGGACAAATAGCGCGGATACCAGAGTTTTGCTTCAAAAAGTCCGCCCGGATAAACCTGGGAATCCAGGTCCACCGTGCTTAGTTTCTTTTGGCTTTCTTTATCCGTGAGCACGGCAATGCCGCCGAACTCCGGGTAAAATGTCAGGGAGAAAAAATCATTTGCAACTTCGGTGGCGGCCGGCGCGCCGCGAACGTTCAGGGGGGCCAGACCGGCCGCCAATGCGCAAAGAAACATCAGGCATACATGTTCTTTGAACCGGGACATGAGTCTCATCTTTATTTTTCTCCTTTTGGTTTTTAATCCAACATTACCTGCACGATTAGAAACCGTTTAATGAAAGAAGAAGAGATATTCAGGACATACCCGCCGCGGACTGATTTCGCCCTGATCGTTTTCTCTCCTGTAAAATCGGGAGAAATCAGGGCTACTTTTTTTATAGACTTCACGTTTAATTTTATTTGAACAGGCTCTTTGACTTGCGGATATTTTAGCACCTGTTTCAAAGGCATTTTCTGGCCCGGCTTCAAACTTGCTCCTTTTACATTCAAGAGGCTGATAACGATAGACCCGGCTTCCAGTCGGTAAGAATTTATCATCACTCCTTGCGGCACATGTAAAGGAACAAGAAAAAAATCTTTCGCGGGAACAAGCGATTTTATGCTGTTTATCAGTATATTTTTATAAACAGGGATTCTTTCATCTATCCATAACGGCGCAACCGGCAATTCTTTCTGCTTGATGGGTTCTTTGCGGTAGTCCTTGGTAATAAGCGGGACTACTCCTTCCGTGGCATACATCAAGCCCGGCTTGAAACTGAAATAGACAAATCTCCCTTTCTGATATTTTCCCTCCATAATGGCAGGATCAGGAGCGTCCACGCCGAAGAGATTATACTTCTCTATCCAGGCGATAATATCAGAAAATTTTCGGGGCGCCGACGCGATTACCTGGGGACCAAAATACTGAATTCTTTCCCCGGCATCTTTCAGGATGGTGTTGTGCTTTCTTTGCATTACCGGATAGACAGGCAAATTGATTTCCTTTATGGTTTTTTTATAACTAAATCCCAGGACATCCTTAAGGGCAAAATCCTTTCTTTTCGCCCCTTTTTCATCGTAGAGGGAAGTTTCATGGGTCAGGATCAAGTTGCCGCCCTTTTTAACAAATCCTTTTATGATGCTTATCTGTTTATCGCTCAGGCAGGTGATATTGGGCAAGATGAGCAGTTTTAATCCCGCTAATCTTTTCGGGCTGAATTCAGTGTCGGCCAGAATTATCTTGAAGGGAATATTATCCTCCAGCATTGCCTCAGCCCACCCCCGTAATTCATCCAGATAATAGCGGGCGTCTGCTCCGGAAAGGGTCATCGTGGCCGCGGAATGAAGAATCCCGATATCGGCCAAATCCACGGGCTTTTCAAAAAGGGATTCATGTGGTTTTTCCCATTTAAAAACTTTTTCCCGGTCTTCCGCGGCGGCAATGTATCCATGTCCAAAGGATTTGGCCAGCGCCCAGCAGAAAAAGTTTTCGGCCAGAGAAGGAGGATAAAAATAAGCAATGCAGGGCAATCCTTTTGCTTCACTCAAAGCCTGATAGTATTTTCTGTCCAGAAAAAACCGTTTCCAGTTGTAAAAGGTATAAGTCTCCAAGGGCGTCTCATTCCGCGGATGACAAATGGATTCTTCATACAAAACATTTGCGCCCTGCGCAAAGTCTTCATAGGCATAACCGGGGTCATGAACGCCAAGCGTGGAATTTATTCCCACCGAACAGCATCCAAAAAGTATCTGCCCGGGCCCCAGGAGCTTTTTCATGTCCAGAAACTCATCCTGGGTGGAAATTCTCCTGAACATCAGCCAATCCCGCCAGACGGGATGCTCAAAATTATCCCAGGCGGGATATTCTTTGCCGCCCGGCAGGGCATATCCGAAGATTTTTTTAAATTTTTCCCGGCAATATTGACAAGCGCAATAGAACCATCCCGGAGCAAAATGAATATCATCGTGCATTAAACCATCCGCCCCGGTGTTTTTGATGAAATTGGAAATATAATCAAAATAGGCTTCTTTCCAATTAGGATTATTAATACAACTATACCAGGCGTTATTATAAATAGGAACATAGCCGGTCGCGCCGGTTCTGATATCCCTGGGCGCAAAATCCCTTAATCGCCATTGCTTATAGCGGCCGTTATTAGTGGTAATATTCGAGCTGTGATGTTCAACCGCCAGCATCCCTTGCTTATGACAGGCCTCCACAACAATCTTTGTTGTTGCTTCTATCTCCGGGAACAGGTGAACAAAATCGAAGCGGAAATGGTAGTGGGACAGCATAACGGCATTCACCCCGCGACGGGCAAGAGACAGTGCCGTTTTTTCAGCCTCCCTGGGCTCTATCTTTCCTATTTCCCAAAGTTTCGGCCAGTAACAAAATCTGGCCTTCCACATAGAGTTTAATTTTTCTTCTGAGTTGATTGCAAAAGTCTTTTGTTGAATTGTCATAAAATGTATTCCTCCTCCAAATTTTTGTCAAATCATGATGAATTTTCGCTCAATTCGCCAACCATCTCATCCAATTCCGGAAACAAACTCTTCTGAATGCTTTTCCACAACCTTCCAATCGGATAATTCGCCGTTTTGACTCATCCTCCTTTTATGTAATATGTTGCGCAGCAATTAGTAACAATACATTTAAACGCGGCAAATGTCAACGCTTTTTTAAAAATAATTCACACTTTCTGATAATTTTGCAACTGACTCTATTGTCATGGAATAAATTATAATAGCCGGACTTTTGAAAATACTTTGTTTAAGAACCGCAGGAAGCGCGCACGATCAGTTTGGGTTTGACCTTGATAATTTTATGATCGGTTTTTTTCGACAAAACCACATCAACCGCCTGGCGCGCCATTTCCTGCTCCTCAAAACTGATGCTGGTCAAAGGCACCGGCGACTCCACGCACCAGGGCGTGTTATACATGCCGACGATCGCAAGGTCCTCGGGCACGCGGATGCCCATGCTTAGCGCCGTGATCATCACGCCGACAGCGTAGACATCCATTATGCAGATGACGGCCGTCGGACGTTTTGGCCGCGCTAAAACACCGCGGATCGTGTCAATTTTTGTCTTTTCATCAATCGGCAACTGGATGATCTCGGCCATACCGCCAGGATTCATTGTTTTCATTGCGCGCCGATAGCCTTCCTCACGCTGATAACCTGCGTTGTTTCGCCAATATGATTTATCTTCGGGTGACACATGTTGATGCAGGTAGGTAAAGAATAATATTCTTTTGTGTCCCAGCGCTATCAGATGTTTCGCCGCAAGAAAACCGGCTTGTGCGTTATCGGCCAAAACCGCCCGGCCGGGAATTTCACCCCGGCCATCGTAGCTGTTAATGAACACCGCCCCGGCATACGGGCATTTTTCAAGAAACGGCCGGCGCCAGTATGAACGGCCCTCGATCAAAACGCCGCGCAAGGGCGCCTGGAGTAATTTCCTGATGCGTTTTTCACTTGCCGCCGCGTCAAAACCGATGCGCGGCTGATAATTGACATGCACGGGATACAAATCCTTGTCCTCCAGACAATTCACGATGGACCGATACAGCGTCGAATAAAAATGGCCTTCGCTGTTCATGATCACGCCGACCTGCCGGCTAATCGTCATTTCCATGTCGCCGCCCGCGACATAAGTCCCCTTGCGCCTGGTTCTTGCAATCAGGCCTTTCTCGGCCAGCAGTTTCATGGCCATGCCGATTGTTCCGCGACTGACGCCCGCCCGGCTTGCCAGGTCAATTTCCCGCGGCAATTTTCCATTGGGATACAGGCCGGACTTAATGCCGGACCTTATCTCGTCCGCCACCTGCTCGTATTTGGTCCTGATCGTTTCCATTATATTTCTTTATATGTATAGTATATGTCTTTTTTATGTTCATAAAATAACAAACAAGTCCATTGCTTGTCAACTATATTTTTTAACTATTTTTTTAACCCGGATTCCGGGGTAATCGGGAAGATGGTTGGGGTGGCCGCCAATTTTAAACCCGCCAAAATCCGCGGGGTGGAATAATCCAGCGGCATGCTTCTCCGCCTCGCAGGACGGCAATCTGCGGGCGCTTGCCGTGGACGGCGAAATGCCGGCCGGCGCCATTGTGAAATGAAGAGACCTGGCGCAAAATTCGCGCTGGCATGCCAATTTTGAACCGGGTTCTAATGAAACCCGTAGATAGTGCCGCCGCAGATGACTTCATACGCGCCCATGTCAACCGTGCCGTAACGGATGCGGGATCTGCCATCCAGATCAACCGCGTTCGTCATCCAGTTCGCATTTAATCCGGCATTGACACAAAGTGAAGTACCGCTCAACCGGTAATTTCCTCCCGTCAGATCGAGCAAGCTTGGATCATTGGTGATGTTGCGAGTGCCATCCACGGCCGGAATCACGCAGGAATAATGCAACCCCGTATTTCCCGCCGTGTTGGTGAAATTATTGGCGCTTGTTCCCGCCGTGTTGAAATAAACGATGTTGTTCGTGCCTCTGCAATTGGCGCCGTTCATGCAGAGTCCGCCGCCATAGTTTTTGGCGTAGTTGCTCACGATCGTGCAGTTTTCAATAGCGCTGTTGGTAAGCCATATCCCGCCGCCATTTGTTGCTGTGTTTTGCGCAATCAAACAATTGCGGATAGTCGCTCCATTGCCGTAAACTCCGCCGCCGAAATACGGTGAAATATTGCTTACTATAACGCAGTTTGCGATCAGCAAAGATCCCCCGCCGCACTTTATCGCGCCGCCGGAATTGCCGTCATAATTCGCTCCGCTGGCGATATTTCCTATTAGCGAACAGTTCAAAATTTTATTATTTGTATACGGCGCCGGGAAATAAAATCCCGCGCCATTCAACTTGGATTTGTTGTTAATGACGGCGCAATTTGAAATGATTAAATTAGAAGCTGGGAAATAACAAGCGCCTCCGCCCACGGCATAGTCGGCAGATATGCGGTTTCCGTAAAACACACAGTTTTCTACTTTAGCCGAGGATACGGTCGAGATCGCCAGCCCTGCGCCGCCATTATAGCTATAATTATTGCTAAACACACAATTGGTTACGGTGGGGTATCCCGTTAAACCAGAAATATAAACACCACCGCCGTATTCGGCCTCAGTAGTAGCTTGTACATTGCTATTCCCGGCGAACAGACAATTCAAAATGGAAATTCCACCTACGTAGCTGCCAACCGCACCATATTGACCGACGACGTAATAGTTTGTAACCGTAAATCCGTCAATTATCGTATCGTAACCAACATTATATAAACACCTGTTGGTGGTTAATGAGCCTTGTCCGGCCAGGATCGTAGCATCCCGTCCGTTGACACTCTTTAAGGTCAAAGCGTTGGTGATGACGATGACATTGGTCGGGTAATACGTGCCGTTCGTCACCCAGACAATCCGCGTGGTGGTATTGGTCATGGCAGCATTGACCACGTCAATGATGTTTGTCCCGGCCGTGGCCCAGTTGGTGTATGGGTCAGCCGCCCCGATCCAGCCGGGTGTTCCATTCGTTACCACATAATGCGTGGCCGCCAGACATCTTATCGCAAGCAACAACCCGATCATAATTATTGTCAATCGTCTCACGGATGCATCCTCCATTCACTTCCTGTCCTTGTCAGCTTCACAAAATAATTCCTCCAAGCTTATTTGCAAATGCAAATGTTATTTACTATATCGCGCACGGCCTCCGGCGTCCAGCCAAATTTGCGGTTCAATTCCTCAAAACGCGCGTGCCATTTTTTATTTCTGCTCCTGTTGCTCAACTGCAAATGTTTGTTCCGCGGTCATGCCCGTGGCCGCGTCCCGCACTTTCAGCTTCCATTCGCCAATCGCCTCGTTTAATGCCAGCGCGACCGAACCTTTGCCTTGCCCGTTTTCACCAACCACGTTGGCGGCATAATAGGAGACTTGTTCGCCTTTGGGTGATACCAAATCCACATGAAACACGTGCAGTCCGGGATGCTCCGCCCCTTCAATCGCCGCCTCGTACGCAAATGTCTCCCCCTGGCCGATCCGTTTCGGCGCGTTCAACTTAAGCCCCTTCACCTCATAGGGCAAAAGCGCAAACAGCATGCCTTTTGCCGGTTCAACCTGCGTCTCTATCCGGTCGGTGTAACCAAGATATTTGCCAACACGCGTGTCATAGAAGTGTCTTTTTTCCTTGATTCGAAAGGTTACGGACCTGGCAATCAGGGGCTTTGCCTCCCCGGACACGTAGGCTTTGACCGGCTCCGGCAATTCCTGGAGAACACCAAGATACACAAGCCCATCCTTTGCAAACCGGTATAACCGCACGCCGTAAAACTCCGGCTCAACCTTGACCGGCGTTTCCACTCCGGCCTGCGTCATCACCGCCTTGAACAATTCACGGATATCCCCGGATTCATCCCCGGCCTTGACCGCGCTGTTTTCCAATGATCCGACCACCCCGGCATAGGCCGAGAGCGAAAAGTTTAATAATATCGTCTTGCCCTTGCCGTACTGGTTGACAATCATGGCCCGTTTTTCAAAATCAACCAGGGCCGGCCCTTGTCCCAGCGCCGCCTTCGCCTCGCCGGTCCCCAACCTGACCGACCAGTCGCAAGCCACATTCTTCAGCGTCTTTGCATATCCTTCCAGATTGATCACTGCGTCGCAATTGGTCGCGAGCGGCCCTTCCGTCCTCTGGGTCACCCCGAACACCTTGTCCAATATCCCGCCCCCTTCATACGGCTTGCCGTGCTCATCGCGCACGCCGGGCCGCAAGTCCGCGGCCGCGGTTCCACCTTCGCGCGCAAAAGCTTCCACTGCCGCCGCCTCCTTCCGCGACAGCGCCTGGACATACGGCATCCACAACAGGCGATATCCGCCTTTCTTAAGCTCCCCTTGCGCCAACTGCTCGTAAGAAATGATCTTGAATTGATAGCCTGTATCCTCAAATAACGGCGTCAATGCGTTCAAGACAGCCTCCATGGAAGGGAGGCCTTTTGTCAGGGTTGAAACATGCACGCTGGAAGCCGAATACAGGATGGCGATGCCGTCATCGGCTCTTTTGGCCGACATTAAAAGCCGGCCAATTCCGCTTTTAATTTCCTTCAATTCCGCCACGTGCGGCTTAAAATAATCATACAAAGACAAATCCGGCGCCATGACGCTTTCATTGAGACATGGATCGGAATCAAAGACCCAATAGGAATTCGCTCCCCGGAACAGGTGCCGCCAGGCGATGTAACGCTGAAACTCCGCGCTGCGCGTGGAATTATACCCGCCGTACCAGCCCAGCCCCAAAAGCGTCCCGGGCTTGGCAAAACTCATCACCGCATACGGCACAAACGCGCCGTCATAGAGGTTGTTAAATTGCATGGCCGACATGAGCTTGTAAAAATCGGCGGCACGGTGACTTTTGATCTGTGTATCACTGCCCTCATAGCCGACTTTTGCTTCCGGCACAATCTTCCGAACCACTTCCGCGCTATATGGGAAAATCCCCGCCCACGTGTTTTCCATATGCCGCCGAAAATCCACCCAGAGCGGCTGGAGGTTGTGATTTTTCCTTGCCTCTTCCAGGGTAACCGGTTGAACTTCGTTGAAGGCTTTATACTGCGTTCCGTATTCGCGATTCATGGCTTCCACCGTCTTATATTCGGATGCCAGAAACTTATGGAACGCGGCCACGCAGGTGGGTGAAAAACAAAAATCTGGCGCCCCGGTAAAAGAGCATTCATCGCCAAGGGAAAATTCCGTCACGGAAAACTGTTTTTCCTTTTCCGCGACTTTCGTTAAAACACCGGCCAACTCTTTCCGATACGCAGGATCCGTCAGGCAAGGCTGACGCACATGGGGAGGTTTTATGCGCGGTTTATTATTCCCGTAACCTTGCCCTGTTTCATCAACCAACCTGGTTGTATAAGGAATATGCCGGATGTTGTACATGAGCGGTATCTCGGAAAAACAGCCCGGTTGCGAACCGTACTGCGTGTCAAATCCCGCTTTGGCCAATTCCGCAAACATATAATAACCGGGATATGACAAATGGCCGTCGCACCAGCCTATGAGCCGGATATCGTCCCTGGCAGGCAGGTTTGAGATTGAAAATGCCTTTGTTTTCCGATCCAGGATTCCATCACCTTGCCGTAATTCTATCTCAAGATATTGCACAATGGTCAGAGGCTGACTGCCCGAAAGATCAAAACTTACTTCATGCGCCGCGTTGGTCTGAGGCGCCGGAATATCCATGCGCGATTCCGCCGTCACCCGGCCATACGTATCCTTCTGCCGGAGAAACAGATTTATCCCGCTCCTGGCGGGAGCAAGTCCTTCCAACGCCGCCTTCCGGGAGGTAAGCCTGACTTTCCCCGTCACCTTCTCCTCCCGCCGGTAATCCGTCTTTAATTCAACCGTCTCCATCACCGGATCGCCGGTTAATTCCACAAATGAAGAGCCGAATGCCCAGACTTTTCCGCCTTCTTTCACCCATATATCCGCAAAATACCGGCCAGCCGGCGAGCGCGGCACATCAAATTTAACTGCCGCTCCCGCAGTTGAAAGTTTAACTTCCTTTTCTTGACTGGCTACTATTTGATTATCATCATTTCGGAAAGTAAATACACAGGTCAACGCCTTCCCGTCCGGTCCTGAAACCAGATATTCCATATTGGTCAGGGCACAGCGGTCGGTTGACACGTAATCACTGCCAGTTACCCGAACTGACGTCCTGCCCGCCGCAAACCGCATTAAATGACCAATCCAGGCCAGATAATAGTCATATTCCACAAATTTCGGCTCCAGGGGATTACCCGCCGGCCCGGGGGTTAATGCCTGCAATTTCGGGAC
>Ga0074199_1000278_pt1 | contig 94348 bp, 78 predicted proteins | sample EPASupsiteSAE347_FD_64528 | JGI IMG/M metagenome (GOLD analysis project Ga0074199, IMG submission 64528) | Bioremediated contaminated groundwater from EPA Superfund site, New Mexico - Sample SAE3-47 | ecosystem: Environmental > Aquatic > Deep subsurface > Groundwater > Contaminated ...
ATTGGCCGCAGAGTATTTTATTCCGGCATGATATACGACCTCCACGTTGCCGGTGTATCCATAGGAAAACTCCAGCCCCTGCCATGCGCGCGCCAAAGTCCACGTGTTCGTAAAATACTCGCGCCTAAAACTCACATGCCCCCCCATGACCTTGACTGACAAATCATCCACGCTTTCATGAAATTGCCGATTGAGCAAATCAATCGAGGAATTGTCCATTCTCTCAAAACGATTCTGCTCTCCGCATGTTTCTTCCCCGCATTCGTCACAAACGCCGGGTGGACATGAGGGCAGATCGAAACATTGATCTCCCCCGATCGGTTCAGCCGCCGGACTGGGTTTTTCGGAGCTTGAGCCGCCTCCACTATCGCCGCCGTCTTCGATCGTGTCCGTTCCTCCGCCGCCCGTGCTCGGGGTGTAGCCGCCACTGCCGCCGGGGCATGAGCCGTATACGCGGTTGAAACAGAAAGAAGAGTTGCCCCAGCAGATTTTGCCGCAGGCAGCGCAATAGCTGAAGGGCATCTGAATGCACGCGCTCCACGTGTAACAGCCGCCCCCACCCTCCGCATCCAGGGCGGAAAGACAGGTCACCCGATATGGTATTCTTCTTTCCCCGTGCGCGGCAAGGATTGTGCTATTGGTCATATCCCCCAGAATCTCGATCCTGAAATGCCCGTCCGATGCAGGCAGATTGAAGGAAAGGTTTTCCGCCTGGATCAGGCCGTAATTGTGGAGAATGAATTCGCCGTTGAACACGTCGCCTGCGGCCATGTCGGGCAGGGAAACGGACAAAGGTTCGCTTACAATCACGGGCGCGGGAACGTCGGTCTCGAACACGGCGCTGAGCACGATGTTGTAGCAGTCCTCGATGGGCACGGGATCAACGGACCACTCCACGGTGACGAGGTTGTATTCAAGGAACACCTCCTCGCCAACGGTAACGCCGGGCTTGATCCAGATGGCGCCGGTGAAACTGTCGTGCTTGTCGGCCGTGACCTGGTATTTATAACGGCCCACGGGCAGGTCGCGAAACCAGGCCTCGCCCATGGAATCCGAAACCAGGTTGGTAACGAATGAAGAATCCTGTTTGGTCAACTTGACCAGGGCGTTCCGGACGCCGGTATTGCCCTGGTAGCCGTAATAAAGGTCAATAACCTTGAAAAGGGCAGCGCCTTTGCCGGATTCGTTGACCGACACGTAGAGGTTGATGGCGTTGGTGCCCGCATTGGCGGAAGCGACGCGCAACTGGAAGTGGTAGTCGGCGGAGGCAACGCCGTTTGTCGGAGCAAAGGTCAAACTGAGAGTATGGGAGTATGGGCGTGACGAAGTATCGGCGTAAAGAGTGTCAAGAGAGGAGGCGGAATTAAGAACCACCCAGGACGGCGCCGGAGTTTCGTTCGTGGTGATGAGGGAGAAATGGACCTGCTCCATGTCGGCCAGGCCGGTATTCTTGAGCGTCAGGGATTCGGTCACGGAATTGCTGACAGCCACTCCGGTATCTATGTAATCCGGGCTCCAGGTCAGGACGGGATTGGCGGCGGAGAAAGCGTAGTTGACCGTGACATCGGCCCAATGGCGCCCTTCGGCTCCGCTCGTGGCAAGGGGATCGTCGCTCATGACGTTAAGGGTGAAGGAACCGGTGTTCGTTACGGTGTTATCGGCCCACAGGGTAAGCGGCAGATTAACGGTCTGATTTTCCGGCGCCAGCGCAACATGCGCGGAAGAATTGGTTTCAACGTGCAAACCGGAAGGAAGCGAATTGGACTGAGGGAGGACAAGGAAGAGATTGGTCAAGCTTAAGCCTGCGCTGGGTGTGACGCGAACGTTCAAGGTCTGCTGGTAATTGCGCGGCACGCGCACGTTGAATGTTGCCGGCGAAACACTGACCCGGTTTACGGCAAACGTGGCCTGCACGGGCTTATCCAGAAGGTCCGGATGAACCGCCCACGCTTTGTAAATGCCGACCTCATTTTCGTCCGGCGTAAAGGTATGGGAGAAATTACCGTTGTCGTCGGTAAAAAGGTCAAAGGAACGTTCAAACCCGGACAGGGAAACCGTCAGCTTGACGGCCGCGCGGGCGGCGGCATTGGTTGCGGACCGGTTGACGGCATGGCCGGTGATGACGAAATTTGTCTGACACAGGGCCGAGGCCGGGGAGACGTTGGTGATCGCGGCATAATATGGCGTGTTCGCTATGGAAATCGAGCGTTCGCTCGAAAGGCCGGCAATGCTTATCTGGTCCGAATAGCCGTAATGATAATGGACCTTGTCTATTTCCAGTTTCAAGGTGACGGAATCGGGCGCATTGGTGGGCACGTTCATTTCCACGTCCAGGCTTGTGAATTCGGCGCCGGGAGAAATTCTCGCCACGGTAACGCCGTTGGGAAGGGTGTAAAGTTTTTCTCCAGAAGACTGTTTTACCGCGGCCACGGCGTAGACCGAGCCGTCAGGACTGAGGAGCTTGAACCTGACCTGGTCCGAAGCCGCGGCCCCGGAGCCGGTGGCGGTTACAATCTCTATTTCCTCGGAGCAGGTGTTATGCAATGCGAATTTGGCCTTGCCGACGGCGCCGCGCGTGAACTCGTCATTGAGAATTTCAGCCGTGAGCAGATCGGTTCCGACCGTCAGGGAAGAAACGCCGCTGACAGCACAAGATTCGCCCGAGGGCGAAACGATTTCAACGGTATTGGTGATGACAAGAGTGTCCGGCAAATCGGCGTATCCGCCGGCGACCAGTGAAATCGTGTTAGAGGCGTTTGCGCTCAAATTGAACGAAGCGGAAACGTTCTCGTGTCCGGCGAATTTTATTTTCAGAACCGCGTTGGACACGGCGGATGAGCCGGCATTGGCGACGCCGAAATTCAGGCGGTTCATGACTCCGCGCTTGATTTGCGCGCCTGCCAAAAGCGAGACGGAAAGATCGGGAAGCAGCACCTCGCGGCCGATGCTTTCGGTTTCCTGCCCGCCTTGCACGTCCACGGCCCGGACATTATAACACCGTTCGCCGCCGTTGTATCCGCTGTCCTGAAATTCGAAATTAGAAATTGGAAGGAGTGAAGAATTGAGTTTGGTCTCCTGGCCGGGGGGACCGGCGTAAACATTGAAGCCGTCAATATTTTCGGGAGACGAATGGGTCCAGGAAACGACGGGAAGAGAAGAAGAATGGCGGACAGCGGACAGGGAGGAAACCGGAAGAAGTGAAATATTCGTATAAACGGAAGCCGAAGGAGAAGATTCGTTGCCGGCCGCGTCTTTGGCCGTGACGGCATAATACACGGCGCCCTGCACAGGAGAAGTATCCACAACATTCGTGGCTGGGATGTTGGTGATGAGGGGCGTGATGGAAGAAATGTTTTCCGGCGTGATCTGCGAGGCGGAACGGTAAAGAGAATAATTGAGTGACCCTTCGCCTTCGCTCAGGGCAGGCGCCTGCCACCTTAAGTACATGCCGTTGGCGGCCAATTGGAGCGTGAGGTTTTCAGGGGCGTTGGGAGCGTTGGAATCGGCCACTACGGAAACGGGATCGCAGAGCTCGCTGACGGACTGCTGTCCATTGGCCTCCCGCACCGAGGCAACGGCGTAAAAATTGGTGCCATCCGGGGCGACGTCACTGAAGGAACAGGCTGTAGCAAGGCTAAGGAAGGCTAGGCTTGAAGAAGACGGAGACTGACGCCAGACCTGATAAGAGACAGTGCCGGTCACGGAGTTCCAGATCAAATCCACGGCGCCATGCGGTTTTGCCACGGCGGTCAGGCCCGTGGGTTTGTCCAGCGGCGGGAGGTTGGTGCCCTGGTAGACCTGAAATGCAGAAGGCAGAATGTAGAATGCAGAATTGGATAAAGAGTCGTAAGTCTGGCAGGAGAAGGAAAGAATTTCGGGAGTGACGCCGGCGTTGGCCGGGAGCACAAGCGATCCGCCCCAGGAACAGGAAGTCAATTGCGATAGAGGCACGGAGGTCTGAGCAACGGAAGTCAGGGAGAAAGCAAAATAAAGCTCCGGAGTAACAGCCGGAAGATCGCCGGGATCGAAAACCAGCACGGCAGCAACGCTGACCGGGTTCGTGGCGTTATTGAGAATGGGGGAAGCGGGCGTGACCTGGAACCGGCTGCAAACCGGCGCGACGTTGTCAACGATGAAGCTTGCATTGGTATCAATGGCAGTGCCGCGGTTGCCGGTTTTGTCGCGGGCCGAGAAATTAAAACAAGCTTCGCCCGCCGGCGTGTTTTCAGTGACCTGGAAATTTCCCGTGTAATTGGTTTCATTGACCTTGACAAGCGCGATTATCACGGGCGTGCCCTGATTCGGCACCAGGCTAAGGAAGGGCGTGGTCAACAGCGGTTCGGTGGTTGCCAGGTTCAGAGTTATTGCGCCGGAGGCGTATCGGCGTTCGGCCGGAATTGACCTGCCGGCCGTGCTCATGGAAATGGAGGCGCGCGGCGGAGTGGAATCGGAATAAGCGGAGACTTTTTCCGAGGGAAGACTGGGCGTATCGGCCTGGTTCACGGTTACCACGCGGTAATAATTCGTGCCGTCGGCCGTCGGAAGGTCGTTGTAGCCCAGACCGGTGATCAGGCTTGAATTGACCTTGAGGGCCTGGTTGGTGGTTTCGAATGAATTGGTGGAGCGGTAAAGGTTATAGCCCTTTACGTTTACCCCCGCGGGCGCCCACCAGGAAACGGCGATCACGCCGCCTTCGCGCGCCTCGGCCTGGACATTGGCCGGAGCGGCGGGAATGGAAGAATCCAGCACGACGGAAACAGGCGCCGATTTTTCCCCCTGCCCCGCCCGATTGGAGGCCGCGGCCTGGATAAGATTGGTGCCGGGCGCGAGCGTGACGGAAGACGAAAAATCTCCGGCAGAGCCGATCGAAGTAGCGGAGCCGGTCGGCGCAGCGTTGATGAAAAACGCAACGGAGGAAGCATAACGGTCGGCTGTTCCCGAGAGCGACAGGTCCGGCGTATTTACTATTTTCCCTGAAGCCGGGCTTGAAATCACCGGCGCCGGCGGCACGGCAAGCGCCACGTTGACGGCGGTTTCCAGCACATTGCTGTTGCCGAGCGTATCCCAGGCGGAGATGCGCAGAAGATGGGGGCCGTCATTGGTGGTGGCATAGACGTTCCACCAGGCGGAAAAATCCGGGCCGGAACCCGTCTGAGAGCCGAGTAATGCGCCATTCATGAAAATCTCCACTCGGCTCACGCCGGACGGGTCGGAAGCGGAAATCGTGAACGTGCCGTTGCTGGTAATGCCGGATGGCACGGCTGCGCCATTCCAACGGAGACCGGAAAGCGAGGGGCCGTTGGTGTCGGGCCGCGGCACAACGGCTATTGTGGCAACGGACTTTGTTTCGCCGCCGGACTTGTTGACCACGGTGACGGCGACATGATTGGTGACATTATCGCGCAAGCCGGCCACCGAGGCGGAAGTGCCGCCGGTTACGGCGCGGACGGTCAGGCCGGATACGCTGCTAAAATCGGTTTCCGAGCAATAGACCGCATAATGGTCAACGTTGGCCGGCGGCTGGGAAGCGGACCAGGAGAGCCTGACCATGCCGCTGAAAGGCTCGGCTGAAACGTTGGTGGGATTGGCCAGGAGCGTGTAACCAGTGGCTGTTGCTCCTTCACTTTCATTTGCAGCGCTATCAAAGGCAGTAATACGGAATTGATAAGCGGAGGCAAAAGAAAGGCCGGCGCGTTCATATGAAGTAACGGAGTTTGAGACCGTGGCGCCGGAGGTTTCGTTGGTGACGTAAACGCGGTAGCCGGCCAGGTCGGAATCCGGATTCGCGGAGGCGCTCCAGGAGACAACGAGGCGGTCATTAAAGCATTGGAACGCCAGACCGGAAGGATTGGACGGCGCGATTATGTCGCGCGGCGCGGCGGCGATCGCCGTTACGTTGGAATCCGCCAGGCCGGTCAGGTCGGTTGCCATGACCGCGTAATAATTGGTCTGGTTGCGCTCCAGGCCGGTGACGAGGCAAGTCTTTGTGCCGGCGGGCGTTGTGGCAATGGCGGATGCTTGAGAAGCAACGCTGAACGGCAACGGGCTTTGATAGACGGTATAGAAAGAAATATCGCCGCCGTTGGCGTCTTCATCGTAGGCGGTCCAATCGAGCGTCAGATTTGTGCCATGGCCTTCGACCTGGGCCGTGAGGCAGGCGATTTTGCCGGGCTGAACATTGTCATAGAAAATAGAAACATTGGTCGCCGTACTCTGGTTCAGGGCGGCATCGCGGGCAATGAATGAAAACACGTTTGAACCCTCGGCCAGGGGAGAGTCGTACGACCAGTTTGTGGCGGAAGAGAGCGCCACGACAACCGCGCCGTTGCAAAGGATGGCGGTGTTGGTTTCCTTTGCGCCCGAAATCACCTGGTGATTGATAGGCGTTGGAGAGGTCACGGTATTGAGGGACGGCCGCGCAGGCGGAACGGTGTCCAGAGTAAACGAAGAGGCGAACGGCGCCGAAGTCAAACCGGCATTGTCCCTGAGAGTTGCCGCGATGGAATAGACTCCGTCGGCCAGGCTGCCGGAAGGGGTGAAGACCAGCTTGTTGGTCGAGGCAAACGCCCATGAGCCGGAAATGGATGAGCCGCCGCGCATAATGGAGAGGCCGCAGGCAGGCAGATCAACTCCGGAACCGGTTTCGAGGAAAGCGAGCTCGATTACGGTTACCGCGTTGGTGAAGGCGTTATTGGCCGGATTTACACCGGTCACGGAAGGCGGAATGGAATCGGCAAAAAACAACAAACCGTTGGTTTCCGAAGTGTTACCGGCCAGATCCCTTGCAAACAAGGAAATCTGGTTCAAGCCCTGGATGAGAGTCAATGAGGAAGACCAGGGCAATGAGCCGGAAGCGACCGCAAGGCCGTTATTGATCCAAACCTCGGTATTCTCGTCGCGCGTGCCGCGGATCGTTATGCCGGTTGCGGTAACGACGTTGGTAACGGGCGGGGCGGAATAATTGGTGACCACGGGAGCGGACGGGGCGGTGAAATCTATGGAAAAGAAATTGGTATAAGGAGAATCCATGGAACAACCGTAAAAACTTTTTATATCGGGGCCGATGACGAGGCAATAGACTCCTTCGTTGGTGAGGATTGCCTGTGGCCAGACTCGGAAATTACAGGACGATTCGGCGACCAAGCTGCCGAGGGCGATATTACCCGTTGGCCCGGTCAAAGCCAGGTCATCAACGGTAAAAGTGGCGGTATTGACCGGAGAGCCGAAACGTACGAGAATGTTGGTGACGCTGCTTTTGACAGAAGAATCCGGATCAACGCCGACCACCATAAGGGGAGCAGCCTGGTTGGTGACATAAATCGTGCCGTTGGAGCCAGGCGCAGAACCACCTCCGCCAGACACGGTAATATGACTTGAAAATAAAAAGTCAGCACTACCGTAATAAACGGCGATTCGTCCTCCGCCTCCGCCTCCGCCGCTATACGAATACCTCGTGGCATCGCCTCCAACTGCGGAAATCGTCCCACCACCCTTAAACGTCCCAACATCAAGGTAAATCCCACCGCCGCTGCCCCCGCCAAGATCTCCGTAGATATTGCGCCCACCGGCACCGTTAGCAGAAATACGACCGTCCACAACCAGATTGCCGGCCATGATCCGTATCAATCCGCCACCGGCATTGCCGCTGCCACTTGGCCCGCTCCCGCTGCCCAGTTCATTCGGATTGCGAAAGTCACCGTACACGTCGTTCACCTGCCAACCCGCAACATGACCTCCCAACCCACCATAACTGCCGCCGGCACAAACAGTGCTCGCCAAGTTCGTCGTGTTCCCAACCGTTCGACCAGGCAAGTATCCCTTGTCGCTGCAGTCAATCGCGCAATTCGTCGCGATGAACAGATTGCTGACCGCCAACGTCATGGAATATTCCTTGTTGGTCGTAGCGGCAAAATGCGTCACTTTCGCCCCGTTCGTCAGAACCAGACTTCCCATGTTGAACTCCCCCTCCAAATACAATGTTGCGTTGGAGTTCACCATCACTTCCAACGCAACTATCCCGGTTGGAGAAAGAATAGCATAGGTCGAACCATTCCGGACTGTGATTTTTTCGGCATAGTTCGTTCCGGCAGGAACCTGAACCGGTGTCAAAATTAAACCATCCACATTGCTTTGCCCTTTATTGTCTATCACCACTTCCCCAGTCTCATTGCCGTGCTTGAGATAAACACTCCCGGCGCTTCCGCTACAATTGTTCCCATATCCGCCGCCTGCCGTTATCTGCTTTTGCGGATCGAATGACGAATCCATTTCATTATAATAAACTGCTATACGACCTCCGCCTCCGCCTCCGCCGCTATACGAATACCTCGTGGCATCGCCTCCAACTGCGGAAATCGTCCCACCCCCCTTAAACGTCCCAACATCAAGGTAAATCCCGCCGCCGCTGCCCCCGCCAAGATCTCCGTAGATATTGCGCCCACCGGCACCGTTAGCAGAAATACGACCGTCAACAACCAAATTGCCGGCCGTGATCCGTATCAATCCGCCACCGGCATTACCGCTGCCACTTGGCCCGCTCCCGCTGCCAAGTTCGCTCGGATTGCGAAAGTCACCGTACACGTCGTTCACCTGCCAACTCGCGACATGGCCTCCCAACCCACCATAACTGCCGCCAGCACAAAGAGTACTCGCCCCATTCGTCGTGTTCCCCATAGTCCGCCCAGCCAGGTATCCCTTGCCGCTGCAGTCAATCGAACAGTTCGTCGCGACGAAAATGGTGTCGTTGATTGTCAGGTCGAGAAAATAATTAGTCGTTGTAGTGGCCGCGGAATGAGTGACAACGGCGTTGTTGGTCAGGTAAAGATTGGCGAACGAATGGCTGCCGTTTATGGTGACCGTGCAGTTGGAGACGAGGATGCTTTTGCTGTCGTAGGAAGCGTTATCGGCGTTGATGGTGGTGGAAGAGGTAAAGACGACGTCGAAAGAAAAGGCAGAGGATATTAGCCCGCCAAACACGCTAATGGACACTAATGGAAAAATTAAAAAACCAGAGAGTTTCCTTTTTTGCGTAAATTCGCGTGATTCGCGGGCTATCATTGTTTGCCTCTCTTATTTATTCATTTTGACAACCAAACCAGGTCCGGAATAACTAAAAAAAGCAGACGGGCACGCGGCAAGCGCGGCCCCTACATTGCTTTCCAGTTCATTGTTCACAGTTCGCGGTTCACAGTCATCCAGAACGGCAAAGGCGATATACATCGCCTGGTTCGCGTCGAAATTGCGTTCAAGCGGGTCTGCCAGGCGCCAGACTTTGCCGTCGTAAAATTCAGCCCAGTTGTGCAGCGAATAAGGCTTGAGTATCATGTTTTTTGGGCAGGTAAAACCGCTCAAGACACGGGCCGGAATGCCGTCGGCGCGGCAGAGCGCCGCGAAAAGGCCGGCAAATTCCGTGCAGTCGCCCTGTTTGTTTTCAAGGGCCCAGAGCGCTCCGCGGTCCGTCTTGTGATAGCCGGTATTTTTAAGATTATCGGCGACCCACCGATAGATGCTGCGGGCGGTCTCCATAGAAGTCGAACGTTTCAATCGGGAAGCAAGGCTTGTAATTATCTCAGCCGCAGGCTGATCAGCCGGTGGCGGAGATTTCGGATCTGTTTCGAATTTCGAGTTTCGAGCTTCGAGTTTTCCCGTCATGGGTTGCGGTTCCGAAGCCAGCTTTAGATCAGCGGCAATATTGATGACGCGCTCGCCGTATGGCGGCAATGCCACCTTGAAATGCAGGCTGCGGTTGCCGAACGAATTCGTGGTCATTTCCCCCGCTTCCGAAGCGTTCACGTCCAGACACCACTGCGTGGCGGTCTTTTCCAACGGAACATTGACCCAGAGTTCCGCCCGCTCCAGCGGGGTATTGCCGGAGTTTGAAAGAGTGAAGCTGTAACGAACCTGGCGCTCCATCGTGTAGGCTGAATCTGAAGAAAAGGCAGAATGCAGAAGGCAGAATGCGGAAACAAGGAATATTGCCCGCGAATCACGCCAATTAACGCTAAAGCAAGAATATAAAAAGCGAATATTTTCCGCAATTTTTCTTCCGTGCCTGGCACGAAAAATAAATTGCGGAAAAGTTTTCTTTGCGCTGCGCGTTAAATTAGGCCTTCGGCAACTGCCGTGCGCGGAGCGCCCGGCCCACCTGGACATCCGCAAAGGTGGCCGCCGACCTCCGGGCGGCGGTTCCGGGAGAACTTTGAATTTCCTATACCTTAAATTCATTTTCTTTTTCGCGTCAATTAGCGTGATTAGCGGGTTACATTTTTTTTCATGAGCAACTCCCGCACGGTTTGCGGCGTATCTGGCCGCGGGCGGCGGCCGGTTTCGGAGAACCCGCCGCGGCCTCCCGGCCCGACGCCGAACTGATGATCCGCTTTCCAGGTTTCAGCGACGCCTGGCGCAGATAATTTTCATAGGCGGCAAGTCCGCCGGAAAGGCAAAATACGTTGGCATCTCGTCCGGTAAAATCGGAGGTCAAGTCGTTATAATTCCCGCCCTCGTCGGTGACGACCAATATATTTTCGATTGCCGATTTGCGATTTGCGATTTTGAGAGGAGCGGATTCGATCTCCGCGATAAAAGCGGAAGCGCGGGCGAAGCCCTCCGACGATCCTGAATAAACAACGCGCCAGTCGCTGAAATCGCGCACTTTCGCATAATCGGAAGGAGACATTAAGGAAACATTCTTCACGGCGGCCCCCTCCAATGCGCCGCCGGCCAGGCGCCAGGCGTTGAGGCCGCCGCGCAATATGGCGACCGAAGCAAAATCATCGGAACGCAATCCGCGGCAAAATTTTTCCAATTCAGGATCGCCGCCAAAACCATCAACAAGCACTATGCGTTTCGAGCGCAAAAATGATTTTGTGCGGACAAAACAGAGTGGAATATTCAAAGCGCCGGGAATATGGACGGAATCGAAGGAATCGGGGGAACGGACGTCTATAATAAACGGTTCAAAGTTTACGGTTCCGGATTCACGGCTTCGGATTTGGGATGCCGGATTTTCGATTTCAGATTTTCGTTTTTGGACCGCAAGGATGTCGGGAGCGCTTATGTAGCAGGATTCATCGCGCTCGACCACGGCGCGGGTGAAAAGACCGGGTGAAATTCCGGCAAGGGAATTTTTATGCGATGCGTTTCCTCTCGCTGCCGGCAAGATAATTCCACGGATATCGTTAAGTATTAAAGTTAGGTTTGACCCCGAAGACGATTCCACGAAGATTTTATATTCAACCGGGCCGAGTTTGTCGGGCATGAGGCGGACGCTGATTGCACCTTCCGCATTCGGCGGTATTACGCGCGGCCAGGAAAGGATTTGCAGGCAATCGCAGGAGGGGCGCACCTTGCCGATTTCAAGCGGAACGGAAGCGGAGTTGGTGACGATGAAATCGTGGCAGATGATGGAGGCAGAGGAAGCGGACCCGAAATCGAAGGAAGAAGAAAGGCACAGAGGCACAAAGGCACAGAGGGACAAAGTCCATGAAAAAAGAAATAAAGGCGGACTTGATTTCTCCAATCCTACTTTGTGCCTTTGGAACTTTGTCACTTTGCGCCTCTCTTACCGGTTCGTATAAACTCCCATGGAAAGATCGCCCATGGGCGGAACATTGGATAGAGAAACCCATAAATATCGCAGACTCAGCGCGTCATCCTCCTCAACGGGAGGCCCCAGGTTGACAATGCGGTTCGTGGCCATGTCAAGATTGTTGCTGATCACGTTCAGGCCGCCTGAACCCATCAGGTCGGCGACATTCGTGCCGTTGACAAAAAGATCCGAGGAAACGCTCAATGATCCGTTGACCACTCCTCCGGTGGAACTCAACGCCCCCACCTGGGCAGCGGTGATGCCGGTGAGGTGCGAGCCGTCGCCGGCCGGGGTCAAGGCGCCCACCTGGACCGCAGTCACCTGGTGCGGATTGCCCTGATTCGCGGAATGCGCCGTAAGAGCGCTCCCAACCGCCGCGGCAGCGCCGGCATTGTCAAAGGAAGACGCGTCTCTTGTGGCCGCCGTTCCCAGCCCAAGATTAGCCCTGGCGGACGGCTTGTCGGCCAGATCGGAAAGATTATTTGCCGACATCAAGGCCCCGGTCACAACGCCGGGCCAATCCGTACGCATGACCCCGCCCAGAACCATGGCAGACACGATATTCGTTCCATCCACCCGGACATTGCCGGACACATGCAGCCTTTCGACCGGATTATCGGCGCCAATTCCCACCTTACCCATGAAAATATTGGTGCCGGATTCTTCGGTCTGGAAAATTCCGTTGGAAACCGATATTTTCAAGGCGCTGATAACTCCCGCGACAGAATTGGAAGACGTGGAACAATTATACAGGAAAAGCACTTCGTTTGCGCTCAAGGAACGGCTATAGATCTGCAGATCGTCTATGGCGCCGGTAAAATAACCAAATGGAAAACCTCCATACCCGATGTACAACGGATCGTTATTGGGAACACGCGACGATGAGCATCGCCCGGTCGCCTGGCAAATGCCGTCCACGTAAAGTTTCACCGTCTGGCCGTCCCATGTGCCCACGAGATGATGCCAGGCGCCGTCCGATATTACGCGGCCGCTCTTAATGCTCCAGTTTTCCCTTCCCCTTGTCACATCCTCCCATAACGCCTTTTCTCCGGAACCGATTGCCAGCTCATAATTACGGTCAAGCCTCCAGCCCTTCTGTATTATGCCGGCAGAAGTCCCTCCGCATTGATTTGCGGGCTTGATCCAGACCGACACGCTCACATCGCTCCGGATGCAAAGCGAGGCCGAACTCGGCACGCGGACATATCCCTTGCCGGAGAATTGGCAGGCATTGCCGGCCGTCCCGAACCGATCGGCGGTCAAAATTACGTTTCCGACAATAGCTCCGTGGTTGTTATTGCCTGAAAAATCGCAGACATTACCGTTAAAAAGCCAGCATCCGGCCAGGCCGTTCGTAAACACGGCTGAATTCGCCGGGGCGGAACACAGATTCAGCCTCCCGTAAACGGTCGCGTCCTTGGCCACCGTCAGATTGTTAACCGTCAGATCCCCCGCCCGGGCCGCCGCGGTCAGCAGAAGCGCCGTTAAGAACAATGTTTTCCTGATCATTTTCGCATCTCCTTTCAAAGTATTACATCCCCTTCGATAACAACTTTTATGTCCCTGTCTTTTATGTCCAAATCCTCTCCATAAACGCCGGCTTTAATGATCAGCATATCGACCCCATCCGCCGCGGAAATTCCGCCGCGGATTGTGCGCTTGGGCCCATCCCGACCGCAAACCTCCTGCGAACAACCGGTGAATTCATCATCACCGAGCATCTGGTCAACATAACGAATAATTGCGGAACTTGAGAAGGAACCCGCGGTGGTGTCAGTGGACTGTTTTACCTGCGCCGATCGCTCAAGATTGTCATCACCGGACGCCGCCGTCTGCGCCGCGCAGGCCGGGCAGTCTCCGGCAATCAGGCCGGATTCACCCGCGTCAACGGCATGTTCCGCGGCATAATCGCAGACGTCGCTCCCGCCGATCCCCCGCCCTCTTTCCGCATAAATCCGGCTGTCAAGCACGGCGGCATCGCCGCCATCGCAACGCAACCGGATCACGGCGGCATCCGGAGAACGCGCCAGGGGCAGTTCGAGGATGAAGGTCATATCCGCGCCGCTGCCGGTCATCAGGTTGCCGTACAAATCTGCAGCCAATACCGCGCCATTCGCATCCAGCAAATCCACGTAAAGCGGTTGATCGCCGTCGTCAATATAATGGAGGGCGCATATCATATTGACGTCCAATATTTCCCTGTTCAGGACAATATAGAGACCGCTCCCGCCGTTTCCATTTTCCGGCACATGCCTGTAGGCCCCGAGAAACCATTGCGCCCCGGCAAAGTCATACGGATAGCCGGATGCGGCCGATAGCGGCATATCCCACTGGATATAGACATCGTTGGAGTCCACGGGATTGACGGCAAAAAACACCGCCTCCCGCTCATTTTCGATTTCGTCGCCTGAAGATGCCGGCAGATATGGATTCGAATCAACGTCCGCAACCGCGATCACCACGCCCGAGAAGGCAAGGAACACGGCAAAAAAGGCCCTGCGAACGCCGGGAAAGCCGATTCTCCGCAATAAATTATTTCTCATGATTATTTCTCCAATATTCGCGGCGCGATCATGGCGGCGCCCAGACCGAAAAAAAGAACGGCCGCGGCAAGTTTCACCGCCACAACGGATTTACGCGACCATTGAACAAAAGTTCCCAGTTTGACTCCGCCAAGACACAGCGCCAGCACAATCAACAACGGAAGGACAAACATGGCATTGTAAAGGGCGAGGTAACCAAAAGCTTTCCAGCGGGTCAACGGGTCGCCGGAGAGCATCATGAGCGTGGGAAAATAAATCTGGCCCGTGCACACAAGCTCCAACACCGAGACCGCCATGCCAGCCGTGAAACAGGCGGCGCCCACATGAACCGGCCGTATCCGAGCGCGCAAAACCGAATGCAAACGCGTCCTGAGAGGGCCGGGCATTCCCAATCCGATGGCGGCCGCCTGTCCGGTGCGATGATAAACAAACGCGTCTTTCAAACTCAATATGCCAAGCCCGACCGCTGCCCCCGCAATTCCCCAGAAAACGACCGCCGCAACAAACGGGAACGCATTTAAACGATAAACAAGGCGGAATGCGCCCAGTCCAATGAGAAAATAGGAGATAAACACCGCGGCCACAAAAAAAAGACCGGCCCGAACTATCTGCGGCCTGGTGAAATGCCTCCCCAACAACAACGAAACCAGGAAAACGATCGTCGCGAAGGCGCAGGGATTGATGCCGTCAATAAGCCCGGCAGAAGCGACCAGGCCGGGGTGAAGACGGGAGAAACCGGAATTTTCGATTTGCGATTTTCTGTTTTCGATTGCCGGAGCGGCACAAGAAGAATGCGCCGGCGCAGCAAGGACGGCGGATACGGTTTTTTCAAGGTCGCGGAGAATGAGATCGTGGCCGGCAACACATTGTCCGCCGACAAAGATTTCCATCGGAAAACTTTCGTTTACCCCGCAGCGGCGTTCCATGTCCATCATGCGCATGTAATTTTCCGGTTTTGTGATGTCCAAACGTTCCACGCCCACTTTTCCGCCATGAACGCGCTCTATCCTGTCCAGAATCAGTTTGACCTCTGCGCATTTGCGGCAGCCCTCGGTGTAAAACCATTGGATGGGGAGAGGGGAGGCGGCGGAAAAGGCAGAATTAAGAATGCAGAATGCAGAAACCAGGAATATTGCCCGCCAATAACGCCAATTAACGCTAAAGCAAGAATATGAAAAGCGAATGTTTTCCGCAATTTTTCTTCCGTGCCGGGCACGAAAAACAAATTGCAGAAAAGTTTTCTTTGCGCTGCGCGTTAAATTAGGCCTTCGGCAACTGCCGTGCGCGGAGCGCCCGGCCCACCTGGACATCCTCAAAGGTGGCCGCCGACCTCCGGGCGGCGGTTCCGGGAGAACTTTGAATTTCCTATACCTTAAATTCATTTTCTTTTTCGCGTCAATTAGCGGGCTTTCGTTTTATCTTTTCCGACTTTGTAACTTTTTTATTCATCGCGGATCCGTATTGCGCATATATTCCTCGACGTTCGAAATTCCGTTGCCGTTCGCATCCGACGCCGCGTCAAGCGCATTGGTGGCGCAAAAACCGTATTTCCGTTCCCACCAGTCCGGCATTCCGTCGCCGTCGGAATCGTTCGCCGGGTTGAATGCGAAGAGATTTTTCACCTGGCCGATATTGGCGACGGCATAATCGTTCGTGGCCGGCGCTCCCACCCACGGATAGGAAAGATTAAGGCGGTCATAAAAAGGAGCGGCCAACTGTTTCAACTGGCCGACATTGACGGGCGCATAGTTCCAGGCATTGCTCAAGGCAAGATTAAAACCTGCGCCTCCAGGCTGTGTTTCCAACTCGTCCCATGCCGAACGGGCAATATGTTTGACCTGCCCCTGGTTGACTGCGGCAAAATCGTTGGTAACGGACGGCGCAATCACCCCGCGCCGCAGCCACCACCCCGGCCAGGGCATGATCGGCGCACTCAAGACCGAAATGGCCGTTGACTTGGAATTCGTCAACATTCCGTCGGTGGCTTCAAACCGCACCCAGTAATCGCCGATTTGATTGACAGTCGGCGTCCAGGAAAAAACGCCGGCGCCGTTGCCCAAGTCAAGGAAGCGCGCCCCGATCGGCAAACTGCCGGTATTGACGGCGGGAGTCGTGCCATCCTCATCCGACCCCTGGGCGGTGACGCACAAATTTTCACCGGCAAACGCAACCGCCGAATCAACGACCGCGATAACCGGAGAATGATTGAGATTGGAAGAAGAGCCGAAAGCGATCGTATAGGAGCAATCGGATGGATTGAAATCGAAGAGATTGAAAAAAAAGTTCCAGCCATCCGCCGGATTCGGCTTGCGCGCCTTTGAAATCCAGGCGTTTTCCTCCCTGATCCGCTTGCCGTCCGAACGTGTCACCGAGGCTATGCCCAGATTTGTGCCGACCGGACTTGCAAGGCCGATATATATAAAGCCCGATCGAGGAGATGGAAGCGTCAGGAGATAATTCGTGCCTGACGGCGTCAATTCCGAGCCGGCAGTCAGATTTGTCACAACACTGTCGATTCCTTCCGACTCATAAACCCTGCCGTCCGAGGAAAGATAATCCCGCACCCCGTCGCGTCCGCCGATATCCACAAGCACGTCGCGCAGCAGCATGTGGGTTTTAAGGTTTTCCTCATTGATCAGAGACGTCAAACGGCCGCCCAACTCGTCGGAATGAGAAAAGTCCGCCGTAAAATTCGTAAAAGTTCCGGAAAGCGTGGTGGTCATGGTCCAACGGGCGGCCGAAGAGGCGCCGGGAGCGATATTTCCGAAATCGAGCAGCAAAGTGTTCTGTTGCGGCGTGCCGTCGATCTCGCACCCCTGAATGGAAAATCCTACCAGCAGTCCGTTGACATTGGCGGCGATTTGCGGCTGGCAGGAATCCAGCTTTAAATTGCGCGCGGCGCCATGACCAGTATTTTTCGCGCGAAGCCCCAGCGAATAGGGCACGGGAGGCTCGACTTCCGTGGTGAAAGCGTCATCGCCATAAACCTGGCCGGGCAGGAAATAGTCAAGGGCCAGATCCGGCATGGGTTTCACGTAAATATAATCGGGGGTCACTTCCACGGCATTCGAGGATTCGCCGATGCGGTAGGAGAGCGCGGCGCCCACGTAATAAAGAACGCCCTGCGTGTTGGAGCCTCCTGCGCCACGGGATGGAATGATGAGCCAGTGAATGTCCGCGCTTGATCCGGGATTGACCGTGCCGGCGCCGGAGACATCCGAAATTCCCGACATCGAGTCAACCCGCATGTAAAACAGCGCATTGGTATTATCCGGATCGGAGGTCGCCTGCACCGGACGGCCTTCGGCGTCCGAAAAACTCACTGCAACGCCGACATCGTCAAGCGCCACGTTTTCGAATCCGTTGTTGATGCGCATGTGCGCATCGAACCCCTCCCGCTCCAGAGTCAACTCCTGGTTTACCTCGATCTTTACCGAGGCGCAGACCGAGTCCGCCGCCGACAAAGGCAGGATAAAAGACAAAAAAAACGGCGCCGCAATCCATTTTTTCATTTCAATACAGTTCGCGCATTGTCCGGCGAAAGATTAATTGAGAACACGCCGGATGGCAAGAATTATTTTTTTAAACTCTGTAACACGGGCGCATACGCGAGTTTTGGCATTTGATACCTTAAACGACAAGAAAGTTCAATATTCATGCAGGGCCGCCGCTCTCGCCTCGGCGAAGCTTCCGGCGGAGCCCGGGTGCGGCGCGCCGTCCGGACGACCTGACGGCCTCTGGCAAGCAGAGACCCTACATCGGATTTACCAGCTTGAACATGCGAAATTCGGAATTGTTCAACGCTGACGCAACACAATATTGTCCCAATGTATCAGACATCATGTTCGAGAATCCGATATTGTTACAATGCCGGCTCAGGATTCCCGCTTTCGCCTGCGCCCGCAGTCGCCATGCGACAGCGTTGCGGGCGGACGGGAGATTGCAGCGCCACCATCGTGCCATCGAGGGGTTACATTTTTCGCAGGAAACGGGCGGGGACGCCGGCGACCACGGCGCCGGCGGGAACGTCATTGAGCACCACGGCGCCGGCGCCGACAACGGCCTTCTCGCCGATGCCGACCTTCTGGCGCACAACCGCCCCGGCGCCCACGTGCGCGGCCATGCCCACTTCCACCCCGCCGCATAAAACCGAGCCCGGAGAAAGGTGGGCATGCGCGCCCACCTTGCAGTCATGTTCCACTATGGCGCCGGTGTTGATAATCACATTATCCCCGATTCGCGCCTCTGGGTTGATCACGGCCCTTGCCATGACGGCCACGCCGCGCCCCAGATGCGCGGAAGAGGATATGACGGCGGCAGGATGAACAGCGTTCACCATGGCAAAGCCGAAGGACTCCGCCTTTTCAAAAAGCTTTTTCCGTGGCAAATTGTCGCCCGTTCCGCCCACGCCGATAAAGACCGCGGATATTCCCCCGGCGCGCAGGCGGGGCAGCAAATCGTCTCCGCCCAAGACCGGCAATCCGTGGACCGTTTTACCGGACAGGGTCGGATCAAGCAGCCCGACCGGCTCGTACTCGCCGGAAAGGCGGAAAATCTCAATCACCACCCCGGCATGTCCGCCGGCGCCGACAATGACGATCTTTTGCATTATACTATTTCGCGAATCAGCATGAAGGCCTCGGCATATTCCACGCCGATGGTCGCGCCGCGACAGCGCGCCAAAGCGCGGATCGCGGAAACGCCGCGCGGAAGCGGCCCGGCCTGAATCTCGGTTTTATAAAGTCCCATAACGGCCAGTTTCCCGTCAAGATATGCGGTTATATCCTGAAACGAATTTGGAACAAAAAAATCGCCGGCGCCGGCAGACGCGGCGTCCGTGGAGGAAAGCGTTTCATAGGAAACAATTTTTTTCACGCCCAGCTTGCCCATATGAAACGGCTTGAGAGCGGACATTGCCGCAGAAAACACGCTCCGGTGGTCGGTATGGATATCTCCTCCATGAACGAGGTAAACCAGCTGCGGGCGGACATCCGCAATCGCTTCATGGATGCCGTTTATCAATTCCCCGCGCGGGACCGCATCGAGTTTTGTCGTTTCATATCCCAGCCTGCGCACGTCTTTCAAGCGGTAGGCGCCGGCGACAGCGGAGATTTCCTTCTCCTTGGCTTCTATCGTTTCCCTGCTCCATTGCGGCTCGTGCACCCGGGTGGCGATCAGCCAGAAAAGATCGTGCCCTTCGGCGGCGTGCTTCAGCAACGCGCCGCCGCAGCCGAGAGTTTCATCGTCCGGATGAGCCGATATGCAAAGTATTTTCATAAGGCACGCAGCTTCAGAACGTCATTTCCTTCACAAGAAGTTTTTTCCCTGTTTCAACGGCACTCAGAATACGCGCAATGCGCCGGCCGGCATGGCCGTCGCCGAACGGATTGGCGCATTTTTGCACCCGCATCCGGAAGGCCCTGTCTTCAAGCGCCCGGCGGACCGCCTTCGTTATTTTCCCGACATCATGCGGCACGAAGATTACGTTCCCGGCATGTTCCCTACCCTTCTGCCGGTTGCCGATGTTCACCACGGGCAATTTGAGAAAGGGCGCCTCGAGAATACCGAGGCTGGAATTGCCGACCAAACAATCAGCCGAGCGCAAGAGATTGACGAATTCCTCCCGGGGAAGATTCCGGAACGCCCCGGCAAAAGGCATTTTCGGCAGCCATTCCTCGATGACGCCGCCAATCCCTCCGCTGCCCGCGTCGGAATTGGGATAAATAATCACGCATTTGCATCCCAGCGATGAAGCCGCCCGCATGGTGACGGTCATCTGGCGGCGCGCGTCGTCCATTTCCGAACTGATCACATGCTGAAGGACTACCAGCAATGGCCCCCTTTCGACGTCAAAGCCCAATCGCCGGGAAAGTTCGGCGCGGCTTATTTTCGGCGTGGTACGGAGCCGGTCAAGGGCGGGATTGCCAACGCAATGCACACGCCAGGGAGATTCGCCGAGGCGCAGTATCCTCCGCCTGCTCAGTTCACTCATGGGAAAATGGAGATGGGCGAGTTTTGTCACCGCGTGCCTGACGGAATCATCCACGTTGCCGACCGCATAATCGCCGCCACACATATGGGCCACGGCGATATTCATATAAGCTCCGCACATGGCGCCGGTGAGCGCCTCCTCCCGGTCGCCGGCCACCAGGATAAAGTCCGGTTTCAAGCGCTCGATCGTCTGGGCCAGGCCGGTCAACTGGATCCCGGCCGATTTTACCCTGGATCCGGCCGTATTCGCGTTGAGCAGACTTTCAATGCGTTCGGCAACCGGAAAGCCGTCGTTTTCGACCAGCCTTTCGGTGCGGCCGAACATATCCGCGCAATGCGCGCCGGTCACCACCACTTTTAGGTCGAGCCGCTGATGTTCATTGACAGCCTTGAGCACCGGGTACAGAATGTCATATTCCGAACGAATCCCCGTTATCGCGACAATTCTGCGCATTTTCACAAAATTCCTTTAAAAGACTCCATGCCCGCAACGCGGGCAAGCGCTATTCAGCCGTTCCGGAGTTGCCGAGAATAAAGGCAAACGTCCGGCGCATATCATCAAACACGAAATCGGCTTCCGGAGATTTTTCTCCGCGATACTGTCCCTGCCGAACGCGGATGACCGGCAGCCCCAGGGCAATCGCGCCGGCGACGTCGGTCAGCGGATCATCGCCGACATACAATACCTCCGAAACACCGCAGCCCATCCGCGAAAGAATCATCTCAAAACAACGGCGCGCCGGCTTATAACATTCGCGCCCAAAATCGCCGGTGACAATGACTCTATCGAACGCGTCAAAAAGGTCAAGCGCGCGTAATTTACGCCGCTGGGTCGCGGGCCGGCCATCAGAGAGCAACCCCAGCAAAAAACCGGCGCGCTTCAAATCACGCAGCCCCTTCCTGACGCCCGGCAACGGAGTCAGCTTGGGCAAATGATCGCGGTAAGCCTTTACCATGGCGCGTTCCAATCTCAACGAACGGCAGCCGAATTTTTCCAATGTGTCGCAAAAAATCCTGTTGTCGCGGCTGCCGCGGCGCAGAAAAAAGGCCCAGGCGATCCTGAAAAATTTTCCCGCGGGATATCCGGTCATGTCATGAAATGCGGCGGCAACGTCGCGATATGCCCCGGCGACGTATTGCTTATGGTCATAGAGCGTGTCGTCGAGATCGAAAACAACCGCCCTGATCTTATTTTTCATGGAGGATTTGCGCTTCATCAACTATGACGTCCTCGTAACAACGCAGCATGACCAGCTTGTGGTTTACGGGTTGCGGTCCTATTTTCTCGCCGTCAATCATGCGTTGCAGCCACTGGAACCAGTTGCCGGTGGCCGCCATGGAGAGGGAAAGTCCTCCGGCGATCCGCGGATTGATTTCCGTGAAAAAAATTCCCCGGCCGGTCTTGAAACACTGAACGTCAACCGGCCCGAAAAATCTCAGGCGCCCAAGAATCGCGCGGACCCATTTTTCGATCTCCGGCTCATTGACCACGCGACCCTTGACCGAGACGCCGGACTCCACGCCGAGACGTTCGCGGACAACGATACAGGCCGGTTCGCCGTCCCGGTTGCAAAGAGCGTCAACCGAATATTCCCGCCCTTCCAGGATTTCCTGGGTGATATTTCCATTCATGTCCACCCCGGAAACGTTTTCCAGGTCAAGCCTGCGCATGCCGGCCCCTCCGCGTCCGCGCCTGGATTTGAGCAGCGGATATTTCGCCTCCAATGAAGTCGCCGGAGCGGGAATGCCGTTTTGCAGAAAAAACTCATAAGTGGCCCATTTATCGTCGCAAATTTTTATGGCCGGCAGATCCGAGACAATGACGTTAATGCCGCGCCGCGCCAGTTCATCCCTGCGTTCCGCCCAGCTGGGGAGCCCTTCATGAATGGAGGGGATGACGGTGTCTATGGAATGCCGGAGGCATATATCCGTAAGTTTTTCCCATACTTCAGGATCGCCGTAGGGCGGAACGAGATGCCCGGCGTTAATGCGGTAAAATCCCCAGGACATGGGATCGATATCGGTCCCCACGATCCATTCGGCGGCCTCCTTCAACCACTTGAGGGACGGCCCCCAGACGGGACTGCCCACGGCTTCTATTAAAACTCTCATGTTCGATTCAGTCCAGCATGTTCCATGCAAGCAGCGTATCTTTTTTTATCGTTGTTTTGCATCTCCTGCCGGCAACGCGCTCCATCTCGGAAGGCGAAATGCCGGTTGCCGGGCGTTTAGCCGCAAGATGTTCCCGCCTGATGACCGTGCCGGCCGGCAGGTCGCGCAATGCCACGAGGCTTTTGCGCGCCACCATGCGGCCATCCTGTTCGGCCTTGACCGGTTTTTTCTCCCCATCGCCCAGCGCCGCCTCGACGCGCCGGATTGCGTCCACCATGGCCTTGAGCTCATCCGGCTCCAGTGAGGCGGTGTGATCGGGCCCCGGGGCATTGCGATCGAGCGTGAAATGTTTTTCGATCAATACCGCGCCACGCGCAACCGCGGCCAGGGCAATCTCAACGCCCATGGTATGATCGGAAAAACCGACCGGCAGGTTGAAAGCTTTTAGCAGAGTATCCATGGCGCGCAGGTTGACGTTCTCGCAGGCGGCAGGATATTCGGTGGTGCAATGCAAAAGCATCAGCGAATCGTTGCCTGTTTCCAGCACGGCCTTGACTGCTTTTTCAACTTCTTCAAGATAGGCCATGCCGGTCGATAAAATTACGGGACGCCCCTTGCGCGCCGCATATTGCAGGAAGGGAATGTTGGTCAATTCGCCGGAAGCCAGCTTGACGGCCGGCACGTTCAAGTCAGCCAGCGCATCGAGGCTTGCCTCGTCAAAGGCCGATGCCAGGAACATGATGCCATTTTCAAGGCAGTAAGCCTGCAAATCGCGGAAAGCATCAACTGAAAATTCCAGGGCCTTGAGCATGGAAAACTGCGACTGGGCGGAATCGGTGAGCGCACGCTGGTATTCGGCCTTGGGAGCGTCATTGACGACCAGGCTCTCGGTCCTGAACATCTGGAACTTGACGGCGTCGGCGCCGGCGCGCGCGGCGGCATCGACCAGTCTTTTAGCCTTTTCCGGGCTGCCGTCATGATTCACCCCCGCCTCGGCCACTATGAAACATGGATGAGAAGGAGAAATTTCGCGGCCGGCCATATTAATGATTTTCATTTTTTACCAGACGCCTCCCGAAGGACCCATCCCGCGAGCTTGAAATCCCATTCCGTGTCGATTTCCAGCGAACGTTCCTGAGGCATGACGTACGCGCAAGTATTGTCCGTGTACCACGAGGCGCGTTCCAGCAGCATTTCGCGCCTGGCGATCTTGATGGCGCCATGAAGCGCGTATGCGGGGGGCAGATCCTGGCGGCGGCGCTCGGCCAGGCCGGTAGCAATGAACGGCTTGATTTTCCCATGCTCGTCAACGCGCTTCGCCCAGCAGGGATGCTGGCCGGCGGGAGTGAGACTGACGACGGAATCCGCGTTCTTTTCGATGATCAGGGAAATTGCGGCGTCAATATCCGCGGTTGTGCGAAGCGGCGAGGTGGGCACAAGTTCAAGGATGTAATCGGGAAAATAATTTTCATGCTCCATGACCCAGCGGACGGCGTGGAGCAGCGGAAGCAGGCCCGGGGTATCGTCCTGCGCCAATTCAGCGGGACGCATGAAGGGAACTTCAACCCCGTATTGGCGGGCGATATCGGCGATTTCAGCGCTGTCCGTGGTCAGAATGAGCCTGGAAATCCCACCGCTTCCCCTGGCTGCCAGAATTGTATGAACGATCAGCGGCAGGCCAGCAAGCAGCCTTATGTTCTTGCGCGGCACGCCCTTTGACCCGCCCCTGGCCGGAATTATCGCCAATATATTATGCAAAACCTGACTCCTCGCTTTCCGTACAAGCATGCAAGCAAGTCAGATGCCTTACAGGGGAAGAGTAACCATTTAGCCATTTGCAAGAGAATATTTTCACTTCCGATGTAGGGCCTCTGCTTGCCAGAGGCCGTCAGATCGCCACGCAAACAAGACGGCGCGCCGCCTTTCGACAGGCTCAAGACCCTGAGCATAGCCGAAGGGCAAGCGGCGGCCCTACATCTCTGCAAATGGCTAAATGCATACGGGGAAGGCTATTTCAGGGATATCAATCGTCGGTTTCTATGCCCAATTCATTACAGAGGGAAACCAATTCGCTCGACATGGTACTCATGGCCTCCTCCATGACGCTGAATTTATCCCAGAGCAAAGTCTCGTAGTCGTCCAGATCGTCAGTCAGATCGTCGATAAGAGTTTCTTTGTCGTTCAAATCATCATTAAGGCTGCTTGTTTTCCGGGTAATCTGGCCGCTGGTCGAATCGCTGGCATTGTAGGAATAATTATACATGCCCTCGGCCCAGCCATCCTCCTCGCCGCCGGAGAGGCCCTTGAAAAATTGTTCCATTTCGTCGAAATAATTTTCGAGCATGTAATCCAGCTTGTCCTCGTCCTGGAGCGAGAGGCGGTTGGCATAACTTTCCAAGTCGGAATCATCGTCCGAATCGTCTTCATCGTCTTCCTCATCGTCATCGGTAAGTCCGGTCCATACGCCGAGGGCCTGGAGGGAATTGAGCACCCCGGTGGAACCATCATAAGTGTAACTGGCATTTTCAGAGGTGAAGTCGCTGTTCAACTTGGTTGCCAGGGCGCGCAGGTTATATGGAATCATGCGCGCAAGCGTGTCGCCCTGCAGGGCGCCCACCTCCGGATCATCGGCATCGCTCAGATCAACCTCAGTATACGATTCTATCGCTTTTATGACGGCGTTATAATTTGTAATGAAGTCAAGGATTGCGTTTTTGACGGTATCGGTATCCCGGGCAATAGTCAGGGTTGCCGTCCCCTCGCCGGCAAGTTCAAGGGTCACGCCGTTGATGACGTCCGTAAGGCTGTTGCCGCTGCGGCTCACTGATATGCCGTTGACAGTAAAACTCGCATTCTGCGCGGTCACGAGTTCGTTATCCTCGTTGTAGGTGCCGGCAGCGGAAAAAATCTCAAGATCCTGCAGGACTGTGCCGGTGCCCTCGCTCATGACAATCTCGGTCGAGCCCGTGTCGCCGCGGGTGATCACCAGAGAGTTGTCAATTATTGTGGCCGTGACATCATTGTCAAACTCACCCTGCGTGTTGGCATAGTTTATCTTATTCATGAGCGTGGTGATGGATTCGGCGCCGTCAACGGTCTGGCCGTATTCATCCCCGCCCACGGTAAAAGTCACACCTTCGATGGTAAACGTATCGCCATCGGTCAAGACACCGGCGGCGATCAAATCCGTGTCAGCGTTTGCATCGGAGTCACCGGTAAGCCCGGAAGCCTTGGAGGAGGCAACGCTATGGGCCTGCGCAAGGGTCGAAACAACTATTTTATAAGTGCCGGCCACGGCATCCTTGTCGGCCGTGGCGGTAAGAACGTCCTCATCGGAAGAAGTTGCCGTGAACAGATCCCATGTGTCCTTGGACGAGGAATAGAGAGTATAAAGCGAATCGGTGAGGGTGGTCATGAGTCCGCTGATCTCGGACCAGGCGGAAACCTCGTCCTCAAGCTCGGTCACCTCTTCTTCGGTATTGTCTATACGAGTCTGGTAGATCGAGTTCTCGAGCAGGGTAGTGACAAGGGTCTCGGTATCCAGACCGGAAATCAAACCGCTCAGGTGAAGCGTCATTTTATCCTCCCATCAGGCGTTTTCGTAGCAGCTTGCATGCCATGGCGAAAAAGAGAGGGCTGGGGGGTTACCCCCCAGCCCTCACATAATACTGCCATATTCTTCGAACAGATCGCCTTATTGCACCAGAGTGAGCACGTTGTTGGGCAACGCATTAGCCTGCGCCAACATTGCCGTACCGATCTGGGAAAGGACCTGATACTTGGAGAATTCGGTCGTTTCGCTGGCAACGTCAACGTCACGAATGGCGCTTTCGATGGAGCGCATGTTGTCTTCGTAGTTCCGCAGACCTTCCAGCGTGTGATTCAACCGGCTTTGCTGGGCACCGACCACGGCGCGCTTGCCGCTGATGAAGTCAATGGCCGAATTGATCTTTCCGACCACGTCGCCGGCGATCGAGGCGTTGGAAATGCTTACGCCCTGAGATCCGACGATGCTGGCCCACCGCGTTCCGTCGCCGATGGATGCCAGGTTCGAGAGGCCGGTTTGAATGTCAATCGAGGCTGCCGAAAATTCCTGTCCCGAGTCAGGTCCGACCTGCAATGTAACGGAGTCGCCTTGAAACAACGCCTCGCCGTTATAATTGGCCGCCGCGCTGGATCCATCCACAATGCGCCGGACTTCAGCCTGCATTTGGGAAAATTCCTCCTGCAGGTTGCTGCGATCGGTGGAACTTTTGGTGCCGTCATTGGCCGCGATTGACAGCTCAGCCATACGGCCGAGAATGTCGTGAACTTTTTGCAGCCACGAATCTGCCGTCTGGAAATAAGAAACGGCGCTTTCGATGTTGCGTTCGGCCTGCGCGGCGTTGCGATACTGGGCGCGCATACGTTCGCTTTGCGCCAAACCGGCCGGATCGTCGCCCGAACTCTGAATTCTCAAGCCGGAAGACAGACGCGACATGGACTTGTTCATTTTTTCCACGTTGGACGTGTAACTTTTCCAGACCGTGAATGCTGACGTATTATTTAATATCTGCATGACTATTCCTCCTTGAATTTACTTTTCTTATTCTTATACGGGAACATACATCCGTATATGCTCCCACGAAACCGCGTCTTTTTTTTACTGTTGTTGCACCAAGTCACCGGGCGCGCAGCATAACTCCCGAACAACTTGCCGTTTACCTCCGATTTTATATCTCCTGCATCCCTCCTTTCTCTCGTTGTTTCAGAGGGCGGCACATCACTAAAAAATATCCTATTAAATAATTCGCCCAAAATGCCAGTTTCTTAAATATTTTACGGAAAAATCATCCGGAAACGGCAAAATATGCCGCCCGCGATATCGCATCTCCCAATATTATTGACATAAAAGCGCCATATAATTAGGCTTTTTCGCAGAGATATGGTTAATACCGCCAAAACATATCGTTTCCAGGTCTGTTTCGTCATTCTGACCCGCAACAGGAGGGAGCGCTGCCTGAACTGCGTCAACCAGGCCGCACGGGCCCTGGAGGGACTATCCGGCAAAATACTCGTCATAAACAACAGCGCCCAGCAAATTACAACTCCGGAAATCGCGGGAACAATCCCCTGCAAAGTTATTGACATGGGCAAAAACATGGGGGTGGCAGCCAGAAATATCGCCCTGACTGAATCAGAAAGCGAATTCCTGATCATGCTTGATGACGACGTATTGCTGGAGTTTGTTTCCCCGGAAGGCGGCGCGGACACGCGCAAAACGGACAATGGGAGAAAATTGGTCGGCGAAATACTGCGGATATTCCAGAGTGACCCCAAAATCGGCGCGGTGGCATTGACCGTTTATCACAACGGAAGCACGGAATCGTGCCTGCTGCCCACGGTATTTCATGGTTGCGCCTGCGCCTTCAGGACAAGCGCACTGGAAAAAATCGGCGGATACCCCTCTGATTTCCTCTACTATGGAGAAGAATATTCAATTGCATTCCGGTTGTACCAGTCCGGCTACCGCATCGTTATGCCCCTGAAAACAGGAGTGTATCATGATCGGGAAGGCAAAAACAGAAACCAGGGAAGGATCATACGCCTTCTGATGCGCAACAACGCCTTTCTCTGGGTCTCATCCTTTCCCTGGCACGCCCTTCCCGGAGCGTTAAAAGACACCATCCGGCGCTATTTTTTCGTTGCCCGCAAGGAAAAAGCATCGTTAGGTTTCTGGCGTGGATTTTTCAGCCTGCCATGGGCCATTTTGAGGGGAATCTTGCAAAGAAATCCCTTAAGCGACGACATTTTCCAAAAAATCGCTTTGATCGGGCCAGTTGAGGCAATATGCGGAAAAATCTCTTCACAAAAAGTCATCATCTGTGGAACCGGCAAGTTCCCATCACTATGGCTGAAGATTTTCAGGAAATACGGCATCGAAGTCAAGGCGTTCTGGGACACAAATATCTGCTGGAAAGGGCGTAAAATATGCGGAGTGCCTGTCATTACAGAGCCCGATGAATGGGACGACCACGGCCAGGACGCGCTTTTTGCGGTCGGTCTCTCCTCCATTTCTGAAACTTGCCACTGGAAAAAACATCTGCAAGGCATTGGACTGCAGCCTCTGAGCTCAATTGGAAAAAAACGTCCGGAAGGGGAAAAAAATTCCAAAACCGGCACTTTCGACCTTCTGTCGGACACCACTCCCGAATTGTATTGCGCCCCACGGCTGAACCGCTGATTCCGGCTTTATTCGCTCATGATTTTCCGCATTTCTCCGCATCCCGGCCTTCTCCCCCCTCCCGTGGCACATGGGTTGCTACATGAAAAGGCAGCAGTTTCAAAAATAAAAAAAGGAAAATAAAGCCATGGATATAAAACCCTATTCGCATCTGGAAGCCAGGCCGGTCCATTCGGAAAACATTTTTCATTTTCCCGAGGGTTTGCCGGCCTTTGAATATATCAAGGAATTCGTTTTTTTATTCAAGCCCGACACCACGCCCTTCATTTACATGCAGGCGCTTAATCCGGCGGACATCACGTTCGTCTGTATTGATCCATTTCTGATCCATCCGGATTACAAGCCGCGCATATGCGACGCCGACGTCAGTTTTCTGCATCTCAAGCGCCCCGAAGACGCGCTCGTGCTGAGCATCGTCACCGTACGACCGGACGTTGCGGAAACGACCGCCAACCTGCAGGGGCCGGTCATCGTCAACATGCAGACCAGCATCGGCAAGCAAATAGTCTGCGAGAACCAGAAATATCCGCTGCGCTACAAAATCTGGGAGGCGCTCAACAAAATCAGTACAGACGAAAAAGCATGCCAACCGACAAGGATGAAGGCCATGGCAATGGCGATGGCGTGAGAAAGCAATAATTCAAACAGAGGAAAACGTTCAACGCGGTCGAATCCCGATCGTTGGAAGTTGGATATTGTGTGTTGAACGTTTTTCCGAGCCAAGACGGCTTGTTTTGCCAGGGAGGGCGGACAAATGCTGATATTAACAAGGAAGTTGAATGAAAGCGTCATCATAAACAGGAACATCGAAGTCAAGATAGTAGAAATCCAGAAAAACCAGATAAAAATAGGCTTTTCGGCTCCGAAGGAAATAGAGATATACCGCAAGGAAGTGTATGAAGCGATCCAGCAGGAAAACATCCAGGCGGTTTCCCACGGAGAATATGAACAAAAGATGCAGGCCATCAAGGAATCATTAAACACGAACAAACAGAAAGGAGTGAATCAGGTCGGTAACTGAGCCGGGGGAAAACAAACGCCGCGCACCCCCGATTCACGAGTTTAAAGCACGGTCAACCGTCTGCAAGGAAGCAGGCGGCAAACAGAATACATTCACGGAGGAAAAACAATGCAAGTATTAAACAACACATCAGCGTTCACGGTCTGGAAAAGCTACACGTCCAACGTTGAGAAAATGAACCAATCCATGTCGCGCCTGTCTTCCGGCCTGAGAATTCAGAGCGCCGGCGACGACCCGGCCGGCCTGGCGCAGAGCGAACGCATGCGCGCCCAGTACCGCAACAGCGCCCAGGCCGAACGTAACATCGAAAACGCCGTCTCCTATTACCAGACATCGGATTCGTGGCTTCAGAAAATCCACGATATTCTCGGCCGCATGTCCGAACTGGCGATTTCGGCCAATGACACCACGAAAAGCGAAACCGACCGCACAAATCTGCAGGAAGAATTCACCCAAATGCAGGCTGAACTCCGGCGCATCACCGACGGCACCAACGCAGCCGCCAAATTCAACGGCGAAGCGCTGTTCCAGGGCGGCAGCGCCGTCTCCCTGCAAGTGGGCCCGGACGAGGGCCAGATATTCACCGGCACTTCGATTTGCCTGACATCAGGCGTGACAACCTCAATCGGAACATACGCTTCCCATGCGGTGACATGGGCCAGCCTTGTCGGCAGCCAGGGATTGAGCATTTCCAACGCCTCGATCGCCGGCGTGGCCGTGGGCAAGATCAACATGGGCATTGACTTCATCAGCACCAAGCGGTCCGTCATCGGCGCCCAGCAGAGCCGGCTTGACCATACCCTGGAAGGCCTGCGGAACTACGAAGACAACATGCGCTCGGCGGAAAGCCAGATCCGCGACGTTGATGTTGCCAGCGAAACGACCGAGTTTGCCAAATACCAAGTGCTGAGCGAGATAGGCACGGCCATGCTGGCGCAGGCCAACGCGCTGCCACAGAACGTTCTCCAACTCGTCCAAGGATAACAGGCAACATTGAAATGCAAACGGGAGGAGGCTGGCAAGACAGCCCCTCCCTTTTTGCCTTGAATCATGAATACAGCCGCGGCGGTTTCAAACGATCAAGGAGTAAAGCTGAAAGAACGCCTGGCCTTACTGGCGGAATACGATCCTTTTGCCGCCAGGCAAATCCAAAACAGTTTCAGGCTCAATTCCGGCGACGCCGGAAACGGCTGGAATTCAGGCGCAGACGATTGCAGTCCCCTGGCCCATCCATTGGCGGATGCGACCGACAAAATCCGCAACTGGCTCTCCGAGAATGAAAACACCCCTGACGTTGTCATCGTTCCCGGCATAGGAACGGACAACAAAGTCGAAGGTTTGCTTGCGGTACTTCCGGACGAGACCAGAATATTTCTGATCGAAAGGGATATTTCCAGGGCGGCGGAGCTTTTCCTGCGGTGCAATCTGGAGGACCACATCAGGGACAACCGCCTCAAGCTGGCGCTGGGATCTGACGAAACGCACATTGAAGCGCAACTGATGCCGATCATCGAGATGCCGAAATGTCCAGCCATCCGGATACTGGATTCGGCGGACATGCCGTCGGACAACCCCGCATTTTACGATTCGATTCTCCGCAAAATCCGCGACAACATCCGCGTTCCGGTGATGAACATAAGCACGCTGGTGACCAAGGGGCCGTTGTGGCAGTACAACACCATCAAAAACCTGGCGCAACTCATTTCTGAACCGGGAATCAACCGTCTGGCGAACCTTTTTCCCGGCAAACCGGCCTTGATTGTGGCGGCCGGTCCTTCCCTGAACGGCGTACTGCCGCAACTGCGTGAAATCTCCAAAAAATTCGTCGTAATTTCAACCGGCACGGCGCTGAGGCCGCTCATCGGCGCGGGAATCAAGCCGGACCTGGTGGCATCGGTGGATGCAAGCAAAAAGACAGGAGAACAATTCACCGTGGATTGCAGCGATTTGTTCCTGGCATGTTCCTGGATCGCCTACCCCCCCATCCTGCCGAAATTCAAGGGAATATTCAGCGGCTGTATAAACCTGAACCCCATAATCAACTGGGCCGCCTCCTTCAGCGAGCACAAGGGCACGATTTTCGGCGGAGGCACGGTTTCGGCGACCGCCATAGACCTGGCCGTCAAAATGGGCTGCAATCCGGTGATTACCGTCGGGCTGGATTTGAGCATGACGGAAGACGGCACATCGCACGCCGACAACACCATGCACCACGGCCACCGCTACCGCACCGACCGCCTCATGTCGGTGCCGGGCAATTACAGTGAAAACGTGCTTACCACAAACCAGTTTTTCGTTTACATAAAAATCATATCCGCGTACGCAAAACAACGCAAGGACACGCGTTTCCTCAACGTGAATGACGCCGGAGCAAAAATCGAGGGTATGGAACTTTATCCCATCGGGGAACTGCACCGTTTCGGCTGCGAACAACTCGACGCCTCCGCCGTAATACGCAAAAAATACGAAACCTATACCCCGTCCGACCAGGCCAGCGCCGGCAGGGAAATAAAAAAGACCGTGATCCAGATGGAAACGGTGAAGGACGACGCCGTCCAGGGCGCCATGACATGCAACGAACTGATCATGGCCCTGCATTCGCCGTACGGCAGGGATAAAACGCTTGTAAACAAAAAACTCGACGATTTGAGGAAAATCGACGCGCGGATCCTGGCTGCGAAAGACACTTCGGCGGTGCTGGACATGAGCCTGCGCCCCATATACTATGCCATGGGCGCGGATCCGGACGAGGAGGAGAAGCGGCGTTATTCCGGCGCGATCACGGCGTATCGGCGTTCCCGCCAGCTTTACGAGCAGATTGCCGGCGCAGCCAAATGGACGCGCGAACTGCTTCTGGAAGCCGCCGCGAAGCTGGAGAAAGGAAAACAATAAATATGGCTCGGGAAGAGACATATCGCAACACCAGGATCATGACGGCCAGCCCCATGGAATTGATCCTGATCCTGTACAAGGAATGCATCGTCTCGCTTCAAAGGGCGGAAGACGCCTTCGACCTCGAGGACACCATCCGCTTTCAGGAAATCAGCAACAATATCCTGCACGCGGAAGACATCATCACGGAGTTGTCACTCTCCCTGAATATGGAACAGGGCGGAGCGATAGCAAACAACCTTTACCGGCTCTACGATTTCATGATCCGGCACCTGAGCGAAGCCAACCTTAAAAAGATCAAACAACCCATAAGCGAAGTCCGCAAACTGATGATGGAACTGCAGGAATCCTGGCAACAGGTGGAAAAACAACATCCCCAGAATCACGCGGGATATGACGATAAAGTCTCCTCGGAGGCCGGTAAAATCAGCCTGCAGGGGTGAGGGGACTCAACATGCCGATGCAAAATCAAAAAAACCTGGCGCCCGAACAAGCCGAAAAGACGGAAGACCTTCCTGTCTCAGGCCAAACGCTCACGACTCTTGAAACAGGAATAGACCTGGCACTGCAAAAAGGCACTCCCCGGCAATTCAGGGACCTCATAAAAAAGTACGGCCGCATGGTCAACCAGCTTAAGAGCCGGATAAATTCGCCGCAGTCATCCAGGGAGGCGCTGCTGAAAAGCGTTGAAAAATACAGGGAATGGACCAAAACGGCGCGGCAACAGCTCAAAGACATCAGGGACAAGACAGACAACCTCCAAGCACTCAAAAATACCAGGCGCCAGCTCTCGAGCGCCTATTCGGCGCAGGCATCAAAAGCCGGCAAACTCATATCCCGCAAGGGATGACTTAATATCTTGCCAAACCCCCGCATTTGCGTCAAAAAACGGCATGAATCGCTGTCGTGAGGCTGGTGGCATCAACATTGCTTCATCAGGTTTATTGGAATGACTGAAGAGAAATCCAGCAGCAATGAGGCAACCGGAGCCCCGTCACCGACCGACAGGAAATATTTTGTCGAAGCCGGCGCCATTCTCGCACATGAAAAGGCCGGACCGAGGCGCAGGGCAAAAAATTGCGCCGTAATCATCGATTCCTCACGGGTAATCATGTCGGAAAAGCGGCTGCGTCTGCCCCTTCTGAGCAATAAGCCCGAGGAAGGCGATGACATCCAGGTGGAAGTGATCAGGGAAGGCGAGAGGATCAAGAGTATCAGAATCCGCTGCCTCTGCGGACGCAGCGCGGAATTTAATTGCGAATATGCCGGTGAAAACGTCAAACGATAAAAATATCCGGCTGCCGCTGATCGCGGCGGTCTCATGCCTGGCCCTCGCCATGGGAGGGTGTCAGGTAATGCACGGAAAGCAGTTCGGCTCCTGGGCCGGGACCGGCGAACGCATAAACACCATAAAAGTGTTCAGCGCGCCGGACACCAATGATGTCTGGAAAAAGGTTATTATCCTGCCGCCGGTCGGAAAAATGCCGCAGCCCAACCTTGCCCAGCTTCAGAAAAACATGCAGCAGGAAATGCAAAACTACTTCAGTGAGCCGGTATTCACGTTGAATGAAGACGGCGGGCGGACGAAATATCTCAACGAGGACAACATCACCCTCACCGCCGATCAATTCGACTGCCAGGAGGTCGGCAGGATCGGAAGGCTTTACGGCGGCTCACACGTCATGTGTGTGTTGGTCCGCCAGTTCAGGGCCTATCCGCCGCAGATACTAAACCTGCACATCGCCCTTGTTGAAACAACATCCAACAGGGCCGTCGCCGAACTCACGGCAAATTTCGACGCTTCCCAGCAGGTGGTCGTCCTGGCCGCTGATGAATATCTGCAAAGCCGCCTTGCCAGAAATTATGACCTCCAAAGCCTGGATATGCTGCTGGGTTCCCCATCCGAGTATTGCACGTTCGTATCGGCCCAATGCTGCCGCGCCCTGGCCGAAAGTCTGCGGAACAACAAAGACAAAATCAACAAAGGCGACATGGAAAACAAAAGATTTAAGAAACCAACCGATTCTACCGATAATAAAATGTGATTAACGGAGCCAACAACACATGAATATCAGAAACGTGGAAGACATGGCAACCTCTCGCATTGAACAATCTACCCCGGTCAATAACGGAAAATGCCGTCAATTGCGCCGGCAGGACGGAGACGAGGACTCTGTAAACACATCGGCAATCGGCAACATGTTATCACAGGATCTGCAGTGCCTTATGAAAGACAATGATGTCCGCCAGGAAAAAATCGAGCATTTCAAGAGTTTTGTTGAAAGCGAAAATAATTTCTCCGACAGTACCGTGAACAAGATTTTTTCCAATATGGTCAACGCCTGAGCGGCAAAATTTGCCGGTGCCTGTTTGTTACCACTAGCGTCCCCCTCCCCTTGCGCTTATTGCACTTTCGGCATGCCGCCGTAATCTGCCTCATTCTCCCATTTTTCCCAGAAAGTTCCTGTCGCAAAACGCAACCTGACGCTTCAAATCAGGCCTTCGGCAACTACCGCGCCAAAAATTTTTCACGGAGACCACAGATTGCATCGTTTTCTTATCAAACTGAAGGCGAAAAAAATATTTTTGCCCTGTCTTCTCTATGCGCTCTGTGAGAGACATTCCTATTGTCTGCGCCGGAACGGCGACTTTGAAATTCCCCGCCCCTGAATACCGCACCCGTGGCACATGACCTGCTTTATTCAACAGGCATGAATTCCGATTCGTACAGTCTCAATTCAACGGCGCTGAACGGGTATATTGACCGGCTTACCACGATCACGGACAACATCGCCAACTGCTCCACTCCGGGATATCGGCGTACTTATGCCGGCCAAAAGTCCTTTGACAAGACCCTGTCCAATGCCATGAACTCCTCACAAAGCGCGTCCGATTTCAGCCAGGGCGCTATCAAGATAACCGGGCGTTCGCTCGATTTTGCGATAAACGGCAAGGCGTTTTTCGTTGTGGAAAAAGAGGGCCGCGAATACTACACGCGCAACGGAAGCTTCAACCTTTCGTCCGAGGGGAAACTCATCACCACCGGCAATCTGAACGTCCAGGGGGAAGGCGGCGCGATCAGGATCCCGCGCGACACGCCGCTGACAAGCATAACCGTTGATTCAGACGGAACCATCTGGGGCGGAAAATTTACAGGCAAATCCGAGGAAACCAAACTCGGTAAAATCCGCATGGTCGAATTCGAGGACACAAACTCGCTGAGCAAGGTCGGCCCGACGTTGTTCTCCGCCCGGGGATCCGCTGGAAAAGCCTCCAAGGACAGCACCATTTCCAATAAAACACTGGAAAGCAGCAACGCTTCCGTCTTCGAGGAAATGGCCGAGTTGATAAGCTGCATGCGCTCCTACGAGGCCTGCCACAAGATGTTCAAATCCGAAGACGATGTCGAGCGAAAGATGATCAAGGAATTCAGTTAAGGCGGCAGCGCCCCAGTCAAAACATCCAGCCGGTCTTCCGGACGGGACATGTTTTTGGCAAAAGCGTCTGTGCAAGGAGAAAAAACATGGAAAGAGCGTTATGGTCGGCCGTGACCGGAATGAAAGCCCAGGAACTCGCCCTGGATAACATTGCCAACAATCTTGCGAACATCAACACCACCGCCTTCAAGGAAAGCCGCATCAATTTCCAGGACATGCTCTACTCCGCGATAACGCCGCCGGGCTCAAAAAGCGGGGAGGCGGAGGTGCCGGTGGGAATTCAGGTCGGACACGGATCGCGCGTTTCCGGTATCTCGAAAAATTTCACGCAGGGCGCCCTTATAAACACCGGCAAAAACCTGGATATAGCCATAGAGGGAGACGGATTTTTCGAGGTAACGTTGCCTGACGGAACCACCGCCTACACCCGCGACGGCTCCTTCAAGGTCAACAGTTCCGGCGAAGTGGTGACCACGGACGGTTACAAGGTTTCCGGCTTCGACACCATCAGCACGGGAACAACGGACATCAACATCGCCGCCGACGGATCCTTCTCGGCAACGGTCAATGGAAAGACCGAGACAAAAACGCAGGTGACGCTGACCAGATTCATAAACCCGGAAGGCCTGCGCAGCATCGGGAGAAACCTTTATACCGAAACCGTGGCCAGCGGCACCCCGGAAACGGGCCTGAATCCCGGGGAAAACGGCGTTGGAACCCTGGCCCACAAGCATTTGGAAGGCTCGAATGTCAGCGCGGCCGAGGAACTGGTGGCCTTGATCACCGCCCAGCGGGCGTATGAGGCCACATCCAAGGCCATCAAGGCCTCGGATGACATGATGAAGACAAGCAACAACATTGTGGGGTAACATGAAGACAAAACTTATCCTCATGGCCTGTATTCTGACGCTGGCCGGCCGGGCCGGCGCCGACCCGCTTATAGAAGTCCGTCCAGACGTCACCGTCAGCGGACAGGACGTTCTTCTGAAGGACATCGCCGGCGCCCCCGCGGCCCTCCCCTCCGGATGGGGGGAACGCGTGTTGCTGCCCGCCCCGAAACCAGGCGAAAGCTCGGAATATTCGCTCATGTCCATAGCGCTTGTGTTGCAAAAGCACCAGGACATGCGCGAGGCGCTCCTGCGCGGGCAGAAGACCATCCGCATCCAGCGCGCAAGCATCGATCTTGCGTCCGAAAAAATCACGCGCCTTCTTGAACGGTTCGTCGCCGAGGACGAAAAATGGGAAAACATCGAGACCCGCATACAATGCGAACCGCTGAAAACCAAGCTGAATCTTCCAAAGGGCGACTTAAAACTCGAAGTCAAGGACTACACGCCCCAGAACGAAGCCAACCGTTATCTCTTCAACGTCGTCGCCACCGTAAACGCTTCCATCACCGAAACCGTGCCGGTCTATGCAAAAATCATACCGCAACAGGCCGTCTGGGTGTCGAAAGGCGTGCTGCGGCAGGGAGAGTGCCTGAACGCCGAAGACCTGCAAACGCGCATGGTTGACGCCGATTCTGCCGGGATTTACATGCCCGCGGACGAGGCGATCGATGGCCTGGAACTCTCCCAGACCGTCCGCGAAAACGAACCTCTGAAAAGACACAGCCTGGTCCAGCCGCTGTGCGTGCGAAGCGGCGAAACGCTGCACGTCACCGAAACGGTGGGCGCCATGGCAGTGACATTGAAGGCCAAAGCACTCGGTTCCGGGAGAACGGGCGACCACATCTTCTGCCTGAACGAACAATCCAAGCAAAGGCTGCGCGTCAAACTGGTGGGAGAAAAACAGGCCGTAATGGATTAAGGCGGCAGTGCCGCCGGACGAAACAGACACCCGGCGGCTTGCCCTCAAAGTTTTAACTTTTTCAGCAAAAACATGATATTTTCCAACGAAATCGGTAATATAACATGACAAAAAAATACCGCTCGATCGCAGTGTTGTTTTTGTGCGCGATGTCAATTGTCACGACCGGGAACGCATCCGACGCGAAAGAATGGTCCATGGCGCGTTCCCTCTGCGGCGACCCCAAGGCCAGAAAAATCGGCGACCTGCTAACCGTAATAATCGAGGAAGAGGGAAGCGCCGAAGTGAACGCCAAAAACTCCTCTTCCAAAAAATCCACGGAAACGGGAGAGATAAGCGTCGGACACCCGAAAATAGACGATCGGCCGACCGCATGGACCAACGCCTCTATTCCGGCCTGGAACCTGCAGACCGAAAGCACCTTTGACGGCAGCGGCAAAATGCAGAACAACAACAAGTTGACCTCGCAAATCACGGTACGCGTGACCGATATCGCCCCTAACGGCAATCTCATCATTGAAGGCAAACGACTTGTCGTGATGCAGGATGAAAACGTCACCGTCATAACGACCGGCACCGTGCGCCCCACCGACGTCAGCCGGGAAAATACGATTCAATCATCGCGGATTGCCGATACGGCCGTGCGCTATGCCAGCGCCGGCACTGTGACTCATGGACAGGAGCGCGGCTGGCTCATGTCGATCTTGAACGTGATAAACCCGTTTTAACGGCATAGGAACCTGAAAATATTGAAAATTCGCGTGGCGGCAAAGTCATGAAAAAAAGAAACAGAATTTTGTGCCTGATAATGGCGCCGATATTTTTCGTATCCACCCTGAACGTGGGCCGCGTTCATGCCGCCGCCAAGGTGCAAATAAAGGAACTCGCCCGCATAGCCGGTCTCGAGGGGGTTTCGCTGGTCGGTTACGGCATAGTCGTCGGCGTCAACGGAAGCGGCGACAAGGACCTCGACCTTACCAAGCAGACCATGGCCAACCTGCTGGAACACTTCAACATCACCATAGACCCCGAGGATATTTCCAGCAAAAACGTGGCCGCCGTGGTCGTGACGGCAACCGCTCCGCCGTTTCACAAGGAAGGCGACCAGGTGGACGTCACCGTTTCGTCACTCGGCGATGCCACCTCGCTGGAAGGCGGAAATCTGCTCATGACGCCGCTGTTGGATCCGAACGGCGAGGTATACGCGCTTGCGCAGGGCAGCCTGACGGTCGGCGGCTTCAGCGCCGGAAAGGACGGCAAGGGCGGCATGACCGTTTCAAAAAACGTCACCACTACCGCAATCGTGCCGAACGGCGGACAGATCAAGAACAGCCAGGCCGTAAGTTTTCAGAAAAACGGCATAATGTCGCTGGTGCTCAAGAACCCGGATTTTACCACGGCCGAAAGACTGTCCGCGGCGATCAACAAGGAATTCGGGTATATTGCCATTACCGACGACGCCAGCACGGTGCGGGTCAGCATACCGCAAAAGATTCTGGAACGCGGTGAAAGCGCCACGTTCATAGCCAGGATGGAAAAACTGACGCTGACACCCGATCTCCGCGGCAGAATAGTCGTAAATGAGCGCACGGGAACCATCGTCATGGGCGGCGAGATGCATATCAGCGAAGCCGTCATAGCGCACGGCAACCTGACCGTCACCGTGAAGGAAACCCTGCACCCCTCGCAACCCTCGAACGTCTGGCTGTGGCAGAAACAGTCGCCATCCGGCATCCGCTCGCTTGAAACGCCGGAAATCGAAACAAAGGTTGAAGAACCGCCCGCGCAAGTCATGGTGTTTCCGGAAACGACCACCATACGCGACCTGGCAAACGTGCTCCACAAAATGGGAGCGACGCCGCGCGACCTGATTTCAATACTGGAAGCGCTCCAACGGGCCGGCGCAGTCAACATGGAACTGATAGTAATGTAATATGACCGGAATGAGCGAACTGAACATAAACGGATTGACGGACCAGCCCCCGGCACGCGCTCCGGAACCATCCGATGCGTCCCTGAAAAAGGCCTGCAGTGAATTCGAGGGCATGTTTATGGGCATGATCATGAAACAGGGACTTAAAACCGGAACCATAGACGACGAGGCGTCCGCCAGCACGGACACTCTCCGCGACTACATAATCGAAGAAGTCGCCCAGGAGCTCGGCCGCACCGAAACATTCGGCATAGGCAAAATGCTGTATGAACAGATCCAGGGAGGAAGAATTGCAAAATAATTCAAGCGCCATAATCGAACGCCTCAAGGCCATGGAAAGCGCATCAAGAACCTTGCAGGAGGCAATCATGAAACGCAATGCCGATGCGGTGCTCGCGGCCACGGGCAGGCTGGAACGGATCGTCGCGGATTTTTCAGCGGAACAACGCCAGGGAAATGGTCCGACCGTGGCGGATGACGGCGACGAAAGGCGGCAAATCTTCGAACTGGCGACAAACATTCAAAGGATCCAGCGCACCAGCAGAAAACTCGCAGTTGCGTTCATGGAAGTCATAAACAAAACCCTCGCAAGCCTGAACCCGCAGAATGCCGCAGAAAACGTCCTTTATCAGGCGACCGGAAGGATGGTCAGTTCGAGCGCCGCCCCGATTTTAGTCCAACAGAAAGGATAGCCGACGTGTCCATCAACGATTCATTACGCATAAGCAGCAGCGCCCTGCTGGCCGACCAGGCGGCTTTGCAGGTGATCAGCCATAATATCGCCAACGTCAACACCGACGGCTATCACAAGCAGAGCGTGCAATTGACGGCCAATCCCTCCTCCTCCACCGCCTCAGGACTCACGCTCGGAACCGGCGTAACGGTGAGCGACGTCATCAGGTCATACAACCAGATGACGGAACATCTTCTGCTGGAGGAAAAATCGGATTATGAATATCACTCCACCCTGGCCGGCGCCCTGGGGGAATTGGAGGGCCTCGTCAGCGGCACGGACGATTCATCGCTTTCGACCCAGCTTCAGGAATTCTGGGACGCCTGGCAGGAACTGGCCGATGATCCCAGCAGCACCTCATCAAGAAACATATTGCTTGAAACGGCCGGGAGCCTGGCAGACACCATCAAGACGCTCGTCGAGAGAGTGACGGAATTCAGGGAGGGGATAGCCGGCGGAGACGGAAGTTCCAGCGCTTTTTCCGGCGCCGTGACCGACGAAGTGGCAACACTCAACAGCCTGGCCGCTGAAATCGCCGAACTCAACGACCGGATTACCCGCCTGGGAACAACGACCGACTGCAACGACCTGGAAGATAAACGCGACGCGCTCATCCGGGAACTCAGTGAAAAGGCGGACATAACCGTCGGCAGCGATTTCACGATTTCAATAGACGGGCAGATGCTGGTCAGCTCCGACGGAAAAACCTGCAACCCCCTTACGCAGACAAGCAGCGCTCCGATCGCCTTCGAAATGAACGGAGTTTCCGTAACCATCAGTTCGGGCAGCATCGGCGCCTGGGTTGAGGCTGCCGGCGAGGCCGATGCGCTGCTCGAAACCCTCAATACCCTGGCCGCGGAACTGATCAGCAGCGTCAATTCCGCGCATACCACCGGCTACGACCGTAACGGGGACCTCGGCACGGAATTTTTCTCCGGATCCGACGCCACCGATATCGCGCTGAACATCAGCGATCCGGATCTGGCGGCGGCCGCGGCGACATCCGACGCCTCCGGTGACGGCGACAATGCGCTGCTGATAGCCCATCTCGCCGACAGCGAACCGGAAAGGCTCGGCAACGCGACGTTTCAGGAATATTTCGACAATGCGCTCGTCTCGCTGGGCTCAAAAGTGACCACCGAGGAAAACGCCGCGGACGACGCCGAACTCGCGGTCAATTCGCTGTTGAATACGATACAATCGGAATCGGGCGTAAGCGAGGACGAGGAAATGGTCAACATGATATCGTTTCAAAGCGCCTACCAGGCCGCGGCAAAAATGATCTCAACGCTCAATGAAATCATGGAAACGCTTATCAACATGAAATAACAGGAGGAAATGACATATGGCAAAAACCGCTGCTCCCCAGCAGAACAGGGGAATCTTCATGGACCTGAACAACAGCCTTTACATGCTCACGTGTTATCTATTCAACTATCTGATCGTTCTAAGGCGTCATAATCCACGCCCCAGGGGACAATAAGCATAAACAATGAAACACAGGCGGAAAACAGGCGGCAATGAAATAGCGGCCGATCAATCCGTTCCGGCCTGCCGGACGCGGCCGCTTTTCATCATCGGCGCCGGGGTTTTCCTGCACGACCTGATAGCCCTGGCGGGCACATATCCGGAATACGAAATCGCCGGCATTCTGGATCCTTCCGCGACATTGAAAGGCCAGAACATCAAGGGCATCCCGGTGTGCGGCTGGCTCGGGGATCTCCCTGAAGGAAAAATCTCGGCCATGGTGGGCACACCGTCCGTTCCCGGGGCATTTGACCGCGAGGCTGTCTTCCAGATCCTCATCAAACGCGGGGTTGACCTGCCCATTATGCTTTCGAATACGAGCAAACAGGCCTCCGACGTCATTTTGCGGCGCGCCACCATATTGCTTCCGGAAAGCAACGTGCAAAGCGGTGTCGGCATCGGGGAAAACTGCCTGCTCGCGCCCATGTCCGTCATCGGCGAAGGCATCAATCTCCCGCCGCATACGGTCGTGATGCCGGAGCAAAAACTTCTCGATTCGACCCGGCAGAATGAACCCAAATTGCAGCCCAAAAGCCTCGGCGCCACGCTATCCTCCAAACATGAAAGCATCCAGGAAGTCATCCGCATGATCAACTGGTCCGCGATGGAAATCATGCTCGTCACCGACGAAAACGGGGCATTGGCAGGGACCATCACCGACGGCGACATACGCAGGGGCATACTGGCCGGCGTCGACATCGGCCAGCCGGTCTCGACGATCATGAACCCCCACCCCATAAGCGTTCCCCTGGGCACCTCGCACCACGAGATGCTCGAACTGATGCAAACCCACTCGATCAGGCATCTGCCGGTGGTGGACAACAACCGCAGGCCGGTGCGGCTGGAAATGCTGACCACGGTGCTCGACAATCTCAAGGCCCAGGGCGCCATCATCATGGCCGGCGGACTGGGAACAAGACTGCGCCCCATGACCAGCGCCACCCCCAAGCCGCTCCTGACGGTCGCCGGCAAGCCCGTCCTGGACCACATCCTGGAAAACATTTCCGAAAGCGGCATCGAGGACATCATCATCTCCGTGAACTATCTCGGCCGGCAGATAAGGGAACACGTCGGCGACGGCAGAGCGTACGAACTGAACGTCAATTACCTTTCCGAGCAAAAAAGGCTGGGAACGGCCGGAGCCTTATCACTCCTCAGGCCGAGACCACGGAGGCCGTTCCTGGTCATAAACGGCGACCTAATGACGAACATGAATTTTTCAAGACTCCTGCAGTTCCAGCACGACCACGGATACGACCTGGTCATGTGCGTCTACAAGCAGAAATTCAGCGTGCCGTACGGCGTGGTCGAAATATCCAACGGATCAGTGACGGAAATACGCGAAAAACCGGTCCACGAATATTTTATAAACGCGAGCATCTATACGCTGAAGCCGGAATGCATAGACCTCATCCCCTTCAACGAATTTTTCGACATGCCTGACCTCGTCAACAAGGTGCTTGCCAAGGGCGGAACGGTAGGCGCCTTCCCCATCATCGAATACTGGCGCGACATAGGCACCGCCGACGATTTGAACCTGGCCGGCAGCGAATATCATCAGATCGAGCGGAACAGGATGAAAGTCAACCACCCCGCTTGTGAAATGGAAATGGCAAAATGAACGTCCTGGTCACCGGAGGCGCAGGTTATATAGGATCGGTGCTCACCCGGGCGCTGTTGACGCGCGGCCACCGGGTACGCGTCCTGGACAGCCTGCTGTACGGCGGTGAATCGCTGCTGGGCGTCTGGTCGCATCCGGCTTTCGAGTTTTCACGCGGAGACATAAGGAACCCCGGGGACACGCGCCGGGGCCTGAAAAAAATGGACGCCGTGGTCCACCTTGCGGCGATCGTCGGCGATCCGGCCTGCGCGCGCCGGCCGGAACTGGCTCAGGCGACCAACCAGGAAGCCTCCCTGGCGCTTCTGCATGAGAGCAAAAACTCCGGATGCGGACGGTTCATCTTCGCTTCCACGTGCAGCAATTACGGAAAAATGAAGGACCCGGATCGTTTCGTGGACGAAACCTCCGAACTGAGCCCTCTCTCGCTCTATGCCCGGACAAAAGTGGCGGTTGAACGCGCCGTCATGGATCAGCCGGACGGAGAATTATGCGCCACCTGCCTGCGGTTTGCGACGGTCTTCGGAGTTTCGCCGCGCATGCGCTTTGACCTGACCGTCAACGAATTCGTCCTGGAGATGGTGCATAAAAAACGTCTGACCGTATTCGGCGAGCAATTCTGGAGGCCCTACGTCCACGTGAGCGACGTGGCGCGCGCCATAGCGGCGGTGCTTGAAGCGCCGGCTGAACAAGTCGCCGGGGAGGTTTTTAACGTGGGTTCCACAAGGCAAAATTATCAGAAGAAACAACTGGTCGAACTGATCCGTCCCCACGCGCCGGACGCCGCCGTGGAATTCGTGCATAAACAGGAAGATCCGCGGGATTACCGGGTCTCTTTCGCAAAAATGGAAAAGGCCCTGGGCTGCGCCGTCAGCAGGACCGTGGAGGACGGCATTGCCGAAACCGTCAGCCTGGTGAAAAACAACATTATTAACGACCACGAGAATCCGCGCTATAAAAACTGATGAACACAATCAAGGCCGTAATTTTCGATCTGGACGACGTGTGCTATCCCGAATACGAATACGCGCTGGGCGGCTACAAGGCCGTGGCGCGCTACATGTTCGCCATATACGGCACAAAAATTTACGAAGACCTGGCAAAGCAGCACAACAGCCGGGACATTGAAGAACTGCTCACCGACGTTCTGGCAGGACACTTCAAGGACATTGACGCCAATTTCCTGAGCAAGCTCGCGGACGTCTACTGGCTCCATCAGCCGCAGATCAATCTGCACCGAGACATGCAGGAATGCATCGCGTTCCTGAAAAAAATCAAAATAAAAACGGCGCTGGTCACGGAAGGGCGTCCGGAAGTGCAACGTTCGAAAGCCAATGCGTTAAATCTCGGGGAACAGCTCGACACAATAATATACGCCTCCGACTTGCTCGGCGGAAATAAAATGTCGGAGGCCTGCATGCTCGCGGAATTACTGCTTGACGTCCCGCTTTCCAATACGATCTACATAGGCAACGGAAAAACATCCGACTTGCAGGCCGTCTCAAACCTTGGAATGACCTCCATCCGCCTCGATCGTCCGGCGCCCAGACAACAACAACAAGGACTGCACGGAAGACAAACCATCTCTGCCATAGAAAATCAGCCGGCCGACATGACCATACATTCCCTGAATGAAATAATCGAGATGGTAAAAAAACAGCAGTCCCTGATTCGCCAACAGTAACAAAGACTCGAAAGAATTTTATCGTGCCCGGGAAAGCTTTCTATTCCTGCGAAAATAATTGTTGCCACAATAAAAATGCCTGTGGTATTATGTGGGTAATGAAAGAAACGATTGCGTGAAAATACGCGATGTGATTAAAATGCTGCATGATGATGGCTGGTTTATTGTCCGTGTTACCGGAAGTCATCGCCAATTTCATCATGCCACCAAGCTTGGCACAGTTACGGTGGCCGGTCATCCAGGAGTTGACATGCCGAAAGGAACGTTAAATAGCGTCTTGAAACAAACCGGATTAAAAAAATAGGGGAAGGCCATGAAATATACCGTCATTATTGAAAAAGGGAAAAACAGTTACGGTGCTTATGTGCCCGATCTGCCCGGTTGTGTTGCCGCCGCAAAAACAGAACACGAGGTTGTCCATCTTATTTCCGAAGCCATTGAATTGCATCTTGAAGATATCCGTCATTCCGGCCATCGTGCCCCGCGTCCTATTGCTAAAGCCGAACTTGTGGAAGTTTGATAACGGCTTAAAAAAGACACAACAAAAAATATTTCCGCTTTCGATGTAGGGCCTCTGCTTGCCAGAGACCTTCAGATCTCAACGCGAACAAGACGGCGCGCCGCCTTTCGACAGGCTCAAGACCCTGAGCATAGCCGAAGGGCAAGCGGCGGCCCTACATCTCTGCAAATGGCTAAATGCATACCAATGAAGCAGGCAGAAACTCTCTGTTCTGATGTTACCGCTTAAACCCCACTGCGAACAACCGGTAATATGCCAAATCAGCATACTATTTGATTCTGAACCCTTGCAGCGTAATCTATTCTCGTATTTTTCACAACATTTGTTGTAATCCTCAACATTTGTTGTAGACATATTGCGTCACCTTACATCCGCATACTGGCGCTTCCCAAACGTAAAGACCTGAGATACGCCCAAAGACGGGCAATTTATCTCAAACCAAAAAAGTTGGCACGCTTTCTGCTACCCATATTTATCGTATTTTAAAGTTAGCAGGTTGCATGCCCCGGAGGGCAAGATCGTCAAGTCAACAACAGGAGAAAAAAATGAACCTGAATCTGCAGCAGAGAGTACAAGTGTCGCAACAATTGAACATTGCGCCCCAGCTTTTTCAGTGGCTCAGGTTGTTGCAGGCGCCCACGCAGGAACTGTCGCAACTGGTCAAACAGGAACTCGAATCCAATCCGGCCCTGGAAATTGACGACGGCCAGGAGGAAAACGAAGACACGCCCGCGCAGGAAGAAAAGAACGACTATGAAGATTTTTCGGATCCGCAGGACCTTGGCAAAGAGCTTGGCGACGACCGGATCAGCGAGAAATACGATTACCTTGCCGAACACGGCGCGGATTTTTCGGACGATTATCCGGCGGGCAGACATATCACCGACAATAAAGCCCAATCAGCCAGTGAATTTCGTTACAATTCTATCACTTCCAGGGAAACGCTGCAGGAGCATTTGCGCAGGCAACTTCCGTACACGGGATTGTCCGAAGAGAACCTCGAAATTGCCGAATTCATCATCGGCTCCCTTGATCGAAACGGGTATCTCGTCACCGGCCTCGACGAACTGGCGGCGGCCGCGAATAAAAACGTCGATGAAATCCGGGCGGTATTGACAGTCATACAGGATCTGCATCCGCACGGCGTCGGCGCGCGGGACCTGCGTGAATGCCTTCTGCTGCAGACCAAAACGCATGTGGAAAATTCCGTGACGCGCCGCATCATAACAAACTATCTCGACGCGCTCGCGCGCAATCAGCATGAAGGCATAGCCCTTTTGCTGAAGGTTCCGGTCCGGGAGGTGATGGAGGCGCTGAAAATCATAAAAACCCTTGATCCGAAACCCGGGGAAAAATTCAACGGGAACATAGCCCAGTATGTGACTGCGGACATCACCGTCCACAAGCAGGACGGAAAAGACGTCATCGAAATCAACGACGAATACATTCCCCGCGTCCGTATCAGCGCCAGTTGCGAGAAACTCCTCAACAAGCCGGACATCACTCCCGACGAACTCGCCTACCTGCGCAAGAAAATACGCGCGGCGAACTTCATCATCCAGGGCATTCAACAAAGGCATCAGACCATCCGCAAGGTGTGCCGGCAGATTGTCAGCGCACAGCGCGAATTTCTGGACACTGAAGACGGCAAATTGAAACCGTTGACCATGGCCCAGGTGGCCGGACTCATCGGAGTACACGAAACCACCGTGAGCAGGGCGATCGCCAACAAATACATCAAAACCCCCCGTGGTGTCTTTGCCATGAAACACTTTTTCTCAAGCGGCTATCAATGCCGCGACGGTTCCGCGCTTACTCCGGAAGCCGTCAAGGAACTGGTCTCGAACGAGATCGAGGCCAGGAACGCCTCGACCCAGCTGACCGATATTCAATTATCCGGATTATTCGCCCAAAAAGGCATAAAGATCGCCCGAAGGACCATTGCAAAATACAGGAAGGAACTGGGCATACCATCTTCGAAGGAACGCACACCGGCGTACTGCCGGCAGGTCGGCGCATGCGCCTGATGAAATTAGGTCGGCAACTGCCGCGCGCGGAGCGCCCGGCCCACCTGGATATCTCTGAAGGTGGACGTCGAGCTCCGCGCGACGTTCTTTCTTATGAACTTTGAAATTACATGCTTTAAATTTGCCGTTCCGACTGCCACGACAATCGTAATATATTTCCGCGCAACGTGTTAAGTTTTTCTATAATTTGCAGAAAAAGTATTGGCAACAAAACGGCGGATTTGATATTTTTTTTTGGCAACACATGAATACGAACAAGATCACCTGTTCCGGCAAACCTGCAAAAAACGGCAAAAACGGCTGGAATTTCGTTCTGCAATCCAAAAAGTTGGAGGCGATCGGCTCTTTTGCCAGCGCCCTGGCCCACGATTTCAACAATATTCTCGCCCATATCCGCTCCTCCGCGCAATTTCTGATGACCGCGCATGACAAGGCAAGCGAGGAATACAGGACCCTCAAGGAGGTGGAAGACCAGGTGGTGCGCGGCAGCGAACTTACCAAGCAAATCCTGCTTTTTACAAGGGCCTCGACCGGCCGGGCCGGCTACATCAATGTAAACAGTTATATAAAATCGATTACCAAGCTTCTCAACCGCATAATGCCGAAAAACATCAGGATAACGACCGACCTGAACGCCCCCGACGTGAACATCCGGATGAAGCCCTGTGAATTCGAACAAATTCTCATGAACCTTGCGATAAACGCCAGGGATGCAATGCCGGGAGGCGGCGCAATAAAAATCGCAGTTTCCATCGTCGTCCGGGATAAAACCACACCGCCGAATGTTCCAGCCCTGAAGCCGGGCAAGTACATACGCATCGGGGTTACCGACACCGGCTCCGGAATTCCCAAAAAAATGATATCGAAAATATTCGACCTTTTTTACACCTCAAAATCGAAAAACGGCGGCACCGGGCTGGGACTATCCATCGTTTACGCCATCGTCCGCCGGCGGCACGGATATATCCAGGTGGCAAGCACTCCCACCGTCGGCACCACCATGACGCTCTATTTCCCCTGCCGGGTTGCAAGGCCGACCAGGAACAAGGATGCTGAAAAGAATATAAACAAGGATTTCCTGATAGGCAACGAGACGATCCTTATAATTGACGACGAGGAACTGCTGGCCAAATCCACAGCCAGATTTCTCGAGCGCTACGGATACCGTACGCTGACAGCCAACGACGGCCAGACCGGCCTGGACCTTTTTAACCAACACGAAAAGCAAATAAACCTCGTGCTGCTCGATATGGAATTGCCGAAAATAGACGGCCCTGATTGCCTGAAGAAAATACTGGCGGTCAATCCGGCCGCAAAGGTCATTTTACTGACCGCGCATTTCATCAAACCCGGAGAATGGGATCCGATCGCGGCGGGCGCCAAGGCCTTTGTACAGAAGCCCTTTGACTCCAACGAACTGCTGCGCAAAATACGCTCGATTTTGAATTAGGCCTTCGGCAACTGCCGGGCGCGGAACGCCCGGCCCCCACCCACCCTTAAGGTGGATGTCGAACTCCGCGCGACATTCTTTTCAGGCCGCGCCGGCCGACATGCGAATTCTGGCGGACACATGGCCGAACTGCTGGAACCGGTTGTTTTTGATTTTCACGTCGCAAGGATTGCAGCGGCCGTAATAATGACAGGTTTTATACCCGTCGGGAATGGCAAAAGACCGGTCGCCGATGTGTCCGGAGGGATTGACGCGATTGTGCAGATGATGATGGCACGGATAAATCGCGCCGTCAGGCGCGAGAAGCAATTCAGATGGAGCGCACTCGCGGGTCTGCGTGCCCTGCATGGCACAGGCGTCCGGATACGCATACTCTCCGTACAAACGTCCGTTATGGAATCCCAGAAACGGCTTTGTCCTGAAATCGAATCCCAGGTCGGCACAGACGCTTTGGGCATGTTCCATTTCCCCGACCTGCGAGGGATGCAGCACACCGTAGATCCCCACCCTAAAGCCCTCCTTCTGAAGAAAACCGGCTTTTTCAACAAGACTGCTCAATGAAAACTGTTGCGGATGGTAGCTTACTCTTATAGGGGCATAGGGGGCCTCGCGATTCAACATGGCCGGCTCTATATGCCGCACGAACCTGCGCAGGTCAAAGGCAAGAGTGGTCAGAATATCCACAAAATGCGTCTTTGCCGTTTCCCTGACGATTTCAACGAAATCCGGATGCACCCCAGGCTCGCCCCCCTGCAGGGTTATCGGAATGTCGCGCGTATCCAGGCGGTTGAAAAAACCGATCCATTCCCGTCCGCTGATTTCGCCGGCAGACCGCCTTTGAATTTCGCCAAACCCGTTTATGCAATATGAACACCTGTAAGGACAACGGAGAGTCAAAAAAACGCCGATGTAATTGTAACCGGGCGGAAGGGAAAGCGGCGCCGGAAACGAGCCGGCGGCCGGATCAGGATGCGCTGTGGATTGTTTGCTCATTCATTATTCCGGCGGCGTGCCGTGCGTTCGCATCGCCGTTAAGCAGGTTGATGATCGTCCTCGCCACGGTTTTGGGACTGATCTGCGACATGCAACGGCAATTACTGTCGCACTCGGGCTGCATGCAGGGAGATTTCGGACAGGCCCAGTCCGTGGTAAGGATTATGCCGCGGCCGTACATATATATGCCTTCGGACGGCGTGGGCCCGAACAATACCACCACCTTTTTACGCATGGCCAGGGCCAGATGCATGCCCAGGCTGTCGCACGTGACAATCAATTTCCCGGCATTCAGCCAGTCCATGTAATCGTTCAGGTTTTCGGCGCCTGTCTGCCAGCTTGCCGAAAGGCCATGATTGACGCAAAGCTCCCGCAATTTTTCCCAGTTTTTCATGGGCCAGCGCTTGCTCGGCCATTTCTTGCCGACAAGGAAATTGAACCCCACGTCAAAACACGGCTGCGGCCGCGGCTTATAGCCGAGGATATACCCCTCCCCGTCCCAGTAACTGTTCACCATCTGGAACAGAACGGCTTGCATTGGCAGAAAAACATCCTTGCCGTTCGCCATGTCCAGGGCGCTCTTCGCTCCACTCCGGGCATAAACGCCGTTCTTATTCCGGCCGAATCCCAAGCGGCTTTTCGCGTTTATCGAGTCTGCGAATTTGCACAGGGTCGGCGATTTTTCCAGGCATAACAACTCGTCAAACTCGCGATTCGCCAGTTTTTCGGACGGATGGTTGTCATAAACCATCAATTCATGAATATAGGGGTTGTCCTGCAGCAAAGGCAGGGCCGCCTTGCTGGTGATCCAGGTCACCCGGTCATTTTTATAATGATGCAAAAGCACCGTGTGCCGGAACACGTCGCCCAGGCTGGGAGTGAACCCCGCCTCGTTGACAAGCGTTTCGCAATACCCCAGCTTGATGATGACCACCTTTTTCACAGCTCACGCTGATAGCAACTCGAATGCCATTCATCCCGGCAATTTACACAATCAGATTGAAATGTTGCGATATGGAGCAGGTAAGGTCGCATATTACTATACGCCCATCGGTTCAGAGTCCGGACGGCTTTCGTAAGTGTCTTATCATCAAACTTCAACACTGCATGGCACCCACCCTGCTTGAGCCGATATGCATGAAAAAAACCACATTTGTTTTAATGACGGTCTTCGTTTTCATGGCGGTTTCCGCCGTTTTGTCAGTTCCTGGCGCCGTTTCCGCGGGAACCATCCGGCAAAGTCATCCGGAAACCTTGCAAAAGGCTGCAAAATTTTCCGCCCCTGCCGTCGAACCTGTCACCGAGCCGGCCACAAATGGGAAAATGCGGCCTCCCGTCTTTAATGTCTGGCGCTCGATAGGGGCGATGGTTGTTGTTCTCGGGGCCTTGCTGGCCATGCACAGTTTTATCCGGAAACGCATGGGGACATCGGCCCATGGCGGCGGAGAGCGCCGCATAAAAATACTTGAAAAACTTCCGATCGACAACCGGCGCAGCTTTATGCTCCTTAAAGTCAATGCCAGGGAAATCCTGGTGGGAGTCGGTCCGGAAAGAATAGATTTTCTGAATGTCTTCGGAGAAGGGACTGAAAAGAACGATCCGGAAACATGAAAAAAAGATTTTACAGACCGATTGTTTTACTTGGCATTATCGGCATGCTGCTTGCAGGCAACGCCGGCGCCAGTGCCGCGGACGACGAGGGCGACCGGTCGGCAGCGCCGATGGGGCTCCGCATTCAATTCGACACCAAGGAATCTCCGGAAGAAGTGTCAAAATCGATCCAGATCATTCTCCTGCTCACGGCGCTGTCCCTGGCCCCTTCAGCCGTAATCATGTGCACCTCATTCACGCGCATCATGATCGTCCTCGGACTGCTGCGGCAGGCGCTGGGCACACAACAAACTCCGCCCGGACAGATATTGGCGGGGCTGGCGCTTTTTCTGACGATATTCATCATGATGCCGGTGTGGAAACAGATCAATACCCAGGCCATCAAGCCATACATGGACAAAGAAATAACCCAGTCAGAGGCCTTTGAGATAGGCGTCGTGCCGCTCCGGCACTTTATGGCCAAACAGACCGGATCAAGCGAACTGGCCCTTTTCGCCGACATTTCAGGGAATAAAAACATAAAAAACATCGACGACGTTCCCCTGGAAACATTGATTCCGGCCTTCATGCTGACAGAACTCAAGACGGCCTTCAAAATGGGGTTTCTGCTTTACCTGCCGTTCCTGGTGATTGACATGGTCATCGCCTCTTCACTGATGTCCATGGGAATGATGATGCTGCCGCCCATGCTGATTTCATTGCCGATAAAAATATTCCTGTTCGTGCTGGCCGACGGATGGACCCTGTTCATCAGGGGCGTCGTGAGCAGTTTTTCCATGTGAAATTTCGTCCATTGAAAGGTTGAAAACATGTCTCCGCAACTGGCGCTCGATCTGGTTTACAAGGCGATATTCACGACCGCCAAGATGGCGGCGCCGATCATGATTTCCGCCATTGTGATAGGCGTAATCATCAACATCGTCCAGACCGTGACCTCCATCCGGGACACGAGCCTGACTTTCGTGCCTAAAATGGTCGTGGCGGCGGTCGTGATGGGGCTCTCCCTGCCCTGGATGCTGGAACTGATGCAGGCGTATTTCCAGGAAATGTTCCTCATGTGCGGCGCCCTGACACCATAAAGATAAACCATGGAAATACAATTCGGTTTTCTTCCCCAGGCGCTGCCCCTGGTGCTGGCAAGAACGGCGGCCTTGACGGGATCGGTCTCGTTTTTCGGCTCGAACATTCCGACGACGTTGCGGGCGGTCATGGCCCTGGTGTTGACTCTGGCGATGATCCCGGCCGTATCGCCGGAATGGGCCGAAATCGCCAAACAGATTCACACGTTCCCTGAATTCCTGCTGGCGGTGCTTAACGAGGTTCTTATCGGGCTGGGCGTAGGATTGTTATGCAACATTTTCATGGGCGCCGCATTGTTCGGAGGCACATTGGCGGGCACGGAAAGCTCCCTGATGATGTCCCAGGCCATTGATCCCGCCAGCGGCATATCCTCGACTCTCCTGTCAACGGCGATGGAAACCGTGTTCCTTCTCCTTGTGCTGCTGACCAACGGCCATCTGGTGTTGTTGAAATTCATGGCCGCGAGTTTCACCCCCATGAATTCGCATCTGGCCTGGCTGAATTCTGACGTCTACACACTGATCGTATCGGCGGGCTCGTTCATGTTCGAATGGGGACTGAAAATCGCGCTCCCGCTGGTGGCCATGTCCCTTATCACGAATGCGTGTCTGGGCCTGATCACGAGAATGGCGCCGGACTTCGACGTCCTGTTCCTGGCATTGCCCGTGCGTCTTGGGCTGGGCATCTGCGTCTTCGGGCTCGTCATCAGATGCAGCGGCGGAATGTTCGAAAAACTCATCAGGCAGATGCTGACATGCTGCAATCAACTGCTTTTCGGCTAAGGAAATAAATCATGGAAGGACGCGACGGCCGCACCGAGAAGGCAACCCCGAAAAAACGCAACAAGGAGCGCATGGCGGGCAATCTGTGCGTCTCCCCGGAAATCACCTCGATGGCCATATTGCTCATGGGCGTTGTCAGCCTCCGGCTCGCCTGCCCGGCCATCTGGCACAAGCTCATCATACTGATGACCAACGTCTATCGTTTTGACCGCATGAGCGATTGGACCATAACGGACATCAGCACGCGCTTCTGGCAGGGAATTTTATTTCTGGGCGCCATCCTGGCCATGATCGCCGCGCCCGTCATGCTCGGGGCGGTGATCGCGAACATGGCGCAAACCGGCCCCTATTTCAGTTCCAAAACCCTGAAATGGAAATTCTCGGCCATGAATCCGGTCAAGGGCATAAAGAACCTGTTTTCCCTTGGAGCTACCGTGAAAATGGTGCTTTCCATATTGAAAATAGCGGTGATCATATGGGCCGCTTATATCCTGCTGCGCGGCCAGATACCGTTGCTCCTGAACCTGCCGTTCATGGCGAACTCAAGCTCTCTGCAATGGATATTCATGCTGATTTTCAGGCTGGGGATAACGGTAGTGTCCATTTTCGTGGCGCTGGCGGCGCTGGACTGGATTTACAGGAAATACAAGCATGAACAGGGAATGATGATGACCAAGCAGGAGGTCAGGGACGAGCGCAAACAGGAGGAAATAAGCCCGCTTATCAAGAGAAAACAATTCGCGAAAATGCGGGAATTCAGCCTGATGCGCATGATGGCGGCCGTTCCGAAGGCCAGCGTAGTGATCACCAACCCCACTCACGTGGCCGTGGCGCTGGAATATGATCCCGACAAAATGGCGGCCCCGAAGGTAACGGCCAAGGGACTCAGGCTGGTAGCCGAACGCATCAAGAAAATCGCCTCCGAACACAATATCCCCATCATAGAGAGGCCGGCCATAGCCCGAAGCCTTTATAAACACGTAAAGGTGGGACACTACATCCCGGCGCGCTTTTACCAGGCCGTGGCCCAGGTACTGGCTTATCTGCACAAGATCGGCCGGGGCATCAAAAAAGCCGGTTGAATCGCGTGGCATGAAACTCGCTTTATCTTAAAATACATCGAAAAACATAGAAATATTCGACCATGGAAGGCAGAAAAAACACACTGGACATCATAATCGCCGGAGCCCTGATAGCCATTCTTGGGGTGCTCGTCGTTCCCGTGCCTCCAGTGATGCTGGATTTATTCCTGGTTTTGAGCATGGGGCTGGCAGTGCTCGTGCTCGTCATGACCATGCAACTGCGGGACACCCTGCAATTTTCATCCTTCCCGTCATTACTGCTGATTCTCACGCTTTTCCGGCTTGCCCTGAACGTGGCGACCACCAGGCAGATACTTCTCAACGGATACGCCGGCAATGTGATTCAGGCGTTCGGAGACTTCGTCGTAGGCGGCAATTACATAGTCGGCGTCGTGGTTTTCCTGATCCTGGTGGTAATCAACTTCATGGTCATCACAAAAGGTTCGGGACGTGTCGCCGAAGTGGCGGCCAGGTTCACCCTGGATTCGATGCCCGGCAAACAAATGAGCATAGACGCCGACCTGAATGCCGGCATCATTGACGAGGCCAAGGCGATTGCGCGCCGCGAAAAACTGACGCGCGAAGCCGACTTTTACGGCGCAATGGACGGCGCAAGCAAATTCGTAAGGGGCGACGCGATCGCCGGACTGATCATCATCGTGATCAACATCATCGGCGGCTTCAGCATAGGCATGCTGCAACAGGGCATGACGGCGCTGGAGGCCATACGGCGCTACACCATTCTGACCGTCGGGGACGGCCTGGTGACGCAGATCCCGGCGCTAATCATCTCGACAACGGCCGGCGCGCTGGTGACGCGCGCGGCCTCAAGCGACACCATAGGCACGGAAATAAGCCGGCAGGTCTTTTTCAAATCAAAACCTCTCATGCTGACCGGCGTCATACTCCTGGCCATCTCTCTCGTTCCCGGACTGCCTTTCGTGCCTTTCCTGGCGCTGGGCGGGACGCTGGGCGGACTGGGACTGATCGTCAAGCAGAAAAAGCTCGAACAACCGGAAGAAGAAACAAAAAAAACAGCGCCGGAACTCGCAAAACGTCAGGGCGCAAAGGCCCTGCCCTCGGCAAAAGACGACAAACAGGTGCCCGGCATATCGCCGATTGACCTGGAAATCGGCTTCGGTCTGGTGCCGCTGGTGGACAACAAACAGGGCGGAAAATTGATCGAACGGATCGGCATGGCACGCAAACAGATCGCGGAAGAACTCGGCTTCGTGCTGCCGCAGGTGAACGTCCGCGACAATATCACCCTTAAAAACAACGAGTATTGCATAAAAATCAGGGGCTTGGAAATAGCGCGCGGCACGGTGCGGCCGGGCATGTCGCTGGCAATCAACTCCGGCGGCAAGGAAAAGCTGGAAGGATTCCAGCCGGTCACGGAACCCACCTTCGGCTTCGAAGCTTACTGGATTCCGGAAGACAAGATACCGCTTGCCGAGTCGAAAAAAATGACCGTTGTGGATGCCTCGAGCGTGGTGACCACCCACCTGGCCGAAGAGGCAAAGAGGCATGCCGCCCAGATACTCAGCCGCCAGAACGTCAGCAACATGGTGGACACCTTGAAGGAAACAAATCCTTCCGTGGTACAGGAATTGATCCCGGCCAAATTCACGATCGGAGGCATTCACCGCGTATTGCAGAGACTGCTTGAGGAAAAAGTGCCGATCAGGGACCTTGCCCTGATTCTCGAAACCATTTCCGATCACGTCGAACAGACCCAGGACAGGGACATACTGGCGGAATTCTGCCGCCAGGCGCTCGGCGGACACATATGCCAGAGACATATGACCGAAGACGGCACCCTGCCGGCAATCGCCATTCATCCCGACCTGGAAAAATTCCTGAAAAAGACCATACATCGCGAGGGCAAGGACCTCGGTTCGCTCCTGATAGACCCGGCCGTGGCGCATGAAATAATAGAATCCATACAAAAAACAGTGAAACTGCTGACGGAGAAGGGGCTCAACCAGCTGCTGCTGTGTTCGGCGATAATCCGTCCGCATCTGAAGCACCTGATCCAGCACAAGTTCAAGGACATCTCCGTCATTTCATTTTCCGAAGTGCCCAGTTCGGCGCAGGTCGACATGCGCGGCATTGTGCCGGTTCCCAAGGGCATAAAACTCGATGAACCGCCTAAAAAGACGCAGGAGGCTGCCTGAACATGAAGATCCGAAACTACAAGGGAAGGTCCCTGGAAAACATCTACGACGCCATTTACAAGGAGCTTGGTCCCAACGCGATCGTGGTCTCCCAAAACCAGGCCCGCGGCGTGGGCGGACTTTTCAGCCCCCACAGGTACGAATTGATCGCGGTCGTGGACGACGAAAACTCCGACGCGCATTTCCTTTCAAAGGTCTCGCATTCCGCCGAACTCGAAAAACTGACCGCCCAGAACAGGGAACAATGGAAGCGTCAGGAACAGTTGTTCTCGCACTTTCAGCAGGAACTCAAAAACATTTCCGGCAATATCGCCTTTTCCGGCACCGCCGGGAAGGACGTTCCGGCATTTGCGCGACACTGGGACGCCCGCTTCCTGCAAAAAGTGCGTTCGGAAATGCCGGAGGCGCTGCACAGTTCCGACGGCGCGTTGCGCCGACAGAAAATTTCCGAAATTCTTAACGTCAAGGAAAATTTCCCGGCGAAGAAACAGGATGGGAAACCGCACATAATCGTGATGGTCGGCCCGACCGGATCCGGCAAAACCACGACCCTGGCAAAACTGGCCGCGGCCTGGTGTCTCGACGAAAAATTAAAAGTGGGCTGCATCACCACCGACACCTATAGAATCGCCGCCGTGGATCAACTGAGGGAATACGCCACCCTGATCGGACTCGACCTGAAAGTGGCCTTTTCCGCCGGCGAGGTGTCCAACGCCGTGCAGGAATTCTCCGGCAAGGATATCATCCTCGTGGACACCCCGGGCCGGAACCACTACGACCAGATGGGCATGACCGGATTGAAGGGCATGCTCGGCAACTTCGGCAAAACCACGGTCTTCCTCACCCTGCCGGCCGTTACCGGCCGCTCGCACGCCCCGGAAATAATCAGGAGTTTCGGCATTCTGAAGCCGGATTATATAATCATCACCAAGATTGACGAGGCCCGCAAATTTTCCATACTGACGACCGTGTCCGTTGAAACAAAATGTCCGATTGCGTTCATAACCAACGGGCAGCGCGTCCCGCAGGATATTCAACCTGCCAGGCGCGACGAAATAGCGGCAATGATTACCGAACACACAGGGGAAGAGGCGGTTAAAATTCCGGCGTAGGAGCTCTACTTGAAAAGTCCCTGCGGAAAAGCAAAATGGAAACCAATAAAGACCAGGCATATTATCTGCGCCGGATGAGCGGCTCCGGGAAGTCGGGCGTGCAGGTCCCAAGGACGTTGCGATGCATTTCCATCGGCAGCGGCAAGGGCGGCGTAGGCAAGACCATGGTTACCGTGGGACTGGCTTACTGCCTCTCGAACATGAGTTACCGCGTGCTGGTTCTGGACGCCGATACCGGCCTGGCAAACGTCGATTTGCAGATGGGCGTAAATCCGGAATTCACGATACAAGACGTCATATTCGGCAATTGTTCGCTGGAAAACGCGGTCATCCCCGTAAAAAACGGGCTTGACCTGCTGGCGTCATCCTCCGGCACGCCTGAAATGGTCGATATGGGCGACGCGCGCCGGCAGATGTTCGTGGACAACCTGATCAAATTCGCCGAAAATTACGATTTCCTTATCATTGACGTGTCGGCCGGCATCGGGAAAAGCACCACGACCTTTCTGGTTTCCTCCCCGGAAGTGCTTGTCGTGGTGACCAATGAGCCCACGTCCATCATGGATGCCTACGCCCTGATAAAAGTGCTCAGCCAGAACAACGATCCTCCGTCAATGATGCTCGTGCCCAATATGGTCAAAACGCCCGACGAGGGCGAGCGGCTGGCAGGCCGCCTGAATGAAATAACGAAAAAATTCCTCAACCTGCGGCTGCCCGTCGCGGGCGTCATCCCCTATCACGAATGCGTCGGCGACGCCATTCGCGCCAGGCGCCCTCTTCTCGCCCATGCCGAAAAATCAGCCCCCGCCAGAGGGCTGGCGGAACTCGCCGCCTTCATGGCGTCCGGCCGCTCTTCCGGAATGTCCGGAAGAAAGCTCAAAAACGACTTTTTCAATAACCTGACTGAAATCGGCGTAAAAGCCGCCAGGGAAACCTCAAAATGAATGCCATACTCGGACAACTTGCGATAGCAGCCGGCGGAGTGTTGTTCATCGTCACCCTGATAATAACGCTCTCGGACGGAATGCCGATAATGACTGCCATATTCCGCGGCCTGATCGTAATGTGCATCACCAGCGTGATTATGGCGTTTTTTTTCAAATTCCTCTCCTCGGTACTGTATAATTTCGTGGTTGAACAGGTAAAAAAATACAATCGCACCAAGGCGAAAGGCGCCGCTGCCGGCAAAAAGCCGGGCAAGCCGTCCAGAAACGCGGAAAATAACGTCTGACGATGAACGAGAAAGCACAATCAGGTCAGGATCACGGTGAACTCTGGGAGGCATACTGGAAAAACCGCGATTCCATTGACGCAATCAGGGACCTTATGACCGCCCTGATGCCTATCGTGCACGGCATCATTCAAAAAATCACCATCCAGATTCCGCGACACATCCAGGTGGCGGACCTTTTCCAGGCCGCCTCAATAGCCCTGTTCAAGTCAATAGAACGTTTCGACCCCTCCTATGGAGTCGCCTTCAGCAGCTTTGCGCATCCCAAAATTCACGGCGCAATCATGGATGAACTCCGCAATAACGATCACCTTTCCAGATCCGACCGCGCCAAGACGAACAGAATACAAAAAGGCATAACCGACTGGATGGGTAAACACGGCCGGATGCCGGATGACGGGGAATTATCCGAAGCTCTGGGAATGGACAGGCAGGAAATCACCCTCACGCTGGAAAAGGCGCAGCATCTACTTTCGCTGGACCAGCCCGTCAAACTCGATGAGAACGGCAAAGAAGTGTTTCTCCGTGACGTCCTGGCCGATTCCGAAGGCGCATCGCCGGATATTTCGGCGCACCGTGAGGACATACGCAAACACATGCGCAGGGCTTTCCGGCAACTGGCCCCGCGCGAGCAAAAAATATTGTACCTTTATTATTTCGAGGAACTGCGCTTGAGTGAAATAGCCGCCCTGTTCAACGTGACCGAGGCGCGAATTTCACAAATCCACGCCCTGGCAATAATAAAGTTGCGGGCGCTCATAGAGGCCATTGAACATCCATGATCGGTACCAAGACCTTGCGGCATCCGATTCGCGACATGCTGGCCGCATTCGGCATTTGCGTCCTTGCAACCGGCGATGTTTACGCCGCCGGAAAAGTGATCGCCTGGGGCGGCAACTCCTACGGCCAATGCGATGTGCCGGAGGAGGCCCTGACAAATGTCTGCGCCATTGCCGCCGGCGAACGGCACGGACTGGCGTTGGTAAACGGCAGTGTGATCGCCTGGGGATATGACACTTCCGGTCAATGCGAGGTGCCCGATGAAGCCCAAAGCGGCGTGAGCGCCATTGCCGCCGGCGACAAGCACAGTCTGGCCCTGAAAGACGGAAAGGTGATCGCCTGGGGGGATAATTCCTACTGCCAATGCAATGTGCCTGACGAAGCCCTGAGCGGCGTGGACGCCATCGCCGGAGGCAAGGGATTCAGCATGGCTTTGAAAGAAGGCAGAATGATCGCCTGGGGATATAATTTTTACGGCCAGTGCAACGTGCCAGACGAAGCGCAGAGCGAAGTAAGCGCCGCCTCAGGCGGCAAGGGGTTCAGCCTGGCCCTGAAAAACGGCAAGGTAATCGCCTGGGGCTACAACCCCGGCGGCCAGTGCGACGTTCCCGGGGAAGCCACATATGACGTAAGCGCAGTGTCCGGAGGCGGCGGTTTTAACCTGGATGACGGCTTCAGCCTCGCCTTGAAAAACGGCGCAATGATAGCCTGGGGCGCCAATTCCTACTCCCAGTGCAACGTGCCCCAGGAGGCGCAAAGCAACGTAAACGCCATCGCCGCCGGCGGCGCGCACAGTCTTGCGCTGAAAAACGGCAGGGTGATTGCCTGGGGATATAACTCCGTTGGCCAATGCAACGTTCCCGAAGAAGCCAAAAGCGAAGTAAGCGCCATTGCCGCCGGCAAGGGGTTCAGCCTGGCATTGAAAGACGACAACCTGGCGCCAGGCGCTGTCACAATCAAAGCCAACGGCACGTGCACGAATATCACGCTCAATTATCCTGAAACCGTTGTCATAACCGTGGAAATGAATGCCGGCGTTTACGCCGGCACGGGAGTTGATTACTGGGTCGGCGCCTGTTCAGGATCATCCTGGTATTATCTGGATGACACGTTTCACTGGATCGCGGACAACAATTTCGCCAACTGGCGTCCGGTGTGCCAGGGCATCATGTCCGACCTCCCGGTCACGCCGGTTTTTAACGATGTATTGCCGTCCGGAACATACGAATTCTGGTTTGCCGTTGATTATCCGATGGATGGAACCCTTGGCCTGAACGGACAACTTCTGATTGACAAGGTGACCGTTGTGGTGCAATAGACAGCCGGGAGATACATTATGGATGGCGAAAGCAGAGACATTGAACCGCTGCGGCAGATAGACAACATGGCCGCCGGGGAAGTTTACAACGTCAAGCATATTTCCCGCGAGTCCGGCCGGCAAAACGACAACCAGCGCTTCAAGAAAGCCGAGGATGACCAGGACAAGAAAGACGGAGAGAACGATGACTCCGCCCACACTCCGGATTGTCCGGAGGAAATCAGGGATGACGTGATCCTGAGCAGCGAAGCCAGAAAGATACTGGAAAAGAGTAATGCCGCCGCTCAGTCCGCGGAAAACGATAATCGCAAGAACGGCGAAAAACCTGCGATCGATATTACGGCCTAGAGATAATCAACCAGCGATGACTGATTCAGAATTTTCGATGTGACGGCCACCGCCGATTCATACGCGGTCTGCTTGGCGGAGAGTTCTATGGCCGCTTCGGCAAGATCAATGGATTCTTTGTCGTCTATAGCGGTTTCAAGGTTGGTCTCGCGATCGCTCAATAAATCCTGCTGCAACGTCACCCTTTCCTCCCTGGCGCCCACCGCGCTCAAAACATCCACCACATGATCTAATCCCGCGTCGATTTCCGACAATGTATCCGAACCGGTAACATCTTCGCCTGCCAGCAAACTGTCCCTGAGTTGGATCAGGCTAGAGAACAAATCCACCTCGCTTGTCTGAAAAACCCCGTTCGCGCCGGAGAAATCGCTGCCCGGAATGCTGACGGCGACAGAACTGTTTTTCCCGATCTCCGTCTCCTTTACCCCGGTGTCGCCCTGATAGGAGACTGATGTGATCTTGCCGTCCGTACGCGTAACCGCGTATGCCTCCATGTCAGACTTCAGACCTGAAAAAATGTAGTTTCCGTCTTCATCGCGGGAATTGGCCAAATCAACCAGATTTTCCAAAAGCTGGTCAACCTCCGCCGCCAGGGCGGAAAGGTTTTCGCTGGTACTGTTGCCGGCGCTGACGGCGGCTTCCGAAACGCTTTGCATGATGCTGGTTACATTTTGAAGAATTGTATCCAGATTCAGCAGGTCATTTTCGGCACTGGTTGCATTCTCGGCATATCGTTGGACCTTGGCAAGGTCGGTTTTCAGCTGCTTAATCTTGGCAAAGGCGCTCGGGTCGTCCGATGCCTGAACCACTTTTTTGCCGCTGGCCGTCTGCTCTTGAATCTTATACGCAGCCTCCTTGGTGGCCGCAGTATTGCCTGAAAGCATTCTGTACATCATTTCATTTGTAACACGCATGGCAACAAAACCTGTAGCAGGAAACGTGCCACTGACATTTGTCACACTCGACCTGGCGCCAGCAGCGGTTTAAAGTTAGGCCTTCGGCAACTGCCGAACAGCTTTATCCGCTTCCGATGTAGGGCCTCTACTCGCAGAGGCCGTCCGAGAGCCGATCGGAAAAAGACGGCGCGCCGCAAGCGGCGGCCCTACATTGGAAAAATCAGGCAACCTTGAAATTCCCTGAAATTTCCCCGCAATGGAAGTTTTCGCCGATTTGAACCGCAAAATTTGCCGTTTTCCGTCAATTGCTTCACAGTCAAACAACACGCCAACACAGAAAAAACAATATCTCGCAAAAGGCATCCAAACTGCTGACAAATGACTGGACATTGGACACCCCTTATTTTTTATCGAGAAGGCACTAATGAAACTCATAAGAAAATGCTGCAAATGCAAACGTGAACATGTTGATTTCACTTGGCGCGATCCAAACGAATCTTTGTCCAATAATGTATTATATACCCATGGACTTTGTCCGGAATGCTATAGCGCCATCATCTCCGCGCTGGAGGCCGATTCCAGTCCATTTTTACAAACAACTTTCCACAACAACCTGTTTTCCCGGAATGCCGTATCGGCATAACTGCTTTTCCTTCGAAATTCTGCGGTTCAATATTCTGCCGTTCCGCGGTTTTCCCAGCCGAAACGCCGGGAATAAGGGCCCTAAGATCATTTTCGCGCCGGATAAAAAAAACAGATCCCGCAGGATCATGCTTTCAGTCAAACCAACCAACGGTGGATGTGATGTGCCGACCCTTTAGTAATTTGACCGGTTTTTGCATTTTCCATGCAGGATCTGTATCCATTCCATATAGCATGCGCCATGCCACGCCGTTTTCTGTCATCCGGGGCGGGATAGCCCTGGTTTTTATATGGCATTCCGCCTGCTTTACTCTATAAAATACTGGTATTTGTCAATTATGGCAACGCTTGATGACAATTTAAAGACTCTGCGCGCATATCATCCGGACATTGCCGCACGGCTTGACGCTTATTCTGACAAGGACAAGGTCTATATTCTTCAGACAAAAGACGGCGGAATCGGTTATGGTCTCCGGCAAAACGGCCGTGAATCGCCACTGACGGATCCCGTTTCCCCCATAACCCGCATCCGGGCCCAGTTGGAACAAAATTCGACAAGACTTCAGGATTGCACAAAACAGGTATTGATCGTGGGACTTTACCCGGGAGAGGAACTGCTGTACATATTCGACCTCGAAAAAAAGCTGACAAAACTGCACGCGCAGCAGAAAATATTCGTCTGCATCGATTCCCTTCCATGTCTGTATGGTTTCCTGCAGGCTTTCGAAGCCGCAGACGTTTTGAAATCGCCGCGAGTGCGTTTGTTCTGGCACGAAAACACGGGGGAACTGGTCGCCTGGTTGAAAAATCATCCGGAACATCCCTACGCCTTCACTTTGCTTTCATGCGCCGCAAACAACGTCCTTGACCGAGTCATGCCGCCGATAGCCGCCCTTATCCAGGAACGTACCGCAGAAACAAACCGCCTGGCAGAAGAAAACAATCGCTATTACAACGCAATCAACGACAGCCAATTGGCCGGAGCAATTTCCGTTGCTAGTCCCCGCGCGCCACGGCTTATAACGTTCACCTGCAACTGGTCTGGAGTGGTCCAATACAGCGCCCGGGATACCTGCCGGGCTTTTGAAGCCTGCGGCTGGCAAACCCGCCATTTGAACACGGACTCGATGCTGACGGCGTATTACGTGGCAAAGGAAATCAACGAATTCAAGCCGGACGTCTTTCTTTTCATCAACCATTTGCGCACCGAGGCTGCCGCCGCATATCCCGAAAACATGATGTTCCTGACCTGGATCCAGGACTTCAACGCCTCCATAAACACGAAAGAGGCCGCCCTCAATTGGAATGAGTTTACGCAAAAACGAAACCGTGACCTTATCATCGGCTATGCCGGACAACTTGAAAAATACGGTTACCCGGCGGACCGTATTTTCACGACACCGATGATCGTAAATACCGATCTCTTCAAGCCTCGCAAGATTACTGACGAGCAAAAAACCCGTTACGGATGCAACGTGCTCTTCGCCTCACGCGCCGGACAGCCCTCGCGTCAGCGCGTGGAAGAATTTTTGACAGAGTGGAATCAGGGGAAAAATCTGGCCTGCCCGCGCAAGGCGCTTGTTGAACTGCATGACAGCCTGCTGGCGGCATATTCGGAAGGGAAAACATTTACCAACTACGCGGCCCTGGAAAAATTCGTATTGACCGTGCCATCTTTTGCCGGCTGGTATTCCTGCCAGGCGCCTGAAGACAGGGATTATCTCCGGCAACAGATATACTGGTCGCTGAACGACCTTATTTACCGTCAGACCGTGATCGAATGGCTGGCCGATTACGCGGAAACCCATCCAGGTTTTACCCTGCATTTGTACGGCGAAGGCTGGGACCGGCATCCGCGCTTTGCAAAATACTGGAAGGGCGTGCTGGCACACGGAAAGGAACTTTCCGTCGCGTTCCAATGCGCCCGCTGGTGCCTGCACCTGAATTCCATGGAAGGCGGACATCAGCGCCTGCTGGAAATAATCGCCTCGGGAGGATATCCACTGACCCGATCGAGCCTGCCGTTAAATCCGAACATTCCCCTACTCCATTCCGCCCTGCGCGCCTGCGCCGAAGATCGCCTGCGCTGGCGGGAAAAGCTTCCTGAACCGGAAGACCGTTTCGTCAATGAATGGCTGTTTCCTCATGTCGTTCGAATGCTTAAAAATGACAATGCGCAATCCGACGCAAATATTGCGCTGTCCCTGGACTCCATACTGACCCAAAGACTCTGGAATAGTCCGGACTGGACGATCCCCGGTTGGAACTCCCTGACATTTCAAACCCGCGCCGAGTTGGAACAAATGCTTCCAGAAACTCCGGATTGCGACATGAAAGCCGCGTCAAAACGCCTGGCGTCCGTCAACTTCAAAAACCTGGCCCGGTCCGTTGCCGACTTCATCTGTAGCTATCTGGCGAAGGGAAAAATGGCAGCCGGCCAACAAGGTGGTCCGGCCGCTCCGCGGGCGGATATATCCGTCGTGGCGGAGCACGACGGCCACCATATAACGGATCACTTGTTGCCAGAAAATCAATGGCAGGATCTCATCCAATACGCCAGACTTCTCGCAGATCCAGATACATCAACGGATGAACTTTTGGCCGCATTCAACCGGATAAGACATCCTCATCGGCAACTTGTCGTTGACACTGCCAACCGCCTGATTGCCGCAGGCGCAAACGCGCCAGCTCTGGCCTTGCTGGACACGCTTGATCCTGACCGCATGACTCTCCGCCAGTTGATTGTTTATGCCGAAAACCTTGCAGATGGCGGCCGATTTGACGACGCAAGCAAAATGATCGCCCGAACCTATGATAAGGACAAAAAATTGAAGGATGTCCACGCCAGGATCGCCTGGAAACATTTCTGGCCGAAGAAAGAATACGGCAAGGTAATTGAGTGGATGGAAAAGGATTTGAACCACGGATGCACACGGATGGACACGGATGGGAAAAAAAAGACAGAGGTCAGAGATCAGGGGTCAGACCAATCGAAAATCCCCTCCTGCCGCCTTTCCCCCGGCTGGCGTCTCAATCTCGCCCACGCCTATGCCGCCAACGGCGATTTCTCTGCCGCCAGGCAGCAGGTCGAGACGGCCTACGCGGAATCCCCCGTTGTCAAGGACGGATATAGCCGGATTGGCTGGCAATTACATATAAGTGGACAAATACAAAAAGCTATACAATTTTTTGAAAAAGACCTTAGATTTGGTCGGCAAACAGATCCTTGGACCATGCGGCTTGTATCACTGCTGTTTGAAAAACATCGATTTCAAAAGAGTCTGACCATTCTCGATGTCATGTCCCCGTCAAGAAAGGCTGAGGTTATCTTGCGACAGGCGGTCTCACTGGTCAGAACCGGACAAATCAGGGATTCGCGCAAGTGGCTTGCCGACATTGACCCGTATGACCTATCAACGCATGAACTTTGCAGTCAACTAGCTGAGTATCTCATGCGAACCAGCCAATTTGAGAAAGCCCTGGCCTGCTTCGATATTTGCGAAAAAAAACCTGAACAAACAAAAACTCATTATCTGTATAAGGCATTAACGTGGCGCTGCCTCTGGGATCTTGATAAAGCCGTGAAAACGCTCAAAGCGGCCAAGGATATTGACCAAGACACGCCAATGTCAATAATATGGCAGGCGCGGCTGGCATGGTTTACCGGAGACAACGAGACTGCTCTCAACATATTGAATGAACTGCTGTTGGAACCAAAACTAACGAATACCGAAAGAGAGATATGCTTTTCAAGCATGGCGATTATTTATCGAACACTGGGAGACGTTGAGAAAACGCTCAACCTATTCAATCATGCGATAAAGCTTAACGCCATTCCGGCCCATTGGTCCTCGCACTTTGAATACTCAGCAACGCTCTTCTGGACCAACGATTTACAGCAAGCCGAACAAATTTCGCAACTGGCAGCATCCGCCGTCAAAACATGCGATAATCCTTGCTCTGTGTTAAACGACAGAATTCGGATATACAGAAAAAAAACAAATCTTTCTGAGTCAGACATAAGGCGTTGGCTAAAAATTTCTTATCAGTCGGCCAGCCCTTTTCTTTCATATTCCGCCATCATCGCCGTCTGGGCAATGTATGCCAGCACGGAAATAAACATGCCCGACTTGACAAGAGAAAGCCTAAAATGCTTGCTCAAACACCCCCCCGCGCTCGCACCACAGCATGCGCATAAGATTGCTAATTTGGCGGCTCTCAGCTCAAATCTGCGTAACAGTGAAACCAACGGCCTGATTGCCAAGGCTCTGTTCCCATATCATGAGCCAGCTTCGTTTGATCGAATGGCCTCAATATCCTGCGTCAAAGGTGTTCCATGAAGATTGCCCTTGTCTCTTTGTATTTTGATCCAAATGCTATGGCAATCCGGCTGTTGTCATCTGTCCTGAAAAGAGATTTCCCGAATGATATAATCAACATCGTCCTTTTGAACCACAAGGCCAAACCTCCCAGAATGGACTTCGACCTGGAGACGCCGGAAGATTTAAAGGCCATTCAAAAATTCTTCGCAAAAGAGCAATTCGATATTGTCGGCATCAGCCTAATGACAAATTACTTGAATCGCGCCATACAACTTTCGAACGCAATACGGGCTGTAAGTAACGCGAAAATACTTTGGGGGGGTATACATCCGACTCTATGTCCGGAAGAATGCTCCTGGTATGCTGATATCATATTTGTGGGCGAGGCTGAAATCGCCCTTCCAGAGGTTGTCAGGAGAATCAAAATCAACGAACCGTTAGATGATATGCCTGGCATTTGGCATCGCAAAAACGGCAAACCAACCGGGGAAGGGCACTGCCCCTCCTGTCCTGACCTAAACCTTCTCCCTTTGCCGGACTATGATTTCAATTCACAATTCATATACGCACCGGAAAATCATCAAGTTGTGCAGATGCGCCGCGAATATATATCAAAATCTAATTTCGCATTTTACGGAGGCCCAGCATTTCACCGGATAATGACGGCAAGAGGCTGCGTGCAGGCCTGTTCGTATTGCATCAATTCACAATATCAGAAACTCCTGGGGCTGGAGAAGGCAATTCGCCAGCGCTCAATAGACAGCGTTTTCAATGAGTTGGAAAAAGCGCTTAGCGTGGGTGTTTTCAAAAAAATCGTATTCATTGATGACGACCTGTTTTTACGTTCAGAGGAATGGCTTGAGGAGTTTGCGGCGCTTTACAGAAAAAAAATCAGATTGCCTTTCACCTGTAATGTCACCCCAATCAGAACCACCGCGGCGAAAGTTCGAGCGCTGAATGAAGCCGGCGTCACGGCCATCTGCATGGGAGTGCAAACAGGGAGCGACAGGTTGAATCACGACGTTTACAATCGGAAAATAGACAGACGACACGTCATTCAAGCAGCACAGATAATGTATGAGCACGCGTCTCGGGTAACACGCGCATATGATTTTCTAGTTAGAAGCCCTTACGAAACATTGAACGACAAAATAGAAACGATCAAACTTCTGCTCCAACTTCATCCCCCTTACGAGGTTCATGCTTATGCATTGACGTTTTTCCCTGGCCTGCCCATCACGGAGCAGGCAAAAAAATCGGGAATTATGCAATCCCATTGTGTTCAAAGCATCTATGACTATGATGGTTCTAGGGAAGACTGCGAATGGAAGATGGCTCTTGAAACCCTAGGCACCAAGACATCTGCGGAACGCCAACAAATGCTTGAAATTCTAGAACATCGGATCATACGCAGCACCAGCGAATTGCTGGCCCTGACACATGGGACAGATCGCATCATGATACCTTCATCCGAAGAAGAATGTAAAATGAATTTCCCTCGAAATACCACCTTGCTTCCCCATCACACAGGCGTGCCAGCCGCCTGTAATCTCGACATTCAAACCGAACAGGCCATGATCAATGTAATGGAAAAATCATTGAAGATTTTTCCCCTGTTGCGTTCAGCTGATCTTGCCTGCGCCATGGAATATGCTCGTGCTATCCGGCGTGACATTATAGGACGGGCGCCTGGCGACATTGGCGATAAAATCGCGCAGTACGCGGCCGTCCTGCAATGCGCAAGAGAACATCCGGAACTTGCAACCATCAATGCCCTTGAAATAGGGACCCTGTTCGGAGGCAGTTGTCTTCAGATGCTGGGCGCATTACGCACCGAATCCCGCCAGGGGAAAATAACCTGTATTGATCCTTTTGATGGATATTACGGGAAAGCCGAGGATCTTTCCAAAGCACCTGTAACAACCGACACTTTAATCCGAAATCTTCATCTATTCGGTTTCAGCGAGTCTCATGTCGAAATCCGCGCCACTAAAAGCGAGGCCCCCTTGGCAACAAAAGGATTAAAGGAAAAAGACTTCATGGTTGCGCTGATTGACGGCGATCATGCCTATGAAGGCGTTCGCTCCGATTGGACTATCTACAATCGATACGTTGCCGATGGCGGATATCTTCTTTTCGATGATTACGGGGATCCGGCATGGACTGATCTTACCAGGGCAATTGACGATATTTGCCAATCATTGCCGCCTGGATGGAACATGTGCGGATCACTGGGAACAACCCTGATACTGCGCCGCATTGAAAAACATCATCCTACGCCCATTCCCCCTGCTTCTCCCTGGAAGTCGGCTGGTCATCGTTATTTGAAGACACTTTTGGGCCTTGAAATAGCGGAAGCACTCCTTGTCGGCGCCTTGAATACACTTCATAGCGAAGAACTGAATCTTATAAAATGTCGGACCATTATCGGCGAGCGCGACCGCGCCATTGCAGAGTTGAAAAAAATTGTAGCCAACCGTGAACGCACGATCGTCGATCTCAAAAAAACTCTCGCTGACCGCGACCGAAACATCGCCGATCACAAGAGGACTGTCCTTGAACGCGACCGCACCATTACCAGCCTGCAAGGAACCGCCGTATGCCGCAGCCAAATCATTGCCGGGCAAACCCGGATAATTACCCGTCATAACCAAACGATTAGCAGGTTTGTGCAGGCGCAGGCGCAAATCCAATGGCAACTTCTCCGATATCGTGATCAAATTGACAACGTTGTGCTTTTCGGCGCCGGCAAACACACTGCTTGGCTTCTTGAAATCATTAAAGATTTGAAAGGCCCTTCCATTGCGACAATTTTGGATGACCAAGCAACTGCCGATCAGATGTTGTTTGGCATTCCTGTCATTAAGCCGGAGAAATGGAACCTGAAAAAGTGCAAAACAATCGTTCTTTCCACAGACACATTTCAGGAAAACTTAACCAACCGCTGCCGTGAATTATGGGGTGATAAAGTGGAAGCGATTGATTTTTATAAGGGGCTGCCACCAGGCCCATATCCGAAAACAATCTGATCCGCACGGTTCATTAAAAAGTCCGATAGCGCCATTGACAGGAATACAGGAATATGGTTATATTGCAAACATGAAGACGACAATTGATATACCGGAAGATATTTATCGCAGAGTAAAAGCAAAAAGCGCGCTCGAAGGACGTCCGGTTCGCGATGTCGCCATCACGCTTTTCAGCGCCTGGGCGAACCAACCTGACACACCATCAAGTCATATCCAGAAAAAACAGCGCGAAGTCAAGGAACCGGATGCGCCGCCATGGTTTGCCTCCCTGCATAAATACGCGCACAACGCTCGCGGTCAATACAACATGGATTCCATCCGTCGCAGCATCGCCCGCGGCCGAGCCAGAGAGGAACAAGCATTGTGACTATTGGCATGGATACGTCCGTGGTATTGCGACTTTTAACCGGCGAACCAGCTGCCCAGGCGAGGGCTGCGCTAGAATGGCTGCACAAAACAAAGGCTTCAGGAATTATCCCCGTCATTTCCGACTTGGTGGCCTCTGAAGTTTATTTTGCCCTTCAACATCACTTCAACGTATCCAAGGCGGAAGCGCTGCGTCATATTGCCTTGCTGATGACCAGTGGTGACGTCGCAGCCTACGGCGTCGTCGCCACGGTCTTGGCCACGCCCGGATTGGCATCGGCCAAACCAGGATTTGTGGATCGGTTGATTTATGAGCAATACGTGCGCGAAAATGCCGCCGGAATGGTTACCTTTGAAAAAGCGGCGCGCATATTGCCAAAAGTCGAACTTCTTTCGGAGATTGACGTCTGAATGTGGCGACGGTATTCTATTTTCCCTTTATAAATTTAAGCCATCTATTGAACTCCATCTGATCTATTAGAATCGTGGTGCGTATTTTACCACGCCATTCAAGACATTGCCGGCCATTCCCCTGCCGGTTCATTCCGTGGCATCCGGCATGCTTAGAGGTTAATGGCCTGTAAATGTAGCAATTTTCTCCTCTAAGGCACGACCGGAGGTTTTTACCGAACCTGCCATGAGGTACGAGGAAACATGAACTTAATGGATCGGAGGCGGCAGTGACATCTGGAGGACATGAGCGATACGATTGTCTATTTGATTTTATTCGCGCAAGATGGGCCTCTCTGACTAATTCGCAAGGTCTCAAAAAAGTCTATCTTTTCGGCGCCGGTAAACATACCGATCGCCTTTTGGCAACAATCCGCAACGAACCAGGCCCGAAAATAATTGGAATTCTTGACGACCAGGCCGCGGCGGGACAAACCAAGGGAGGCGCACCGGTAATGCGTCCGGAAGCCGCCGTTGTGTCCTCCTGCGATGCAATTGTTCTCTCCACGGATACGTTTCAGGATATTTTCAGCACGCGTTGCCGCACGGTCTTCGGCGTCACCATACCATTGATTGACCTCTATTCGTCCACCCAAAAATCCCGTTCACATTTGCCTACAATCGCGGCAAGCAACGACTGTGGAAAGGAAACCACTGTCGCAATATGTATCCACAAGCGGATAACCCAGTTGCCTGAACTGGTGCGGTGCCTTGCAAATCAGAGGAATGCGCCTCCTTTCGAGACGTTGTTTATTCTGAATGCCAGTCCCGAAGAAACAGTTAAAGCCGTAAATGACGCCACAAGAGGTTACCATGGCAGGTTCCGCCTGATCGAGGAGCCGCGTACCGGACTTTCCTATGCGCGCAATCGCGCCATAGAGGAGTGCCGCACTCCATGGCTGGCTTTCATTGATGATGATGCAGTTCCTCATCCCGGCTGGTTAGCCGCTCTCGTAGGAGAAGCTTGCCGGGTCGGAGCCGTGGTTGCCGGCGGCAAAACAGTTCTTCGCTGGGACTTCGAACGTCCCCGTTGGTTCGAAGCGAAATATGACCATTGGCTGTCATTCAAGGATTTCGGGCCGGTGACCAGGCGTCTGGCCGGAAACGAATTTGTCGTGGGAGCCAACGTCCTTTACCGGACGTCCATTTTCAGCGACGGATTACGGTTTGACACGCGACTCGGACGTATCGGCGACAATCTGATCAGCGATGAAGAAACCATCCTCAACAACACCATCAAAGACAAGGGATATGATATTTTTTACATCGGCACGGCCGTTGTGGATCACATTGTGTCCCCGGAACGCACCAATCCGGAATGGATGACCAAACGCGCCTTTGACCAGGGCCGGTCCTATCGTTTACGCTATCTCGCCGTGCCGTCCGAGACGAATTTGAATGCCGAGAAAAAACGCCGCCTGCCGCTTTTCTGGTCTTCCCTGAAAGATTTCCTGCTGGATTCCGTCGCCAATTCACACCCCGGCTGGGAAGATTACGTCAGGGCGGCAGGTTTCGCGTGGGAACATTTCAGCCGTCTTGACGCCGCGGAAGTCCCATCAGCAGGCGTAAATGACATGCACCTGATGAAGCTGGCGGAGGATTGGGGACGGAAACAGTTCGATTTTTTCTTTTCGCATCAGATTGCCAAATTCCCCGCCGGTTACACCGTCGCCATCGTGGGAGCCGGCATTACCGGAAAATGGATATATGATCTTTGCGCCAAAGCCGGCGTGCAGGTAGCCGCAATGCTTGACGATTATCTGAAAGAGCAATTGACCCCCGCCCCGGTAGTCCCGATCAATTATTTAGCCCGCTTAAAAATGGATGCCGTCATACTGGCCACGCTGCGAAATGAAAAATTGCTCAGAAATCTGCTTGTAAAGGCCGGATACTCTGGAACAGTCATTTCCCAGGCCAAACCAGCCCATAAGGATGTTCTCACCTCCTTCGCTTTTTCGAGAAGCGTCAAACCGCTCGACGGACTCCCTGGCCGCGATTGGCCGCTGAATGTGCAACTGCAGACCGCCAGCGCTTGTAACGCCCGCTGCCTGATCTGCCCCTATTCCTCTTCCTGGCACAAGCAGAACCCCGGCATGATGGACGCCAAACTCCTTGAAAAAATACTCGCAGACCTGGAACAGTACCACCTAGGCAAACTGTGCATTTATCTGCAAAATGAGCCGCTGTGCGACAAACGCTGGCTCGATATCGCACGGGACGCCATCAAACGGCTGAAATTCGACCGCTTTGAAATATCCACAAACGCTTCACTACTCAAACCTAAGTCTGCGGACATCCTTTGTTCGTTGCTCAAGGACATACCCCACGAGGTCTGGATCAGTTTCCAGGGCGCTGACCGCGAAAGTTACGAACGGATCATGGGACTGGAGCTTGATCAAACACTGAATAACATGGAATATTTCCTGAAGCTGGCGGCACGCGAGGAGTTGACCGTCAGAGTGCATGGATTCGGCATTCCACGCCATGCTTCCGGCAAGGCGACAATATTATTCAATCATGAACAGTACAACGCATTTCTGAACCGCTTTGCAGATGAACGCGGTATCCCACGCTTCCCGGTCCGGTTTCTTCAGTATCATGACCGCGCCGGACATCTGACCGATCCGGCTTTCAATTCCTACATACACCGCGATTCCCTGAAGGACTTCTACTGCCCCCGTCTTGATACGTGGCTGCACGTGCTCTATACGGGGGAACCCATCGTCTGTTGCAATGATTATCATAGGGAAGCTGTACTCGGCGACCTGCGAAGCCAGACAATAAGGGAATACTTCCGATCGCAAAAATATCGAACATTCCGCGACATGGCCCTTGGATTGCTTCCCTCGGAAGCCGACTTCATTTGTAAACGGTGCTCCTGCGTAGGCGGGTAGAGAATAAACCGGCAAAACATCATGACCAAAAACATTTTAAGCATGTTCGATCATTCTTTAAAGGAAGCCAAGATCGCCAATTGCCGCACGGCGGCCGTTCTCGGCACCGATCCCCTTGCACAGTCTTTGGCCAACTATCTTTCCGGGAATGGATTACAATTTGTCGGCTTCCTTACTCAGGAACGCCAGGAATGCGTCCGGACGATGTCTGGCAGTGTGGTGTGGCCATTAAACGAATTGGGCCGCATAAGTCCGTCGCCCGATGCCATCGCGGTTGCCAGTATTGACCGCCCGAGATTCATCAAGGACTTGATTTACCATGTGCCGGGCCCCATGTATAAAGGTGTCGTTATTACCGTGCCTTGCGACAAGGACGACGGCTGTTATGCCGGCAAGTACACGCCCGTTCCTGAAATCGCCGCATTGCGCGACATTCATGCCGGGCAAAGGGCCTTTGTTATCGGCAACGGGCCGAGCTTGCGAAAGACGGACCCACGCTGTCTGAAAGGCGAAATCACCTTCGGATGCAACGCGCTATTCCTATTGCCTGATTTTCAGCCCACCTACTATTTTGTGGAGGACGTCCTTGTTGCCGAAGACCGCTCCCAGACCATCAACGCCCTGCCATGGAAAAAATTTTTCCCCGGCGATCTAAAACGATTCCTGACAAGCGGCATATTTTTTAATGCCAACCGCGTGCAATGGATCAATTTGTTTTCCACTGATTTCGCCCTTGGCATTGAGATGAACGCCACGGTCACTTATACCATGCTCCAGGCCGCTTTTTATTTCGGATGCAATCCGGTCTATCTGATAGGCATTGATCATAATTATATCGTCAATAATTCCGAGATCGAACGCAAAAATACGGTATTCACCTCCAAAACCGACGACAGGAATCATTTTCATCCGGATTATTTCGGTAAGGGCTTGCGCTGGCATGATCCGCGCGTTGACAGAATGGAGGCCGCCTACCGGCTGGCCCGCCGCGCTTACGAGGAGGATGGACGAAAAATTCTAAACGCCACCGCGGAAGGACGGCTTGAGGTTTTCGAAAGGGTGTCTTTTGACAAAATCGTAAAACATGTCCGCAAATCATGCCAAGTATTCCAGCATGCTGAATCTGAAAAAAGTGAAACCGCACCGGATTCGCAATCCAAAGCGGCAGGGCCGAACGCCCGCCAACACGGTATAAAAATCCATACTGAACCAATTGTCTCCAGGGAAGCTGAACTTATTGCACGGCTTGTTTGCGCCCGCTTCCAATATTTTCGTATTCTTTATCCCGTCATTGCTTTATACGGTGCTGGTGCTCACACAATGTGGCTGTTGGATTTGCTGGAAAATAGCGGACTTTTCCCGGACAAAATGTCCAAAATCTACGCCATTCTTGACGACAAACCTGACGGACATTCCGGTCTTAAGGGAATAAAAGTGCTCACGATATCGCCTTCGGCATTGAAAGGCATAGACGCCTTGGTGCTCTCGACTGACTGCCATCAGGACGCCATGAAATCGCGACTAAGCGGCATGACGGGGGCGCCGCAAATTCCCATTATTGACATCTACGAGGATTTGCCCGGTCCGTTTTCCAAACAATACTCTCAAAACTCAAAAATCGCAAACAGATAAAGACGCCATGAGATCTCCCGCTGAAATGTCGATTATCCAGATTGAAGTAACCAACGCCTGCCTGCACCGTTGCTCCAACTGCACGCGATTCTGCGGCCACCACCGAAAGCCTTTTTTCATGAATTACGAAACTTTCCAAACCGCCGTTGATTCACTGGTGGATTTTAAAGGGATGATAGGCATAATGGGGGGCGAACCCACCTTGCATCCGCAATTTGCATGCTTTACCAAATACGCCGCCGAAAAAATCAAACCGGACTGCAAGATTACGCCGTTGACAGAACCTATCCATGACTTTGCCGTCTACAGACATCAACATCTTCGCGCGCATTCACACAAAATCGGATTATGGACTTCCCTCGGCGATAAATATTATGAAAATTTCGAACTGATCCAGGATCTGTACGGATATCAATGTGTCAACGACCACTGGAATCCAGGTTTGCACCAGGCATTAATGATCACTCGCAAAGAGCTTGGCATCCCTGACAAGGAATGGATAAAATTCCGTGATAAATGTTGGGTGCAAAATCTTTGGAGCGCAAGTATAACGCCGAAAGGCGCTTTTTTCTGTGAAATCGCGGCCGCCCTGGACATGCTTTTTGACGGTCCCGGAGGATGGCCGATCGAACCAGGCTGGTGGAGGAGAACCCCGGAAGAATTCGGCGAGCAACTCAATTGGTGCGAGTTATGCTCGGCGGCGCTCAAAGCGCCAAGCTGCCAGGCCAATCTGGAAAAGGACATTATTTCTCCGGAGATCCTAAAAAAACTTGAAGCAATCAACAGCCCCAAGATAAAAAACGGCGCTTTCACCATTTTCGACCCCGCGCATTACGATCAGTCGAAATATAGCAATATCGACAATGGACTCAGTTATCTGCCGAATGGCGACATGTCTCAACGCGTCGCAAAAACGAATAAACACCTTTTTCCACACAAAGTGACTTTTCTCCCAAAGTCTTCGGCCATGGCCGGCATTGCACCATTCCCCGATTGGTGCGCCATTGTTCCCGACCCACATAATATTCCCGTAAAACTGGAAGAAGAGATAAAGAGAACAATCCTCAATCCCGGCTGTGCCTATTACTTCATTCGCGGATTCAAGGCAGCCACCCCAGCCTCTCCAAAAGATATTGCGGACATGTCGGAAATTTTTCTGTTTAATCGGCGCGCCTCGGCGTTGATTAATATGGAGAAATTAAAGTTTGGTACAGAGATGATCGCGCGCTGGAACGTCGGCAAATTAGTCCGCCTTAACCATTATCCAAAATTTGCGGCACCAACGCACAATACGCCAAAAGGCTGTTCCGGGGAATGCAAGGCACCGGTCCGAAACAAAGACGAATCCCAGCCGACCGCCATCCAATTTGATGTGGCGGCAACTGCCAAGGAGGCTGCCATAGTGGCAAGATTGATCCGCGCCCGTTTCCAATACCTTCGCCATCTTTACCCACGTATAGCTCTCTATGGCGCTGGAGCGCATACAAATTGGCTGCTCAAGCTTTTGGATAATTATGGACTGTTTCCCGACCGAATCTCCAAGATCGGCGTGATTCTTGATGACGGAGCCGATGGAAAGCTTGAGATTAAGGACATTAAAGTGTTGGCACCTTCGCCAGCGGCGCTGAAAGACATTGATGCCATAGTGCTTTCCACGGATTGCCACCAAACCGCCATGAGGACGCGATTGGATAAAATCCCCGATTTGCCGCGAATTCCGATCATTGATCTCTATGAAGGGTTGAAAGGCCCGTTTCACAAGCCTCTCCAAAAAGATGTTTCAGCAACAAAACACGATGGGGAGTTGGTTGCAGTGAAGCATCCTGACACCGATCGCATCCTCGCCTCGCTTTTTTCCGGCATCAACCTCCATGAAGGAAAACAACAGGCAATTTCCAGGACATTCAAGGACTTGCACACCATCAAACGTGAATTAAAAAATGACCGCATACTTGATGTTGGAGTTGACTCACATCTCATAACCTCAAAATATTTCCTGCTCAAAGGCGCAAAGAAAGTTGTTGCCATCAACTTACACACGAACAACATCACCAAGAACAGACCGTCGAATTGCGATGTCATAGCCGGAGATGTGACAAAATATGACTTCAACGAAACATTCAATTTCATCTTTGGTCGGGCCATACTTGAACACATTTGCGACATGGCGGGCTTCGCCAAGGCCGTTGAACGTCTTCTGGAGCCGGGTGGCATTGCATACTTTGACGGCAGCCCCATGTGGGATAGTCCGCAAGGATCGCACTGCGACCTGAAGGCAAAAAGCGGTACTGCTTATTATTTCTATAGAAATAACCCGCTGAAAGATTATGACCATCTCATGTATACTCAAAAGGAACTCTATGCCGTGTTGGAGAAACGACTAGGCAGCGCGGACGATGCGCGAGAGATCGCTCATTTTGTCTTTCACTCTCCAGCGCTGAACAGAATGACAAGCGATGACATCATCCGTTGTTTTCTACAGACAAGCTTGCGCGTGACCGCCACAAGAGACATGAGGCGCGTTGTGCCGGAGGAGTTGCGCCCATGCCTTTCCGGAAGCAAGCACAGTTTCGACAGACTGGTGCTGTATCTTCAAAAAAAGTAAATCGTGGACAATGCATTATGGAAAACGAATTGATACCGAGCGTCCTTGACTGCCATCGAGCACGCAGCGCGCCCGGAACAGCCAACGGCATCGGATTTGCCGGACGTGAGGCCATGATAATCACGCAGATTCTGCTTGCTCGCATCAGCATGATGAAGGCAAAATATGCTCGAATCGCAGTATACGGCGCAGGCACTCACACGCGATGGCTTTTCAGCATCCTCAGAGCCGCGGGAGTATATCCGGATAACATGCCCACAGTTACCACCGTCATGGACGACCGGGCCGAACATTGTGCTCCCGTGGAAGGTATGGCCGTCGTCCGACCGAGGGACATAAATCAGGAAGCGTTTGACGCCGTGATCCTGTCGTCAGATTGTTTTCAATCTGACATGCGGGCACGACTTGACAAGCTGTTCTCTAACGCCGAATTCGCCGTAGAAGACCTCTACGAAAGCCTGCCTTCCGGTCCGTACCCAAAACTCAGGGCAGACGAATTATTCGGCCAGTGCCGTGCGGCAGGAATCAAGTCACCCGGAAGAGAGAGCGTCATGATAGGATGGGTGGTTGTCGAACGGCTTCGACAGATCAAAAAGCGGCATCCCCGCATAGCTCTTTATGGAAACGGCGTGCACACAACGTGGCTTATGGCGCTCATGGCCAATGCACGCCGCAACGTCTCTGATTTCCCGGTTGTCACTGCGATCATTGATGACTTTCCGGAACGATGCGCTCATTTGACCGGACTCAACACACTATCCGCCGTTGACGCAAGAAAAGACGACTTCGACGCCGTGCTGATTTCCTCCGATTGCCATAGGGATGCCATGCGGCGCAAAATTAAAGACATGATTGGTTCCTCAAAAATTGAAGTAATTGACCTCTATGAAGGCTTGCCGATTGGTCCCTATAACAAACCGAATCCAATCAAGTTCTTCCCGAAAAAATATCCTTCCATCGGCGGCTCGCCTGTTGTTTCTGCCGACTGGAAACCCGACAAATTAGAGCCATTGATTGACGGTTCGTGCCTCCCCGTAGGCATAGGCCTTGACACCATCAATCGCTGCAACGTAAGCTGCCTATTCTGTGGATTTGCCCAGGCTTTGCGCGCCAATCAACAGAAGCTCGCGCCACTTTACGTCATGAGCGTCCCGGAATTTGAGCGCCTGCTCGATGGAATTGTTCTCCAAAGGATTATTCTGGCCGGCATGTATTCGGAACCTCTCCTGAACCCGAATATACTCCGGTTCCTGACCCTGACAGTCAGACACGGCGGTGAATTTTGCATAATCACCAACGGAACCCTGATCAGCGACCACATGGCCAAAGCTTTCGTAGAAGAATACATGACCAAACTAAGCGTTTCCTTGCACGGCACCACGCCGGAAATAGCTGAAGAACTCATGCCAGGCTCATCCTTCAAACAGGTTGTCGAAAACATTCAAGCGGTCAGCCGATATAAACGCCGAATGAACGCATCGAGGCCTTTCATTGACATCCAGTTCGTAGGCACACGAAGCAATATACAACAGCTTCCCGCGATGATTGATCTGGCAGCTGGGATTGGAGTATCCAGCGTCTATGTGAAGGATCTGGGAGTGAATTCATTCGCCGCCAATGTGAAACAGGGCGCCTGGTGGCATGAACAGGATCTGCGCAATCATCCGGAACTGTTGCGCGAAGAGTATGCCGCCGCAAAGGAGAGAAGTATCGCCAAAGGGATCAGGCTCATTTTGGAAGGCGCATATCAGTCCATTGTGCAAAGTTCAGAATCGTCAGAAGTCAAAAATGACGCATCCGCTTCTCGGCAACACGTTCCTGCCGCACCGAACGGCGGTCTGCCTCCGGGCATGACCCGTCTTTGCATATGGCCGTTCGAAAAGCTGAATCTCTTCAAACATTGCATAAGTCCGTGCTGCAGCCAGTCCTATCGCGATCATCCGCTCCCATTTGGTGACCCGTCCCGCATACCTCTGGCCGAAATATGGAACGGCGACGCCTATCGGAATTTACGCATGGCGCTTCTGACCGGCATCGGCCTGCCCGAAGCCTGTAGAAAATGCGACAGCGCTCCAGCAGTGTACCCTGCGCAAATGCGGAAAGAAATTGAATCTTTGGTGTATGGCTTTCAAGCGCCAGAAAAAAAAGCAGACGCAGTCGAATTAACCACTTAAGGACCTTAAAAAAACATATAGGAGCGCATGCAAAAAAATAATCCAAAATTCTCCATTCTGATCGCGAATTACAACTATGGAAAACTCATCGGGGATACGGTCGAGAGCGTTCTCAAACAAACCGTTGCCGATTTTGAAATCGTCATTGTGGACGACGGCTCAACAGATAATTCCCCATCCGTCATCCGAAGACTCAAGCGAACAGATAAGCGCGTCCGCGCTTTCCGCCAGCCCAATTGCGGTCAGGCCGCCGCTTTCAACCGGGCCTTCAAAGAATCCCGCGGGGAAATTTTGTGTTTCCTGGATGCGGACGATCTGTGGGCGCCCACAAAACTGGAATGGATGGAAAAAGTGTTCGCCGCCCGGCCGGATGCCGGCCTTATTCAGCACAACCTCTACATAATGCGCGAGGCGACTCCTACCACTGAGATCTATAGAAAAGACCTGATATCGGGAGATATTCTTTCGCAGATAGCATCTCTCAAGAACTTCAATTATTTTGTCCCAACCTCCGGAATTGCTGCGCGCCGCTCAACTCTCACCAAGGTATTCCCCATTCCGGAACAATTCCGTATTTGTGCGGATGCCTATGTCACCCGCGCCTCTGTAGCGCATGGTCCGCTTTTTTCTCTGGATCTGCCTCTTGGTTTTTACAGAATTCATGGAAATAACTGTTGGACCGGCAATCCAAACCGCGAAAACCCAACCATGGTAAGAGATGAGGTGATGCCCATATTACTGGATTATTTTCGCAAATGCGGCGTCCAAGGCGTAGCTGCCGGTAAAGCGCCTTTGGCCGGAATAAAAGGATTTACCGGGCGAGAGGCCGCGATGATTACTCATATTGTGCTCACGCGGATCATTCAAATGAAGGAAAAGTATTCGCGGATTGCCATATACGGCGCCGGCTCTCACACCCGATGGCTTTTCAATATCCTCCAAACGACAGAGGTGTATCCTGAACATATGCCCAAAGTTACCGCCATAATGGATGACCAGGCCGAGCGTTGCGAATCTGTCGCCGACATAACGGTGAGTTTGCCGAAGGATGTCCCCCCTGAATCCTTTGATGCTGTCATCCTTTCTTCAGACTGCTACCAGCAGAACATGCGCATACGACTGCGTGAGGTGTTTAACGATACTGAACTTGCCATGGCAGACCTCTACGAAGGCCTTCCTCAAGGACCATATCCAAAACTCAGCGAGGACGAATTTATCCAGCTTCAATATAAGGTAAAATCCGAAGCGGAAGAAAGGGAAAGCACCATAATAGAAAAGCTGATTGTGGAACGGCTACGATACATTGGCAAACGATATCCCAGAATCGCCCTGTACGGGGCAGGAATGCACACCATGTGGCTAATGGCACTCACCGCAAAAGATGGAATCAACTCCGGTTTTCCAACGGTTACAGCGATAATGGACTATTTTCCCGAACGATGCGCGCCAATCGCCGGATTGCAGATACTCTCGCCAATACATGCCAAAGAAAGCGACTTTGACGCAATTCTGATCTCGTCAGATCAAAATAGGGATGCAATGTGCTACCAGATTCAACTATTGCTACAGGCCCGGTCTTCGCGGACTCCCATTATAGACCTGTATGAGGGACTGCCGCAGGGGCCCTATGCAAAAGCCAATATCGCACACATTTTTTCTTAAAATCAACGAATCTCTTAGGGTCACATCTTCATTTTTCACATTTAAATTTACAAAACAAGCATAAACACATGATATTGCATTCCGTCATTGCTTAGAAACAATCATCAGCGCTGGCGATTGCGCAAAAAGAGGGAATAGAGAAAGGCGAAGATGTGACCACTCCCAGCTTACAATATATTCCTGAAAACAACATAAATGTCGTCGAAAAATCAAAGACGCGTTCCGGCTGGCTCGTCCAGGTCGAGACCACGTCCCGCTGCAACGGAAAGTGTGTCTTCTGTCCGTACCAAGGATCGTGGTCCAGCAGACATCCCGGAGAAATGAGCGATGCGCTCTATGAGAAAACCATCCGAAATATTGCCGATCTCGGGGGCATGCTAGACCGGTTCTGCCCATATCTTACAAATGAACCTTTTCTCGATTCCAAAATTCTGGACCGCATACGTCTTGGATGGAAACTCCTCAAACCGGAATGCGTTGAAATCGCCACAAATGCTTCCGTGCTTACCCCAGCCCTGGCCGAAAGACTTGCGGAAACGTTGCAAAACATAAAGCATGAGATTTGGATCAGTTTCCATGGTATCAACCGGGAAATGTATGAGTCCATTATGGGACTTCCCTTTGATAAAACCCTTGCAAACGTCATCAACCTGTTGAAACTGGCCGAAAGCAGGAACCTCAAAATAGTCCTGCGGGGCAACGGCTTTTCCCGCTATGCCACAAAAGAGCATCCCTATTATTTCGAGCGCACCGACTATCGCAATTTCTGGGAACGCGTGGCCAGGGACAACAACATCGAATCACAGTTCGATGTCAAGTTCATCCCTTATCATGACCGGGCCGGCAACCTCCGCCACAAACAAGATTACGACTACCATGTCCATCGTAATTCCCTCAAGGGCGCCTACTGCTGGCGTGTTGACAAGGCGCTGCACATCACATGGGACGGATTGGTCGTAATCTGCTGTAACGACGTTAACCGGGAAGTTGTTTACGGAAACATTGCGAACCAACCGCTAAAAGACATTCTTCTTGGTACGGCCTGCACAAAAGCGAAAAAAATGGCATTTGGAGCAATTGATTCCCCCACTCAATTTATCTGCAAGCGTTGCGCATGGCCGGGAGGATGAAAAGGACGTTCGGAATATGACCGTAATATTATCAAAAAAACGAATGACCCCCGTTATCCGACAATGCAAGGGTAAAAGGGTCGTAATATTCGGCGCCGGCCCCGTCGGCGCACAACTAGCCCTTATCTTACATGCACAAGGATGCCGGCTCGCAGGAATATTGGATGATTATGCTTCGCCAGGTTCCAGCATGAACAATTTGACAATCCAACCTGCGTCACGGTTAGAAGCGCTTAAACCTGACGTTGTCGTATTGGCCACGCTTAAAGCCCGCAGGCGAATGACGCAACGCCTCCAGAACCTGGGATTCACCGGACAAATAGTGACCTTGCCCGGCGACGATTCCGATCCATACTTTAACAAAAACCTCCCAGACCGCGAGGATCTCAGGCGCTTTCAGAATCTTCACGCCAAACAACCCGCCGTTATAATCGGCAATGGGCCAAGCCTGCTCAAAACAGACCCGCGCCGTCTTAAGGAAAAGATCACCTTCGCATGCAACAGCATTTTTCTGCTCGAAAATTTTACTCCAAACTACTACTGCGTCGAAGATCTCCTCGTAGCCGAGGACAGGGCATCGGTTATCAACAATCTCCCATGGATAAAGTTCTTCCCGCAGGACTGCAAACAATGGCTCTCCAGCGGACATTTCTTCAATGGACACCGCGTGCCGGAAATCACGAAATTCTCAACTGATTTTGCGGAGGGGATTCAAATCAATGCCACCGTCACATACACCATGCTCCAATTGGCTTTCCACATGGGGTGCGATCCGGTTTACCTTATCGGGGTGGATCATTCCTATACCGTCAGCAAGGCGCAATCCGATAGAGATCGGAACATACTGACCTCCAAAACAGACGATCCGAACCATTTTCATCCGGATTATTTTGGCAGGGGATTGCGTTGGCATGACCCGCGCGTGGACCGAATGGAAATCGCTTATCGGCTGGCAAAAGCGGCTTTTACCAGACACGACCGAAAAATTTTCAACGCCACCGGCGGCGGAAAACTGGAAATCTTTGACCGCATTGACTTTGAAAAAATTAGGGTCACATCTTCACGTTTCACAAATTAAACTTGACAAACGGTCAACGCAAATATAAAAGAGCGATATGACCAGACCTATCAGAATTAACGTCGAAAATGGTATCTACCATGTCATGTCACGTGGCGATAACCGCAAAACAATATTTCACGACAAACGGGACAACGAACACTTCGAGGAATTATTAAGCGAGATGCAAGAACGTTTCAGACTAAAAATCATGGCATACGTATCAATGCCAAATCATTATCACCTGATGATTCAGACCCCTGAGGCTAATTGCAGCGCCGCCATCCAATGGTTGAATATTGCGTACGGGATGTGGCACAACAAGAGGCATGGATTCTGCGGACACGTGTTTCAGGGCCGCTTCAAAAGCGTACTGATCGAAAATGGCGCATGGGTACTTGAAACAAGCGTTTATATTCATCTGAATCCGGTTGCGGTTAAAACTCTTGGCCTCGGCAAATCAAAATCACACGCACAGAGATCAGGGATATTACCGCCCGCGAATCCCGAAGAAGCAGCAAAACGACTTGAAACATTGAGAAAATATCGCTGGAGTTCATATGGCGCTCTGGCCGGTTATCGCCGCATGCCAGAATGGTTAAATTGCGACTGGATAAAAACGCGCGTAAAGGACGGAAGGAATGGATACCGCCCCCTGATTGAGGGACGCATTAAGGATGGACAGGCGGAACGGGTTATGGATTTCGCAAAATGGGGACTGGTGCTGGGAAGCGAACGCTACGCAGAAAAGATTAGAAATACAATAAAACTTGTAAGGGAACACCAGGGACGCAACATCATGAAGCGCCGACTGAGCATGGAAGAAATAATACAACGCATGGAAAAAATCAAAGGAGAAAAGTGGAATGCCTTCCGGGATCGCAAGGGTGATATCGGCCGGGACGTGGTGTTATGGACAGCACGCCGGCACGGAGGTTACAAACTCAGAGAACTGGCGGAATTGTCCGGCGGCATAGATTACACGGCAATTTCCATGGCGCTGAAACGGTTTGAAAGAAGGATGGCAAACGACCATAGATTGAGACAATTGACAGAAAAGATGTCAGTCGCCGCCATTAGTGAAAAGTGAAGATGTGACCCTTATACGGAGGTTGGACAATGATACATGACAGGAGAGTAACGGCGTTGGTGCCGGTCAAGGACCACAGCGAACGCGTGGCCGCAAAAAATTTCCGCGATTTTTGCGGAAAACCGCTTTACCACCACATTTTGCACACCCTCGACCACACTTATGCCGTGGACGAGATCCTCATAGACACCGACAGTCCCAGGGTCATGGGCGAGGCCGGCAAACTGTCGAAAAAAATCAAACTTGTCGAACGTCCGGCGGAATTACGCGGCGACATGGTAAGCACCAATCGCATTTTTGAGTATGATCTCACGCAGACGCAGGCCGACATATACATTCAAACCCACGCCACCAACCCCCTGCTCAGGGCGGAAACAATCGCAAAAGCCTTGAAAAAATTTATTGAAATGGAGGAAAAATACGATTCCCTTTTCTCCGTCAACGTTCATCAGAGCAGATTTTACAGACCGGACGGCAGCCCCATCAACCACAACCCGGACGAATTGATCAGGACCCAGGATCTCCAGCCGCTTTACGAGGAAAATTCATGCCTCTACATTTTTACAAGCAATTCCTTCGGCAGGAAAAAAAGGAGAATCGGCGAAACCCCCTATCTCTACCCCACCCCAAGCATCGAATCGATAGACATTGACAATGAGTTCAACTTCAAACAGGCGGAACTTCTTGCGCTCTACAATCAGGAAAACAAAAACCAGTAATTGCAAGGACATCCATGGCTGACTATAAAATCCTTCTGGCCACCCACCCTTTTGGAGACGCAGGCGGCAAGCCGCTTGAGATTTTGCAAAAAACAGGATGGGAACTCGTGCGCAACCCGTTCCAGCGCCGTTTGAAAGCCGGCGAGGTGGGTGCCCTGATCCGCGAATGCGACGCCGTCATCGCAGGCACGGAACCATACGACGCCGATACCCTGAAGTCTGCAAGCCGTCTGAAATTGATCTCCAGAGTCGGCATCGGCCTCGATAACGTGAACCTGCGATATTGCAAAGAACGCGGCATCAAAGTCGCATATACGCCTGAAGCGCCATCGGATGCCGTTGCCGAACTTACCGTGGCCAACATATTGAACCTGCTCCGCCACGTCAGCACGTCGGACCGCTCCGTCCGGGAAAATGCCTGGAACCGGCTGATGGGCGTTCTTGTACGGGAAGTAAAAATCGGGATTTTCGGCATGGGCAGAATCGGCAGTCGGGTTGCAAAACTGCTCCAGCCGTTTACGCCCGCCATTCTGGCAAACGACTCCGACCCCGCAGTCCATGGAAAGGAATTTCCCGGAGTAACCTGGACTTCCCCCGAACGGTTGCTGAAGGAGGCCGACCTGGTAACGCTTCACATACCGATGAACGATTCCAACCGCATGTTTATAAACCGCGCCAAAATAGCCACCATGAAAACAGGCGCCATGCTGATCAACACCTCGCGCGGCGACATTCTCGAGGAAGAGGCGCTGGGGGACGCGCTCCTCCAGGGACACCTGGCCGGCGCCGCCCTGGATGTTTACGCCAGGGAACCCTATGAAGGCCCCTTGACAAAAATGGATAACGTCATTCTCACGGCCCACATCGGCGCCTCGGCCCGTCTTTCGCGCTATAACATGGAACTGGAAGCCGCTGAAAATTGCGTCGCCATCCTGCAAAACAAAACCATAAAACATGACGCCATAAAAGACACATTCAAGGAATCACCATGAAAAAAACGCTCAAAGAAAAACTTTGCAGGCGCGAACTCACCTTCGGGAGCTGGGTACAGATCGGCCATCCCTCCGTCATGGAAATTCTGGAAACAAGCGATTTTGAATGGCTTGCCGTTGATTGCGAACATACTGAAATCGGCGTGAATAATTTTGCGAGCCTGGCCAGGACAAGAGGATACAATGATACCGGCCTGCTCGTCAGGGTGAAGGCAAACGACACCATCTTTATCAGGCAAGTACTTGATCTGGGAGCGGACGGAGTTATCGTGCCGCTTGTCAACAACGCCGAGGAGGCGCAAAGGGCCGTCCGCGCCGCAAAATACCCTCCGGACGGAATCCGCGGTTACGCCTACTGCCGCGCGAACGACTATGGAAAAAATTTCAATGCGTATGTCGGAAGGGCGAATGAACATGTCGCCGTCATTGTCATGATCGAAACAGTCGAGGCCGTGGACAACATAAAAGAAATACTGTCGGTCGCCGGAATAGACGGCGTTTTCATCGGTCCGTATGATTTGAGCGGCTCGCTCGGCATCCCCGGCGAGACAGGCAATCCGCGGGTCAAGGCAAGTTGCAAGGCCGTTTATGATGCGGCCGCCTTAATGGAAAAGTCCTGCGGCATACACCTTGTTCATCCGACAAGGAAAAACATTCGCGAGGCCGTCAGGCAGGGATGCAATTTTATCGCACTGGGCATGGACTCCGTGTTCCTCGCAGAACAAGCACGAGTGACCATGGAACTCGCCAAAAGCTGCCGTTAAAAAGGCAACAAAAATCAACATGACCACCGTCAGCGTAATCGTGCCGTGCAGAAATCGTCCGGAAGCCGCCTGCCGGCTGATCGCGGCGCTCAACGCGCAATCGCCGGATAAATCAATCGGGCTGGAGATTGCCATTGCGCTTGATGGAACGCCGGCCACAAAAGATCTCGATGCGATTGCCGTCCGCTCTCCGCACCAAGTGCGTCTGATTCCACTTCCACGCGTGGGCATTTCCGCTGCCAAGAATAGGGCCGTCGAACAAACATCGGGGGAAATACTCCTTTTCCTCAACGATGACATCATTCCCGACAAAAATTTCATTGCATCCCATGTCGAGGGGCTGCGTTCGTGCAATTTCAAACACGCGGTGCTGGGGCATACGGACTGGGCCTCCTCCAAAAAATGCGCCGTCGTGGACAAGCTGATCAGTGAAACCGGAATGATATTTTTCTATAACGGAATGCAGGCAGGCAAGACATACGATTTCCGACATGCCTGGAACATGAACCTATCCATGACACGAAAGATATTCGAAGAAAATGCCGGTTTTGCAGAAACGCTCAGCCCCTGCATGTACGAAGACATCGAAATGGCCTGGCGCCTGCAGCGCAATGGCCATAAAATCTTTTACCGGCCGCAGGCGCGAGCCCTACATTATCACAGGTACACCTGGGAAAGCTATTTAAGACGCGAAATCATGCTGGGAATAATGTCGCCCGTCCTTTGGGAAGTGAACAAGGGCTGTTTCCTGGAAATTTTTAAAAGACCGCTGAAAAATTTGGTCTCGCATGCGGAACATGCCCTTGTCATGGATCAAACCGACGGCCGGCGCCAATATAAATTCCTGGAGGAACAACTGGCGGCAACCGCGCCCAAAACTGCAACCAACCTCCTCCTGAACAGCCTTTATATGGCACACCTGCCGACCAAACGTCGCGCCTTCAGATACGGCCTGCTCAAAGCCATGACAAACAAAAATCTGCCATGGCAAAGGCGCCAGGCAATGGCCGAATCTTCCAAACTGCCGGACTGTCTATTTAATGCACAGCACGGATGACGTCAGACTTTTCTCAATCCGGGCAATGATGCGCTCCGCAACGCTGCGCTTGGACATGAGCGGCAAAGGAAGGGACTTCCCGTCCGGGAAATAAAAGGTCACTTTATTCGTGTCGGTTTCAAATCCGGACCCCGGCCGGCCGACGTTGTTGGCGACGATCAGGTCAAGCCGCTTGCTCCGCAATTTGCGCAATGGTTCCGCCTTGAAATCATCTGTTTCCGCCGCAAAGCCGACAAATATTTTCTTTCCCTTTTTTCCTGAGATCTGCCGTAAAATATCGGGGTTCGGTTTGAGCCGGATCACTTTCGACATCGCCGCTTTTTTTATTTTGGCCCGGCAATAGGACGCAGGACGGAAATCAGAAACCGCCGCGGCCATCGCCAGTGCGTCGCAATTTGAAATGTTTTCCCTGACGGCAGAGAGCATCTCGAGCGCCGTCATTACCCTCACAACTCTTACCCCGCGCGGCGGTTCGATTGCCACCGGACCCGAAACAAGGGTGACGGAATGCCCCCTCCTTTTCGCGGCTGCGGCCAGCGCATATCCCATTTTACCGCTGGAAGGATTGCTGATAAAACGCACCGGGTCAATCGGTTCTCTGGTGGGGCCGGCAGTTATAAGAAGTTTCATAATCAATCAAAAGAAACTTCCAACGTTCAACACTCAACATTCACGGAACCTGTTGAACGTTCAGCGTTGGATGTTGGATGTTTCTTCCCTCTCTTTGTGGACAACGCCTTTTCAACCGCATCCAGAATTTTTTCAAGCGCGGCGAGCCTTCCTTCCCCTATCCTGCCGCAGGCCAGATCTCCGCGTCCCGGATTGACGATGAGCGCGCGGCGCTCCTTCAAAACCCGCAGATTTTCCATGGTGGCGGGATGACGCCACATGTTGTCGTTCATGGCCGGAGCGATTACCAGCGGAGCGGTACAGGCCAGGGCAGTGGATGTCAGGGCGTCGTCGGCCAGGCCATGCGCGAGCTTGGCAATGACATTTGCCGTGCAGGGAGCTATGACCAGAACGTCCGCCAAATCCGCCAGCGAAACATGGGCCGGATCCCACTTGCCTCCGGTTTCAAATTCGTCAATTAAAACCGGGTTTTGGGACAACGTCTGAAGGGTCAATTCGCCGACAAAACGTTTCGCGGCCTCTGTCATGACCACCGACACCAGCCAGCCGCGCTTTTTCATGAGCCGCACAAGTTCGGCCGCCTTGTAAGCCGCGATCGAACCCGTGACCCCCAAAACCATATGATGCTGTTTTGACATAAAAGTCAGACCACCAAATTCCGGCAATGCTCCGCGATTACGATGGAACGCAGTTTCTCATAGGCCGCGTCCAGCTTGTCGTTGACAACCTGGTATTTGAATTCAACTCCGGCGCGCATCTCGTCCCGGGCATTTTTCAATCTCAGGCGCATTTCGGCGTTATCCTCCTGCCCCCGGTCCGTCAAGCGCCGCTTCAATTCCTTCATATCTGGCGGCAAAACAAAAACATCCACGAAAGCCGCTTTCAACGCGCCGTTCTCGCCTTTACGCAGCATGTTCCGGACGCGCCGCGCGCCCTGCACGTCAATAATAAGCAAAACGTCGCGCCCGCGTTTCAAATTGTCCGCCACTGCCGCGCGCGGCGTCCCATAGCAGTGGCCATGCACCTCGGCAGCTTCCAGGAAAAAACCTCCGGCCAGTTTTTTCCTGAACCGGGCCGGCGTCAAAAAAATATAATCGCGCCCGCTTGTCTCGCCCGTCCGTTTCGTCCTGGTCGTGCATGAAACCGAGCGCCGCATGTTGCAAAATTCATCCAGAAGCATCTTGCCCAGGGTGGTTTTGCCCGCGCCGGACGGCGCGGAAATTACAAGCAGCAGAGGCCTTGGCATGATCGAATTTTTCATTCAATGTTCTGGATCTGTTCGCGGACGCATTCCAACTCGGACTTGTATTCTACCACAAGCCCCGAAACGGCGCAATCATTGGCCTTGGCGCCAAGGGTGTTGATTTCCCGCGCCATTTCCTGGATCAAAAAATCCATGGTCCTGCCGACCGGACCGCCCTTTTCAAGCAGGCCGGAAAACTGCGCCAAATGGCTTTCCGAACGGGTCAATTCCTCGGCAACGTCAAGGCGCTCCGCCGCCAAAACAATCTCACGAATATTTTTTTTGTCCATGCCGGGCGAACAGACCGCCAGCAGTTCGCGCAACCTGGCCTCATGTTTTTTCCGGACAATCGGCAGACGGCGCCTGATGCTGTCCAGCATGCCGCCGAGCAGCTTCAAGCGCCGTCCGACGTCGGCATGCAAGGCCCGGCCCTCGATCGCGCGCATGGCAATCAGCGCGCGCAAGGCGCCGCGTAAAGCCCTGTCAAAATATTTTTTCAGACGCCGGCCGGCGTCAACCGGAACGATCCTGACCACCCCCGGCAGATTGAACAACGCGGCAACGCCGAGATCGTTCTCCATGCCGTTCCGTTCAGCAGTTGCACGGGCGGAACGCAAATAACGCCGCGCCAGGACGTCATCCACGATCAGATGCTGCAACGCTATTCCGCCTCCGGATTCGACGTGCGTTCGACACGAAACCGCGCCGCGCGCTATTTTCCCGTGAATGGTACTGCGCGCCCCGGTGTCCAGAGACGAAAGGAAATGCGGCAAATCAACGCGCAGTTCAAACTGCCGATGATTGACCGAATGCAGTTCAACCACTATTTTGACACCGGCGAAGGAAGCCTCGCCCCGCCCGTGTCCGGTCATGCTGTGGATCGAATTATGCGTCACTGTGCGTCGTCCGTCTCCGTAACCTTCTGTTTCCTTCTGAACTTAACATAAGCGATAATGAACGGATCCAGGTTTCCCTCGAGAACGTCGGCCACATTGCCGATTTCCACGCCGGTGCGGTGGTCCTTTGCCATGGTATATGGCTGCAGGACATAGGACCGGATCTGGCGGCCCCAGGCGATTTCGCCCTTCTCCCCGTAAAATTTCTCCATCTCCCGGCGTTTCTGGTCCTGAAGCAGTTCGTAAATTCTGGCCCGCAACAGCTTCATCGCCTTGGTGCGGTTGGCATGCTGCGACCTTTCCGACTGGCAGGCAACCACTATGCCGGTGGGTATGTGCGTGATGCGTATGGCCGAATCGGTCTTGTTCACGTGCTGCCCGCCGGCGCCGCCGGAACGGAAGGTGTCCACGCTCAAGTCGGCGTCCTTGATTTCCACCTCGATATCATCGTCCACCTCGGCAATCACGTCCAGAGAGGCGAAGGAAGTATGGCGGCGCTTGTTGGCGTCAAAGGGGCTTATGCGCACCAGGCGGTGCACACCGCGTTCAGCCGAAAGATAACCATAGGCATACGGACCGGAGACCAGCAGCGTGACGCTCTTGACCCCTGCTTCGTCGCCCGGCATCATGTCCATCAGCTCGACCGTGAACCCGCGGTCCTCGCAATAGCGGCGGTACATGCGCATCAACATGGCCGCCCAATCGCACGCCTCGGTACCTCCGGCGCCGGCATGCAGGCTCAGGTAGGCTCCATGCCGATCCATCTTTCCGTCAAACAGGGATTCGAATTCGCGTTTGTCGTATTCCTTTTCCAAAAGGGCGATTTCCTGCGCGATTTCGTCGAAAACCTGCCGGCGCTGGTCTTCATTCTTTTCGGCCTGCGCCAGTTCCATAAGCAGCGTGCAATCCGCCAGACGGGTTTCCAGTTCCTTGAAAGGATTGATTACAAGGCGGTGCTGGTTGGCCTGGTCAATGACCGCCCTGGCGCCGTTCTGATCGTTCCAGAAATCGGGCGCGGCCATTTTCCGCTCAAGCTCCAGCAAAACCTTCTGACGCCCGGAGACGTCAAAGATACCCCCTCATTTCCTCAAGACCTGCCGCAATCCGGGAAATTTTATCCTTCAGTTCCTCGTTCATGGTTTTCCGCACATTATGAATTATGACTTATGACGTCAAGTTTTTTTACACCGCAAACCATATTTGTCTGGCCTTCACACCGGCAACGGCCGCGCCGGCGGTCACTTGCAGCGGGCGGCTTGCCAGCTTTTCCGCTATTTCAATTTTGTCCGGCCCGGAAACGACAAAGATCACCTGCTGAATTTTTGCGAGCAGGGCGGCGGTTACGCTGACGCGCCTCACGCCATCCGGCGCAACGGTCGCCACCGCATAACGTCCCCGACCACGCTCGATGTCCTCCCGGCAGAACAGGGATGCCGTGTGACCGTCCTTTCCCAGGCCAAGCAGCCCAAGCATGATCCTGCCGCCGCCGTTGAACAGTTTTCTCAAGTCCGCATCATATTGCGCCGCCGCCCGTTCAGGTTCCAGTTCCGACCGGACGCGAACAACCTGTCCCTCCTCAAGGTTCAAAGGAGCAAACAATCCTGTTATGTTCCCTAAATTGCTCGCCGGAGAATCCTCCGGGACAAGCCGTTCATCGCTCAAAAAAATCCGTAATTTTCCGGAGACGACGCAGTCCCGACCTGCCAGCAGACGATAAGCCTCAAGCGGCGTATTGCCGCCGGAAAGCATCACGGCATGCTTGAACGGATATTCCTGTTCGAATTGATATTTGAGCAGGGCGGCGACAGCTTCGTTCAAGACGCCGATGTTGTTAAATTGACGAAGGGTGATGGCAGACATTTACTCAATCCATTTCAAACCATATTTCGCCGCCAGTTTATCCAGAGACTCCGGGCCGCGGCTGCAACACAGATAAGGATCCGGTTTGATACCGCGTTTTTCCATTTCATGCAATACCGGCGTGAAAACATCCCAGGCCGCCTCCAATTCCTCGGCGCCGATAAAAAGTCCCTGCTCGCCCTTCAACACATCCAGAAGCAGGCATTCGTAAGCGTCCGGAATGGTCCGGTTAAAAGTTGCAGAGTATTTAAGATCCAGTTTGGTGGAGGTCAGCAGATCCTCCAAACCGGGCACCTTGTTGATCATGGAAAGATAGATTTCCTCGTCCGGCTGCACGCGGATCACCAATTCATTCGGCGCAAAATTTCCGAGATAAGGCAAAAAAGGCCCGGCGGCCACATGCCTGAAAACGATTCTCAGTTCAGTGAGATGCGCATCCATCCCCTTCCCGGCCCGAATCAGAAAGGGCACGTTTTCCCAGCGCTCGTTATTCATGTAACGTGCCAAGCAAAAGCGTGGTCACGGGGGATCTTCCGTGACACGCTTTGCCGTGCTGCATGAGCAGTGGGGCACGGTTGAATGTGGCAAGAATCTCCGGTTCTGAATTCTTCTCCTCC
>Ga0074199_1000280_pt1 | contig 94181 bp, 84 predicted proteins | sample EPASupsiteSAE347_FD_64528 | JGI IMG/M metagenome (GOLD analysis project Ga0074199, IMG submission 64528) | Bioremediated contaminated groundwater from EPA Superfund site, New Mexico - Sample SAE3-47 | ecosystem: Environmental > Aquatic > Deep subsurface > Groundwater > Contaminated ...
TTGTTTTGTCCGGGGCGGAGGGTTCCGCTAAAATCCTCCGCCTCATCCCAATAAAAAAAGGCCCCTTCCCAGAGGCCCATTTATTTCGACAATCCTCGCCTTCCTGTCAATCTATTCTGAATTATACCCCCCGCTTCCCGACCGTTTATTTTGATTTCCTACAGCCATGAAACGCGACCGGAACTCCCAGCCATATGTCGACTATGCGCTCTTCATTTCGAGCCTGGGCCAAATCCCGGGGACTCTAGAATCCGTTAGCCTGCGGCCGCCCCGGAAACAAGACTCTACGGCGTCTTTTCGGATTTGTCTGAGACGTCAGGTATGACCCACTATCGACAGCCTGCTATTTCGTTATGATGGAATGTCTCATTGTCTCTGCCGCAACGGGCGAAGGAGACAGGCCTCCAGCCGAGAGGAAACCGCGCGGACCGCAGAAAACACGGCGCAGCAGATCATTCAGGCCCGACCGCCGCCATCGCAGCATTTCATGTTCGGCATTATTTCATAGGCCTCATTGAGGAAATACGATCTTGAGCGCGAGGTCTTGCGAATCCTTGACTCGGAGATGGACGAGCCCCTGGTGCTTGTGGATAATCATCTTCGCCATGGGGAGATCGGTGGCGCCGGTCCGGTCCGGGCCGGTCTTGAAGGGATAGAAGAAGTGCTCGACGTCGTCTTTGGAAATCTGCACCCCTTTTGCCACAACCTCGAGCTTGATGGCGCTCTCCGTCGAGTAGGTTCGCACCTTGAGACCATACCCGGTTCGGCAGACGTCGAGCAGCGACTCGAAGATTGTCTCGATGGCTCCCTTGAAGAGCACTCGATCCAGGTAGATGGGCGAGAGATTCTCCGCGAGATCCAGTTCATAGGCCACCGACCGCTGGTGCAGCAGGTTTTGCCTCGCTTCGAGGACTTCCTGGAGCAGGTCGTTCAGGGAACACCGTTCCGGGAGGATCTCGAACGGCTTGAGGTAGGAGAGCGTTTTTTCAAGTATCTTCTCAAGCCTCGCCACTTCCGCGACGATGATGCGAACCTTCTCCCGATTCGCGTCTCCCTCCGCCATCCCCTGGAGAAGCCGTCTGGCGAATCCTCCGGCGGCGGCCAGAGGGTTCCTGATTTCGTGTGCGAGGCGTTCTGAAACCTCGCTGAGAGTTCGCAGTTCCTCCGTCTGGACGATCTGCTCCTGCAAACGCCGCCGCTCGCTCACATCGAGAAGGAAGCCGTCGACCGTTTCCACTTGGCCCAATTCATCTAAAACCGGCAAGGCGTGGTCCAGCACGTGAACGGGCTTTCCATCGGCATGGGTCACCCGGTAGACCGCCTTGAATTCCCTGCCGTCCCTGAGGCAGCCGTCCATCAGGGGCCAGATGTTCGCGCGGTCGTCCTCCCACACCTTTTCTTTCCAGAAACCCTCGCCCGCAAGAGCTTCCCGAGCCGGAACGCCCATCACCTCTTCGATGGCGCGGTTGATGAATATCGTCTTGCCGTTTTCGAGCAGCCGGTAGACGACGAGGGGCACGTTTTCCACGAGCGTCCTGTACTTCTTCTCGGATTCATGCAGGGCCTGTGTCCGCACCTGCACCATTTGTTCGAGATTGACGGTGTAGTCCTTCACCTGGTCCTGTGAGGCTTTGAGGGAAGCCGCCATATCGTCGAGCGCCGTGGCAAGAACCCTCAACTCTCCCGAAGGATTGGCATCGAGAGCCCGAGCGGTTTCCCCTGAAGCGATCTTCTCGGCGAACTCAACCATCTTTCCGATGGGTCGGGTGAAATACAGGCTCAGAACGTAAATTGCCGCTACTGAAAACAGCATCCCGAAGAGTCCGATCTCAAGCATCAGGAGGCTGTAGCGATGCATCACGCCAAGGGTCCGGGAGCGATCCACGCAGAATTCGGCCAGTGCAAACCTTCGCCCCTTGTAATCCTCGACGGTTCTCACCAGCACTGCATAGGGAACGCCTGCAATGGTGCGGGTGAGTGAGCGAGGTTTCCCTCCCTTGAAAGCCTCCGCGTACTCTGGATCGACTCTTTCAAATCCTTCGGCGAAAGTAGTGAAAGCACTTCTGAAAACCGTCCCGCTTTCGTCGGGAAAAAGGAAAGACGCCTCGATGCCAAACTGCTTCTTGATCCCGTCGACCAGCGCATTTCCGAGATCGAACCCGATCTCCACGGTCCCGACGATTTCGGCGCCGGAATAGATCGGTACAACGCCTCGCACCCCGTACCCGGTCCGTCCCAACTCGACGCCCGAGACCTCCTTTTTCTGCGAAACCGCATCTAGCAGGGTCTGACGATAATCCAGAGCATCGCCGAATTCATAGAGCCTTTGAAGCCGAAGGAAGTTCCTGGCGGGCAGGAGGTGAAAGTTGAACTGGCTGATCCTATAGCGGTCCTTCATGAAGAGATAGGAAGGATAGCAGAGATTGATCAACCGCAGACGATCCCGGCTCGCAAAAGCGGCAACCACCTCGGGGCTCTTCGCATAACTCGAAGCAAGACTCACGGCCCACCGCCCCTGAAGTTCCATGTCGTATTCGAGGGCCCGATCGTATCCGCGGAGCCGAAGGCGTTCGCCGTCCTGGATGAGTTCATCCTGACTGAGAATGGCCAGAAACACGAGAGAAAAAGTGCCAATGAATGCGAGAACAAAAAAAGGAATACTCAAGCGATAACGCAACGGCAGATCATGAAACCTGACCCATAACGGACTTCCCGTTCTCACATCTCCCATAATGCCCCGCTTTGCCCGTGGCGGGCGATGGCGGCGCCATGCCGCTCTCATTCCACATCCGGACGATGTTGGAGAACCGGCGACTCTTTCAACCGGGACTTCATCGCCGTGATACTCCAATAGAAATAAGGAAGCCTCATTGCCTGTCTGCTGAAAACGCCAACTGAAAGCCACCCTCCGGGAATCAAAATAAGACCGGGATCTCCCCATGGGAATGGATCCGAGATTTCCATAATGATTATATCTCGATTGTTTCAATCTTGCACTTTGCGCGACAGAGGCGCTTTTCGGGAAAAATTACCCGCGCCGTTCCATGCCAACCGTACCCGCCGAATCGCTGCGCATCATTACCGCCCACCGAACGGCCCGGGAATCATGCCGCCAAATAGCGTGGTACTGCCCGCTCCCCCATGGACACCTTCGCCCACAAGTCTTAAATAGAGACAACAGAGCCATGAGTCGATCAGCGGCCTTCCGGTTTCGCCGAAAGGCGGGTTTTCAGACAAAAAGCAGATGCACACAAGCGCCAAATCGGAACAGGAATCCATAGTCACCTGAAAGAACAGCCTCTGTTACCCACAGCCCCCCGTCGTGTGAGGGGGGAGTTCGCATTCATGCAAGGCAAGGCGAGGGAGTTTTCCTCATGAAGCTGCAACCACCTGCCGGCCACGATCTTCGAGGCAAGGCCGATATAACGTTGAAGTCGGTGGAAGGTCCCTCCATCGAGGCGGGCATGATCGAGCGAAGGCTGGTGGAGACTGCGCTGATGGATCGTGAGGAGAGGTTTCGCCTCAGCCTTGATGGCTCCAATGTGGGAGCATGGGACTGGGATATCCCAAAAGGAGAAGTGGTCTATTTCAGGCACTGGGCTGAAATGCTCGGCTATGCCGCGGAAGAAATCGATAATTCAGTCGACTCGTGGGAGAGAATGCTCCATCCGGATGATAAAGAACGCGTGAAGGGCGCGATTGAGGATCATCTCGAAGGGAAGACGTCACTTTGTGAAGCAGAGCAAAGGGTTTTGGCAAAATCGAAAGAGTGGCGATGGTTCCTTTTCAGAGGCAGGGTCATCAAGAGGGACAAGGAAGGAAAGCCCCTAAGGGCTGTTGGAGTACACGTTGACGTCACGGAACGGAGGAAGGCGGAGGAGCGTCTCAAAGAAAGCCAGGAGAAATTGAGGATTGCTGAGGGGCAATACCGCAGCATCTTCGAAAATGCTCCGGAAGGCATTTGTCAGATATCTCCCGAGGGTCGTCCCCTGGTTGCAAACCCCGCGCTCGCTCGCATTCTGGGCTACAACTCGCCCGAGGAGGTCATCGCCACAATCACGGACTCTGCGCATCAGGTGTGGGTGAATACGGACCTGCGCGCCGACTATCTCCGTCAGGTTCAAGAAGAGGATGCAGTCCGCGGTTTCCAGTGCCAGTTCTTCCGCAAAGACAAGACCAAAACTTGGGTGTCTCTGAGCGGCCGAGCCGTTCGAGAACCGGATGGGAGAATACGCTATCTCTCCGTTTTTATTGAAGACATAACCGAACGGAAGCAGTTGGAGGCGGAACTGCGCCAGAGGCTCCGGGAGATAGAAGATCTCAAGGATCGTCTTGAAGCAGAAAGCGCTTACTTGCAGGAAGAGATCAAACTGGAGCACAACTATGAGAGAATCATCGGCAGAAGCGATGCGCTGAAATACGTGCTTTACCGCGTTCAACAGGTTTCCGGAACCGACATGACGGTTTTGATTCTTGGAGAAACCGGAACCGGTAAGGAACTGATTGCCAGAACCATTCATGAAAACAGCTCACGCAGGGCGCACCCCATGGTGAAAGTAAACTGCGCCGTTCTTCCGGCCGGCCTCATAGAGAGCGAGCTCTTCGGCCACGAAAAAGGAGCCTTTACAGGTGCGGCAGCAAGGAAACCGGGAAGATTTGAGCTGGCCAACAATACCACCTTATTTTTGGATGAAATCGGAGAACTTCCCTTCGATTTGCAGGCCAAGCTACTCCGGGTCATCGAGGAGGGGGAGTTCGAGCGGCTCGGAGGTGCGCAGACTATAAAGGTCAACGCGCGCATCATCGCCGCCACCAACCGCAACCTGGAAAAGGAGATGAAAGAAGGCCGTTTCAGAGCCGATCTCTGGTACAGGCTCAATGTCTACCCCATCACAGTTCCGCCGCTCAGGGAGAGGCCCGAGGACATTCCACTGATGGCAATCCACTTCGCCGAGAAGTACAGCAAGCAGCTCGGGAAGAACATCCTGAAGATCCCCGTAAGATTGGTGGAAACCTTGAGGAGTCATAAATGGCCCGGTAATATCCGCGAGTTGCAACACGTCATTGAACGGGCGGTAATCAATTCTTTGGAGACCACGCTACAGTTGGCTGACGACTTTGGCGGAACCGTACCGTCTCATGCACAATCGATGACAAGACACAAGACGCTCGGTGAGATGGAGAAAGAATACATCGTTGAGACTCTCGCAAAAACTGGTTGGAAGATCGAGGGAAGGTCCGGAGCCGCCGAGATATTGAACGTAAATCCCGGCACCCTGCGATCGAGGATGAAAAAGCTCGGGATCCGGAAAACCCAGGCTCACTGCGGGTATTTCCATTAGAGTTTGTGCCTGTTTCAAAACAATGTCCCCCGATACCAGTTAAAGGAGTCATGCTTATTTGGAATGGTCGGGTATTCTCCCGAACGCAGGAGCAAACCATGATCATCGTTGCCGCTTTTGTCTTGTTGGTGTTCCTGTATAGCCTGGTTTCCAACGGGCTGAAGCGTACCGTCCTGACGACGCGGATGGCGTTCACCGCCACGGGGATCCTGCTCTTCCTCGTCCTGCCCGTGCTCGGGGAACTCGAGCCGGACATCAAAGCCTTTCTCTTGATCGCCGAAGTTGGCCTGGTGTTGACGCTGATTTTCGATGCCACCCGAATCAATCTTCAAGTTCGAAAGGGCAACGAGGAATTCCGCCTCAGCCTGCTGATCATCGCCATGTTGCCGGCCTTCTTGCCTGGCGTGATCACGTCACCCATCATCTTCCCGCAGTTGTCATTGTGCTGAGGGACTATTCTTGCTACGATTCAGGCCCGATTGACGCCGTCCTGCGAGAAATGGTCGTGAGCAGCCCGCGCGTGCCAGCGCGCGTTCGCCAGGATCAGAGCGTGGAAGCCGGTCTCAAGGCCGGGCTGTCGGTTCCGCTCCTAATCGAGACAATCTGGAATGATGACCACCACGGGAGCACTGAAGAATGACCGTTATACAGAGTCTGACCAGCCGTTATAGCCGTCGCCGTTTCGCGTGCCTGTTTCTTTCGCTCGTGGTCACGTTGGTAGCGGCTCCGGTGCTTGCGGCACTCGGATTCAACACCGGGTACATGGAGATTTTCCTGGCTCTCAACGTCCTCGCGGCCGTGCTCATAACGACGTTTAGCTTCTGGTCGTATCTTGGCCTGGGACTCCTTGTTCTCCTTATTGTTGCGAGGGGTGCTTATGCCCTGTTGGGTTACGGGACGCTCATGATGACGGGCCAGGGAGTCGCTACGCTGACCTGCCTGATATCCATCCTCATCATATTTCGTTTTATACTCAGCGAAGGCACCGTCACCTCGGAGCGCATTTACGCTGCTCTCGATGCCTACCTCATGATCGGCCTCATGTGCGGGCTGCTCTTTTTCATTTTCGAAGAGAAGTGGCATGGATCGTTGTCAATTCAAGGCTCGTCTTCTCCTGGAAGCAAACAGAACCTGTTGGCGCACACCATCTACTTCAGCTTCGTCACGCTGGGGACGTTGGGCTACGGCGACATCACCCCGATCAGCGGCCCTGTTCGTGCGTTGGCCGTGGCCGAAGCCATCTGCGGCCAGATGTATCTTGTCGTGGTGGTGGCCCGTCTGGTGAGTCTGTATCAAGAACACACCGCCCGGAATGATCGTGATTCTCGGAACGATACTGTCGATATCCTCGGAGATCCACGATCACGAAGGTCATGAATGGACGAATCACCATGGTTCCGAATCACAAATCACCCGCCAAGTGACCGGCAAGAATACGATTGCGCCGCACAAACGTATCGGGGGATGAAAACCATGGCAAAGAGTGTGCCCACCGAGTCCTTCTGAGCCTCTCTCACCGAACTTCACCGACTCTGCTGCGGATCGTGCTCGGACGGCTATCGAAGCAAGGGTCAAAGAATCGACCGGGAAGAAAGGAGAGCTTTTGTGAATACTACGATCACCTCCTCCAGGGACGTTACGCGCACGACCCTGGCCGTGCTCTTCATCGGCATGCTCATCGGCGCCACCCTCTGGATCGTGCGTCCCTTCTTGACCGCCTTCGTTTGGGCGACCATGATTGTCGTTGCGACCTGGCCTCTCCTTCTGATCCTCCAAACCAGGCTTTGGGGCAAGCGCGGGCTCGCTGTTGTGGTGATGACGGCAGGGCTTCTGTTGGTCCTCGTCGTGCCATTTTGGCTCGCCATTGCTACGATCGTCGACAAAGCGGACGAAATCGTCTCCTGGGTCAAGTCCCTGGCCCACTTTTCCTTTCCGCCCCCGCCCGAGTGGCTCGGAGCCATCCCCCTGCTGGGTCCAAAACTTGTCGAGCGCTGGCAGCAGATCGGCGCGGTCCAACTCGGCGAAGCGTCTGCCCGCCTGGCTCCCTACGCGGGAAGACTGATTCGCTGGTTCGTGGCCCAGGCCGGCAGCATCGGGATGATGATTCTCAATCTCCTGCTGACCGTGATCATTGCAGCGATCCTTTACACCAAAGGCGAGATCGCTGCCGCAGGAGTCCGGTGTTTCGCCCACCGCCTGGCAGGAGAGCAGGGGGAGGAGGCCGCTGTGCTCTCTGGAAAAGCCATCAGGGGCGTGGCGCTTGGGGTTGGGCTCACGGCGATTTTTCAATCGGCGCTCGGCGGCATTGGCCTGGCCGTGACCGGAGTGCCCGCTGCCGCCTTGCTATCGGCCGTCATGTTCATGCTCTGCGTGGCGCAAATCGGGCCGGGCCTGGTCCTGATCCCCTCCATAATCTGGCTTTACTGGAACGAAGGGACCCTTTGGGGGACGGTTTTGGTCATCTGGTCGATCCCCGTCGTCACCCTCGATAATTTCCTTCGACCGGTACTCATTAAGAAAGGCGCTGACCTGCCGCTGCTGCTGATCTTTGCCGGGGTAATCGGCGGCCTGATCGCTTTGGGGGTAATCGGGATTTTCATCGGGCCGGTGGTGCTGGCGGTCAGCCATACCCTGCTGAAAGCATGGGTGTCCGGTGAAGATCAAGAAGTGGAGCAAACTGCTGCCGATCGAACCGGCGAAGCAGCATAGCACAAGTCAGGTATGCCATGCGGTGATCGAGGAGGGGAAGGAATTCAGCAGCTATGCGATGAGGTGGCATCCGAGACATTTCACGGTTTTTTGAAATATCAAGGACCCAAAGCCTGACACAGGCACCCCCGGCTTCGTTTCCATACCCTGATTTCCCACACGGAGCCAATGGTTGCGTGAAATACCCGGTATCATGCGCTCCCGGGCATGATGATTGAATAGGAAATATGACCGTGATTCCGCCGGTATTGTTGCCGCAGGTTTCGCCATCGTGCCGGGATGTTGAACGGCAGTTCAGATGGGGTCGGACAGGCGGCGCCTCGTTCCAGAGGCCTGATCGCTTCAGGCGTTGCATGCACGCTTTCGGTCGTTGCGTCGCCCCCCGGTGGGCAAACATTATCAGGGCGAGTTCCCCAGAGGGTGTTCCGGAAGCCTTCCTTTCCACCCTCGAAGTGCGGGGGATTTCAACGGACGGCATTCAGCAGGACAACCCAGGCCTTGTGGGGTGGGGAGCATCGAATGATCGTTCTCAGAGTAGTCTTGAACGCGTCTCCCGAAAAGCGAAAGGAACTGACGCAAGCACTCTCACACATGATTTCGGACATTCGTCGTGAAACCACCTGCTCCCAGGCAAGCGCACACCTCGATCTCGAAGACGAGAACCGGCTATTGGTTCTCTCGCACTGGGAGAGCAGGGAGAGACTGGACGCCTATCTTCGATCCGAGAAATTCAGCGCCCTCTTGGGAACCAAAATCCTGCTGCGTTCCGCCTTGCTGGCCTTTATAGACACAGTGGCCATTCGCGAAGGCATGGAGGCCATAATGGCGGTGCGCTCGGACTGTTGAATGGGCGCATGGGGCAAGGGAGGTACCGGGGGGTTCTCAAGTACCCGAAGAGTTTTTTTGCGAACGTTCAGTTACCTGGTAGAGATTCATTCATATTCGGGTTGTGTTGCACCCGGCCTGTAATCCGTACAACACTAGTACAGGACGGCAGAAGTCCCTGACCAGTTCCGGTGGGCACAAGAAGGCGTGCCCACCCTACAGTGCCAGCCGTTTGGTAGGGTGGGCACGGTTTTATCGTGCCCACCAAAACGAGTGCCGAATTTCCGCCCGCGCGTACTAGAATGTTGAGCGCCTTTTCTATGGACAATCGGTGTCCTGGCGCTCGCTCACAAAACCCAGTATCGTGAGGAGAATAGTGATGAGTAGATTGCGACCGCATGTGCTGTTGTGCGCCATTGTGTTCCTGAGTTTCAGTCTCGCCGGTTGCGAATCGATGAAGGCCAAGCCTTCCGAAGGCGCCGGTTTTGTCCCCGTGGAACAAATGGCCAAGCGGCAGGACCTGCCTTTTCAAAAGGCATGGGTGAAGTCAGGGGTGGAATGGAAGAAGTACCAGGCTCTTTACGTTAAAGACGTGAACACGAGGTATCTCCTGGAAGCAAACTGGTGGCAGCAGAGCGTCCGAAAGAATGACATGGAAAATGACGTGCGGCAGGTCGCTTCGTATATGCAGAACAAGTTTAGAGAGGCCTTCCGGCAAGATCCTCAAAACCGCTTCCAAATAGTGGCAGTCCCCCAGCCGGGATCTCTGACCCTCGAGATGGCTCTCACGGAGTTGGTGCCGAGCCATCCCGTAATGGAGGCCCTGTCCATTGCCGCTCCTTATGGCTCCGGGATAGCGGTCCAGGCGGCAACGAAGGAATCGGGCGCAAAGTGCACGGTGGCTTTTGAAGCCAAGATCGTCGACAATACTGACGGTCAGGTGCTGGCCATGGTCGCAGACCGGGAACAGGGGAAAGTTGCCCCTATCAACCTGAAAGCACTCACCTGGTATGGCGAAGCCAACACCATCATCGATGAGTGGGCCGCGCAGTTCGTGCAAATCGCCAACAAGCGTCCCGGTGAGATTGTCAAGGACTCGAGCCCATTTACCCTCATGCCCTGGTGAGCAGCCAATGAATGGATTTGCCACCAGGATGCATACGGGAGATGTTCCCTCCTCCATTCATCTGAGGTCGTTCTTTCGGCTTTTCGGAATAGTGATGCTCATCTCTTTGGCCGGATGCGCACACTACAGCATCAACCAGAAAATGACGCAGTGTGATCCTCTGGGTGGCTACAGAGGGAGGAATCTCATAGATCCTGAGACGGATGACTCGATACTCCTCATGCTCACCTTCTCCGGCGGGGGGACGCGCGCCGCCGCCTTTTCGTACGGCGTGCTCGAAACCTTTAGGGACACGACAGTCTCCATCAACGGCCACGACAAGCGGTTGTTGGACGAGGTGGATTGGATTTCCGGCGTTTCCGGCGGGAGCTTCACGGCAGCCTACTACGGTCTGTTTCGGGAGCGCATCTTTGAGGATTTCGAGAGCAGGTTCCTGAAGAAGGACATCCAGGGCGATCTTGCACGCGCCATTCTCTTCAATCCCTACAACTGGGGAAAGCTCTTCTCTGCTTATTACGATCGCAGCGACCTCGCCGCGGAATACTACGACAAGAATGTATTCGATGGACGGACTTTTGGCGATCTGCTTGCGCGGAAAAGACCCATGATCGTCATCAATGCAACCGACATGGTTCACGGGACCCGATTCGCCTTCATTCAAGACGCCTTCGACGTGATTTGCTCCGATCTTTCCAGCTTCCCCGTCGCCCGGGCATGCGCCGCTTCCTCGGCGGTGCCGATAGTCTTGACCCCGATCACTTTGCGCAACTACGCAGGGAACTGCGGATACGAAATGCCCCCGCCATTGATGCAAGCCATGCACCCCCCAAGGGACATTTCGTCTCGCCGTTTCGACCTTGCCAACAGCCTGTTGCCTCTTCTGGATTCAAAGCAGAAGCCTTTCATCCACCTGGTGGACGGAGGTGTCGCCGACAACCTGGGCCTTAGAGCCGTTCTGGAACGCGTCACGCTCATGGGCGATTCCTGGACCACATTGAAATACGCCACGATGGAAAACGTCCACAAGATTGTCATTGTGGTGGTCAATGCCGAGACAGAAATCGACGACAAATGGGATCGGTTCGAGAAGGTCCCTCCCTTCAGCGCCATGCTCGATTCTTACTCCTCTATAGCTATTGCCCGCTATAACACTGAGACGGTAGCGCTTCTGAGAGAGACCTTCCCACGCTGGGTCGAAGAGATTCGCAGGGGTCGCTGCGGCGATGGGAAAATTTCCACAGAACCGGGTTCGTGTGGCGACATAGAATTCTACCTTGTGGAGGTGAACTTTGAGGCTCTAGACGATGAAGCCGAACGCAGTTTCTTCAAACGGCTCCCCACTTCGTTCGTGCTGAAGCCCGAAGAAGTGGACCGGCTCAGGGACGCCGCTCGTCGCATCCTCGCAGAATCCAAGGAATTCCAGCGGCTGATTCAAGACATCCAGCAGGGGCGAGAGACCCGTTAGGGGGTGAAGGGGTGAAAGTGCGCGGCCGCAGGGACGATTTCCAGGCATGAACAAATGCGCTCCAGGCGCGGTCTCTCATGGAATCCATCGTCGAGTCCTCCGCGGAGGCGGCGGCCTCAGGGTTTTCCCAACGGAGTCAAGGGGATGCGATCGAACAGGAACCCGGACATGCCGACAGCCAGGATCGTGTTCAGCAGCCTGGGCTCACCCCGTATGTTCATCAGGATCTCCTGCGCCACGAGGCTCCCGAGGCAGAAGACAATGGGCGCTATGACCGGGACGGTCTTGGGCGTGTGTTTGACGCTCCCGTACAACTCCCGGAGCGAGACGGTCCGTCCCGGGACAATGGTGGTCACCTGACCGTAATCGCGCAGGATCGCACCGGAGACCAGAAACATGTCCCCGGTCAACGACTCTTCGAGAGCAAACCGGCTGGGGAAGTTGTCCAGGCAGTCGGCCGCCCCTTCGCAGCCGCTCAGGGTGCCGGAGATGTCGTCTTTGCCGATGTTCACCTCCAAGGGGATCACCTCGGTCTGCCCGGTCATGGCTTGCAGCCTTTCGGCCGCGGTGAAAACCTTTGCCTTTCCGATGTCGTTCACTGTGTAGAGGGCCTGCCTGTTCAGGTCGGGCGGATCGGTGTAGCCCCTGTCAGCAAGGTAAAGCCTTCCGATCCCGGCACGCAGAAGGATCTCCGCCACAACGCACCCCACGGCGCCCACCCCGCCGATGAAGATGGACTTCTTCGCGAGAAAATCCTGTTGCTCCTCGCCCCAGAAGGCAATGCTTCGGGAAAAGATATCTGCCCTGTTCACGCTCTCCCCCTGTGCACGAACGATCCCCTCATGCTGCGGAGACGGGTGGCATGACCGTCAAATTGTCATTTTCGGCAAGCACGGTTTTCCCATTCAGAGGTCTCCCATTGACAAGCATCATGATGTCTCCGTCGGGGTCCATGCCGAACCCGTTCAGGACGTCGCCCACCGTGGTTCCTTCCGGCAGAGTCAGCACCTTCTCCGTGGTGGCGCCCATCGTGAGCACTGAAAAAAAAGACTTGAAACGGACTTTCATATCGAGCTTCCTCCCAATTCCTTCCCGGCATTCAGCCGATGAAAATATCGCTACATGGTCTCATAGCATGGCGATGTCTTCCGGCATATTGGGACGATTCCCATTTTTCTGTAGGTCTTTGCCTTATGCCATGTAGGACAGCGTTGCGTTCATGGTGTGGACGAGGACGATTGATCGGGAATCTATGAAAAGACGACTCCAATCCTCACAAGGCGGCATGAGGAGACAGATCGCATTGACGCAGGAGGGTTTCCTTGCTCCGCCATGTATTAATTTGAGAGGAATTATGCTACAAAAGAGCATGCTGAACAGGTTGAAGCGTGCAGTTCTTTACGCGGGTGAAGGGAGTTGCGATGCCAAGGGTATTGATTGCTGATGACCATCCGATCCTCCGGACGGGCCTGAAACAAATCCTCACTGCCGAGTCGGACATCGAAGTGGTTGGCGAGGTGGCGAATGGAATCGAGCTGCTCGATTTTCTGCGGAAGCATCCCTGCGATCTCGTGCTCCTGGATATCTCCATGCCAAAACGAGGCGGACTCGATGTTATCGATGAAATAAAGCAGCTCCGGCGGAACATCGGCATCCTCATCCTGAGCATTTACCCCGAAGAGCAGTACGCCATCAGGGCGCTGAGGGCGGGGGCATCCGGATATCTCACCAAGGCAAGCGCTCCGAATGATCTCATCAACGCCATACACAAGGTCTTGAGCGGCGGGAAGTACATAAGCCCCTCTTTGGCCGAGATCCTGGCTTCCGAGATAGATCCTTACGCTTCCCAGCAGCCGCATAAACGCTTGTCGGACCGGGAATACCAGGTGATGTGCATGCTCGCAGCAGGCAAGACGGTGACGGAAGTGGCCAATGAGTTGAACTTGAGCGTCAAGACCATCAGCACGCACCGCGCCCGGATACTGGAAAAGATGAATATGAAGAATAACGCTCAACTCACGTTCTACGCCGTGGAGAATCACATCATTGAATAACCGGTCCCGGCGCCGACTCAGCCCCCCGCTCCAGTTGCGCCTGTTCGCGCGTGAGGAGCAGACGACACTGGAAGGGTTTGATGACCTCGTTGACCATGGGCTCGGGCCGTTCGCCGTCACCCAACAGGTCTTTGATGCTGCTCCAGTACTGGGAATTCTGGTAGCGGCAGTGCTGACCCTCGTTGAAGAAATCGCAGTACTGCTTGCTGACGTATTTCTGAAATTTCCCGCAAAAGCTGACTTTCATTCGACCCTCACACAACGATCAACCCTGAGAATACATCGCAGCGCCACAAAGTCTTTTCATAATGAAAGCGGGGCATTATCCCGAAAGACAATGCCCCTTGAGGCGACTGCACGTCCAAGGAGAGCAGTCTTTAGTACCCTTCTTTGCCTGATACCCAGTCCTTGATGGTTCCGCGGCCGTTCCAGATTTCTTCGCCGGTCTCGGCCTTGATCATCTTCACCGCCCACTGCGGGCAATGCCCCACGCACCAGCCGCAGCCGTAGCATATTTCGCCGTCAAAGGTGGGTTTCGTCCCGGCTTCCTTGTCCATCTTGATGGCGCCGTAGGGGCACAGGCCCTCGCAGATGCCGCACCTGTTGCACTTCTCGTCGTCGAATTCGGGAACAATCGGGGTCGTCTCCTGCATGTAGGGTCCTTCGCGCTTCCAATCCCTCAAGTACATGAACCTGTCGGTGATGACCGGGATGTCCTTGATGGTCTTGTAACCCTTTTTGTCCATCCACTCGTTCAGCTCTTTGTGAATCTTCGGGATGACGGCGATGCCGCGGGTGTAAATCGCGGTGCACAGGCCCACAAGGTCGCAGCCGCCCATCAGGTGACGGGCGACGTCATCGTACGCGAACACGCCGCCGCCGCCCAGGAACGGAATCTCGGGGATTGTCGCCGTGGTTTCGAGAATTTTGGCAAGGGAGAAGATCTGCCATGGGCGGCCCATGAGCCCGCCCATGGAACCGGGTACGCCGTAGAACTGCGCCGTTTCGTGGTCGATCCATGCGCCGTAGAACGCGTTATTCCCGGAAATGGCATGCCCGCCGGCCTTCTGAATGGCAAGCGCCAGAGCTGCAGCGTTCACGCACTGCGGCGTGGTCTTGAAGATGATCGGCACCTTGGCGATGTCCACGCAAGCCCTGGTTACCTTGTAGGCAACATCGGGGTCCAACGCCAGGGGAGCGCCGACGTCTTTATGAGCGTCAACCGCGCCGAAGGTGGCATGGGGGCCGCCGGTATCAAGTTCGATGATCTCAACCCCGCGATCCTGCAGGTCCTGGATGAACGGCACCCAGGTCTCGGCAACGGGGCCAATTCCGGAAACGGACCCGATGTACAGCACGCCGCGTTCCTTACAGATCTTGAGGCACTTGGGCAGTTCTTCGTCAAGCCACTTCTCATACGGCATGTTGTGGAACATCTGGGAGCAGATAAAGACATCCTTCATGTCGTTGCCGAAATGCCTGAGCGAGTAAAAGTACGGTCGGGGCCAGCGGTGAGGACCGTCGATCTTGTGTACCGTCTTGCCGATGATCCAACCGATCCCAGTCTCGCTGAACCGTTCGATGAGTTTTGAGGTCCCGCCGAAATCGCAGGAAGTAATGCCTATGGGGCTCTTTACGGGCAATCCACAAAAAGATGTTTTCAAATCAGCCATGTTTTCTCCTTGGTTTCTCGTATATTCTTTCTATTCCACTTGAATTCTCTCACATCATTCTTCCAACGGTCGCCTTGAGACCGAATTTCTCAAATGTCTCCTTTGCCCGTGAAAGATCATGCTTTTCAATGCTGCCAATATGTTTATAGGGCGACTCGAGTCCCAGGCAGATATACTTATCCGTGCCAAGGACGTGAAAAGGATTGATATCGACATGGTCGATCCCCATGCAAATGACAAATCTCGCCGTCTCGGAGAGGTTGAACTCGCTGTCGTTAAAACCTGGGATCAGCGGCAGCGATATCCTCACGCGGCTCATCCGGGCCATTATCTCCGCATTCCGGAGAATCAGATGATTGTCAACGCCGGTAGCCTGCTTGTGCTGCACGGTATCCATGTGCTTGATATCCAGCAGAACCAGGTCCGTATACGCCATGATTTCTTCAACGACGTCGGATGGGGCGAAACCACAGGTGTCCAAAACCGTGGAAATCTTTCGCTCCCTGCAGCTTTTCAGCAATGAAACGGCAAATTCGGGCTGGAAAAGAGGTTCTCCCCCACTGAGGGTTATTCCTCCATCTTTTCCATAAAAGGGCAAATCCTTTTCTATTTCCTTCATCACGTCAGCTACGGTCGTTCTCATCCCAACCTGTCTGAATGCGCCATGGGGACATTCCTGAACACATTTCATACAGCACTTACATTTGCTGCGGTCTATCCTGTGTTCACCGTATGTGCTTATGGCTCTCTCGGGGCAGATATTCACACACTCGCCATACTGCTTACACCGCTTTGCTATGTAGTACAGTTGCAGGTAAAGCATTTGAGTCTCAGGATTTGCGCACCACGCGCATCGAAGCGGACAACCCTTGAGAAAAACCGTAGACCTGATGCCGGGGCCATCGTGGGTAGCGAATTTCTTTATTTCGGTGATGACCCCGGGTTGATCCATCAGAGACTCCTCAGACGGATTGACTCCTCCCGAAAGGCTAATCTCACGATCTGCGATGCTTTTCTGCTGCATGGAAATCCTGCTTCCCCTGCTTACTCCAAGCGAAAATATCTGCTCCGGGCGCCTCCCCATAAGAAAGACGCATTCCGGAGCGCCCCGAGCCGTTCCAATTGCCCCCTACTGCTTGTAGATCAGTTTGGCCGGCACTTCTTTGGCCATGATGTTGATCATTTCTTCGCTGATTCCCTGTGCGAGACAGTATCTGATAAACATTTTCCACCCGGGAACCGGCTTATTGCCCGGCTGTCCGGCATCGGTAATGAGGACGAGGTTGTCCGGTCCCTTTTCCTTGAGCAGTTCTTTAATAAGCTTGAAGGAGTAGTCGTACGCCACGATCCAGTCCGCCATTCCGGGCCACGGAATGCAGGAGCATTCCGCAAACTCGAGGTAAGCGCCGAGGTCGATCATTTCCCTGGCCTCGCTCGGGGTCAGCATGGTCATCTCCTGGGTCACGTGATCGAGGAGCACCTTCACGTTGATGTCTTTTTTCTTTATGTGCTTCAGGATCGCCACTTTCTCTTCGTTGGAGACATGGCAGGCGCTCAGCACGGTGACATCGTTCTTGCTGTTGTTGTTGAAATCGGCCATCACATCAAGGACCTCGATCATCTCCCCGGTCAACTCCGTGCCGCCGATTCCGCCTTCGGTCACGCATATGCCCTTCTTTTCCCACTCTTCCTTGGGCCAGCCCTGCGCCTGCCTCTGGTGCATGGCGTCCAAAGAGGGCAACCACACCTCCTTGCAACGCCCGTAGCCGAGCGCAACCTTCACGGCGTGGGCATTCATCCCGCCGACGGTATGGTTGAGGGTGATGCCGCCGTATACCTCGACCGGTGTAAACTCTATGCCTTGCTTTGCCTTTTCCTTTGCCATCCTCCCGAGGAACTCCTGAATGACGGCTGCGCAGTTGTTGACCATGGTGTTATGGTCTTTGAAGACCAGGGCGCGCATGCCGGCCTCGCTCGCCTCGATACAGGTTTCCACCATGGTGGGCCGGCCGGGGAGCCACCCTCCCAGGGGGGCGCCGTGGATATGCACGTCAATCACGCCTTTGAGAATCTCGTCAACCTTCTCGGGGTCCACCGGCATACCGGGGTTGAAGTAGTTATAGGGCCATGCAGGGTGAGTCCTTTTGCGGATCTCTTCCTGTGTAATGACTCTTCCGAAGGGCATCTTCGCCCAATCGTCCATAGCTTTGCTCATTGGTTATCTCCTTTTGTAGACTCTTCCCAAACCGTTTCAGAGTACCCTGTTAGCTGTAGAATCAAGCCCTCTGGAGCGCCACGTAGGGTTTGCCGAGGGGAATGACCGGTCTGCCCCAGAATCCGTTGACCACTACTCCTCCTGCAAGCCAGATGATCGAGAGCACGACAAGGGGAAGATCCCAGCTTGCGATGATCCAGAAAATCTGGATCTTGGTGAGAAAGAACAGTCCCGCGGGAACAAAGAACAGGTCGGTGAACACCATGAACCAGAATGCGACCTTAGGAGCTGCGAGGTGAGGATGGGTGAAGATGACCATCATAATACCCATGATGAGAAAAACCCAGCCGTCGACACCGGAGGTATCCGGCGGGATGATCTTGAGCCCCTTGAGGAGCCATTCGATGCAGCCAAGCCACATGAACGCGCTGAATGCACACAGAATATTGCCGTTGAGGATCTCTCCCTTATGCAGGGCAATGACTCCGCAGACGACCTGAGTGATGGCGCCTGCGAAACCGAGAGGGACGAGGACCATGCCCACCTCGTGAGGCACCATGTGAGTGGCCACCGGCCACAGACATCCAAGGTAAAACGCCAGAACCATCAACCCAGCCGGTCCCGGATTCGCGAACTTGCTGCCGTTATCGTGCGCCATACTCTCTATCCTCCTAATCTTCCGTGCTTGTTTGTTGGCATTCCCGTCATGCGACCATTCGCTCAAGTCCCAATCAAGCCGCAGACCAGGGAAATGGTTTTATGCACTCATCGAGATGCTCGCTTCAGTATCGCATGGACACGTTCAAACCCTTTGTTTCCTTCCGCATCCAAAGCGCTCAGTCCCAGCAACTGCCCCAGCTTCCTGTCCTGCCAGGGATAGGGAGAACCCAGTGCGGCGATCTTGGGCCAGTTCTCGATGAATTCGTGAATATCTTGTCCACGCCACATGCAGCCCATGAGCAAGCCGGCATGATCGGCCACCTTTCCGATAGCCTGACCGCCGATGATCTTCCCGTCTTTCAGGAGCAGCCGCAGATAACCATTTCGACTGCGCCGCTCGATTACTTCTACCTCATCGAGAGTACAGATTCTCTCTGCGCCCTTCATGGTCTTTCCGAAGGAAACCGCGCGGGTGTCGAAGAAGTTCGCCCGTGCGAAGGGATAGGCTCCGGAATATACGGCCTCTTCGCCGAGGATGTTCCTGGCTGCAATTCTCGCCTGGTCGATAGCATTGTGCTTGAGTTGATACATGCAGCCTTCGCCGGTGCAGGCGTCATAGGTCTGCACACAATCTCCGCAGGCATAGATATTTTCCACGTTGGTGAGCATGCGGTCGTTCACCAGAATACCGCGATCGCAGACAACTCCTGCTGTTTCGGCCAACGGTTTCCCGGGCACCACGCCGGTGGCCACAACGACAGTGTCACAGGGGATCTCGCGCTTGTCCGTTTTCACTAACTCCACTGCCCCGTCGCCTTCAATGCTGAGCACCTTCTCGGAGGTGAAGACCTCGATGCCGTACCCGCGCATGTCATCTTCGAGGCATCGCGCCGCCGCCTCACAAAACAAGGTGGGCATGATCCAGCCGAGCAGTTCGATGATGGAAACCTGGTATCCCTTCAACTTGAGCGCTTCGGCAGCCTCGATTCCGATGGCGCCCGAACCGATGACCACCGCCTTCGCACCCTTGTGGTTCGCGAGTTTATCCGCCTCTGCAAGCACCTTGCAGCTGAGGACCCCATCCAACCGAACACCAGGGATCGGGGGAATGAAAAGAGATCCGCCATGGGCCAGGACGAGACTGTCGTAGGGGAACATGTCGCCCTTTTCAGTCATGACCCTTTTGGCCTGTGCTTCGATGGAAACCACCTTGTTGTCCAGGACCAGGTTTATGTTATTGTCTTTGTAGTAATCGAGCGTTTTCCTGAACACCACGTTCCGGTCCACCTCTTCCCCCACAAAATAGGGAAGCGAACAAGGGTCGTATTCAGGAAACTTCTCAGCAGATATTATGGTAATGTCAATTTGCCCGTCGTTGCCGTGTTCCCTAAGGAAGGAGGCAACTTCGTTTCCTGCTATTCCGTTTCCTACAATCACCACCTTCACGGATCATACTCCCATGTCGTTGACTTCCAGGCAGCTCCGGCACAACCGGAGCTGCCCGTTTTACGTTCTGTGCTTCACTACTTCCTAAAAGACTCGGGTATGAACACGGGGGTTGTCGGCTGCTTATCGCTCTTGAGCCACTCCTTGCAGATCTCTTTGCCTTTTTCCATATCGGGAATTATCTCATCGAGACCGAGATCTTTTGCCTTCTCAGGAGTGATGAACCCGTACTCGTCCCAGCCATGGCACTTGTAGTATGCCTGCTGGGCCCAGGCCCATTTCTCTCTGTCGAGCTTCTTGCCCTTGAACGGACCGTCGACAACTCCTTCATCAAAGAAACGGTCGACGTGGGTATCGTCCTGGATGCCACTGCCGCTCCTTAGCCAGACGGCCCGCTCGATGTTGACAACGCGCTCGGCGGCTTTGAAGAGATCGTCGTCGTTCATGTCAGTGCCGGTGATGAGTTTGAAGAGCGGATAGTAGGCCTCTTTCCAGCTGCCTGCGCCGCCCCAGGAGCCAATAGCCTGGCAGCAGCAGCTCACCAGATCGGCCACGCACTTGTTCTTTTCCGACCAGGTGCAGAGCACGGGTTTGGTATCGAGTTCGGTCATCTCTTTGGGGAAATCCTCCCAGAATTTCTCTGCGCCTTCCGCACCGAAGATCTCTTCGATCTGGTAGGCACGACTCTTGGCGCAGCCCGGGAATTCCAGACAGGAATAGTTCTTGAGATGATCGGATCCACGGGTAGACATGGCGTAGCCAAGGCTGAATCCCATGGTGATCCGCGGATCGACGCTGATGTGTTCGAGACCGCGGCAATGAGGTACGCAGTCGAGGCCCTTGTTGAGCTTGTTGGCGATACGAACGTTACCCCCGGCAAGAAGGTCGCCGAAGCCTTCTCTGTGGGCAATCATGTCCGCCACCTTCAGCGAGGTTTCGATATCGGCCCATTCAAGCCTGATGCCGCCGGTGTCCTCTTCCGTCAGGTAACCCTTCTCAAAGCATTCCATGGTCCAGGACAGGGCTGCGCCGCAAGAGATGCTGTCCATACCGAGATCGTTCACCACGCCGCAGAGCACGTTTACGCCGGCCAAGTCATAGGAGGCGATACGGCAACCGAGGTTACAGTTGCTCTCCATCTCCGGACCGCCGCAGTGATAACCGGCCCACTTGCCTTCCTTGATCAAGGTGTACCTGCCGCAGGACACGGGACAGGACCAGCAGCCCTTCCGCCGGAACAGGAACTTTTGCGCCCACTGCAGGCCGCCGTAGACCTCTTCGATCCTTGGCATGTAACCGGCAAAGGCGTTCTTGTAAGCATTGATCCCGATGGCGTTGCCCACGTCGAACAGGTCCATGGAACCTTCGGCGTGACGCCTGATGGCTGATGGCGAGTTGTGAATCCTGTCTCTGAGATCCCAGCACTGCTTCATGAATTTCTCGGGCTCGGCAACCGTGATCGGCTTATCGCCGAAAACCGCAATGGCCTTGAGGTTCTTGGAGCCCATGACGCAGCCCATGCCGGTTCTTCCGCCAGCAGCGCTCATATTGTTGATAACACAGGCAAATTTTACAAGGTTCTCGCCTGCCGGGCCGATACAAGCAACCCTGACGTCAGGATTGTCCAGCTCTTCGAGGATCTTGATCGTGGTCTTTTTCGAGCCAAGGCCCCAGAGGTGGCCGGCATCGCGGAACTCAACCCTGTCACCGTCGATGACCACCCAGGTGGGTTTGGCTGCTTTGCCCTTTACGATGATCTGGTCGTAGCCCGCATACTTCATGGCCGGTCCGAAAGCGCCGCCCATGTTCGTATCGCCGTGGCCATGAATATCCATACCCATGACCGAGCTCGTCATCGGGGAAAGGGCGCTGACGGTCGTACGACCGGAAAGGGGCGCAAAGGTGCCCGCGAGAGGTCCGCTGCCGAAGCAGAGCGGGGCTGCGGGATCCAACGGGTCCATACCAAGTGTGGTTTCGTGATAGATTACGTCTGAATTCAAACCGCGGCCCCCGACCCACTTCGTGTAATGTTCCATCGGGAGCTTCTCAATCACATAAGTCAAGTTGGTCATATCGAGTCTTAACCGCCGACCTCTCCAACCGTGGAAGTCCGCCATGGTTCTCTCCTTGTCCTTGATTTGTGCTTACCGTATTCAATTACAGGCCTGACCGTTATCAGCAGCTGAAGCTGAAAGAGAATTCGTCCTCATCCTGTTTCGGAGGCATGAGATCTTCAGCAATCAACCTGGCCATATCCCTCCCCTTTGCCCTGGCCGCATCCTGAGCGCGGACGAACTTGAGGGCCTTTTGCATTGTGCATGCCTTGACGCACCACGGGCCGAGCTCATCGCCCATACACAGGTCGCAACTCATGGTCTTGCCGTTCTCCGGGTTGACCACCGAGGCGCCAAATGGACACGTGTACGTGCATGCGCGACAGCCGATACATTTGTCGTCCTGGGTTACGACAGCGCCGCTGTCAAGCCTGACACGGGCGTTCATGGGGCAGACCTTGACGCACGGAGCATCTTCACAAGCCTGGCAGATTACCGGGACAAACGTATGCACGTCCCTGAATTCCTGGATCCTGATGCGTGACAGGTACGAATGGTTCTTGCCAAAGTGTTTGATCGAGCAAGCCATCTCGCAGCTATGGCAACCTGTGCACTTGTCAGCATCGACGACAATTACCTTCTCTTCCTTTAACGCCATGATTCTCCCTCCCACGTTGGTTTGATGTAAGATATACTTACATTCCTACGTTGCCTTGGTTGAGTTGCGGGCTATTCTCCTTCATTCATGTGTTGCTAAACGCAGAGAGACTGCTTTTCTGCGATGCAGGGGGCCAGCGACCGCCCCCCCCTTGGTTCTGTTCTACAGGTCTTCGTACTGCGTCCGCTCTATGATCTGTTTTTGCACATCCGGCCCGAGATCGACGAACCGGGCGGTGAAACCTGCCACCCGAACCATCAGGTCGGAGTAGTTTTCGGGATGCTCCTGAGCGTCGAGCAGCATTTTCTGGTCCACGATGTTGTACTGCACCTGGTATCCGCCGAGGTTGAAGTAGGCTTCATTGAGACCGATGAACTTGTCGGCGCCCTCGCGTCCCTCGATGGCGGACGGGCTGAACTTCATGTTGAAGAGTGTTGACTGCAGGTTGGTCGCATCCACTTTGGCGGCGGACTTGATGAGGCTGGTGGGCCCGTTGCAGTCGGTCCCCGGCTGAGCCGAGAGTGCGCCATCCGCGACGAACTCGCCGGCGAGTCTTCCGTCGGGGGTGGCCCCGCACGCCTTGCCAAGAAGCACCTGTGTCGTCACCGAAAGGGTGCTCGGCCGCCACGGCTCGCCAACCCAGTTATTGACCTTCTGCGCGGAATCCGCCCACGCATCGTAGAGATCCGCCAGGATCAGATCGACATAATCATCGTCGTTCCCATACTTCGGAGCATCCAGCAACCGTTTCCGGAGCTTTTCCCTGCCTTTGAAATTGTCCTTCAGCGCCTTTATGAGGTCCTCCATGGTGAGGACCTTCTCGTCGAAGACAAGCTTCTTGATCGCGGCAAGCGAGTTGGCGACGCTCACCACGCCGCAGGAGATGACGTAGGCCGGATCGTTGTAACGGCATCCACCCTCGTAGGCGTCCTTGCCTTTGTCGATGCAGTCGTCGAGGAGCGCCGTCATGATGGGATGCACGAGCCCGAGATCGTTGTGCACCACCATGATGGTGTTCCAATACTCCTCTTCGCGATTGATGATGATGTCCTGCACACGGTTGTACTCTGCGACGATCTCCTCGTAGGACGCCTTGCTTATATCGAGCCTTACGTCAAAGAGCTTGTCGCCGGTCATCGGGTTGATCCCACCATTGAGAACCAGTTCGAAGATTTTCAGATTATTGGTGTGGGGAACCGCGTACATGGGCATGCGCTTTCCACAGATCTGCATGTCCACGCAACCGCAGGGGGCCCAATCGCGTGCGTCTTCAAGGTTGGCTCCCGTATGCTTGATGAAACGCTCGGTGGCGAGTTTGTCATTGAACAGGGCGGGGTATCCCGAACCGGCCTTGATGGTCTTAACGGCCATCTGCTTGAAATCTATGCTCATGTCATCGCGCCAGCGCACCGACAGGGTTGGCTGCCATGTCTTCACATTGACGCCCGCCTGCAGCACCAGCCTGGAAAGCTCATTGTCACAGGGTATGCCGTAGCGGTCGACGCCGCCCAGGGTCAGGTTCTGGTACACGCTGCCGCCGAGGTAGGACTCGGTAAACGTTGCATGGGCTCTGGTGATCTCGCCGCACTTGATGCGCATGAGCTCGAGCAGTTCCAAGGCCTTCTCTTCCGTTATGGCGCCTGCATCCAGGTCGCTTTTGAAGGGGCGGTACATGTACTGGTCGAAACGGCCCGGAGAGATGCCTCGCCCGTTGAGCTCGATGAAGAGGACCACGTGAGTGAACCAGAAAGACTGCATGGCCTCATGGAAAGTATCCGCGGGCTTACGCGGGACCTTACGGCAGATGCGGGCTATCTCGAACAACTCGGCCTTTCGTGCAGGGTCTTTACACTCTGCGGCAAGCCGTTCGGCCTCTGCGGCATGGTTCTCTGCGAAGGCAACCATGCCTTCCAGCGCCAACTTGATTCCCTGATAGAAATTGTATTTGTCGAACTTTTCCTTGCTGTTGAGATCACCCAGGCCGGCGAGTTTGCCGTCGATCCTCTCGATGACGCCCTCGACGCCTTCGTCGATGATCTTCTGATAATCCACGATCAGCCGTCCCTCGGGCACATCGAACATGAAACGCAGGAACACCAGTTGCTGCATCCATTTTTCCACCAGTGGGAAATCGCTTTTCGTCTCTTTGAGATATTTCTCCGCAAGCGAGCGCCAGTCTTTCCCTTCCCAAAACCTTGTCACCTCAAGGATCTGTTCCTTGTCTTCCGGGTAGATGAGGTAAATTCCGAGCCTGTCGCCCTTTCTCTCCTGGAGGGTCCCCTCCATGTAACGCTCTTCTTCCCTCTTGATCTTTTTGAATCCTTCCATCATCCAGCATTCATACTCGGGGTAGACCTGGGTCCCTTTGAAATAACGGGATATATTCCCAACGATGAGTTCATCGTCCCAAATCTTTGCCGTGAGATTGGAAAGCACGTGTTTGAGTGCGCCACCCGCCCGCAGATACCTCGGGTCGGTCCAGTGATCTTTCATGTAATCGGTGTAGAGCGCTGCTCTTTCAGAGTCGATGAAGGGCTCGCTGTCCAGGAGCGCCTGGTAGCGTTTTCCAACGCGGGCCGTTGTTGGGGCTCCGGTGATCTCTCTTTGCTCTAAAGTTCCTGATGCTCCCGTCATAGATTGCTCCTCACTGTACATTATCCCTAATTCATGCGTGCCATATACTAATAGCTATTGTTTGATGTAACGAATATTTACATTACTACACTATATTCGTTGAGCTACCGGCTATTCCCTATTCCATACCCATTCATGCATTTAGAAAATGTGTACCATTTTTCAACACCGGAGATTGTTGATGCTACGGCGATCCTTTTCTAGTTCTATAAATTCTGGTGCTCTTTCCATCTATTTTCCTCCGGTCTCCAGTTTCATTGTAATTAATCCATACCTGCGGGTTGAAATCAATCAGCGCAGCACTGAACTTTTCCTCAGATCTTAACTGGATTTGCGGTAAGATCAGTCCTCGCAGGCGCATCGGATCGGCAACCATCTTTATGTGGGAGGAAACGCTCGGCGTATCAGACAAACACTGACAGGCACGATTGCACTGCTGGCCGGTTCTCGACCAATACTTCAGCATCGGGAGAAGCCTTCAGGGCTGTTCTTCGGGGTGACGGCCGGAAGAAGTGGGCGCCGACGAATTGGAGGGTAAGAAACTGGGACGAGCAGTCCCCTCTTGTGTCGCGGTATGGGCCGGAACCATGGTTGGGTCAGCCCGGATATGCGATCATAGCGCGGTGCGGGTCGCGGTCTCGTTCATCGGTTTTTGGTCCGACTGCAGATCGGTCCGGTGGACCTCCGCAAAGAATGAAGCTACTCTTTCCCCATCTGCGTAAATCTGCGCCATCTGCGGATAAAGAGCCCCGGACTTCCGCGGAGAATAGATCTGCTCCACACAACCCGGGAAATCTCCCGCCCGATATTGTTGCGCCTGGCTGTTTTTTAGACGACTCCAAGGGGGATGCGCAATCTGAGCACCGTGCCCTTGTTCGCCCTCCCGACGATGCTCACCTTTCCGCCCAGAAGATTGATCCGCTCTTTGATGCCGAGAATCCCGAACGAGTCGGACTTGCTGATATCCTTCTTCCTGATGCCCACTCCATTGTCGCTGATCGTCAGTTCCACGTTTCTCCCTGACATCCTGAGATTGATCTCGGCCCTGTCGGCGTGCGAATGCCGGAGAATATTCGTGAGCGCCTCCTGGCAGATTCGGTAGAGGGCGGTGGACACCTTGTCGTCGGTAATCAGGGCGCCCGGGGTGGGATCGAGGATGGCCTCGCAGATGATCCCCGTGCGGGCCTGAAACTCGTCCGTCAACCATTCCAACGCCGAGGTCAACCCGAGGTCGGCCAGCACCCCGGGCCTCAACTGCACAAGAATTCTCTCAACCGTCTTTATGGTGGCGTCGATGTGCTGCATCATGGAACCGATCCTGGTCTGCACCGGGACGTTATCTTCGGGAAGGGTTTTGCGCAGTCCGAAGAGATCGAGTTTCAGCACGGTCAGGATCTGGCCCAGTTCATCGTGAATTTCACGGGCGATCTCGGTGCGCTCTCCTTCGAGCACGACATGCAGGTGTTCGGCATGGATGCTCAGTTGCTTCCTGGAGTGTTCCAACTGTTCTTCGGCAAGCTTGTGCGGCGTTATGTCCGAGACAAACCCTTCAATGGCGACGATGTCTCCCTCGGGCGAGTAGACTCCCATGCCTTTATTGTAGACCCAGCGGACCTTCTGCCTGGCGGTGACGAGGCGATAGGTGATCTGGAAATGACGCCGCCTCTTCAGCGCTTTCTGTATGGAATCCCAAACCATCTGCCGGTCCTCGGGATGGGTCAATTCGCCGACGCTCACGACCTTGTTGCCGACGAGAGCCGATGACTTGTACCCTGTCAGATCGTAGCTCCCCTTGCTGACGAATTCCATGGTATAATTCCTATCGTTTTTGCAGCGATAGGCCATGCCGGGCAGGTTTCCCATGAGGGTCGACAGAACCCGCTGGCTTTCACGCAGGCGGTCTTCGGCATGTTTTTTCTCCGTGATGTCGGTGTGTGTGGCGACAAGCCGGTTCCCGGGTTCGCCTGCGCCGATTCGGGATACGCTGGTGAGACACGCAACATCTTTTCCGCTCCTGTGCCTGTAGGTAAACTCGAGACTGTGCGTGCGTTCATGCTTCAGGATGGCGTAGAATCTGTTCCCTTCCTCCTCATATTCTTTCCTGCTGTGAAAGAGGAGGCGCATGCTCTTGCCGATGAGTTCTTCGGGGTTCCATCCGAAAACGGAATTCACTGCATGATTCGCGAACACGATCCTCCTGTTATCCAGGCCGACGACCGCATGGGGAATGGCGTCCATGATGGATGAATGCAACAATGCCATTTCATCGAGTTTTTCCCGTGCCTGTCTGAGTTCGGTGCAATCGAGAAAATTGAACAGGACAGCCGCCTTATTTCGATAGAAGATGCAGGCTGAAGTAACGATGGTCCACCGGTGACCAGCCCTGCCATTGATCCTGAGATTGTACACGCTTCGCAAGGAAGCTTCTTCCCGTCCGGCGGAATCCATGATTTCTTTCAGGAGGCACACGTCTTCGGGGTGAATGAAAGCAGCGAGATCTTTCCCAAGAATCTCGGCCTGATCATATCCCGCATACTCCATGAAACGGGAATTCACAAACAGCACATGGTTGTCCTGAACCAGGCACAATCCCACAGGCGAACTGCTCACCAGGCTCTGATTCAGGGTCTCGGCTTCTTCCCTGTCGGTGGCGTCTTCTATGTGCATGATGACGATGTCAGGCGGGACAGCGACGAACGTAATGTCAGCGATCCGGTCCTGTCCGGTGGAGAACATCTTGTAGAGCGTTTTTCTCCGAATGAGGGCCTTCTCTTTGTAGGACCGATCGAAGTCCTCGCACAGGTCAGGTCTGTCGCCATAGACGCGCGCGGCGGTTTTGCCGATATAATTCTTAATGAGACCTTGCGTGGCGGTAATGGCCTTCTTGTCATACCCGATAAGGACAAAGTCCCCCGCGCGTCTCTGCCAGGTGAGGCTGAAGTAGGAGACGCCGCGTATTCCAACCCCTTCGTCAGTGTCATCCAATTTGTGTGCATAGTGTTTTCGCCAGTAAAGGCTGGTGACATCTCTCACCACGGTCATCACCATCTTCTTCCCATCTAGAGTGATGATCCGCGTGCTGTACTGGGTGGGGAAAATGGTCCCGTCTTTCTTTCTGCTGCTGATCCATATGAACACCCCGCCGGAGGTGTTCGACTCATCCCAAAAATCCGGGATAGTATCGGCCATCTCTGCAGGCGTCAGGTCCTTGACGGAAAGGGTGAGCATCTCTTCCCTGGTATAGCCCAACATGCGCAGCGCCGCCTCGTTGCATTCGACCACTCTCCCATCTTGAGTTTCGAGGAGCATGGCGTCGGCAGAAAGATTGAAGAGACACTTGTAGATATTGGTTCCTTCCCTGGCGTTTTCCATGGATTTGTTTCCTTTCAGAATGAAGACCGGGCCTTCAATGCGCAGGCGTTGCGCTCAGACTCGATGGTCCAGTGGCCGCCGGCGCAATCGGATTGGTATGAACCCGGATGCCGGGGTGTTGTCAATGTCTTTGTGCAAATTTATACTGACTCCTTTGATAGGTGAGACCTGGTCGAAGGCAGGAGAAATCGGCGATCCGTTTACGTTTGTGGTCTATCTGAGGCCCACCGCACGCTGGCTAAAGACATAACCAATTGAAATTACACAATATTTGGCTTGACAAACGGATTGGGATATGAGAAATCGATCCTGGTTGGAGACTGAGATGAGTGCTCTCCGGCCTTTGCGAAAAGCGGTTACTGAGTGAATCAGCATGGCGGCGCAGATCCCGCCTTGAAGATTGGAGGAGATTATAGCATGACGGTTCATACTCGCTATACCAGGCCGGCGACGCCATGGCTTCCGGTAGTCCTGGGTTCCCTGACCATCATGTCCTCGATCGAGTGGCTGAAGCACGTGATCTGGCCGGGGATCAGCACCCTGGAATCCCACATCATCACCATCTTCCTCACCACGATTTTCGTCTGCGCGGCCGCCGGGATCATCTTCAGGTATGCGCAGATGCACTCCGAGGCGCGGTCTCTCATGGCATCCATCGTCGAATCTTCCGATGACGGCATTGTCGGCCAGACTCTCGACGGGACCATCGCCAGTTGGAACAAGGGGGCAGAAAAGATTTTCGGGTATTTGCCCGAAGAGGTGAAAGGCCGGTCCATTTCGATTGTCGTGCCTCCCGAGCGGCCTGACGATCTGCCTCTGATCGTAAAAAGAACGGCCTCTGGAGAACACATCAATCAGCACGAGACCGTTTTCATCAGGAAAGACGGCCGAAGGATCGACGTTTCCCTGACCGTGTCCCCCATTATGAGTGACTCGGGAAGAATTATCGGCACATCTGCAATCGTTCGGGACATCACCGAGCGGAAAATGGTTCAGGAGGAACTGAGGAAATCGAACGAACAACTGCATGACCTCTACGAGCGCCTCCAATCCGCGAGAGAGGAAGAGAGAACCAGGATAGCACGGGAGATACACGACGAATTCGGGCAGGCATTGACTGCTCTAAAGATCGATCTGGCCTGGATCAAAAGGAAACTCACCGGAGAACAGACTTCCCTGCGTGAAAAGATCGATGGGATGTCCAAAACCATCGTGATGACAATCCACGCGATCAAAAGGCTGTCGAGCGATCTGCGGCCTGCACTGCTGGATGACTTCGGTCTCAATGCCGCCATCGAATGGCAGGCGGAAGAATTCGAAAGCAGAACCGGGACCCGGTGTGAAGTCTCCCTTGAGGTCAACGATGCCGTCATGGGTAAGGATATATCTACCGCCATCTTCCGCATACTGCAGGAGGCAATGACGAATATCATGCGCCATGCAAGAGCGACCATGGTCCGGCTCGATCTGAAGGAAGACCTGGGCGGCCTGGTTTTTGCGGTCAGAGACAACGGCAGGGGGATTACCCGCAAGGAAATCGCGAACCCCCGATCCTATGGGCTGATGGGAATACACGAACGTGTGTATTCCCTCGGCGGCTCCGTGGAAATCGAAGGTTTTCCGGGCGAAGGCACGACGCTCCGCGTCCGTATCCCCCTGGAAGAAAGGATCGAACCCGATGATCAGGATACTCATCGCTGATGACCATGCCATCGTTCGCGCCGGGTTGAAGCAGATCATAGAAGGCATTCCCGATATGATGCTGGCGGACGAGGCGTCAAACGGCCGCGAACTGATGGAAAAAGTGCGCAGAAAGGACTATGACGTCATCGTCCTCGATATCACCATGCCCGGAGGGGGCGGGATCGAGGTCCTGAACCAACTCAAGAATGAAAAACCGAAGCTCCCGGTCCTCGCCCTGAGCATCCATCCGGAGGAGCAGTACGGAAAAAGGATGCTCAAAGCCGGAGCATCGGGCTACCTTACCAAGGAGAGCGCGCCGGAGGAACTGGTCACAGCCATTCGCAGGGTGTTCGAGGGTCGCAGGTACGTGAGTTCTACCCTTGCCGAGAGACTGGCTGCAGACCTGGCAACTCCTGCTGATAAACCTCTCCATGAAGAGCTCTCGGATCGCGAGTATCAGGTAATGCTCTTGATCGGCAGCGGAAAGATGCTGACCGAGATTGCGTCCGACCTGAATCTGAGTGTGAAGACCGTCAGCACGTATCGGTCCCGTATTCTTGAAAAGATGAAAATGAAAAGCAATGCGGAGCTCACCTACTACGTGATAAAGCACCGCCTTGTGGATTGAATGTTCCTGGCGGATCACCGACTCGCGGATTCCACGCCATGTGGACTCCGCCCTGGATATCAACGCCGAGTCGGATCATCTGGCCCCCGGATGCCGTGCTCATATGCGACAACAGCTTATATGCCTTCCCATGCGTTCCCACTCAAGTGGATGGCAACGAGAGAGCATTTTTGACTCGTGTCCAGGTCATTCTTCTCCTCGGCCGCATGTAGGACATGCCCCGACACTCCCGCAAGCCCTATTTCTTACAGAATAATCAGACTGACTCCGACATTCGCAGGCGATCGTTTTCTCTAAGATCACTATGGTTCGTCTTACATCTTAGCAAGCGGGTTCTGTTTCGAGTTGCGCCCGGCCCGCCCCACAAGGGCCTTGCCGGATGCCGCGCAAGCGGTTCAATAAGGGATGACGGCATGAAATCGTTCGTTTCCAGGATCTTCTTCGATAAGCAGGATCACAGGCTGCTGAACATCGTGAACGAGGTGCTCGAAAGGAGGGAATCCTTTCGTCATCTCAACGACCTCCTGTACCCATACCTGCATCCGCACGGCATAAAGGAACTGGCCGAGTCAAGGGGATTGCGCATCGCTTATGCGGTCATCCGCCTGCTGGAATCCCTCGACGCCGAAAAACGCAACGAGCGCCTCCATGCCCTGCAGTCTCTTCGAGACGAGGTGCTGAACAGCGCGGACAGCCACATGCGGAAGAACACCGCACGGGTGCTCCTGCAGATCATGAAGGAACTGGTGCGCACTCGGGATGACAACGTGAGGCAACTCGAACTCGCACACGATTTCCGCTCTGCGGTATCGGGAAAGCCGCGGATTATCCGCCGGTTGCTACGCGAGCATCACCTCCTCGAAATGCCGGAGGAATGGAATCAAATTGCCTTTGACGGCCACGTTCACGATGCCTACACCAAGGGCCGCAAGTTCCCCGCCCATCTCATCATGGATGCCTGGATCAAAGGAATCCGCAACCTCACGGTCATCTATTACAACTACGCGGACCCGGCGCCAGCACTGGAACTCCTCGAAGCTTCCGAAATCATGGGCATCGACGTGAGGATCGGCATCGAACTTCCAGCGGCGTTCCATGATCGGCACGCACAGTTGATATGGATTCCGCGTGGGTTTTCGGACGCTCAGGATTTTATAACCTTTCTGGCTGAACCCCATGTAAAAGTTTTCATGGACGAAGGACGGAAGATTTCCGAATATCGGCACGGGTTCATTGTGGCTGTCCTCGAGGTGTTCAACAAACGCTGCCGCTCCGCTCTCAACAAGACTTACGGCCTGAATCTGCGTCCTCTCGATCCGTCTGAATTCCTTTCATCCGTCGGAGCAGGCCAGGCCTCGATACTCCATCTTGCCAAATTCATACACGCACACCTGGTCGAGGAGCTGAAACGCCGGGTCGAGGAACTCAACCGGTATGGCAAAAGCAGCGCCGAAGGTGGCGCCGAGAGCCAGGCCGGAATTGCCGAACTGATCGGAGAAATGGATCGACTGGATTCGGAAGCCATTGCCGATTCGTTTCTCAAGCCCATATCGAACGATCTCATGTCGGAAAACAATATGCCGCATAGCGGTTCGGAGGTTCCCCAACTGCTCGGGCTATCGGCCACCGCCCTCATCGACAGACTGAGCAAGCTGCATTCCGGCTGCCGAATCGTGCTCAATCTCACCGGCCTCAAGGTCGAGGACGTGCTCGAACTTCTCTATGACTGCCACGGCGCCATCACCCATCTTGAAATATTCAATCTCAAGGATCACATCGACGAGGAGGACCATCACTATAAAGAGATCAATGAATTGCAGCAGGTAATAAATGATGGCGACACGTTCGCACTCACCCGGTTCATTCGGAGGATAATCGGTCGGATGGACGGCATGCAGGGTCAAGCGGCAGCGGAAAGGAGGCGAAAGTTCCAGGAGATCCTCCAAAATGCGCCGGTACTCAAAGCCTGCTATAGGAATGCTCCGCTGAAATCGAGCATCGGCAGCGATTCGAGCGGACATTCCCATCGACATCACGGGATGGGATTCGTAATAAAGGAGACCTTGCCGGGAAGGGTTCAACGGCGACTCAGCAGGCCGCAGAGACTCCGGCGGCTGGTTGCTCCCCTCCGCCTCCCACCCGTGCTTCACACCATCTTCACACCGGTATCGAATTTCCGGACGGGAACCCTGAGGCACCCGTTTCACTTCACCGCGGATATTCCCGTGTTCGGCAAAAGACGGGAGGAATGGGAAATCGGCGGTTGCACGGCGCAGATCGTCTCGGAGGGGAACCTTGTGTCGTTGGGAGGGATTCATGAGCGCAAAGGCAACGGGTTTTGCCCAGGCCCGCGCAAGCCGGCAACTCATCGCGATCAGGCATTCTTGTGGAGATATATGAATGGAATCCTCAAGAACGCCTTGAAGATTTCGATTGGTTTCGCGGCCTCGGCCGCTACTTTCATGTACACCCAGGACTGGTGGTTCCTGATCTATCTCGGCACGCCCATCTGGTTCGCGATCACGGGATTGCGCAATGTCCTACAGTCCATCTTCGGCGGTGGCGGCATCGGACGATCGCCACTCCTCAAGTGGAACAGCTACGTGAGTTGGGATCGGTTGTCCGATTCCTTGCTCTATACCGGTTTGTCCGTTCCCCTGTTGGAGTATCTTCTCAAGACGCTCATCCTCGACGAGGCATTCCACATAACGACGTCGAGCGGACCGATCCTGCTTTATTCCATCATGTCCCTCGTAAACGGGGTCTATATTTCAGGGCACAATCTATTGCGCGGCCTTCCAAGAGGAGCCGTCATAGGGAATTTATTCCGAAGCGTTCTCAATATCCCTCTTTCAATAGGATTCAACTCTGCGATCGGCAGTATCCTCGGCGCATTTGGCGTTGCGGCCATCGAGGCGATTCTCCAACAGTGGGCGTCCATCATCTCCAAAACCTCCTCAGATGTGGCCGCCGCCATTATTGAAGGGGTTGCAGATCGTCAGAATTATGCCGAGATCCGCCGGAAAGACTATGTTGAAAAATTCTCACAGGTGATGAGCGCCAACGAGCGGCTTGAGATGATGTTTCCCGAACCCGACAGTGCAGAGATTCTCGAATCTTCGAACAAATTCAATGCCGAGATCCGTTCGAAAATCTCGGACATTAGAAAAATCATGATCGTCAATGCCTTGGATTTATTATATTTTTGGATGTACCAACCAAGGGCTCGGACCGTATGTCGTTCCTTGTTTGCCAATATGTCAAAGGAAGAGCTGAGCATCCTGGCAGGCTCCCAGTCCATCCTCCAGTGCAGGAGAGACATCGCCATCCTCCTCGCCAATGGTCTCGTGGGTGGCAACTTCTCCAGGCCGCTTTCATTCTATCTCGACTACGCCGCGGATTATTTGAAGGCCATCGAGGAAGCAGCCCACATCGAATGCCACGACGAGAGCCGGAGAGGGAGCGCTGAGCATACGCACACGCCACGGCGGCCAGACTCGGCCGCCGCATGAATGCAGCGTCTGCGCCGTCCGGTAAGAAGCCGTCATCGCCCTCGGATGTACTGAAGAGCGGCCCTCAAACGCTTGAGCACCGTCTCCTTCCCCAGGACGTCGATCACCTCGAAAAGTCCGGGACTGACCGTAACGCCGGCCAGCGCCACGCGCACGGGCTGAGCTACCTTCCTGAGCTTCATGCCCAAATCCGACACAACATCCTGAAAGGCTTTCTCGAGGCCCGCTTCATCGAACGTCTCAAGCCCCTCCAGCGCCAGGAGAAGCTTCCCGAATGCAGCCTCCATATCGGGAGTCAGGAATTTCGCGGCCGCATCCACATCGTATTCCACCTCATCCACCATATACAGCTTCATCATCTTTGCCATTTCCACAAGCGTGCGGGCGCGTGGCTGAAGCGTGTGGACGGCTTTCGCCAGATAATCGTCGGGCTTGTCCCCATAGCCTTCGGCCTCGAGGAACGGTCTCAGAAGAGGAACGAGGGAACGGGGGTCCCTTTCCTTTATGTAGTGGGCGTTCAACCACAAGAGCTTTTCGAGGTTGAAGACTCCGGGCGCCTTGCCGACATTCTCCAGGTTGAAGCACTCGATGAGTTCCTTTTTCCCGAAAATCTCCTGGTCCCCGTGAGACCATCCCAGCCGCACGAGACAATTCACCAGAGCTTCGGGGAGGTATCCCATCTCCTTGTATGCCATTACGGACGTCGCGCCATGACGCTTGGAGAGCTTCGCACGATCTTCGCCAAGGATCATCGGCACGTGACCGAAAAGCGGGAGAGGAACGCCGAGGGCCTGATAGATGAGGATCTGGCGAGGGGTATTGTTGACGTGGTCGTCGCCGCGAATCACGTGGGTGATATTCATCGTAATGTCGTCCACCACTACCGCAAAGTTGTAGGTGGGCATCCCGTCGCTTCGCTCCAGCACGAGGTCGTCCAGTTCGGCGTTGTCGAAAATGATTGGCCCCTTGATGAGGTCGTTCAGAACGGTTGTTCCGGAATCGGGGCACCTGAAGCGGACGACACGTTTGGGGCCGGGTCCCAGCCGGCGGTCGCGGCAACGGCCGTCGTATTTGGGTTTGAGACCCGCTTCCATGGCAGCCTTGCGGCGTTCATCGAGATCTTCGGGCGCACAGTCGCAATAATAGGCATGTCCGCTCTCCAGCAACCTTTGCAGGTACTCCCGGTAGACATCCATGCGCCGAGTCTGGTAGTAGGGGCCTTCATCCCATTCCATTTCGAGCCATTCCATAGCGTCAAGAATGGCCTTGATGGCGTCCTCCGTGGAACGAACCACATCGGTATCCTCGATGCGCAGAATGAACTTCCCGCCGAAACGCCGGGCAAAGAGGTAGTTGAAGAGGGCCGTTCTGGCGCCTCCAATATGAAGATAACCCGTGGGGCTGGGAGGGAAACGTGTGATGACGGGTTCCATGAACAAGTTGCTCCTTTTCTGCTTTTTCTGCGGGTTGAGGCGGTGCGGACTCCAGGGGCGGCGTGGCCCTGACCACCGCCGCTCCCTTCGGTCGTATTATATTGGGCCAGTATTGATCGAGTCGTGTCGCGGCTTCACCCAAACCAACCGAGGCGTTCGTTTTCTAACACAACCGCTGCCCAAACTCAAGGATGCCTCACGCAACCGACAGGGCGTCAATCCTTCCAGGGTTGTTAGAGATCCCCAGCGCCAAGGCCATTTTCGAGAAAAGATCCTGCCGAAGGGAAATTGTGAACTTGCCGAACCGTCTTTCATCTGGCACTATATCGGAAAAAATGGAGAACGTTGGGGAGAGCGGCTTCCCAATTCGGTCCACCGGCGAACGGGTCGACGGAATGCGTCCATGCACGTGGTCGTTCTGGAGACCGAACCGCTGAACCAAAAGAAGCGCTGATAGAACAATCCGCCTCAAGAGGAACCAGACAATGAAAAGGACCATTTCTTTATTCGCCTGCTTCGCAGTGCTCTCCGCTCTCGCCGGCTGCGGCTCGAAACATGAAGAGCTCCAAACCCTGCCAAATCCCATCCCCGTATCAAGCGTCCAGATCAAGGTCACTGACGTATCGAACAATACCAGCGAGATATTCGATGTGGACGTAATCGGGATGCTGTGGAACTCGCTGGAAGACTCGCTGAAGAAGAGAGGAATGTTGTGGAAGCCGGGCTCCCAGGGAACGCCTCTCAGTATGGAAGCGCATGTGACCAGGTACCAGAAGGGCAGCGCCTGGTTGAGGCCATGCCTGCCGATGTGGGGAAGAACGGTGCTTGAAGTGAGGGTTGAATTGAAGGACGAAGGCAGGGTGGTGGGTTCCGCGGAAGCGAAGGAAAAGATCACCCTCGGCAGCGGCACTTTCACCAGAGGCGCCTGGCAGAAAATATTTGCGACGGCTTCCGAAGACGTTGTCAGCCAGATCCTGGCCCGGAGGTAGGCCCGATATTTCTGACCCGGGCATCCCCTGCGGTACTGATTGGGTTGGCGATTCGATATCGCCGCCGCAGTATTTTTGAAGCTCTCAGAATTTTGCACTTTTTATACGCGAGAGACATATGCGGATACGCGTGGACGAGATTCCGGAATCGGGAAGGATCCTCCGCTTCCACTGGGACCAGAGCCGGTTCAGCCATTTTCTTTCCCCTGAAGATCCTTTTCAGATGGAACTGCTGCACCCTTTGAACGTCAACCTGGAAGTCCGCAAGGAAGTCGATCACATCCGTATCACCGGCACCATCGAGGGAATCCTCCGGACAGGGTGCCATCGTTGTCTTGCGACCTTCGCGCGCCCTTTGAATGAAACGGTGGACATCTACCTCATGGAGGAAAAAGGGGATCTTTCAGAAGACGAGATCGAACTTGAAACCGAAGACCTGGATTACGAGTTCTTCGACGGCGAAGTCATCGAAATCGACCAACTGGTTGCGGAACAAATCTTCCTTTCCCTTCCTTTCAAGGTCCTCTGTTCGGACGATTGCCGGGGGCTTTGCCCTCGATGCGGCGCCAACCTGAACGAGGAATCCTGTGGATGCGGAAGAATTTCCCGAGACTCCCCATTCTCAGTCCTGAAGGGAATCGGGACACATCCGCCGGATACGGAAGACCGCTAGTACAGGACGGCGGAAGTCCCTGACCAGTTCCGGTGGGCACAAGAAGGCGTGCCCACCCTACAGTGCCAGCCGCCTGGTAGGGTGGGCACGGTTTTATCGTGCCCACCAAAACGAGTGCCGAATTTCCGCCCGCGTGTACTAGAATCCTTCCCCGCGGGTCTGCACTTCAACGTTTTGGAGCAAAAAGACGAGAAGAGAGAGCAATCAGCGGCCATACCGTAAGAATTTCAACTGCCAGGATATTTTTTTCTTCGCTCGGCTCTTTACATGAAGGCTGCGATTAGAGTACATTCAAATGCTTTCGGACCGGCACGAAGAATCGCTCGTCCGGCATCGGACAAACGGGCGGGCCATGGCTCTCCCGGGCAGTATGCAGCGGCTTCCGCACTATGCGTCGGCCGCCGTACTTTGTGGGCCGGATAAATGCCCATCGGCTCGAAATTGCTGTAAAACCGCATGCAACGCGCCATGCGGATATTTTGAAAGGAGAATCAGAGATGGGGGTACCTAAACGAAAGACATCCAAAGCTCGTCGTGATAAACGGGGTGCGCATCATGCTCTCTCTGTACCTGCCCTGGCGCGTTGCCCGCAATGCAACGAAATGCGCCTGCCCCACCGGGTTTGCCCCGGTTGCGGCTATTATCGGGATCGAGCCGTTCTGGAATTTGAAGAGGAGTAAACCGCACCGCCCTGGAGCAAAAGGCCCATACCTATGAAGATCGCAGTCGATGCCATGGGAGGGGATAATGCTCCGGAGGCCATAGTCGAGGGATCGCTCCTGGCTGCACCTCACTGCCCTGCCCGCCAACTCCTCATAGGGAACGAGAAACAGCTCCGAAAGATCCTTGGCGAGAACGAAGAAGCATCGTCCATCGAGGTGGTCCATTCTCCCGAAGTCATTGGAATGGGGGAAACCGGACCGATGGCTATACGCAAGAAGCGGGACGCTTCCATGAGCGTGGCCATGCGGTTGTTGGCGGAAGGCGGCGTCGACGCGGTGGTCAGTGCGGGCAATACCGCTGCAATCGTGGCGACAGCCAGGCATTTTGCGGGATTGATCCCTGGACTTCGCTACTCTGCTATGGCGGCGCCGCTGCCGACCAGCGCGGGGAACGTGCTTCTGGTCGACGCCGGAGCCCACGCTCAGGCCAACGCCTATCAACTGGCGCAATCGGCTACGCTCGCCTACGTCTACCTGAAGGTAACCGAGGGTCTGGAGTCTCCCAGGGTCGGACTTCTCAACATCGGGCAGGAACCCATCAAGGGCAGGAAGGTCACACAACGCGCATACGCTTTGCTTGAACGTTGCGACCTCTCCTTTGCGGGAAACGTGGAACCTCAGGACATTTTTGCCGGCCGGATCGACGCCGCCATTTGCGATGGTTTTGTTGGAAATACATTGTTGAAGATGTATGAAGGGCTGTCGGAGACGCTTCTGCAGTTCTTCGAGATGCACATGGAGGGCGATCAACCTCAGAAGCATGAAAAAATGCGTCAGATTCTTCATCGTTTCGCCAAGATCTATGACTATCAGAACGTTGGAGGCGCGCCTCTGCTCGGTATTCGAAAGACGGTCGTGGTGGCTCACGGACGCTCGCAGGCACGTGCCATTGCAAGCGCAATCCAATTTGCATGCCGCCTTGTGGAGGGGAAAATCTACGAGCGAATGACCGATGAGTTGGGTAGAAGTTCCACCCTGATCGAATTGAGGCACCAGAACAAACTCCTGATGCTGGAAAACCTGAGACCCAGGTGGGGATTCTCTCGAGAATGAACGCCGATCTTCCCCTCATACATCTGATCTTCCCCCGGAAATGCAACGTCGGGTGGAAAGGAGAACTACCGTGGATTATTTCTTGACCGAAGAACAACAGATGATCCGAGAACTGGCGGGCCAGATAGCCAGAATGAAAATTCGGCCCGTCCGGGCCAGGCTGGACGAGCAAGAGGAATTTCCGTGGGAAGTCATGAACGTTCTGGCTCAATCGGACCTCTTCGGCCTCTATATTCCCGAAGCCTACGGGGGAATGGGCGGCGGAATTTTCGAGAATTGCCTCGCCGTCGAACAACTGGCGCAGGGATGCATTGGAGTGGCGACGTCCTTTGCCGCGAGCGGTCTCGGGGCCTACCCAATTCTCCTGTACGGAAACGAAGCCCAAAAGCAGGCCTACTTGCCCGAGATCGCCTCCGGGAAACGTCTCGCCGCCTTCGGCCTCACGGAATCGGGTGCGGGCAGCGACGTCTCCGGCATTCGGACGACTGCCGTCCGCGATGGGGACCATTACATACTGAACGGCACGAAGCAGTGGATCACGAATGGAGGCGAAGCGGAAATTTATTCGGTGCTCGCCATCACCGATCGATCCAAAGGGCCCCGAGGGGCAAGTTTTTTTATTCTGGAGAAAGGCGATCCCGGATTTTCTTTCGGAAAGAAGGAAAAGAAGCTCGGAATCAGGGCATCCGCCACGCGTGAACTCGTTTTCCAGGATTGCCGCATTCCCAAAAATCGTCTGATCGCACGCGAAGGCACGGGATTCATCATCGCGATGAAGACCTTCGACAAATCCCGTCCCGGAATCGGCGCTCTCGGCGTGGGTCTGTCCCAGGGGGCGCTCGACGTCGCCGTCGAATACGCTCGAAAGCGCGTTCAATTTGAAAAGCCCATCATCAGCTTCCAGGCCATTCAGCACAAACTGGCGAACATGGCAACCAAGACGGAAGCGGCCCGAGCGTTGATCTACTCTATCGCCCGCTACATGGATACCGACCCTCAGGACGTGAGCAAGCTGGCCGCAATGTGCAAGGTATTCGCCGGGGACGTCGCCATGGAAGTGGCCACCGAAGCCGTGCAGGTTCTGGGAGGATACGGCTACATGCAGGACTACCCCGTTGAAAAAATGATGCGCGACGCCAAAATCCTCCAAATTTACGAAGGAACCAACGAAATCCAACGCAACATCATCGGTCAGGAATTGAACAAGGAATACAGTCGCCTGAAAGAATCGTTCTTTTAGGGCGCAGAGGAGAGGCAGGCATCCATGCACATCGTTGTATGCATCAAGCAGGTTCCCGACACCAAAAACGTGCGGATCGACCCGGACACACACACCCTTGTGCGACAGGGCGTGGAAAGCATTGTCAACCCCTTCGATCTTTTCGCGGTGGAAGCCGCTCTGAGAATCAAGGACCAATGCGGCGCGCGAGTGACTGTGATGACCATGGGCCCACCCCAGGCGGACGCGGCATTGCGCGACACCCTCGCCCTCGGGGTCGACGACGCGATTCTTTTGAGCGACAGGGCCTTTGCGGGGTCCGACACGTGGGCCACTTCCACGACCCTTTCCGCCGCCATCCGGAAAATCTCCGACGTGGACCTCATACTTTGTGGAAAACAGGCCATCGATGGGGACACGGCGCAGGTCGGTCCCGAGATGGCTACCCTCCTGGACATCCCGTACGCAACCTTTGTGAAGAAGATCGAACTGCTTGACGGGAACGGCATCAAGGTCACCCGCCAGACTGACGATGGCGTCGAAGTTTGGAGGACTCCCACGCCGGCTCTCATCACGGTATTGAAGGAAGTGGGCGAACCGAGACTGCCTTCACTCCGGCACAAGATGCGCGCCAAGAAAGCCTCCATCCCAGTCTGGGGAGTCGCGGAGCTTGGCATCGACCCCAACAGTGTCGGACTTTGCGGCTCATTCACCCAGGTTGTTCGCGTCTTCAGTCCCGAGCGCAGAAAGGATCGCGTCCTGATCGAGGGCAGCATCGAGAACCAGGTGGAGCAGCTCTACAATTACCTGAAACAAACCAAGGTGCCGGGATTATGAAAGCAATTGTCGATCGCAAGAAATGTACGGTCTGCGGCGTGTGCGCGGACGTGTGCCCGTTCGGCGCCATACTCGTTGGCGAGAGCTCCGTGGAGATACGCGACGAGTGTACGTTGTGCGGCATGTGCCTCGATACGTGTGAATTCGGCGCGCTCTCGCTTCCCGAGGTGGGCGACGGCAAGACCGTCGATCTGGCCGCCTTTCGCGGTGTGTGGGTCTTCGCCGAATGGCGGGACGGATTGGTGCACAAGGTGAGTCACGAACTCCTCGGAGCGGGCAGAAAGCTTGCGGACAGGCGTGGCGTCGAGCTTTCCGCCATCCTGCTCGGATGCAGCCTGGGCAAAGATCTCACGGCAGATCTCATCGCCCACGGCGCCGACATCGTGTATGTCGTCGACCGTCCCGAGCTGTCCCGCTTTACGGACGAGGCTTACGCCAAGGTTCTGGCGGAACTGGTTCGCCGGAATCGCCCTGAGATCCTGCTGGCAGGCGCCACGACTATCGGCCGCTCTTTCGTCCCGCGAGTGGCTGCCACCCTTCAGACCGGGTTGACGGCCGACTGCACGGAACTGGATATCAGCGAGGAAGGTCTCCTCCTGCAGACACGCCCCGCTTTCGGCGGAAATGTAATGGCTACGATCATCTGTCCCAACCGAAGGCCTCAGATGGCGACGGTTCGCCCGAAGGTGATGAAGCCGGTGAAGATGCCCGGCCACCAGGGCCGCGTGGAGATCGTTGAGATCCCGGAGGAGTGCTTCAAGAGCCGCATCGAGGTGCTCGAGGTGATTCCCGAAAAGGATCAGACTGCCAAACTCACTGAAGCCGACGTCATTGTCTCCGGTGGACGGGGGTTGAGGAAAGGCGAGAATTTCGCGCTGATCCAGGAACTTGCACAGCTCATCAAAGGGGCTGTGGGCGCATCGCGCGGCGCAGTCGAGGAGGGTTGGATCCCACCATCCCACCAGGTCGGCCAAACCGGCCGCACCGTTGCGCCCAGCCTGTATATGGCGGTGGGTATCTCGGGAGCCATCCAGCACATCGTCGGCATGCAGGGTTCCAAGGTCATCGTAGCCGTGAACAAAGACCCGCTTGCTCCGATTTTCGATGTGGCGACCTACGGTGTGGTGGCGGATCTATTCGACTTCATTCCTGCGTTCATCAGAAAGATCAAACAGGAGAACAACGCTTGATGGATGCCTGCGGAGACGTTGGCCCTGTATCCGGAGACTCATGAAACCTCAACCTTACAACTCTCGCCTGCATGGACGCATAGAGAAGAACGGCCACGGCCTCGATGACTGTTGAGGGTCGATGCGCCGCCGGGAGTCAAGCATGAATCGGAACCGCGTCATTGTAGTCACCGGCGCCAGCCGCGGTATCGGGCGCGCTATCGCCGTCGCCCTATCGGAACCCGGGGTTGAAATGATCGTAAACTACAACTCCAGCCCGAAAGCCGCCGGAGAGACGGCGCAGGCGGTGGAAGCCAGGGGCGCTACGCCTCATCTCCTCCAGTTGAACGTTGCGGATGCCGACTCCGTGAAGGAAGCCTTCCAGGAGATCGTCAAGACTCGGGGCAGGATCGACGTTCTGGTGAACAACGCGGGAATCACCCGGGACAATCTTCTGGCCTTGATGAAGCCCGAAGACTGGGACGAGGTATTGAACACCAACCTTCGGGGCGCTTTCCTCTGTTCACAGGCGGTCTTCAAACCGATGATGCGCCAGCGTTACGGCCGAATCATCAATGTAACCTCCGTCGTCGGGATCATCGGGAACTCCGGGCAGTGCAACTACGCGGCCGCCAAGGCGGGCATCATCGGCCTCACGCGTTCTCTGGCCCGCGAACTGGTCTCCCGCAATGTAACGGTCAACGCCGTTGCACCGGGGTTCGTCGAAACCGATATGACTTCGAAACTTCCGCAAAGCGCTCGCGACATTCTCCTCGGACAGATACCCGCAGGCCGTTACGGCACGCCCGAGGACGTTGCGGCGGCCGTTCAGTTCCTGGCATCGGACGGGGCGGCCTATATCACGGGCCAGGTGATCCACGTGAACGGCGGCATGTTCATGGGGTGAGCAGCGATGCCGCGCCACGGAAATGGGAACAGTCGCACAAAGACCTGAAGACAACACCCAGGGAGAACTCTATGGAATCCAATATGCGTCGGCGAGTAGCGATTACTGGAATGGGTTTGGTAACGCCTATTGGGCAAGGCATTGAACAGAACTGGTCGAGCCTGATGGAGGGGAAATCCGGTGTGGGTCCGATCACTCGTTTTGACACGAATGGCTACACCACCAAAATCGCCGCCGAAGTCAGAGATTATCATCCCGAGGAGTTCATCCCGAAAAAAGAACTCCGCAAGATGGACCCCTTTCTACAACTGGGCCTCGGGGCCGCCCGCCTTGCCTTCGACGATGCCGGGCTTCGGATCGGTCCCGAACTCGCCGAGCGGACCGGCGTCATCATGGGCTGCGGCCTCGGAGGACTCAGCACCATCGAAGACGGCCACAAGATCCTCTTGGGATCGGGTCCCAAGAGACTCAGCCCTTTTTTCATTCCTATGCTCATCGGCAACATGGCCCCCGGCCTCATCTCCATCTACCACGGAGCCAAAGGTCCCAATCTCTCGGTACAGACAGCCTGCGCAGCGGGCACTCACGCCATCGGCCAGGCGTATCACATGATTCGGATCGGTATATGCGACGCCATGGTCACGGGGGGAGTCGAATCGACCATAACACCGGTCTGTGTCGCCGGGTTCAATGCCATGCGGGCGCTTTCCACGCGCAACGACGAGCCGGAGAAGGCCTCGCGGCCATTCGATCTGGAGAGGGATGGTTTCGTGCTGGGGGAAGGATCGGCTGTGCTGATCCTGGAGGAACTCGACATGGCCCGTGAGAGGGGGGCGCATATCTACGCCGAAGTCATTGGCTTCGGCGCATCGGGTGATGCGTACCACATGGCGGCGCCTCCACCGGAAGGCGAAGGCGCGGCGCGGTGCATGAAGGCTGCCCTCGACGACGCGGGCGTCCAACCCGACCAGGTGGACTACATCAATGCCCACGGCACATCTACCGACCTCAACGACAAGTACGAAACCCAGGCCATCAAGACGGTCTTCGGGGCGCATGCGCGTAGACTCGCGGCGAGTTCCACCAAGTCCATGACGGGCCACCTGCTGGGGGCTGCCGGAGGAATCGAGGCCGCATATACTGCCCTTGCCCTCGAACGTCAAATCATGCCCCCTACCATCAACTATGAAAATCCCGATCCGGATTGCGATCTGGACTATGTGCCCAATCAGCCGAGAGAGGCGCTCATTCGTTTTGCCATGTCCAATTCCTTCGGCTTCGGCGGCACCAATGGTACTCTCGTTTTCCGCCGATGGACGGGCGAATGAGGGTCTTTGGGATGGAGAACATCTGCCTGGAGCGTAGAACCCGCGCATGCCCCCTTCCCTTCCGGAGAGGCGTGGCAGCAATAGCCGAGAACCGGCACGGTCTTTGGTGAAACCCGGCAATGAAACCGGCACATGGGACGGGAGGCGGAATGACATGAAAATCATGATCGGATGCGACCACGGCGGATTGGATCTTAAGGAAAAAATCTTCGCTCACCTGAGGGGCTCCGCCCACCAGGTGGAAGACATCGGGGTGCACAGCCCCGAATCGGTGGACTACCCTCACTATGCAGTCAGAGTGGCTCGCGCGGTTGTGGGCGGGGAGGCGGAGCGCGGCATTCTTGTTTGTGGCAGCGGCCTGGGGATGTGCATTGCGGCCAACAGGATCGAAGGCGTTCGAGCGGTGCACGTCTCCGAACCGTATGGAGCGAAAATGAGCCGCAGGCACAACGACAGCAACGTTCTCTGCCTGGCGGGCCGATTCATCGGTCAGGACATGGCTTTCGAGATCGTGAAGGTCTGGCTTGAAGAGCCTTTCGAAGGGGGCCGGCATCAGAGGCGAATCGACCTCATAGAGCAATTGACCCGGCGCTCCTAGTTGGATATCAATATGTGGACCGGAAGGGATCTCCTTTCCGCCGTCAATCATTTGAACAGAGGGAAGATATGTCCCACCTTGAATCTGTAGACCCGGAAATAGCCCGACTGATCCACGAAGAGGAACTGCGGCAGAAATCCAAGCTCGAACTCATCGCTTCCGAGAACTTCGTGAGCAGCGCCGTCCGTGAAGCTCAAGGATCGGTCCTGACGAACAAATACGCCGAAGGTTATCCGGGACGAAGGTACTACGGCGGTTGCGAATTTGTTGACCTGGTCGAGAAGCTCGCGCAGGAACGAGCCAAACGGCTTTTCAACGCAGAATATGTCAACGTTCAACCCCATTCCGGTTCCCAGGCGAACATGGCGGTCTACTTTGCCGCCCTCAAGCCCAACGACACCATCCTGGGCATGGATCTCAGGCAGGGCGGACACCTGACTCACGGAAGCCCCGTGAGTTTTTCCGGAAGGTTGTACCATGTGGTCTCCTACGGGGTGAAACACGACACTGAAGAGATCGATTACGATGAATTGCAGCGGCTTGCGAAGGAGCATCGGCCCAAATTGATCGTTGCGGGCGCCAGCGCCTACCCCCGGATCATCGATTTCCCGCGGTTTCGGGATATCGCTTCGGAGGTCGGAGCGTTTCTGATGGTTGATATGGCTCATATCGCGGGTCTCGTCAGTGCCGGTCTGCACCCCAATCCTGTTGGCGATGCGGATTTCGTCACATCGACAACTCACAAGACTCTGAGGGGTCCCCGCGGGGGGCTGATTCTCGCCAAACCCACCCACGCTAAAATGCTCGACAGCCAGATCTTCCCCGGCATCCAGGGCGGCCCTCTTATGCATGTCATCGCCGCCAAGGCAGTGGCCTTCCATGAGGCACTCCAACCGGAGTTCAGGAACTATCAGGTGCAAGTGGTCGAGAACAGCAAGCGACTGGCGTCAACCCTCACGAGTTTGGGATATCGCCTCGTTTCGGGGGGCACCGATAACCATCTCATGCTGATGGACCTGACCCCCAAGGGACTGACCGGTAAAATCGCCGAAGAAACCCTTGGTCGCGCCGGGATAACGGTGAACAAGAATTCCATTCCCTTCGATTTGCAGAAGCCCCAGATCACAAGCGGGATTCGCCTCGGAACGCCTGCGGTGACCACGCGGGGGATGACCGGCGATCACATGGAGCTTGTGGGGCGTATGATCCACCGCGCCCTTGAAGCGGTCGGCGAGGAGGACACCCTGAACTCCCTCAGGGCGGAAGTAGCCGAATTCTGTTCCGCTTTCCCATTGCTGGAATGACTCCGGCCCACGCGCCGCAGCCCATGGGCCGGCCTCGCACCGCCTGGCCGCTGTGGGACCGGTGAAGGCGAATCTCTTCCCTATCGAATGGGCGACGGGATGGGCAGGCATTCACACAACGCTCATGCACACCCCAAAGGCACGGACTTTCGATTTGGACATGTTGGTTACAGATGACAGCGCGGAATTCGACAAGCTCTTCATGAAAAGGGCTCTTCGCCTAGCCGCGCTGGGACGCGGCCGCACGAGCCCCAATCCGATGGTCGGCGCCGTGGTGGCGCGCGGCGGCGAGATCGTTGGAGAAGGTTTCCACGCAGTCGTGGGCGGTCCACACGCGGAGGTCCATGCTCTGAAGCGCGCGGGCGACAAAGCGAGGGGGGCGACGCTCTACGTCACGCTCGAACCATGCAACCACCATGGCAGGACCCCACCCTGCACTCACGCGATCCTCGATGCAGGCATCAAGCGTGTGGTGGCAGGGATGGCCGACCCAAATCCCAACGTGAAGGGAAGCGGCGCGGATCATCTCAGCGCGAGGGGTGTTGCCGTGCGCGTGGGGGTCATGGAAAAGGAATGCCGCCTTCTCAATCAGCCATTCATCAAGCACTCGACCACGGGCATCCCCTTCGTTACCATCAAGGCGGCGGCCACGCTGGACGGACGCATAGCAACCCGATCCGGAGATTCCCGCTGGATCAGCAACGAACGGTCGAGACGCTTTGTCCATCGCCTTCGACATGCCCTGGACGGGATTCTGGTTGGCATCGAAACTGCGTTGCGGGACAATCCTCTACTCACGGCGCGCCTGCCCGGGACCAGGGCCTTCAGGCAGCCGACCCGCATCGTTTTGGACGCGCGGTTGCGTCTCGACCTTGCCAGCCGATTGGTCGAAACGGCTCGCGACGTACCGCTCTGGGTGGCATGCGGCGAAAATGCCCCGGCTGAAAATGAACGGAGACTTCTCGATGCGGGAGCGGAGGTTCTCCGTTTCCCGGCGGAAAACGGCAGGATCGACCTTTCCGGCTTGTTGCGGGAACTTGGCAGACGGCAACTGACGAGCCTTCTCGTGGAAGGTGGCTCGCGCGTTCTCGGCGCCTTCATCGAGAACCGCCTGGCGGATGATTTCTACCTCTTCTACGCCCCGAAAATATTGGCCGACCGGGAAGGAATCCCGATGGTTCAGGGGTGCGTCTGCGAACGGATGGCTGATGCGGCCCCTGTTTACGACATCCGCGTCAGGCGTTTCGGGGAAGACGTGATGCTATCCGGAAGATTCCATGAACGCTTGTATTAGGAAGGTGATGCCATGTTTACGGGTTTGATCGAGGGAATCGGCACGCTGCTCCGGATCGATCGTCATGGACCGGATGCGCAGATGGTCATCCGTCCTCGCTATTCCATGGAGAAGATCGTCCCTGGCGAGAGCATCGCAGTGGATGGCGCATGCCTGACGGTAGTCTCGTTCGAGAGCGGCGCATTTGCCGCTGACGTTTCCGCCGAAACCTTGAACCGGACGACGCTGGGACGCAAGAAATCTGGCGCTTTGCTGAACCTGGAGCGCGCCTTGCGCCTGGGGGATCGCCTCGGAGGCCATTTTGTCAGCGGTCATGTGGACGGGGTCGGCGCGCTCCGTGAGAAGCGCCCGGAAGGGCGTTCTCTCAGACTGTCTTTCGATATGCCCCGGGAAATGAGCCGCTATTTCATCGAAAAGGGGTCGGTCGCCGTCAACGGCGTCAGCCTCACGGTGAATAGTTGCAGCGAAGGCGCTTTTGACGTGAATGTCGTTCCCCATACCGGACAGGAAACCACTATCAGCGAAATCCGCATCGGCGAAGCGGTGAACATCGAAACGGACCTCATCGGCAAATACGTCGAAAAGTTGATGAAAAGTTCGATGGGGACCCGTGAGGCGACATCGCCCCCCGGAGAATTCGACGAGGCATTCCTGCGGAAACACGGTTTTCTATGAGGGGCCCCGAGAGCGACTGAGGCGGTTTCCCTTTCGGAACCGCCTTCGGCATTCGGGTCTTTTTATTGTGTGGCCGCATACTCAATATGTGATATAAATAAACGAAAAAATAAACTATTTGGGTTCAATTCACCCTGTTCGCTCATTCAGAAAAGGAGCTCGAGCCATGCCTTTGGCAACCATCCCCGAGGCTCTTGAAGACATTCGCCAGGGCAAAATGGTCATCTTGGTGGACGACGAAGACCGGGAAAACGAGGGAGACCTGTGCATAGCAGCCGAGAAAGCGACACCGGAGATCGTCAATTTCATGGCGCGCTACGGTCGCGGACTCATCTGTCTCTCTCTCACTCACGACTGCGTGGATCGCCTGCGACTTCCCATGATGGTTTCGCAGAACAAGTCGCAGTTCGAGACGGCTTTCACCGTATCGGTTGAAGCGAGGCTGGGAGTCACGACGGGCATCAGCGCTGCCGACCGGGCGCACACCATCCTGACGGCCATTGCGGACAATGCCAAGCCCGACGATCTTGTGAGCCCCGGCCATGTATTCCCTCTCCGGGCCAGGAAAGGCGGGGTGCTCTTCCGTACCGGGCAAACCGAAGGCTCCGTGGATCTGGCCAGGCTTGCCGGTCTGAAACCGGCGGGAGTCATCTGCGAAGTCATGAAGGATGACGGCACGATGGCCCGGATGCCGGATTTGGAAATTTTCAGCGCGGAACACGGCATCAAGATCGTGACCGTTGCGGACATCATCCATTATCGGATGCAAAACGAAATTTTCGTGCACCGGGCGGCGACGGCAAAGCTGCCCACCTCTTTTGGCGGAGACTTCGAGGTCATTGTTTATAGCAACGACATTGACGACTACAATCATCTCGCATTGGTCAAGGGCAGCATTTCCCCGGAGGATGAGGTCCTCGTGCGAGTGCATTCCGAATGTCTGACGGGAGACGTCTTCGGGTCCCTTCGATGTGACTGCGGAAGCCAGCTTCGAGCTTCGATGACTCAGATTGCCAAGACGGGCAAAGGGGTCATCCTTTACATGAGGAACCACGAAGGCAGGGGAATCGGGATCGTGAATAAGATCAAAGCGTACGCCTTGCAGGAAGAAGGCCTCGATACCGTTGAAGCGAACGAAGCGCTGGGACTCCAGATAGATTTGCGGGACTATGGGATCGGCGCCCAAATTCTGGTAGATCTCGGAATAAAGAAGATGCGGCTCATGACCAACAATCCAACGAAAATCGTCGGGGTGCAAGGCTATGGGATCACCGTCACGGAACGTGTCCCCATCGAGATTCCTCCCAACGAATGCAATATCCGGTACCTCCGCACCAAATGCACGAAAATGGGACATTTGATGAGCTGTATCCAGTAGAAGGGACCATGGCATGAAAATATACGAAGGAAAGCTTCTCGCTCAAGATCTCCGGTTCGGGATCGTTGTCAGCCGGTTCAACGATTTCATCTGCGAACGCCTCCTGGGAGGCGCGCTGGACGCTCTCAAAAGGAGTGGCGCCGAGGAGATGGCCGTTGAGATCTTCAAGGTCCCCGGCGCTTTTGAAATCCCATTGCTGGCCAAGAAATTGGCCACGAGCGGGCGCTATGACGCCGTGATCTGCCTCGGGGCAGTCATACGGGGTGCCACGCCCCACTTCGACTATGTGGCGAACGAGGTTTCCAAGGGCATCGCAAGCGTCAGTCTGGATGCCGGCATCCCGGTCGCATTCGGTGTTCTTACCACGGACACCCTCGAACAGGCCATAGAACGGGCGGGTTCCAAATCGGGCAACAAGGGCTGGGATGCAGCCATCGCCGCTATCGAGATGGCCAATCTCATCAAGCAGATACCCCTTTAGAGTTTGTTCGTTGCGCCCACCGGGATGTTTCTCATTTTGAGGGAAAAAGCGGACCTTACGGAGAGGCGGCCTTCAGTGTCGCCTCTCCGGTTTGTCGGGGACCATTGAATGAAAGTGAAAGTTGGACAACGGAGGCGTTCACGCGAGATGGCGCTCCAGGTACTCTACCAGGTGGAAGTGAGTCAGACGCCCGCGGATGAAGCCATCCATCTCTATTACGAGATCCTGGGAGAGGGGGACGACCTCAAGTTCCATGTTTCCCTACCGGCCCGTCCCTTTGCGGAACAGATCATCGAAGGGGTTTCCCTCAGGAAATCCGAAATTGATGAGTTGATCGCCTCCGCTTCAGAACACTGGCGCCTCGAACGCATGTCCATCGTGGACCGCAACATCCTGCGGATTGCCCTTTTCGAGATGCTCCATTGTCCCGACATCCCACCCAAGGTATCCATCAACGAAGCCGTCGACCTCGGAAAAACCTTCGGAAGTGCGGAATCAGGGGCATTCATAAACGGAATCCTGGATCACATCCTGGTGGAATTGCAGGAGCGGGGAGAAATCCCCTCGCCTCCTCCCGTCTGAGGGCATATCTTCGCACCCTCACGAATGAGGAATTCCCAGACCTTGTATCCACTGCCGTTTCGACTCGGTGTTCCCCGCGAGGGCGCATCGGAGTGTGCGCCGGGTCCGGTTCTCGCCGACTCCGGACAGATCCCTGCTCCTGAAACCCTGCTCGACCATGGGACGGCTCCAAAGGGACGTTCGGAGAATGCATCGAAGAGAATCCGACTGCCGGACGTCGGCGTTTTGACACCACCACCCCATATGGCGGGGCGTTCCCTCCCCCAGCCGCACGCGACTTTCATTTCTCATTGAGCCGCAGATCCTGACATCCTCGCTCTGCACATCCTCATAACCCCTTTATGCAAGACATCGATATGGATAAGCACACCTTTTGCATAGGCTGTAATCGTGCAATCACGCCCGAGAAGTCAGCAAGGAGGTGTTCCACATGTCGGTGAAACCAGCTAATGCACCTCAAAGTCAGCCATCGTCTGGGAATTTGGGAATGGAAGCCACTTACCAGGCGCTCACGACGGCCAACCAGGCCAGGCTCTTTCAGAACATCCTCAACCAGATGCAACCTTTTGGCGATGAGTCGAACACTCAGGAGATCAATTCTCTGATGGCGGACATCCAGCGCCTGCAGAACCCGCAGACGGCGGCATTGGAAGCCGGATCGCCCATTCTGGACGGCTCGCCGGCGGGTTCGAACTCCGGCGCAGGCGAAAATCCCCTCGCCACCGCTCTTCTGCTGAGTCTTTCCGCTGTATCCGGCAATCCAGAAGGGATGGGCAGGCTCTATTCGGGCAACATGGGCGCCCACACAACTCGAAGCGCAGGAGCGAACTCCGTGTCCTCGGCCTCTCGATCCGAAAACGTGCCGCGGTCGAGCGGCGACGTTGGCTCCCTTGCGGCCAGATTCGAATCCGGGAAGGACGGGGTTGGAGCCATCGGGTACGATGAGAAAGGCGGGACTTCCTATGGGATCTACCAGATCGCATCCCGGGTGGGCACCATGCGCCAATTCCTTGACTACCTCGACGCCCGGGACCCGAAGTTGGCAGCAAGACTCAAGGCAGCCGGCCCGGCGGACACTGGCGGACGAGGCGGGGAGATGCCCGCGGTATGGAAGCAGATTGCCGGTGAGAACCCGGAACGTTTTGCTATGCTTCAGCACGACTTCATCGAAGAGACGCACTATACGCCAGCTCTGCAGGAGATCTACCAACGGTCGGGTTTGAACGTCGAGAACCAGGGCCGCGCGATGAAGGAGGTGTTGTGGAGCACTGCAGTCCAGCACGGCCCCCGAGGCGCAGCGAATATATTCTGCAACGCCATCGAGCAGCCGGCCGAATCCGCCGGCGCCATTCGTCCGGGGGACATGATCGAATCCATATACTCCGCACGAGCAAAGCAGTTCGGAGGATCGAGTTCCGGAATCAGGGCTTCTGTACAGGGAAGGTTTCGACAGGAGAAATCAATGGCCCTTGCCATGCTGGGGCAACAGGAGACGGGAGCGAATGCAGCGGTGTGAAAAAGAAAGATACGGGCACGGATGCCGTTCCACTCAGCAGCGAGTATCTATGCGGCAATATTTACACATTTGCAGTGCAGGAATTTCCGATTTCCTCAGTCCTCCAAGGGTCGCCACGCCTCAAGACCAACGATAACCTATAGTAATCACAGTATTTTTATAAAAGCGAGGCAGTTGGTATCATCATTGCTCTCATGTACATGCGGTGGGTTATTGCGCATGGAATCTTTTCAGAATGAGGGCCAAAATGCAGCCGAATTTTATCAGTCCCGCACAGTTGCTCAGCGGTTACCTGAATGATGAACACCGGAAGATCGGCCAGGATATTTCGACAAACCAGTTCTCACGAGAATTGAATGCGCAACAGGCCCAGTTGGCATCGCAGTCGGATGCTTCGGCGTTCCGTTCGCTTTCGAAGGACAGCACCGCCGTGGACACCCTCAACTCGTCCACAGCCGCACAAACCACTACGCAGAATACCGACAATTCTACCCAGGCTGGAGTGAATGTCTACTTTACCAACGCACCGTTGCTGGAGAAGGCCATCGCACAGTTGAAGCTGCCCGCGGAGACCAGAAAGGCGATCAAAACCGCAGAAGATAGCCAGGGACGTATCTCCCTCAAATCTCTCAGCCAGATTCTGGGACAGTATCAACCCGCATCAGGAAATCTTACGGAAAGCAGGGTCTCCGCTGAGGACGTTCAGGGGATTCTGAGTTCCCTGCAATGCGGTAATTCCACGGCCAATGTCGGGGCCGCCGCCGTCGCAGGGGCGAAACAACAGGGATCGTACAGTCTGGGCGAATTCCGTCAAGTCGTCGACAGCATCGCCACCCAGGCGCTCAAGGCAGAATCGAAGAAGAGCGCGTCCCTTTCCACTGGCAAAACCCAACTGGCCACAGGCTCCGCCGCCGTCAGCACGGTTGCCGGAAGCGTCGCCTCTCCGACTGAATCGGCCGGCGCGAAATTGAGCTGTCCGCCAGGTACCGTGATTCCTTCTTTTGTGGAAGATGATTCCGGAGGAAACCGCGACAAGAAGACCGCGTCCCTGGAAACACAGACTCAAGACGCCAAGGAATCGGCAGAATCGACCCGGCAAGCTTCCCGGTCTGCGAACAAATCTGCAGCGGACGAGAATTCCGATCGGCAGATGAGCCAGGCCGTAGCCGCGTCCCAATCGACGCAAACTGTCGAGGGCGGGGTTCGTCAAAGTGAATGGGTGAGTTCGTCCAACAAGGTTTCCTCAGACGATGCACAGGCTGCCGACACGGCTTCAGAACCGGAAACCGTCGCCACAGCCACTCCCGATGCCCTATCCTTGCTTGCTCAGATGGTGAGCCAGGTGATTTACGCGCCATTAGCAGAACCAGATCGGCAATCGAATGCACAAAGCGATTCTATGGGCGAACTCGGCGAGCAAACAGCGGCAGCAGTCGTTGGATCGAACAATGATATGGCCAACAGGGTTCCCGGCGACAAGAAATCGTCGCCGAGTTTTGCGTCTGCGGACATCGAAAGCGCTTCCGGGGCTACCCCTGCCAACACCTCGATACGTCCTCCCCAACAGACGGGGGGAAGTTTCCTCGATAGCAGCGGCAATGAAGGAGGCGGCTTCACTCAGTCCTCATCTTCCGACTCTGGACAGCTTTCCGCCGCCACGGATGTGAATCGCTTCCTTCGGTTTTCATCGAAAACCGCACAAAACGAATCCGCCGCTGCTTCCATACCCAGCGATGTCAGCACGGACGCGCTCACCAGTTCCCCTCTCATACTCGAAGAAATCCAGAAGAACGGCGTCCTTACCGGCGAAATCTCTCTCGGCCAGACCGCACGGACCGAGGAATCAACCGTCTCGAACCTCTCCTCCGACGCATCGCAGGATGTGCAGACGACGGTTCCGGACGATCTGGAGCCTTCCTCATCATTGAAGAACTCGGAAGAAACGGCGCTCAAGACCACGGATGTGAATCGCTTCCTCCGCTTTTCATCGAAAACCGCACAAAACGAATCCGCCGCTGCTTCCATACCCAGCGATGTCAGCACAGAGGCGCTCACCAGCTCCCCTCTCATACTCGAAGAAATCCAGGAGAACAGCATCGTTACCGGGGAAGTCTCACTCAGCCGGACCACCCGAACCGCGGAATCAACCGCCTCGAACCTCTCCTCCGACGCATCGCAGGACGTGCAGACGGCGGTTCCGGATGATCTGGAGCCTTCCTCATCATTGAAGAACTCGGAAGAAGCGGCGCTTAAGACCACGGATGTGAATCGCTTCCTCCGCTTTTCATCGAAAACCGCACAAAACGAATCCGCCGCTGCTTCCATACCCAGCGATGTCAGCACGGAAGCGCTCACCAGTTCCCCTCTCATACTCGAAGAAATCCAGGAGAACGGCGTCCTTGCCGGGGAAATCTCTCTCAGCCAGACCGCCCGGATCGAGGAATCAACCGTCTCGAACCTCTCCTCCGACGCATCGCAGCAGGACGTGCAGACGAGGGTTCCGGATGATCTGGAGCCTTCTGCATCATTGAAGAACTCGGAAGTTTCGTCGCCCAAAGCCACAGAGTCGCGAAAAGCGAGCGCCATCGGGAACGACGCATTTAAGTCAACCTTTGACGAGTTGGATCTTGGCACAAGGTGGGCGGACAATACACTGAGCGGTCTAACTGCTTTGAGGACCGTCAGTTTGTCCTCGACAACACCCCAGGCATCGAACGCAGGCCAACTCAACCTGAACGGATCATCCTGGCCGTCAGACCTGGCCGAGCAAATTCAAGGGTTGTACGAGCAGAAGCATATCTCAAACCTTACCTTGGATCTCGAACCCGAGGGCATGGGGCGCCTGACTCTCAGAGTAAGCGCTAAACGGCAGGAAGTAGCTGCATATGTTTCCGCCGACAACCAGCAAGTGGGGGATTTGCTCTCCCGCAATTCGAGTGTATTGCGCGAGAATCTCCAATCACAGGGACTCACCCTGACCAATCTTTTCGTCGATGTCAGGCAGGGGCAAGACGGCAACTCCAACAGCTTCTTCCAAAACAGCAATCCGCAAGGCGACAGGTCTGCCACGGCAAGCATGCGCCAGGTGGCATCGAGTCAGAAGACTTCCTTGAGTTCCATTCGTATCGACAGGTCTCCCGACCGTCTCATCAATCTCATTGCCTGAAAGGGCGACAAAGACTCTCACAGTTATTACGAACGAAACACGGCATGAGAAATCTGAAATACGTGCATTTCGATCCTGGAAATATTTGCCGTCTGATGCTCGAGATGACACTGGATGGCACCCCCCGAGAGCGTGAGAGACACCCATCGGAAACTCCCCATTCACCATTTTAAAAACGCAGCACAGCTCAAGACCCTTGCCTGCCCGCATGCCAGCTTTCCGGCGATGTCTCTGGCATCGAGGGAGGATCTGATTGAAGAAGCATCTTTAGGTTTGGAGGTTTGGGGAAGTCCCGGGCCGACCGGGGTCACGTACCCGGAGGCGGGATAACCCTCGCGGGGAAAGCATCGTTATTAGACGGGCTGGGCGAGGCTGAAGGCGTCGTGAGAAATATGATGGTGGAAAAACATCTTCAGACGCGTGATGGGCAGCCAGGCGGCTTGCCCATCACGCGTCTGAAGTCATCCGGGTGACCGGAAGCTAGCGGACCATGCCGACCACTGTGTCAACCATCTCGTTGGCGGTGGTGATGATCTTGGAACTCGCGTTGTAATCCGCCTGATAGATGATCAAATCGACCATTTCCGAACTGAGGTCCGTATTGGACATCTCAAGGGCGCAACCCTCGACGAGAGCATCGACGGTGCCGGTATCGTTGTTCGTAACGGTCCCCACATCACCGCTCGCCAGGTACTTATTGCTTCCCGATCTGATCAGCCCGTTCTGATTAGAGAATTGGGTTAGCATGAGTGTCTGTTCGAGTGACACGCTCGCCCCGTCCTTCGTGCCGAAGATCGTGCCGGTGGAATCAACGTAGAGATTGGAATATTCTGTTGTATCGACCTGGATGGGGTTGTTGTCCGTCCCCAACACCTGGTACCCTTCGCTGGTAACCAGGTAGCCGTCTTTGTCGAGACTGAAACTGCCGTCACGAGTGTAGTAAGTTGTATCATCATCTGCCAGCTTCACTGAGAAGAAGCCATCTCCATTGAGAGCCACGTCGGTCCAAGTCGCCGTGCTGTTTATGGAACCCTGGGTGAAATCTTTGAGCGTTCCAAGAACGGAACTTCCTGCGCCCAGCCTGTCACTCGTGCCGTTGCCGGACGCGTAGTAGTTGCTGACCAGATCCCCGAACAGCACGTTGCTCGCTTTGAAACCTGTCGTAGAGGCATTGGCAATGTTATCGCTCGTGACGCTGATAGCCGTCGAAAAGCTGTTGAGACCGCTCAGGCCGATATAGAAAGCGCTGGAACTCATGATAATCCTCCTTTTTGTATGATTGAAATTGCCCGTCTTTCACGGACTGGTTTTGCTTTGCCTTCAACAAACATCGCTCCGGTTATCTTTTCTAACAAACCCTCCTCCGGGCCTTCGGCCCGTCATAATCACGCCGCTTCCGCTTCATCATCACTCGTTGTGATCTCGTAGACGTTCGAGACCGGTACCTGAAGCCCGTCAGCACTGTCTAAAACAACATACGGGCTGGTGGAATCCAGCACGAAGGAATAAACCGTTCCGGTGTTTGTTCCAGTGATGGTCGAGCTGCTGCCGTTTGAATCCTCCGCGGTGATGGTGCAGTAGTATTGGCCGTCAGAGACCGAAGCGCCGCTGCTGTCGAGACCGTCCCAATCCACACTGTGGCTCCCAGCGGCCTGATTGGCCAGGCTGAGCGTCTGGATGAGAGTGTCATCGCTATCATAGATTTTTACCGTAACGGAGTATGTTGTCGATGAATCGGATGTGGGCAAGGTGTAACTCGGGTTGGTCACCGTACCGTCCTTGACCAGAATCCCTCCGGCATTGCCCACGACTTCCTTTCCAATGAGGTTAACCATTTCGGTATTGTTGAGAGAAGCCAGATAGGACTCTATCCCCAACAAGTTCGTATTTGCCTCGGTCAATTGCTCCACGGTGGAAAACTGAGCCAGTTGCGACGCCAGTTCGTAAGACTCCATTGGATTGGTTGGATCCTGATATTGGAGCTGCGTGCAGAAGAGCGTGAGGAAGTCGTCATAGTCCAACGTCGAAGTTGTTGAAGAACTAGACGAAGTGCTGGCAGAAGAACCCGTCGAGGCGCTGGCAGAAGAACTCGACAATGAGTCGGAACCGGCCGCAGTGGCCAGCGCCTTGCTACTGTTCAACAGTCTGCTGGCTCCGGAACTGCTGCCCGAATTCGCTGTATTGGTGGAGACTCCTTGAAGGCTTGCCATCTTGCTTTCTCCCAGTCATCGAACCGCCGGTTGATTGGCATGTTCACAAAATTCAAAACTCTGATTCCCGTTGCACGTTCTTAAAGCAACATGAATACCAACTTGAAAAAGCACGCTAACACATAGTAAATACGGCCAGTTAACAATTCACGCCCAATCAAATGCATCGTCCGTGCTGGAAAAACTTGCTGGTTCGAGTGGCAAAATTTTCCTTGTGACGTTCAACCGGTTCCGAATAGAACATCCAAGAGCCGTGGGGGACACTTCCTCCCGAATGGTGGAATGTAACGGAACTCATCTCACTCGCGGGACAGGGTCGCAGGGCAGGAAGTTATCGAGCCGGAAACTGCAGGCCGCATTCGACGGTCAAAAAGAATTGTGGGATGCGGCGAGCGTTCTGTAACCCATCTCACAAGAGCCGGACGGGAGGCATGTTTGCATGAAACCGCTCTTTTGCGATGGGTTGCTTCACAAAAAGCGCGACAGCACCCACCCTGACAATGGTATGATACCATGACACTGGAGCGAGCTTCGCTGGCCGAGACAATCGATACGCCGTCAAGACGACGGAGTTCGGCCTGACACGGAGGCCATTTCAAGTCAAAAACTTGACTCCGTCAGATTCCATTTGACTGCTCGAACCTTACTTCGCAGTAATGTTTTGCCTCCGTTCCTCGGACATGCTCATCGTTCCACGTGATACCGACCCGGTTTCTCGCCTCTCCGGCGCCTGCCGCGCCCGATCAGCAAGAAGTTGCGCGGACAATGGCACGCTCATTGCTCAGGGTATGTGTTGGCGTTTCTGCAAGCGCAGGAGTGGAGGGAGATTTTTCCCTGTGGGCACCCCCGTCTCGACAGAGAAAGAAAGGTTCGCCGAATTCTATGGATCTGGCCACGCTGATTGGAATCGTTTCGGCCTTTGCTTTGGTCCTTATCTCCATTATGATGGGTAGTGGGCTGGGTCTTTTCTTGGATCTGCACTCGGCGATGATAGTTCTTGGAGGCACCATGGGCGCGACCATGATTCACTACCCTCTCAAGGACGTTCTCGGTGTGTTCAAGGTCCTCAAGAATGTCTTCTTCACTCAGACCTGGAGCGGGAAGGCTCTGATCGAGAAGATGGTCGACCTGTCGACCCGTTCGCGGAAAGAAGGCATGCTCGCCCTTGAATTGGAGCTGAGGGGGATCGACGACGGTTTCATGGTGAAAGGGATTCAGCTCGCCATTGACGGGATGGAACCCCGGGCCATCCAAGAGATCATGGAAACGGAAATAGACTATCTGCAGGAAAGGCACCGCCTGGGCGCGGAGATCCTCAACAGCATGGCGACGTTTTTCCCGGCGATGGGTCTCATCGGCACCCTGATAGGACTGATCCAGATGCTCAAGACCATGGAGGACCCGAGCACGATAGGCCCGGCCATGGCCCTGGCGCTGATCACAACATTCTATGGCGCCGTGGGCGCCAATCTGGTATGTCTTCCCATGGCCGGAAAACTGCGCAAGCGCAGCCAGGAGGAGACTCTCATCAAAGAGATGGTTATCAGCGGCATCATCGCCATCGCAAACGGCGAGAACCCACGGGTCGTGGAACAAAAGCTCCACTCCTTTATCCCTCCCAGCCTGAGGGAAAGCCGCTATGAATCATAAATCCAATAGCAACATGATAGTCAGAAACTCTGGAAAGGAGTCCGGAAAACTATGTCGCCAGAAGCAACAGAAGAAACCAAAGAAGCTGTAAAAACCAAATCTTCTCTGCTGAAATGGATCATCCTCGCCGTGATCGTCCTCCTGTTGTGTGGGGGGGGCGTGTTCGGGTACCTGAAGTTTTTCGCCAGGCACGGTGAGGAGAAAGCCCAGCAGGTAGTCGTACAGCCGGTCATCCAGGACATGGAGACCTTTCTTGTCAACCTCAGCGACCCCAGCGGCAAACGCTACTTAAAAATCACGATGAAGGCCAAATTGAGCGGCCCTCCTGTGGCGGCGGAATTCACCCAGCGAATTCCGGAGCTGAGAGACATAATATTGACTCTTCTTTCGAGCAAGGAGTTCGCTGATATCGCTCGACCGGAAGACAAAGCCATTCTCAAGCAGGAGTTGCTCGCGGAATTGAACCGCGTCCTCAAGCAGGGACAGGTTCAGGATATCTATTTTACTGATTTCCTGGTGCAATGAGAATCAAGGTAAATCATCATGGCTGTGGAGAAAATCCTTTCTCAGGATGAGGTGGATGCCCTGCTCAGAGGGCTGTCCGACGGGGAAATCGACACCCCGAAGGAAGAGCAAGCGCTCGCCGACGGGATACGGTCTTACGATCTCACCAGTCAGGACAGGATTGTCCGCGGCCGGATGCCAACTCTCGAGATCATAAACGACAGATTCACCCGTCTCCACCGAGTCACTCTCTCCGGATCGCTGAGAAGGGTCATCGATATCACGGTGACTCAAACGGAGATGCTCAAATTCGGCGAATTCATCCGCACCCTCCCCGTTCCCACGAGCCTCCACATACTGAAACTCGATCCCCTGCGAGGGCACGTCTTGCTGGTGGTGGAAAGCAGACTGATTTTCAATCTTGTGGACTGCTTTTTCGGAGGGACTGGACGCAGTTCCTACAAGATTGAAGGCAGGGATTTCACTTCCATCGAACACCGGGTCATCAATAAAGTCGTTCGTGCGGCGCTGAAAGATCTGGACCAGGCATGGAGGCCGGTGACCGCCGTCAATTTCCAGTTCGTCCGCTCTGAAGTGAACCCTCAGTTCGCAACCATTGTTCCCCCTTCAGACCTGGTCATCGTCATTCACTTTGAGATGGAACTCGACCGGCTCATAGGGAAAATCATTCTCTGCCTCCCCTATTCGACCATTGAACCCATCCGTTCGAAACTCTATGCAACCTATCAGAGCGATCAACTGGAAATCGATACGGAGTGGGCGGCACGTTTTAAAAAACGCCTGGCCGAGGTCAGCGTCGAGATTCTGGCCGAATTGGGAAGGACGACCGTTAAAGGCAGGGATCTCTTGACCATCGACGTGGGAGACGTCATCATGCTGGATCGTGACGCCAACGAGCCGCTCACCATTAAGGTTCAGGGAATTCCCAAGTTCAAGGCCTATCCCGGTATCAGCAAGGGGAACCAGGCGTTTCAGATTACCGACTTCATAAATGCTCCAGAAGTCTAGCGCAGTGCGCTCACTCCCATGGAGAAGCTTCACCAGCCGGGGAAGACTCGGGGAGCATGGAACCGCAATAAAATGGAAAAGGACCTTGTATGGAGAAAGAGAAGGCGCAGTTTCCCAATCTGGAGCAGGGCGAGGTAAGGAAGAACACGAGGGACCTGGACTTTCTGTTGGATATCCCTCTGGAGATTTCCGTTGAGCTCGGCCGGACCAGCATGTACATCAACGATTTGCTGCAACTGGGACAAGGATCCGTGATCGAATTGAACAAGCTTGCCGGCGAACCGTTGGAGATCCTGATCAATTCGCGGCTTATTGCCCGGGGAGAGGCGGTCGTGGTCAATGAAAAATTCGGTGTTCGCATCACGGACATCGTCAGTCCCATTGAACGGGTGAAGCAACTGGCCTGAAGGAAGCTGAAGGTCGAGACGCAACCGTCAGAGCGCAAAACCCTCTGGTGGAAGGATTGGACGCGGCTCCAGGTCCGGAACCGGAAAGATATTGAGATGCAGGATACAATCGATTACGGTCTCCAGATCGTCAAGGTTTTCGGCGGCCTCGTGCTGGTTCTCGCGCTCCTTTTCGCCGTGCTCTACGGCATCAAGATGCTCCCGCAATGGACGCGAAAGCCCGGCAGTGAAACCTGGATACAGATCCTGGCCCAGCACGCCTTTGGCCCGAAGCACTACCTTCTGGTTGTGAAAGTTCAAAATCAGTTGTTTCTTCTGGGAATTTCTCCACAGGGCATGCACTTTCTGGCGCCGCTGGAAGGAACGCCCGAGGGATCCCCAAAAAACAGAGATGGCGCCGAATGAATCCTATGCCTTGCTTCAACACCCCTGGAGATCCGTGGGACACTCGTGAATCCACCAGGAGAGCCCGCCGCGTTGCAGGTGTTCTTCTGCTTCTGCTCGCGTGCATCTGCACCGTCCACGTCTCGGATGGCTTCGCCGCGGGCCTGACCATCCCCTCCCTCAACCTCGACTTGGATTCCAAGGAAGGGCCTCAGCAGATATCAGCCGTTTTGCAGATTCTATTCCTCCTTACGATCCTCACGCTCGCTCCGGCGATTTTCATCATGATGACTTCGTTTACGCGCCTCGCGGTGGTATTCGCCCTCCTCCGCCAGGCCCTCGGCACTCAGCAGTCTCCACCCAACCAGATCATCATCGGGCTGGCGTTGTTCCTCACTTTTTTCATCATGCAACCCGTCTGGCAGAAGATTCAGAAAGAAGCGATCGTCCCCTACCAACAACACGAAATCTCTGGTGAAGAATTTTTGAACAAGAGCATAAATCCCCTGAAGGATTTTATGCTGAAGCACACGCGCCAGGCCGACCTCGCTTTGTTCGTTTCCTTCTCTCAGCAGGAAAAGCCGCAGAACGCCGCAGCGTTATCCATCGCCACCGTGATTCCCGCGTTTGTGATCAGCGAACTCAAGGTTGCCTTCGAGATCGGTTTCATGCTCTACCTTCCGTTTCTCATACTGGATATGGTCATATCGAGCATCCTTCTTTCCATGGGCATGATGATGCTGCCGCCCGTCATGATTTCTCTTCCTTTCAAGTTGATGCTCTTTGTGCTCGTCGACGGATGGAACTTGCTGACGGGATCTCTCGTGAAGAGTTTTCAGTGAGGAAAGATCCATGAGTTTCGATTTTGTAATCGGATTTGGCCGCCAGGCCATCGAACTCATGCTTATGGTGAGCCTTCCGATTCTGCTCGTGAGTCTCGTCATTGGACTCATCGTCAGCATATTCCAGTCGGTGACCCAGATCCAGGAGATGACTCTTTCCGTCGTACCGAAGATCGTCGTCACCTTCTTGTGCATCCTGCTCTTCGGCTCCTGGATGCTAAACAAAATGCTCCAGTTCCTGAGAGAAATCATCGTCAACATTCCCTTCTGGACCCGGTAGGAGTGTGCGCCATCCGCGGAAGAGGCAACACCGGAAGCGTAAGGATCAAAGCATGAGACGGGAAAACCCCGCACGCTCGATCTTTTCCCGAGCAGTTTGCTCTGCCCGTTGCGACTATGGCGGGCGGCATCCTGCGCCCTTTTCCTCAATCGGGCGGAAAATGCAGCCCACATGTTGACTCTTCACCTGGATCTTGCCGATTTCGGTGTCTTCCTCGCCATCCTTCTCAGGCTGAGCATCGTTGTATTCATGTTGCCGATTTTCAGCAGTTCCCAGATTCCCACTTTCCTCAAAGCATGTATCGCAGTCGCTTTCACGGCGATGCTTTACCCCACTCTGCGGCCGGCCCTTCCCCCTCTTTCCTTCGAGCCCGTGAGTCTGCTCGTGAGCGTGGCAGGGGAGATTGTCTTCGGGATCATGTTCTCACTCTCGATTCTGTTGGTGTTTGCCGGTTACCAGACAGCCGGGGAATTGATCAGCTTCGAGATGGGATTCGGGTTCGCCCAGGCCGCAGATCCTCAGAGCGGCGCGCATGCGACTCTCATCAGCGTTTTGTTTCAAGTGCTCGCAACCCTCGTTTTATTGAGCCTGAACGGTCATCACATCATCCTCAGGGCCATTGTGGACAGCTTCCGGACCATACCCGTCGGCGCCTTCTCATTGAGCCCGGAGGTGTATCACAGATTCATCGGTTTCTCGACCTGCCTTTTTGTCATCGCCATAAAAGTGGCCGCTCCGATCACAATCGTTCTCCTGGTCACTCAGGTCGGTCTCGGCTTGATGGCGAAGTTTGCACCGCAGTTCAATATCCTCATGAACAGCTTTCCCCTGACCATTTTCATCGGGCTTCTGTTTATGAGCTTGTCGGTTCTCGTCTGGGGGGGCACCATGCAACGGCATTTCAAGGAACTCTTGCAGTTTCTCATGTCCCTCCTGGCATGAAAACCGCTTCACTCATGCCCACGAACAATCTCCGGATCGTGTCATTCGACAGATGCACGAGCGCGCAAGTGGTGAATTCCGCCTCTGAGAAGGGGATCCGGCCAGACTCCCCGAAAGACAAAATATTGACTGGGACAGCTTTTTTGACATTTCGACGCTTCGGCGCACACTGATAGGCGGATACCTTGGCAGGCTCACAGGAAAAGACCGAAAAAGCAACCGACAAGAAGCAACGCGACGCCCGCGAGCGCGGACAGATCCCCAAGAGCAAAGAGCTTGTTTCCGTCGGTATACTCTTTGCCGGAGCGGCTTCGGTTTTTCTCAGCGGCGGGTTGTTTTTCAGTCATTTCCGACGGTTGCTGGAGGATTTCTGGGGCAGGGGCTTTCAATCCATCTCCTCACTCGGAGCCGATTCCGAGATTCTTCACGTGAGTATATTTCATCTCTCCATCATGCTCCTGCCCACCTTCCTCTCCCTCATGGCCGTCGCCTTCGGATTGAACCTCATTCAGACGAAAGGTTTGCTCTTTACAACAGAAACGATAAAGCCCAAGTTTTCCCATCTGAGTCCATTGGAGGGTTTCAAGAGGCTGTTCTCCATCCGTTCTTTCGTGGAACTGATCAAATCGATCGTAAAACTTGTCATCGTCGGGTGTGCCGTGTATTGGGTATTGCACGACGAGCGCGAGTCTTTCCTGCTCTTGCCTGACCTGGAATTGACGGAAGTGCTCGCAACCCTGAATCGCCTCATTTTCAAGGTTGTCCTGCAGGTCAGCGGGATCATGTTGCTCGTAAGCCTTCTGGATCTCTACTTCCAGCGATGGCAGCACGGCAAAGATTTGAAGATGACCAAGCAGGAGGTGAAAGAAGAGCATAAGCAATCCGAAGGAGACCAGCATGTCAAGGCTCGCATTCGTTCCATTCAGCGGACTCTCACGAAACAGCGGATGCTCGCGAAAGTGCCCAAGGCCACCATGGTTGTCACAAATCCAACGCACATTGCGGTTGCGCTGCACTACGACCAGGGAATGGAAGCGCCGACAGTAGTAGCGAAAGGGGTTGATTTTCTTGCGAAAAAAATCATCAAAGTCGCTAGAAAACACGGGGTCCCCGTAACTCAGAATCCACCGTTGGCACGTGCTTTGTATAAACAAGTGAAGCTCGATGAAACGATACCCCTGACATTGTACAGGGCAGTTGCCAAAGTCCTGGCTTATGTTTACCAACAGCAAAGACGAACCCCCAGGTGAGGGAGCGAGATGTCAACTGTAGCAAGAGCAGCCGGCCCCTTCTTCGCACGTCTCAAGGAAGTTTCTGACGCCGATGCCTTCATGGGCATCGGCGTGGTGATGATACTCTCCGTCATGCTTCTGCCCCTGCCCAGTCAGTTTCTGGACCTGCTTCTGGTGATCAACATCTCCTCCGGGCTGATCATCCTTCTCACGGCCATCTACAGCCTCAAGCCTCTCGATTTTGTCATCTTCCCATCCCTGCTCCTCGTCACCACTCTTTTCAGAATCGCACTCAACGTCGCGAGCACGCGTCTCGTGCTTCTCCACGGGCATGAGGGCACCACGGCAGCAGGTCAGATCATTCATGCTTTCGGCAGTTTTGTGGTGGGCGGCAACTATGTGGTTGGGTTTGTCATTTTCATCATACTGGTCATCGTCAACTTCATGGTCATTACCAAAGGGACCGAACGCATCTCCGAAGTGGCCGCTCGTTTCACTCTGGATGCGATGCCGGGGAAACAGATGGCAATCGACGCCGACCTCAACACGGGACTCGTGACTGACAAAGAGGCCCGAAAGAGACGCGAAGTCGTCCGCCAGGAAGCAGACTTTTACGGCGCGATGGATGGCGCCAGCAAGTTCGTTCGCGGAGACGCCATAGCGGGCATCCTCATCACGTTCATCAATATCCTGGGCGGATTTGCCATAGGGGTTTTGCAGAATGGGATGCCCATATCCGAGGCATTGACGAATTACACTCTTCTCACCGTCGGCGACGGTCTGGTCTCTCAAATCCCAGCTCTTGTCATTTCCACCTCGGCAGGCATTCTCGTCAGCCGGGCGGCATCGGAAGTGGGAATGGGCAAGGCCTTCGGCAACCAGTTCGTGGTTCAACCCAAGCCGATGATCATTACGGCAGCCATGCTGTTCATGCTGGCCCTGTTGCCGGGATTCCCCGCGATACCGCTCGGTCTGGTCGGCAGCATCCTTCTGTACATCGGCTACACCCTCTTCAAGAAGCAGGATAAAAAGCAAACGGAGGACGCCACAACCGAACCGACCCAGGATGGGCTTCCTTCCGAAACATCCGACATACCTCCTCCGTTGGATGTTCTTGAACTCGAACTCGGCTACGGTCTCATTCCCCTGGTGGACAGCTCCGGAAACGGCGACCTCCTCCCCAGAATCAAGGCCATTCGGCAGCAACTGGCTCTCGAATACGGCATCATCGTCCCGGCTCTCCACGTTCGCGACAATCTGCAGCTCAAGCCTTCCGGGTATCGGTTGTTGCTCAAGGGGAATCCGATCGCAAAGGCTGAAATCATGCTGGGCCATTACCTCGCGTTGAGCCCCGGCGAAGTGAGCGAGTCCATCAAGGGCATCCAGACCAGAGATCCGGCCTTCGATCTCCCGGCGCTCTGGATTCCGGAGAACCGGCGTGAGGCCGCGGTCCGGGCAGGATATACGGTAATAGACCCATCCACCGTAATGGCAACGCATCTGACTGAACTCTTCAAGAAGCATGCAGCCGAGATGCTCAACCGCCAGACGGTTCAGCAGTTGCTGGACAACCTTGCGGACACTCACCCCAAGCTGGTTGAAGAACTCGTCCCCAATCTTCTGAACGTGGGCGCCATCCAGAAGGTCCTCCAGAACCTCATCCGCGAACGAGTGTCCATTCGAGACCTCCAGACCATTTGCGAAGCGCTTGCCGATCATGCATCCATGACCAAAGATGCAGACATACTTACAGAATATGTCCGTCAGGGTCTTGCCAGAACGATCACGAAACCGTATGAGAGTGAAGACGGCCGATTCCACATCCTCTCTCTTCAGCAAAGTCTCGAGGAACGGATCAGCAGGGGCGTCCAGAAGACGGAACACGGGTCTTTCCTGAGTCTCGAACCGTCGTTCCTTCACCAACTGATCCAAATCGTCAGCGCTGAGGTGAAGCGCGTGGTCAACCTGGGGTATCACCCGGTTATCCTCAGCTCACCCCTATTGCGCAGACACTTGAAAAAAATATTCGAGCGCTTCTTGCCCGATGTCGTTGTCATCAGCCATAATGAACTGACCAGCCCCCTTGAGATACAATCTATCGGGGTGATCCGGATGGACAATGCAAATTAAGACCTTTAGGGCGCCCACCATCGCTTTGGCGCTGGACCAGGTCAAGAAGGACCTTGGACCGGACGCCATCATCCTTGGAAACAAGCAGGTGACGGTCTCTCCGCATGAAGCATTCGTTGAAGTCACAGCGGCCGTGGAACCTGACACCTTGCGGAAACCGACCTCCGCCTCCACCCACGACAAGGACATCCAAATCCAGGAGGACATTCAGGAGATAAAGGGCTTTCTTTCTCTGCTGATCTCATCCAAGAATTACCTGACCGATCTCCAGACTCAAAAACCGGTCGCGGAAGTCTACCACAGTCTATTGACTCGGGGGTTCGACGAGAAACAGGCCTACATCCTCCTCAGCAAAGCTCTTGCGGATCTCAAGGGGGATTACGAGAACAGGACCCTCGTGATCGATTCCTTTTGCCGGCACCTGCTGGAAAAGGTCAAACTTGTCAGGCCATTCCAGCATGTTGTGTCATCGCGGAACGTCGGCGGCATTTTTTCATTCCTCGGCCCCACCGGAGTCGGCAAGACGACTACCCTTGCAAAGCTTGCCGCCCACTTGAAAATAAAGCGGAACGCGAGGGTTGGGATTATATCCATCGATACCTATCGAATCGGAGCGGTAGATCAATTGCAGACGTACGCCACCATCCTCGGCATTCCTCTCATAGTGGCGCAGAGCAGGGCGGAATTCAACGATGCGACCAAGAGCATGGAGGATCTCGATATCATTCTGGTGGACACAACGGGCAGAAACTTCCTGAATCGCCAACATGTGGAGGACCTGAAACCGATTTTCACCGACAAACGGAGCATTCAACATTTTCTTGTTCTCAGCGCCACTGCAAAGGATGCCGACTTGAAACAGACGATTGCCCATTTCCGGGAGATGAACATCCACAGTCTGATATTCACCAAGGTCGACGAAACCATGACGCATGGTTGCATGGTGAACCAGTTGCTCCGTTTCCCTTATCCTCTCTCTTACGTGGGAACCGGACAGCGCGTACCCGAAGATCTTGAGTTGATGACGCAGAAGCGCTTGCTTTCATTTCTCTTTTCAATAAAAAGGTGATTTTCCAATGGAAAAGGTCAACATGGATCAGGCCGTGGGATTGCGCCAAAAAGGCAATGGGCGGATTCGCCCGAGCGACGCGCACACTCAACCTCCGCTCTCGGGACGCCAACCCTTTCGCGTGATGGCTGTCACCAGCGGGAAAGGTGGCGTAGGGAAGAGCAATGTGACGATCAATCTCGCCATGGCCTTCGATCTCCTCGGACTGCGGGTCTTGATAATGGATGCCGATCTAGGGCTCGCCAACATCGATGTCCTGCTCGGATTGGCTCCAAAGTACAACATAAGCCATGTGCTGGAGGGAAAGAAAAGGCTTGAAGACGTCATTGTCAACGGACCGGGAAATATCCGGGTCATGCCTGCAAGTTCCGGCGTCCATGAGTTGACCCAGTTGACTGACGAACAGAAGCTCAACTTCCTCAATATGTTTGACGGATTGGAAACGGAACTCGACATCCTGCTGATAGACACGAGTGCGGGAATTTCCGATATGGTGCTCTATTTCAACCTTGCCGCACAAGAAAGGATCGTTGTAATCACGCCAGAGCCCACTTCCCTCACGGACGCATATGCTCTCATTAAAGTCCTCTTCACGAGACATGGAGAACGGAGTTTCAAAATACTGGCCAATTCCGTAAAGGACGATAAAGAGGGCAAGAGCATATTTGCCAAGATCAGCAGGGTCGCAGATCATTTTCTCGATGGAATATCTCTCGATTACCTTGGATCGATTCCTTTCGATCCGGCTGTCCGCAAGTCGGTCCTTCAGCAGCGGGCGCTGATGGAGATCTTTCCGGAGGCTCCTGCATCCAAGGCCTTCACGATCCTTGCAAAGAATATTCAGAAAACCAATCCTTCCCTGAACCATGGAACCATTCAGTTTTTTTGGAAGCGTTTGTTGAATTTATGAACGAGGGTTGCGAGGAAAGAGTAAAATATCGATGAAAGCATCCCTTATGAGGAACCCTTATCAAATGCATGCAATCGAAAACGTCATGGCGGCGGATGAGAAGGAACGGCTCATCCTGCAACACAGGAACCTCGTGAAGCACATGGCATTGAGGTTGATTTCCCGCTTGCCCGATCACGTCTCGATAGACGACCTTTACAGTGCGGGAATCATCGGATTGATCGATGCAATTGACAAGTACGACGCCAGTCAAGGGATTCCTTTTGAATATTACGCCAAAATACGTGTTCGGGGCGCCATGCTCGATGAAATCCGATCCATGGACTGGATCCCCCGTTCTCTCCGTCAAAAGAGCAGCCTGCTCGAAAAGACCTGTCTCACGCTGGAACAACGGCTCGGGCGGTATCCCTCAGATGAAGAGATCGCCGAGGAGTTGGAGATCGGTATCGACGAATATCATCAGTTACTGGACGAGACGAAGGGGATCTCTCTTCTGCCGGAAAACGTCCATGACACGATCTGCGAAGCCAAGGAGGCGGCTCATCTCGCATCGCAATCCGACGAACTGTTCGTTCATACGTATCAACGCGAGATCCAGAGCATGCTGGCGGAGGTCATAGCCGGCCTGCCCCATAAGGAACAGGTCATCCTTTCGCTCTACTACCACGAAGAACTCACCATGAAGGAGATAGGCGCCGTCATGGGCTTTACCGAATCCCGCATCTCACAGATACACACCAAGGCTATTCTCAAGCTGCGCACCAGGCTCGCCAAACGACTGGGCAGAGACGACCTGCCTTCGAGTGTCTTCAATGGCGAGTAGGGCGCCGAATCGATTTGTATGTGTTCACTATTCACTCAACCGAAATGGGCGGTAGAAATATGCCTCGCGAAATCAAGAAGAAAATCCTCGACAAAGGACCTCGTCCCGACGCCTCCCCTCTGGGAGATGGTAACCAGATCGAAGGATCGAGAGGAGAAACAAATTCGATAGTGGGATCCACTTCCAGTGCGTCAAAAACCCCACGCACGGACTCCGGTTCGTCTCCCACACCTCAGGGTGGCAAGAAGTTGGACTCGGGGTTTGAATTTTCGCTGGACGATTTCGATCCCCCAGCAGCGGAAGCCAATCCCGCTATTCCGCCTCGACCAACACTCGATGGACCGGTCGAACATCCCGAGACGACGGCGGGCAGCGAACGACCTGCCGAAACCAAAGCGCGAAGACCCTTGTTCACGAAAATGGCCGCAATTGTCGTCTCCTGTTGTCTGGTCGCAGCGTTGGGATTCATTGCCTTCGAGCACTGGCGGGGGCCAGCCGATGCGAGGAGACAAAAGATCGTCACCAAGATAAAACGCCCCATCGTCGTGCCTCGGCACGAGGAAAAGCTCAATTTCCTCGTGCTTGCGTCTTCCCCGGCCGGGAAAAACCTCCTTCTTATGGACCTCGAGCTGAAGTTCTCGGATGACGACAGGCACAAACGGTTTCAGGAAGACATCGTCCTCATCCGGGACCTGATTTTCAACTTCCTGGCGACTCAACGCCCGCGTCGCAACTCGGAAGGTGACTGGGGAAAGATCGTCGGGGCCGACTTGAACGGTTACATCAAGAGCGCCCTGCCCGAGAGCCGGGCCGACACCGTTCGTCTCAGCCGGCTGACCAAACTCTAGTCAGGACTTGCGGATACCCTCATGGACGCCATTCTGAAATGGGTGACTGAACAATCGAACCTGGTCGGTTCTTTCCAGGTCATTATGGATATGGTCCTCGCAATTATTCTCATTGCCGTTTTGTTTTTCCAAAGCAAAACACCCAGGAGCGTAGCGGGAACGGAAGAACTCACCCAGTCGCTCGGGAGAATCATCGAGGAAACCAAAGCCATCGCCGACGAATTCGAATCCAATCTGAGAGAACGTCAGGCGTTGATCCAGCAGCTCATCGCCAAACTCGATCAGCGCGTCAAGGATGCCCAGGACCTGTGCAATCAGTTGAAGGACCTGTCCCTCAACCAACGCCCCGCTCCCTCTCCGGGAACCGTCCAGACCTCGCAGAGCGATCAAAGAAAAGTCATTGCCCTTGCACGCCAGGGCCTCGATCCCGAATCGATTGCAAAACGCCTTCAGAAACCGCTTGGAGAGGTGGAGTTGATCTTGAACCTCCAGCGGCTATCGTCGGATCGCTGACGCTTTTGACCCCGCCCCAACGGGAAAATATTTCCTCGATCCCGTTCATAATACTCTGTGGCCGTTCTGCCGTGCGGGTTTTTCCCGCTATGGAATTGCCGAGGACCGGGTGCGGACCGCACCTTGAGGTTCTGGCATTCTCATTGCAAGACTTAGTGGTGGAAAGGAGACGGACCCATGAGAATTGGAACGCAGGCAGTTGCAGTCGGAAGTATCCAGACGCAAAAACAATTGGCCGTCATTGCCAACAACATCGCCAACGTCAATACTCCCGGCTTCAAGAAGGAAGTGATGCATTTCCAGAATTTTGTCTCCCAAAGCACCCACACGAAATGGGACCAGGGCCACATCCGGCAGACCGATAATCCCTTTGATATCGCATTGGTGGGGGACGGCCTCCTTAAAATCCAGACCACCGATGGAATTCGCTACACCCGAGCAGGGAACTTGACGCTGAGCAAGGACAACACCCTCGTCACCCAGCACGGATATCCGGTTCTCGGCAAAACAGGTCCCATCCAACTCACGAACAAGACCATCCGGATCGACGAGAACGGTCAAGTCTTTGACGGTGAACAGTCGGTGGCCACGCTCGATCTCGCCAGGTTCGGCAGTGAAACGACTCTTATCCGGGAAAAAGGAGGGTTGGTGAAACCCGCCAACGACACGGACCCGGTTCTGAAGGCAGACGCCTGCACCGTCCGCCAGAACTGCCTCGAAGGGGCGAATTTCGACCTGGTCGAAGAGATGACGAACATGGTTGAAACCATGAGGATCTACGAGGCTCATCAGAAAGCATATAAGACCGGCGCAAAAGACCTGGATTCTGAGTTGATCAGTAAACTCGGCGGCACCTAAGACATTTTGAGCGACACGTGGAATGCCCACAAGCATAGGAGTATCGAGATGTTACGAAGTCTGAACACAGCGTCCACCGGCATGACGGCGCAACAGATGAATATGGACGTCATCGCCAACAATCTGGCAAACTCCTCCACGACCGGCTTCAAAAAGAGTCGCGGAAACTTCGAGGATCTCATGTACGAGAAGATCTCGACGCCCGGCGCAGAGACTGTCAACAACGGCCGCATCCCCACGGGAGTTCAGGTGGGGATGGGTTCCAAGACCGTCTCCGTAGAGAAGACGTTCAATCAGGGCAACTTCACACAGACGGCGAATTCCCTCGATCTGGCGATAGAAGGAAGAGGTTTCTTCAAGATCCTCCGAGGAAGCGACGAAGTCTACACACGGGCGGGCGCATTCAAGCTGGACAAAGACGCCAACGTGGTCGATGCGCAGGGGAACAAAGTGCAACCTGAAATCAACATTCCCAAGACCACCACCACCATCACCATAGACTCGGGAGGCGTTGTGACCTGCACTGACGCCACCGGCAAAACGGTAGCGACCAGCAACATGCGCCTGTACGACTTCCCGAATCCCGCCGGGCTGGTGAGCAATGGCCACAATTATTTCGTAGCGAGCGAATCATCGGGCGACGTCACGGAGGGGGAACCCGGATCGGAACAGTACGGCACCGTTATGCAAGGTTACCTGGAGAGTTCCAATATCAGCGTTGTCGAGGAGATGGTGAACATGATCATGAGCCAGCGAGCTTATGAAGCCAACTCCAAGATTATCAAGACCGCTGACGAAATGCTGCGCCTGGCCAATAACGTTCAGAGTTAACGAGAAGAGGAAATGGCGATGAGACTCCGGATTCTGCTCTCAGCGGTCGTGCTGGCGGCATTCTTTACGTGCACCCTGGCAAGCGGGCCGGAATCGGGGGAATTTTCCTTATCGGTGTGCCGGGCTCTATCGAGCCTCGCCGAACTCCGAATCCTTCCGAAGGTGGCAACGGACAAGAAGCAGGTGGCCTTGCTCGACCTGTGCGATGTTTCAAGCATACCCGACGACTGGAAGAAATTGATGGCACAGACGAGCATTGGCGACGGCCCCGCCGCGGGCTCGGACAAATACGTCGATCCGGGAATGCTGCGCGCCTATTTGTGTCAGTTTATTGACTCCCAGGGAGGCGATTCGTCTCAGGTGCAGATTCATCTGCCCGACAAGATTGTAGTGACGCGTCAATCGGTTCAACTGTCTCAGGAACAAATCGAGGCCATTTTCCGGAAGTTTGTCGTGGAAAACGCCCCTTGGAAACCCGAAGACATCGTGATCCAGAGAATCAATTTCACCGGACTCCCGGTTTTGCCAGCAGGCCAGATGACTTACGAGGTTGCGCCGATCCAGCGCGAGCGTTTCGTGGGGAATGTAAGCATCTCGGTCAACTTCATCGTGAACGGAGAGAAAGTGCGCACTCTTGGCGTTACGGGCAAAGTGGACGTCTACCAAAACGTGTACCATGCGTCGCGTGCGTTGAGACAGAACGACGTCATAACCCCTGTCGACATCGATCTACAGCGCATCAACATCTCGGACGCTCCCGACCGCTATGTTACTCAGCCGGATCAGGCACTGAACAAACGGCTCATGAGAAACATCGGATTGCATCAGCCAATCACTCTGAAGGACGTTGACAAGCCGCTCGTTTTGAAGCGAGGCGATGCAGTGACCATAGTGTACTCACAACCTGGAATCCACGTAACAGCCAAAGGGCAGGCCAAAGAAGACGGCACCGAAGGCGCTACGATCCGAATCAGCAACATAAACTCGAAAAAAACCATTTCTTGCAGGGTGCTTGACTCAGAAACGGTGCAGGCTGTCCGCTGACAAGAAGCCTTAGATGGAGACGTTATGAATAGCAGAACGAAACGAAAGGTTTCCGACACACTTTGGAGGAGGAGAATCTCCCGGAGATTCGGCTTTCCGTGCGTAACCCTCGTCTTCATCCTGGTTTTCCTTTCAGGCTGCGTCACCACGACGGATCGAATGGCGTCCCCCGCACCGCCAAGCCTCAACCCTCCGGCGCCTCAACTTCTCTCGCCGATGCCGCCGCCCGGTCCACAGCCCATTTCACCGGCTTCGGCCGGGTCACTCTGGAACGACAGCAACGGGTCCCTTTTCAAAGATGTGAAGGCCCACAGAATCGGGGACGTCGTGACGATCACCGTCAGCGAAGAATCATCCGCATCGAAAGCTGCAAAGACCTCCGCATCGCGGGACAAAAACTTTTCCGGGCAATTGGGTTTTGCGGGAATGGGAATAAACCCTTCCGGTTCTTCGGTGACATCCAAGAACGCCATGAATTTCGGTCCATACACCGGCACGTTCTCAAACACCTTCAAGGGAGATGGCTCCACCACGAAGTCTGATTCAATGACCGCCTACATGACCGCCACGGTGACGGAAGTGCTGCCGAACGGGAATCTGGTCATCAGAGGAAGCCGCTGGACAAAGGTCAACAACGAATTGCAGCAGATCGTCCTGGAAGGAGTCGTGCGCCCCAACGACATCACGCGAACCAACACCGTGCTTTCCCAACAAATCGCCGAAGCCAAGATCTTCTTTGTGGGCAAGGGTCCCGTGAGCCAGGTGCAGAAACCAGGATGGCTCGGTCAACTATGGGAACTCATTACTCCGTTCTGACGTTTCCACGGTTCGGTCGAATGTGGGGTGGGCTGGGATCTTCGCAGACAATGAAGCTCGCGCTCCCCCGAAAAGCCGAAGATTCGAACACAAATAGATGTAAGGTTCGGCAATGAGTAGATCGGCAGAGAGGGTGACAGACATGAAGAGGGGAATGAATCTGTTTTTCCGGTTCAGCGTCCTGTTGAATATTCTGATGCTTCTTTCCGGTTCATGGACCGAGGCGGCGCGCATCAAGGACCTCGCTTATTTCCTCGGAACACGTTCCAATTTGCTGATCGGCTATGGACTCGTGGTAGGTCTCAATCAAACGGGCGACAACACCAACACGCAATTCACCGTGAATACCCTGGCCAACATCCTCGACAACATGGGCATTCACGTGGATCCCTCGACAATCAAGATCAAGAACGTGGCTGCGGTCATGGTAACCGCCAAGCTGCCTCCCTTTGCACGAATCGGCACACGTATCGACATTGAAGTTTCGTCCATAGGCGACGCCAAGAGCCTTGCCGGCGGAACGCTCCTCATGACACCGCTTCAAGGACCCGACGGGATCGCCTACGCCGTGGCTCAGGGACCTCTTTCCACTGGCGGGTTCAGCATCGGAGGCGCCAGCGGTAGCAGCGTGCAGAAAAACCATCCCACCGTGAGTTTCGCGAGCGGGGGCGCCCTCGTGGAGAAGGAAGTCCCCGTGCAGTACTCCGAATTGCAGCGAGTGGACCTGGTCTTGAAGGCGCCGGATTTCACGACTGCCGCAAAGACCGCGGCCGCAATCAATTCTTCCCTGGCGGGATCATACGCGAAGGCTATGGACGCCGCCACCATTCGGCTCGATATCCCTCCGGATTCACAGCAGCAGGTGGTGGAGATGATCACGCGACTGGAAAACCTGGAGGTACAGCCTGAAGTCATAGCCAGAGTGATTGTCAATGAAAGAACCGGAACGGTTGTAATGGGCGACAGAGTGCGCATCCTGCCCGTAGCGGTGGCCCAGGGCAACCTGACCGTCCAGATAACCGAACAACCGACGGTCTCACAGCCCCTGCCATTCAGCCAGGGAGGGAAGACGGTGGTCGTTCCACAAACGAACATACAAGTCCAGGAGAAGAAGGCGGCGCTGACCGTCGTTGGCGGGGGAATCACCCTTGGTGAAATCATCAAGGGTCTGAATGCCATCGGCGCGACTCCGCGGGATCTCATAGACATCCTGCAGGCAATCAAGGCAGCCGGGGCCATGCAGGCCGAACTGGAAATCATTTAACGGGGTCCGGATATGGCCAGAAGGAAACATTTTCCTCACGCACCCCAGAACTCTGTCGGTTGGCTTATCACCTATGCCGACCTTTGCATACTGCTCCTGAGCTTTTTCGTATTGCTGGTCAGCATGTCCACAATCGACAAAGCCCTGCAGAAACAAGCGATGGGATCGGTTAGGGAGTCATTCGGGATGTCCTCATCCATCGTCGCGAAAGCACCTGGAACGATGATGCCGGCAGCACATGTCGCGGAAAACAGAAAACTTCCCGTCTCACCCATGGACAGGGAACTGAACGATCTCCGGACAATGTGTTCGACGCATGGCCTCGATCCCGATCGAGTAAACGTGGAGAACAGGAGAATCGTCATTCGCCTGGAGCGTAAACAATTGATGCGCAAAGGAACTCAGGAAATCGACCCCGCCGTTCGGGGCTATCTCTCCCATCTGTCTGCCTACCTCAAAGAAGGCGGCAGGACGATTGATTTGCGGGGGTACACCGACGCGAGCGAAGAGGCCGGCCAATCCCTCTGGTCCGAACGCTCGTGGACCGTCTCCCAACAAAGAGCCCAGGCGGTTGCCGCTTTTTTCCAGGCTAACGGAGTCGACGCCGCAAAAATGACGGTCCATGGGTTTGGGCACTACCACCCGTTAACGGACAGCGACGCATCGCCGCGAGCGAACGAAGAAAACCAGCGTGTGGAAATCATCCTGTCGCCGAAGAAAAAACCGCCTAAAGATCAGTCTGTTGGCAACGTGGGGAGAACCCGTCCCTATAAGGATTACAAGAGCTTTTTCTCGGATCGTTTCCCCTCGCAGGCACGGAACGGCGACTGACCGGAAAGCGGAAGAAGAGCAGTCATGAGAAAGACCCGATTGCATCGTCAAACTGACAGAGGAACGCAACCTCCATCGTCGTGGATGTTGACCTTCTCAGACCTCTGCACGCTTCTATTGACCTTCTTCGTACTGCTCTTGTCCATGTCGTTGCCCAACAAGAAGGCTTTTGAAAGCACGTTCGGAAACATGGAAAGATCGCGAAACGCTGTCGCAACGCAGCCGAACACGGCAGCCTCATCCAGGGACCTTGCAATTCGCGACATGAGCGACGGGATTCAAAAGAACGGTTCCATGAAGGTATTGAGTTCCAGCGACTCATCCTACACGGAAGAGACGATGGCCGCTACCGAGACAGCGGTCAAAGCGGAGAACACGGTTTTCCTGGAAAATGACCGGGCCGACGACAGGTTCTCCTTCGTCCTCGACGGAAATCTTTTATTCGGCAAAGAAGAGGCTGTCATCAATCCGGATGTGCAGTTCATTCTGGAAGCAATGGGTAGTTTCTTGCACGAGTCCAACTACCGGGCATATGTGGACGCGCACGCTTCGGCGACGCAAACCAGCCATGGCCGGTACGCAACGGCCGACGAACTGTCCGCAGCCAGGGGACGAGCCGTCTTATCGTTTCTCATCAATTCCTGCAGGGTCAATCCCGCGCGATTGTCCCTCGGATGCTATAGCAGCGCTCGGCCCATGACAACTGGCAAGGCCTCTGCAGGCAGAGCGATGAATCAGCACATCGAGGTCATTTTCGAAAAGACGTCGTGAGGGAAGCCAGTGGATTCGGCGTACTCAGTGCCGATGCTTCCCCGAAAAAAACCTCGTGCGCTTCCTGGGGCCCACTTTGGCCCCTTTGCGGCACAATCTTTCAAAGAACGTTCAAGGAGCTGGAAATGGTTGAGACCATCGGATCGGCAGCAGGAACAACGACCGCCTCCACGGTCGAGATCGAGAAAAGGCGCTTGAAGGAGAGTTGCGAAGAGTTCGAGTCGTTCCTCACGGCGAATCTTCTCAAGACGATGCGGGAGAGCATCATGCGGGGGGAAGAACCGGAGAACGACCGGGAGGTTTACGAGAGCATGATGGATCAGACTTTCGCGAAGGAAATCAGCCATTCAAAGGGCCTCGGCCTGGGAGAGACGCTCTATCGCCAGCTGTCCCCTTCCCTGAAGACGAATTCAGAGAACGGCTAAAGAAATTATCATATCGTTCCGACATCTTATATGAAAGATGTCGACCCGGACCCCATTCGGAAAGGCGAGTCCCATGACAATCAAAGAACCATTCGATCCGGAAGCTTTTCTCGACGTTCCACCCCGGTCGCCCGATGAACGAGCACTCCTCGACAGATGCCAGGCTACAGCAAACCGTCTGCTCGGGATTCTCTCGGAAGAATCGCAGATTCTCCGGAAATTCGCACCCGATGAATTGTTGACTCTCCTCCCGGCCAAGCAACTTTTGGTGAGGGAACTGGAAGCAGATCTCATGGCGCTTTGCCAACCGAACTCCGAGAGTTGGAAATCAGACGCGAATCCTCAAACGCTTCCCCTGAGGTATACTCTGGCGGAAATTGAAAAACTCAATTCAGCCAACCAGGTATTCGTCCAGGGATCCCTCGACTTCTGGGAAGGATTTCTATCTCTTTTGAATCCTCCCACTTACGGTCCGACCATGGAATCGGCAGCACCCGGCCCGGCCCGTTTCAAAGGGCGGGCGATCAACAGGGAGGTTTGAAGATGGCAGGATTGACGCTCACACTGGGAACCGCCAGGAGCACTCTGGCGAACACGCAGTTGTTTCTTCAGACCGCATCCAACAATATATCCAATGCGGATGATACGTCATATGCCCGCCAGGTGGTGAGCACCACGGAAAATTCCTCCATCAAGATTCAGGGCTGCCTGTTGGGGACTGGCGCATCGGTATCGTCGATCACCCAGGTGCGTGATGAATACATCGAAAAAAGCCTCCTGGGCGCCACTTCCCAGCAATCCATGTACGACACGATCGTCTCCCAGTTGGCCACGGTACAGGCATACATGACGGATGACGGCTCGACGGGCCTCTCCAGTGCATTGAGCAGCTTTTTCGACGCCTGGGATGCGCTATCGCAAAGTGCCTCCACCTCGGCTGAACAGACATCTGTTTACGAGTACACTCAGAATCTCGTGGACGACATAACGTCGCTCTACGACAATTTGAGCAGCATTGCCGAAGACCTGCCGGGTGAGATCAGCAGCGATGTCGACAGCGTCAACTCTCTGCTCTCTCAGATAGCTGAGCTCAATAAGGCGATCGTCACGGCTGAAGCCGATGGGTCCTGCGCGAGCGCTCTGCGTGACACCCGGTATGAAGCCTTGACTGAACTGTCGGAACTGCTCCCCGTCAGTTCTACCGAACAATCCAACGGCTCGCTCACCATCACGTTGGATGACGACAGCACGACCATCACGCTCGTGGAGGGGTACGACAGTGGAAGCCTGTCCTATGACAGCGACGCCAATGTCATCAGCTACACCCAGGCGGACGGCACTACGGTTACACCCGTGTCCAACAGCATTGCGGGCGGAGAAATCGGCGGTCTCTTCACCACCATTTCGGATGTCAACAACTACATTTCTAGCCTGAACGATTTCGCCACCGCACTCATCACAGAGGTGAACCTCCTCCAAAGCAACTCCGGGGTGTTCAGCGGCTCGGACGCCTCCGACATTGCGATGGTGCCGGACTTCCTGGATGGCGTGGACAGCTCGACGGAAACCACTATCGCCGCCAGCATAGCGTCCCTCCAGGATACGGACGTTTCCATCGGCACGACAACCACGACCTTCAGCGACTATCTCAGCGGGATGCAGGAGCAGATAGGCCTCGATATTCAGAACGCCACCACCAAGTCGGACTTCTATGGAACTCTGGTCATCAGTCTCCAAGAGGAACAGCAGTCCGTATCCGGAGTTTCCATCGATGACGAACTATGTGACTTGATCAAATACCAACAGATCTATCAGGCGGCGGCGAAAATAATTACATACGTTCAAGAGATGCTGGATACGGTCATCAACATGGCACAATAGCGAGGAGATGGAAATGCGCATCAGCTTCATTACAATGCAGAACAGTCTAGTGAGGCAGCTTGACCATCAGGCCGAAGACATCGCACGGCTTACGAATGAATCGTCTTCCGGACTAAAACTGACGACGCCTTCGGATGACCCGCTCGCCTACAGTCAGGCGATGAACATCACTCAGGAGTTGAGCAAGTACGATACTTACAGCAGCAACATAGATTTCGCCACAAGTTGGAATGAAACGTCGGATAGCGCCATATCGGACATGATCGAACAACTGCAAACCGCCTTGACAACGGCTATCTCAGCGGTCAACGACACCAGCGATTCGACGACGGCAGACGCGAATGTCGCGACCATAGAAAGCATCATCGAGCAAATGGTGAGCCTGGCCAATACCCAGTATGACGGCCGTTATCTATTCGGCGGCACGGCGGACCTCACGTCCACCGAGGCTTTCTCCATGGACAGCAGCGGAATTGTTACGTACAACGGAGATACCGGAAGCATAGCGGTGCGCACGGGCTCTGGCTCCAGCAACACCGTGACGGTCAACATCAACGGTGAAGACTTGATGAACTATACCGCAGCGGACGAGACTACGACCAATATTCTGACCACTCTCTACGATTTAAAGGAAGCTATCGACAGCGGCGACACCGACGCCATACAGACTTATGAAGCCGACCTGAATCTGGCGTTGGACCACCTGTCGAGCGCGGAAAGCACCGTCGGCGCACGTCTCAACAGGCTGGACAGCCAATCGAGCGCATTGGAGAATCTCACGTTGAGCAAGAAGAGCACCCGTACAGATCTCCAAGACGCCGACTATACGGAGGTGCTCACGCAGCTCACGCAGAAACAGACGGCATATTCTGCAACGCTGGAGGTCATCTCTACGCTCAGCAGCCTGAACCTCACCCAGTACCTCTAGAAAGCTTTTTCAAGCCTGCCCAAACGCGGCTCCGGTCTGTCCCCCGCCCTTCTTGCCGCGTTGGCGGTGGAGGTAGAGCACCAATCTGCCACGGACGTAGCCGGCGCTCGCTCGGGAAGATCGATGGTCGCTGCCAGGTGGATACACCCCGGTAAGTATCAAGTCTGAGGAAGCAGGCGGGATGGGCATCAACCAGGCGCCTTTTTCCGGATCGCACGACCATTTCCCGACACGATCACCAGCAATTAGTTGATTCGATTGCTCTTTCCTTGAATGATCGGTATCCCTGCAATGTCCGCGTGCCGACGTTGGACACGCTCCGCTTGTGCCTATCGAATTCTGCGCTTGACATCGAGAGAAAAGTTTCACTAGAATGCCTGGACTCACAGATTTCCTTTTTCGAGAAGGATCTAATCAAACGGATGCGAAAGGAGGTGACAAGAAGCAATGAGAAGAGGAGGAAAGATTATCTCTTGCGGGCTAGTGGCGCTATGTTTTGTATTTGCCGCTGCTCTCGTGGGGATCGCGGCGGACAAGGGTCCTGATGTCATCAAACCGACCTCGAAGGTCTGGCCAAGTCCAACCAAGACCAACGTCGATTTCACTCACAAGAAGCATGCCGAAGATTACAAGATAGCGTGTGCAGACTGCCATCACGTTTACAAGGATGGAAAGAACGTGTGGAAGGAAGGGGACGCCGTCCAGAAGTGTGACGCATGCCACACGGAGGCTACCATCGAGGGAGAAAAGAAGCTTCCCCCGGACCAGCAGAAATTGAACCTCAAGCTGGCGTTCCACAACAACTGCATTTCCTGCCACCAGAAACTGAAGAAAGAAAATCCCGAAACGAAAGCGCCCGTTACGTGCGCACAGTGCCATCCGCCAAAGCAATAGCGCGATCGGCATTGAACTCAGGGGACCCGCCGGCGCAAGCTGGCGGGTTCTTTTTTGCCGCCGGCCAGCCAAGACACTCAGCCGCACCTGAGGCTACAACTTCCCAAAACACAAATCACGCGTTGTTTCAAGAGCAACAGGCGGGGATTCCAGTCGTTCGAGGCAACTCGGGGATCGCTCGTGCAATTCCTTCAAAAAAGAAAAGCCACTCATCACAACGCATGGAGTGAAGAGTGGCTTACGTCCAGGTTTTGAAAGCCGAAGCGCGACTAGACTTCTTCCACTGTAATGGCGTTCTGTTCACAGACTTCCACACAGCTTTCGCACCCGAGGCATTCATCTTCGTTGACCGCTTCCGCTTTGCCGTCGACCAGTTCATAAACATCCACGGGGCATACATCTACGCATTCGCCATCGCCAACACATTTCTCTTTGTCAACAGTAACCTTAAACATCTTGTTTCTCCTCCATCGTCACCTGGAATTGATAAAAAGACTCCGGCCATGGCTGTACCAGGGCTTCTGATCTCACAGCCCCTCCCATCTCTCTTGGGTGTAGTCTTGGTAACCCCTTCCGAAGTGATTGTCAAGCTGAATTCACCCGAATTTCGAGAAAACCATCCTTCGATCGGAGATTGGCTTTCAGGGCCATTTTCGCGCACTTTCCCCTGACATTCGAGCATTCGTTCAGCCGTCATCACCACCCATGCGGCGCAGTCTTCGGAAAGCGGGACGCACCTCCGAAATCTCGTCACCCGGGCATGGCCCCGGGCTGCAGGTTATCGCTCATTTGATGTCACATTTACGGAGTGTGGTTGAAAATGGGGTGAGAGGGGGGGCGGCAGGTGGCCGGAAAAGCTCTCCCTGCGGTTGCGTTCGGCCGGCATTCTTGTTGCCTCGCCCCAGGAAAGTTCCGATGGATCACCTGTGAGTGGAGCCAGGGTGACGGGCAGGGTGCAACCCTGCCCGTCACCCTGGCGGATGGCCACCTATACGCAACCGGTAGGCTTCGGCAACCCGGCCATCTTGCATGCGCCCTTGCCGGGTCCCGATGGAAACAACTCATAGATATACTTCAGCTTGTAACCGGTCACTTTGGTAAGAATCCGAACCATTGGAGCGATTCCATGCTTCCTGTAGTAATCCTGAAGCACGTGGATGATCTTCCAATGCTCCTCGGTCAGTTCGGCAATGCCCTCAGAGGCCTTCACATAATCGACCCAGTCGGGGCTCCATTGATCGAAACTGGCGATGAATCCATCTTCATCGACCTCGAAAGTCTGACCCTTGAATTCAACCTGTCCCATTGATGCTTCCTCCTTTCAAAACACATGTGAATATTCACTGGTTCCCAGCTCACCACTTTCCAGATCGATTCCTCGACCCAAAGACTCACCCGCCTTTTCCAGCCGATAACGTCGAGCCGCCCCGATCATGGCGTCAGCCCAACGCTCGTTTCCCACAGCATGGATGTGAGAGTAATTCGCTAGAACATTTTTATAGCACAATCCATCCCACCCCGCCATTATGCCATGTCCCTTTGCAAGTCTGAAGACAAAGGGGAAAGCGCCATCGTGGCCGATGAGCCTGGAATAATGAAATTCATGCCCTTTGAGATGCTGCCCCCGTGCAAAGAAGGGGTTGTCGTTCACGCACTCCAGAACGGTGTAACCATGACCCTGGGGCTTTTTTTCCATCACAACGTCGAACGGGAATATTCCCATCATGGGGAAAGCACCCCGATCGTTGCAGATGGACCTGCACAGGAACATGAGCCCTCCGCACTCGGCATAGACCGGTAAGCCGGCCTCGATGCTCCGCCCGAGCGAGTTGCGAAGAGCATTGTTTCCGGCCAAAACATCGAGATGCGTTTCCGGGAAGCCGCCACCGATGTAGAGAGCATCGACGGGGGGCAAGACTGCTCCGTCAAAACTCGATATTTCTCTGACGACCGCTCCCCTTTCCTTCAGCGCCTCCAGGTTCTCGGGGTAATAGAACTGAAAGGCGGAATCCCGAAGCACTCCGATGACAACCCGAGGAGTCTTCTTGGAGTTCCCGGCCGCGCATGCTTCGGGAACCGGCCATCCCAGAGGTTCGGCGCTCATGGCAACCTGCCAGAGGGCTTCGAGGTCGACGCATTCCCTCATTCTCGATGCCGCATATTCCATGGCCTCGGAAACGAAGCCCGATTCCTGATGGGGCACAAGCCCGAGGTGGCGCTCGGGAAAGAAATTGACGCTTTCCTTCGGGATCACGCCAAAAACGGGCACATTGCAACTGCCTTCGATCGCTTCCGTGAGTACCCGTTCGTGACGCTTTCCGGCCACCTGATTCAGGATCACTCCCGCAATATTCACCGCCGGATCCAGGCATTGGCACCCCAGAACCAGCGCCGCGGCAGTCCGCGTCACTTTTGTGGCATCCAGCACGAGGATCACCGGCGATCTGAGGAGCTTCGCCAGTTCGGCAGTGGAAAAGCTACCCCTGGAATCCACTCCATCGTAGAGGCCGCGATTCCCTTCGACCAGGCTTCCGTCACCGCAACTTGACCGCAACACGAAAGACTGGAGCATGGCATCGGGCTTCATGAGAAAAGGGTCCAAATTGTAGCAGGGATGTCCAGCGGCAATGGACAGCCACCCGGCATCGATGTAATCCGGCCCCTTTTTGAATGGAATCACCCTACGTCCATGACTCAGCCGCCAGGCCGCGACCAAACCCAGCGAGACGACCGTCTTCCCGGCTCCTCCGCGCAACGCGGCGATAACCAGCCGCGGCTTCTGGAATATCATAGCGACATTCTCTCCGGACGGCGCCGAGGCAGCACCGATGCCCCAGCGCCATCCCGTGCGGGACTTAGAACTTGAACTGAGTGGTCGTTCTCCACGTCATCATGGCCAACCGATAGTCATCGATGTGCTCGTGACGAAATTCCAGGCTGGTTCTCTCGAAGAAACGCTCCCAGCCTATCCTGTTGATCCACTCGCCGATGCGCTCGTAACGGCGGCCGCCCGACGCGTAGGCTTCAACTATCTTCTTAATCACGTTGACGGTAGTTGGCCAGCGGGGCGGTTCGTTGGGAATGTACGGCACAGCCAGTTTCGAGAACATGGGCGCGGATTTCACATTCGAAACCTTTCCACCCACCCAGATGGCTATACCGTCCCCCTCGCCATCAGCGAGAGGCAGCGCGGGACACATCGTGTAGCAGTTTCCGCAGAACATGCACCGATTGTTGTTGATCTCGATGCTTTTCATTTCTCCGACCTTCTTGGGTTTGATCGCCGCGGTCGGACACGCGGCCACCACCAGCGGAATCTCGCAGATATTCTGCACCCGCTCGTTTTCTACGAAAGGGGGCTTTCTGTGGACGCCAAGGATGGCGATGTCGGAGCAATGCACAGCGCCGCACATATTGAGGCAGCAAGCCAGGGCAATTCGGACCTGCGCGGGAAGCTTGTGAGACCCGAAGTACTCAAAAAGCTCGTCCATCACCGCCTTCACGACTCCCGACGCGTCGATGGCAGGGGTATGGCAGTGAGCCCAACCCTGAGTGTGGACGACGTTGGTGATACTCGCCCCTGTGCCACCTATGGGGAACCAGTTGCCGCGGCTCCTGAGGTGGTCCAGGAGAGGTTGCAGCTTCGATTTGTCGCTCACCAGGAACTCGACGTTGTTCCGGGTCGTCCATCGCAGGTGACCGCCGCAGAACTTATCCGCAATGTCGCAGATTTCCCGGATCAGATCCACGCTGATCAGACGGGCGGCGCCGACACGGACCGTATGGAGTTCCGCCCCGGTTTCGGACACGTGGACCAATACACCCGGTTCAAGAATTTCGTGATATTTCCACTTGCCGAAATTTTCTTTGACGATGGGCGGAAAGTTCTTGTCGTATTTCGGAGGACCGATGTCCGTTATTCTGTCTTTCATTAAGTTATTGGGATCGAAAGGCATTGTTTTCCCTCCTAAGCTTGGTGCCGTTGACGGAATGCTTTTGCATCGTGTTCCCACCCGCCGGGGACTTCCGCCGGGTCATAGAAAATGTAGGGGTTGAAACGCGGCGTATTGATCATACGCGGATCGGGAGTAAGATCGCAGGCCTTCAGGAATTCTCGCATGCCAACCCGCTGGATCATCTCACCCAACCGCTCGCGGTTCTTGCCGTTTTCCATCCAATAATCCCACATTTTCTCGACGAATTCCTTGAATTCTCCGTACGGGGGTTCCATCTTGATGAAGGGAATGACAACGCTCGAAAGTTGAGCGCCTTCCAGAATCGGCGCCTTTGCGCCGACCAGAATGGTGGCGCCCCTGTCCAATCCAGGCCTCAGTGCGCGCGGCATAACCCTGATGCAGTGCATGCAACGAGTACAATCCTCATCGTAAATCTTCAGGGTCTTGCCGTCCCATTCCATGCAGCCCGTGGGGCATTGATCGACAACCTCACCCTTGATGTCGAACGCTCTCTTGTCTCTTCCACCGGCGCCGGCATGGGGCACAAGCTCGCCGCCAACGTAAGCCTGAACGGCTTCCTGGTCGATCCGGACGTTATCGCGCCAGGTCCCGATAATGGAGCAATCGGAGCGGGCGATGGCGGCCACGCAGTCCATGGAACAGCCGGAAGCCTTGAACTTGAATTTATAGGGAAACATGGGGCGATGCAGAGCATCCTGATATTCCATGGTAAGGTCGTAAATGATGTCCTGAGTATTGATGCAGGACCATTCGCAACGAGACATTCCAAGACACCCCTCGGGCGTTCTCAAGTTCGAGCCGGAGCCACCGAGATCCATCCCCAGCTCGTGGGTCAGGTCGTAGAAAAGCGGTTCCAAGTGATCGGTGGTGGTCCCCAGCAGAACGATGTCGCCGGTGGACCCGTGCATATTGGTGAGGCCGCTTCCGTGGGATTCCCAGAGATCACATATCTTTCTGAGTACATCCGAGGTGTAGTACTTGCTGGCCGGCTGATTCACTCGAACCGTATGGAAATGGGCCACTTTCGGGAAAAGATCCGGGCGGTCGCAATAACGGCCGATTACTCCTCCGCCGTAGCCAAACACGCCGACGATGCCTCCGTGCTTCCAGTGTCCCTCCTTATCCTTGAAAGACATCTCCATCAGACCCAACCAGTCTTCACACATAGGATTCTTGACCGCCATTCTCTTGACATCAGTCACAAAGCTCGGCCAAGGCCCCTTCTCGAGTTCATCAAGCATGGGGGTTGCGTGCTTTAGCGCCATTCTTTTTACCTCCGTGGGAGTTTCTATCTAGTGTTCGACGATATCCATCCTCTCAGAAAAAGACCGAAGTTTTCCCTTTCACCTCCTTTTTTTTCACAAAGCCGAAATTGTACAAACCTCATCACTGGTGCTAAATGATCGTTCTTTTGAGCGTGGCATTTCCCGATTCGACAGACACAGACAGGGGGATAGCGGCAGGGAGCACGGGGAGTAGTGGATGGTCAGTTCATGCCTTTCTGACTAGTTCATACCTTCTTCTTCTTTGCCGACGTCTCCCTCGGTGGGGAGCATGTACATGGTGGTGCTTCCACTCGACCAATATTTCAATTTGCCCTCGTTGACCAATTCGTTGATGACCTTCTTCGCCTGCATCATCTTGATCTCGGGCACCGCTTTGCAGAGATCGTTGAAATAGTGTTTCGACTTTTTCTGCTGTTTCATCCATTCCATGATACGCTGTTTGGCATCTTCACTCATTTTTGGCCTCCCGGGGCAAACGCAACCCATCCCTGTAAGCGGTAAAAGAGCGACGGCTTTCTCCGTCCTTACAAGCCTTATATCAATAGCACTTTTTTGGATCCTACGAAACTGCATTGCTTTATTAAGCTCCCCAAAAGGCTTTGTCAATAGAAAACTCGGCCGGCCTTCGAGCCCTCAGGGCAAGCCGTCACGGCCCTCGGGACTGCCGTCCCACCCAACAATTCCATCCGGCAACAATTTACCCTTTTCCGCGAAAGAGTTCCTGGTTAGAATCGGGAGCGATCGCACAATGAAGGGTGGGCGAACTCCGTTGTTTACGGTTTTTCATTCGCCTCTCAGGGCGCAGTCTCAGGGAGACCCGCCCCTGCGGCCGCGGGGCCGCCGCAGGATGCATTGGGCGTAGCGCAACCCGTCAAAGTCCATCCCAACCGTTGTGGGGCCTCCTTCCGGGATAGGCCGACGAGTGGATTACACCCGAAAAGGCCGCCTCTGCGTTGGAGATCTGCCGGGTTTCTTTCAACCATCGAATGCCGGTTCCTCTGTGAGCCAGGAAGAGAGCCAATAGACCATGCCGCACGCCACCGATTCGGACGCCCAACTCAGTCTTTACATCAAGTTCCTGAAGGAGAGGCTCTTCTTTGAGCCCACCTCCGCCACAATGCACTACAACCTCGGGCTTGCCTACTCGCACAAGGGGCTTCTCGACGAAGCCGTTTCGGAATTCAAGCAAGCACTCGAATGCGACCCCGGGCTCGCCCAGGCCCTCGTGAATGTGGGCGGCTTGATGTTCAGGAAGGGCGATCTCGACCAGTGCATCGGGTACAATCTGAAGGCTTTGGATATCGATCCGAACCTTCCAATGGCGCACAGCAATCTCGGCTTTGCATACCTCCAAAAGAAGGATTACCGGAACGCCATCGAGTCGAGCCAGCGGGCTATCCTATTGATTCCTGAATTTCTTCGAGCTCATAACACCCTCGCCATGGCCTATCTCGGTTCGGGACAACCTGAAGCGAGCATCGAAACGTCGAAGAAAATGCTGAGCATAAACGACCGTTACGCTCCCGCTCATTACGCACTGTCCGTGGCTTTCGAGGCGACGGGCAAGTCCGAAGAAGCCGAAAAGCACTACGAAATAGCCCGGGACCTCGGTTATCCGGTGGAGGATCGGGCGCATCCCGGCGAGAACCCTGGCGGCGACTTTCCGGGGTGAATTTGCACCCGCCTTCCGGACCTCAAACCTTCCCTTGGAGCATTGAAATGGAAATTCGCAAAGACGCATCCGTCACGATGGAGTACACCGTTCGCCTGAATGACGGTTCTTACGTAAAAGGAGAAAACGGCCCGGTTTCTCTCCACTTCATTGCGGGCTACGACGAAATCCTTCCTTCGTTGGAGACAAGGCTTCTCGGGATCGAGGAAGGCGTCGAAGCCGACTTCGTCATACCCGCCGACGAAGCTTTCGGGGAACACGACCCTTCCCAGGTCTGCACCAGGACCTTCGATGAATTCCCGGAAGGGAGAAACCTTCAGGCGGGCAGATGGGCTCTCGCGACCAACCCGGAAACGGACGCACAGTACAGCTATCTTGTAAGAGAAAAGACCTCTGACACGGTGGTTCTGGATTTCAATCACCCTCTGGCCGGGCGCGACCTCTATTACCACGTGAAAGTGATACGGGTGAGACCTGCGATGAAGGAGGAGTTGGAGTTTCTCCGTCCCTGCGAACACAACGTGAACTAGAGAAGTGGTCGAAGGCGGGGGAACCTCGTTCGAGTCAGCCTTTGTTTTCTTTGTACCACGCGCAAAACTCCAGGATCGCTTTCGCCCGTTGCTCCCCCCGGAGCAATCCCCTGCACAATTCGAACAGTTCCTTGTGGAGGACGACCGATTCCTGTCGGTCTCCCGACGAATGATAGAACTCCTTCAGGATGGCGTTGGCCTCGGCGGACGCGGCGCCGAATATTCTTTCCCTCGGGTCCTTGGGTTCCTCGAACGGATCCCAATTGTCATATCCTATCCTCAGGATGCGTTCCTGGCCACGTTTCCCCATGGAATCGAAAATGCCCTTTTTTTTCATCTCGTATTCTGTTTCGTCACGCATCATGCCCTCCCTCTTTGAAGGGAAACATCGGGGCGACGTATCGCCGCCGACCCATTTCGCTCCGGGTTGCGCGACCCGCTCGGGTCACGGGGGTCAGTTCCAAAACAGTTTCAGCCGGATCTTCTTGAATTCCTTCGTACTGAAGAGTATCCGAAAATCGTGGAGATGAATCGCCTCGCCCAGTCTTTCTGCCATCTCCCGGCATTCTTCGCTGCTGCGTCCGTGAACCATGGCGTACAGATTGTACGGCCACTCGGGATAACCCGGACGGTGGTAACAGTGGCTCACTTCCGGAAAGGACGCCAGAACCAATCCGCAATCGTCAATACGGTCGACCGGGCAGTTCCACACGATCATTCCATTTGCGCTGAAGCCCACCTGCCGGTGGTTGAGCAGCGCGGCGAAACGACGCATGAAACCGAAACCCAGCCAACGGGATATCACATCCAGAAGGCGTCCTTCGGTCATCCCCAGCCCCTCGGCCCATACGCCGAACGGCCGCTCGACGAGGGGCAAGTCCTCCTGAATGCACCTCACAATGCGGATATTCTCGTCCGTCTGCTGAAACGAAACCGACGATTCCACAGGGGGGAGATCCATTTTTTCTTCGCCGAGATCCCAGTCTCCATCCTCGAGCAGGTCCAGGACAACGGCGAGCTTGTACTTCTTGAGCGCGGGCAGTATCAACACGGGCCACCCTCCCGCCGCCGAGGCAAGTCCGACGGTCTCTTCCTCCAGGGATCTGCCGGGCGGAACGGCGATTGTGAACCACATATTGTAGGCGCCGGGCCGGAGATAGTTGTGACTCACACCGGGATAGCTATTGATCGTCGCAACCGCCGGCTCCAAGGCGCCGTCAGGAACCGACATGGCGACAAGGCTGCTTTTGTAGCCCAGCGCTCCCGTGTTGAAAATAGCGCTTATCTGGCGTACGAGCTTCTCTTTTTTGAGCCGGCCCACTCTTTCCATGATTTCCCTGCTGTCGGCCCCGAGTCCTTCGGACAAAGCCCGATACGGTTCGGGAACCAGCGGGAAGGAACGCTGCAAGCGGTCGAGCAGTATGCGGTTTATGGCATCCAAATCTTTTACTCCCTGATGGCAATATGGCCGCCCCCCGTCGTCTGCCCCGTGCATGCGCTGCAACCCATACCCCATGGACACGCGATCGCTCGGGCGCCGGCGCCGGGCCATTGAAGTCCAACCCCTCTCACCGGATCTCATAACAAAACGACATTGACAGTCCGCAATAAAATGGTAAAAGAAGGCGATACCCTTGACAAGGTTTATTTCTATACGATCCAATCTCCTGATACTCGCTTCCCGGTGCATTTCTCTGCTCTCGGACACGCTCCTGCACAAGCTTCTTCCACAATGGACCGGGGAATATCCATCCCGTGGATAGTATTTGGAATGCACTTGCACTGCCGCTTCGCTCCTTCGAACGGAACCGCCAATCATGCCTTGAGGAGACACGATATGGGGTTGAGAGCGCGCGATGTGATGGAAACCCGTTTTTGCACCCTGAATCCGCGAATGACCGTCGCGGAGGCTGTCAAGGCCTTCAAAAGAGAGAGCGAGGAACAAAAGCAGCGCGTCTACGGGATGATGGTCACCGACGCCCGGGGCGATCTCATGGGCATTCTCGCCATGTACGACATCCTGCTCCTCATGCGGCCGAAGCACATCCACATCTGGGGGGAAATGGACGATCTCGACGTCTCCGGTTTCGTCGATGAAGTGTGCCTGCGCACAAAATCCATACTGGTAGGCGACATAATGGCGACGGACATCGTCACCATCTCTCCGAACACACACCTTCTCCAGATCGTGGATCTCATGACCACCAAGCACATTCGCCGTCTGCCCGTTCTGGAGGATGGGAAAATCGTCGGCATCGTTTATATTTCCAAGGTCCTTTTTTACCTGATGGAACGTCTGACGGGCTGAACCGCACAGGCCCCCGCGCGCTCGTGCAGTCCAGATCCTCGGCGCACTGATTTGGAACTCGATACGGACCATTTCGACCCCGGAATCCGGTTGGACGCAAGAGGAACATGGAACGTAAAGACATCTTGAGCGGATTGACGGCTCGCGAGGCCATGCGCCGCCGCCCGGTCAACCTGTGGAGGAACGCACCCATCGAGCAGGCCATCAGGTACACCATCAAGTACAAGGTGGACGCGATCCTCGTAACCGGAGGCAGACAGGAAGCCGTTGGCGTCGTCTCCAAGACCGACATCATGGGAGCCTATTATGCCGGGATTCCCCTGAGCGCCTCCCTGAACGACATCATGGCTGCGCCTCCCCTCTTCTGCCGCCCCTACGATCCCCTCGACTCAGTCCTGGACACCATGCGCACCAATCGAGTCCAGCGGCTCTACGTACTCGGAGGCGACCCGTACATCGCCATAGGAGTGGTGGCGTACGCGGATATCGTTGGCCTTCTCTATCGCTACTGCCACAAGTGCGAGAGGAGCATCTTCCGGTCGGAGGAGGATGGAGCGCACCACAGCATTGCAGACCAGTTCAAGGTCTGCGAGGTGATGAGCCGTTCGGTTCGCCGCCATCGCGAAGATGAAAGCCTCGCAAGAATCATGGAGGCCATCTCCCTCTACCGGCACGGCACGGTGCTCATCAAATCGAACGACGGTCTCGCGCTGGGCGCCGTATCCAGATCGGATCTCATCATGGCCTACAAGCACGGCATACCACCGAGCGCGGAGGCTCACAGCATCATGAGCGCGCCGGTGCGGTCCTGCCATCAGGATGAGCCGCTCATCATCGCCATACACAAGATGATCTTTTCCGACACGCACTACCTCTACGTCCACAAGGAGAATGCTCGGGACATCGTGGGGCTCATCTCCCTTGCAGACGCCGCCCGAGTCCGTTCAGGCTCCTGCCGGGCGTGCATGCCGAGCCGCATCCACGTTGAAGTGCTCTGACCCATTGCCCTGCAGGTTCTTGGAATCTTGCCGGGAAATGTATGCAACTCTTTGTTTTATCTGCGATCTCTGCGTTCTCCGCGGTGTATTGTTTCTTCTTTGGTTGCGGCCGTGCCGCGCTGAGATCTCGGCTCAAAACACCCCGTACGCTCCGGGCAGACGGTCAGCAAAGCACGTGATGTGCTTGCGAAACGCAGCCAGCTCTTCCATTTTCAATCCGGCCGTCAGCCGCTCGGCGCCGCAGCCCGCCTCGGCCAGAACGGTTCCCGTTGGCGAGACGACAGCAGATCTGCCGCCATACTGAAGTTTGCCCTCCCGTCCGCAGCCGTTGCACCCAACCACGAACATCTGGTTCTCCACGGCGCGGCTCCGGAGCAGCAACGACCAGTGATCGATCCGTTCGACCGGCCACAAAGCGGAAACGCAGAGGATTTCAGCGCCGTCCAGAGCCAGGCGCCTGGCCAGTTCCGGAAACCGCAAATCGTAACAAATCATGATTCCAAGTTTCCCGACGCCGGTCGAACAAACGAGCGGTTTCGTCCCCCGGCCGAAGTAACGGTCTTCGCCGCAAAATGAAAACCGATGGATCTTTCTGTATTTTCCGGAGATTTCTCCCGTGCTGTCGACTACGTAACTGGCGTTGTAGATGCTCCCCCGGTCCTCTTCCGGAAGGCTCCCCACGAGGACTATTCCGTAGTCCCGAGCCCATTTCCTGAGATTCTCCACAATTGTTGGCGTCCTCTCGGCCATGGCCCCAAGGGCGGGGAACGGAAAGGAACAGCTCCACATTTCAGGGAAAACCAGCAGCCGCATCCCGTCCCCCGCTGACTCCCTCACGATCCTCTCGACCCCGGCCAGATTTTCATCAACGTCTCCGGGAATCAATTCGAACTGGCAGCATCCAACTGCAACCTCTTTCATAGTCTGTATCCTTCTGTAACCGCTCCGGCCGAAACGGCAAGCGCTTTCGTCGCAGGGATCAACTGTGAACCCCATGCAGGAGTCGAACCAATCGTCTTCCGCGAAAAACCGCAGGCGGGGAAGACGGCGAGGGCTTAAAATTTCCAGCATCTGCGGGAACGACGTTACAAGACTCCTGCACCAGACTGGATGTTACCACATGTCTTCCGGAAATTCCTGCGGGATCGTCAGGTTACAGCCAATTGGCCCGCACGTTTCCCATTCGCCCCCGCCAGTCAATGTTGTTTGTCTGAAAACTGGCCGCCACGGTTTTAATCCTGCGTTGTAGGTGAAAGCCCATGAGGGGTTGAATTGGGGTTCTCTCCCCCTCTCCCCCGCTTCGGGGGAGAGGCAGGAACCGCACGTTCAGGGTTGCGTTGTCTTTCTGCAACGTGACACTGAAAGCCCCTAAAGCCTTGCCAGATCTGTATCCGCAGACCTCGAACACTTTGGGCGATCATCTGCGGAAGAAACGCCTCGACCTGAAACTCCACCAAACCGATGTTGCCAAACTGCCGGGAGCCGAAACGGCTACGGTAACGTACTGGGAAAACGTAACTCGTCACAGGGGGCGGTCAACCGCCGCCACTGATCCAGGCGAGATCGGGATCTTGTTCATTGAAATAATAAAGTAGGGCATCAACAAGGACCTTGAAGCTGGACCTGGCATGCAGGCGGCATGTCTGCCGGAGGGAGAGTATCCGTTCGACCCACCGGTTTCCCTTATCACTTTTCGTACCCTGGCTGCGTTTGC